>ERZ773190.783-NODE-783-length-34091-cov-7.304031_pt1 | contig 34091 bp, 31 predicted proteins | sample MGYA00511111_ERZ773190 | MGnify/ENA primary metagenome ERZ773190 (study PRJEB29015, sample SAMEA2737777) | human gut metagenome | biome: human gut; feature: human-associated habitat; material: faeces | place: China | collected 2012 ... | reverse complement strand
ATATTGCTTCCTCCTGTTTTATGGTTGTGTGGTGACTCCCATATTATAACACGAGCGGCTTTATGTGTCATTCTTTTTTTGTGTTGCACTTATATTGTAAATCTATCCTTAAAAAATGATGCCATTGATGCAAAAGATTGATATAGTTAAAAATGATTGATAGAAATATTATGCAAAAGGAATAGATTTTTATCTATTCCTTTTGCTGTTTTTCTTTCAAAAAGAACCATGCCATTTTTCTATGCTCTCATTCTCATCTCTACATATTTTTCTACTGATTCAACTGGTACTTTATATCGGTTTCCCTCTTTAAAGCCTTTCAGCTCTCCCGTCTGGAGCAGGCGATAAAACGTACTTCTTCCAATTTTCAGGAACTCCATGACTTCCTCACGGGTAAGGATTTCTTTGTTTGTAAGCATATGCAATCTCCTTTTAATGTTCGCTGATATATCGTTCTATTTCTTCTGCAGTTATCATTGTTTTTCTGACACTCATTTTCTTACATTTCAATTCACCTGATTCTATCAATCTGTAAACCGTATGAATGCTGATACTGAGTATTTTTGCTGTCTCACGAACAGTCAGCATATACTTCGTTTCGGTATATGAAATACTTTTCATAAATTTCACCTCCTTTTACTATTACAATTATGTTTGTATTTTTTCGGAGCATTTGGTGATTTTTTATACTTCTTGTTTGAGTATACCAGCCTTTCCATGAAATGCTGTATGCAGTTTCAAGTTTGATCGGATTTCTATAGGTTATTTTAGTTTTCCACAAAAAGAAAAAATGACCAGATTGCTCGGAATTTGAAAATCAAAATAATCCGATTCAATCCAGTCATTCTGGAATGTCTTATTTTTCGTACCCTTCGTAATAATACGACTGTTCAATTCCCTTGAAAATTACCTCTCTGTCATCCACCTTATCTGTCAGATTTGGTTGTATCAAAAACCGTAATTCCAGGTCATTGATTGTACTTCTTTCCATTGCCTGTAGATATTGCACCTTGTCAATTTTTGCCCAATCTGTTATTTTCCCCAGACGTTTTTTCAGAATCATATCCAGCCAGATTCTTGTGCTTCTGCCATTACCTTCCATGAACGGGTGAGCCACATTCATTTCAACATACTTTGCAATGATTTCCTCAAATGTATTTTCCGGCATCTTCTCGACCGCAGAAAGAACCGCATCTAAATACAGGCTATTCGCAAAGCGGAAATTGCCCTTTGCAATATTCATCGTTCTGATTTTTCCAGCAAAGTCATATAAGCCATCAAAAAGTACTTTATGAATTGCCTGCAAGCCTTTTACTGTGCTGACTTCTATTTTATCAATTTCACTGCTTGAAAATAATCGTTTTGCATTTTCTAAGCTCTTTCCATCGATTTCTTTTGTTGTCATATCTTGCTGTTCACTCCTAACTTGCAAACTCTTGTATACAATTATTATATCATAATTTTCTCAGTTACACAACCGCATTTTCAGAAAACTGGAACAACGGAATAGAAATGAAGTATCTACAACCTGCTCACTGCCTTCTCTGATGACAGGCAATTTTTCTCTCATGCAATATCAACAGAAATAAGCTCCATCACACTCATATTACAGGGGAAACGCCGTTATTGCCGTTTTCTTTATCGGAATCATATTCCATTGTCCAAGATTTGTCGCCTGTAACACGCTTAATATGTTCCAGAAAAGCATAGATTTCAGTACAATTTCCAGAGAACATCTTACCATCTATATAGCTTACAGAATTCATTATGAAATGTACATGATAGAAAGAGGTACACTTTCCACATTTGTTGTAGCAGGGTTTATGATGTATGCCGTAAACAATCTGATATCTGTCTGAAAAGTAAGATGCAATTCTATGACTCATCTCCGCAGTATGTTCATCATTATAACCCCAAGTAGATTTTGCATTGTATACGACAATAAAATGGAATACAGGATTACCGCTTGTTTTTCCAAAATACTTCTTCACGAACAAAAACTGTTCATAAGCGTTGTATATGTCAACGTTTGGACTGCAACGCTTATCATAATCGGTATGGATGCCCATGGTGTAATGCAAAGCGTTATACAGATACCGTAATCCATCGTCTGTATGTCTGATCATTTTAAAGATTCCCATACGTCCAGTCCTCCTTCTATAAATAGTCCCATTTTTCTTTTTAGGTTTTCATACTTTTCTATGGGTGTTACAGAATGAAACAGTTCACATAGATCATCTGCTTTCCGTCGCAATTCTTCCTTTCTGACATAGTCATTACGATTAATGTTGTCTGCAATCTCCTGAACCATATTAACAAGCTCCTGATATTTAACAGCAATCTGAGGAGTGATACCCTGGTTGTTATGTAATGCACAGTCTACCATATAACTGCTAAAAGTCATATTTTTTTCATTTGCTTTTTCTTCAATTTGTTGTACCTGTGACGGAGAAAGCTTAATGCTTTTTACAATGGATTTCTTTTCTGCTTCACTTCTCATAGTACATCCTCCTTGTTATAGTGTAATTAAAAGTAAAATTAAACTATATTCATTATACTATATATTATGTATATAGATATATAAATTTCTTTTATTAAAATAAATATACAACAAGTTTATTTTAATAAAATCTGCAAGACAGAGGTAATGGTAATACCTCTGTCTCCCTGCATCTGATTTTGCTGTATTCCAATCAATATGGCACATAACTGCCAATCTAACTGAATATAGTTTTACTTTTATGTTAGGTTGTCTGTTAAAAAAGTAATACTTTCTTTCGTAGTAGCTCTATTTTTTCAGATTTTCATGAGCATTGTTTCTGAGAAATTTTTTTCATTTTCTGAAAATTTTACGAATTTAGAAAAATCCAGTTTTGTTTTTTCTCAAAAGGCTCTGCCTTTTTGATTTTTTGCACTTTCATTTTTTTGAAATTCGTAAAAAATCGAGAAAAGCAAAAATTATATATGATTCCAATGTTCATCGATCCATTCTGAGTAGACAAGATATTCCAGTGTTCTTTTTACCCATTTATAGAGATTTTGTATTACTTTGCTTTTCCACAATTCAGCATTCTGTCTATCAAACAATTCTTTATTTCTCCTGTCACCATTTGTTTTACATAAACCATATATGGTTTCATATCTCACAGATTTCAGGTTGAAAATTCTCTTGGCATAGATTTCAAATTCTTCTTTTCGCTTATTGCAATTTTCAGAATGGATTCTGTTACTGATAATTAGCATGGAGATATAGGAGAGCAACTCTTTTAATTCTCCTTCTGAAAGAGCTATTTTATTGTCATTTTCATCACACAGATTTGATAAAAATTGAATTTTCCAATTGGTTTGCTCGTCACCAAGCTGTAGTTTGTATGCCTTTATTTCCTCATGGGATCGAGTAGAAAACGACTTCTCTGCAAGTTCAACTGTTTTGTACAGCTTTTCCATAAGCCGATCGATTTTAAGATCGATATATCTTATGGTCATTTCATTCCGGATCTGTACAGTATCGAATCCATTGTCTATATTTAAAATCCTGCTCTGTATCTCTATATAACGAATCCATCCAGAAGCATCAATGTGTCGAAAGTACTTGATTGTAAGCGGTGGAAATTTTATTGTTTGATTATAGAGTATCTTTTTAAGTTGCCATTCGTCGAAGGACATCTGCATATCTTCTCTGAGATTTTCCATGGATTTACCACACTCTACGTCTTCCAGCATTTTTTTCATGAGTCGAAGCCAATCCTCTTTTGATTCGACCATGTAAAAATCCAGACTGAATGCATAATACATAAACTGCCACAATAAAGATACAAAATGCTCTTTGTTTTCCGAAACCTTCCAATAGAGAGCAATTTTGGAATGATTTTCATCATAAAAAATTTCGTGCTGTTGCAGTGAAATACGGAAATTTTGGAGTTGCAAATTCCGTCAAGGCATCTATAAAAAAAATTCTTAGAAAAATAAAACGTATCATCCTTCCATAAAAGTGCATTTTTTAGAAGCATCAAATAGTTTGAAAGTCATTTATCTATCATGCAATCAATTGTAGATTGCCTTTTGAATCTCATAAGCAAGAAAAATACCTCAAAAAATCGTCCTGATTTTGAGGAAGCACCTCGAATCGGGACGATTTTATTTTTGACTGGAAATTTATGTTTGTCAGATTCTCATTTTTAAGTATTTGCAAGTGAGATGTATACAAGAAGATGAACATTTTATAGGAGGCTACTTATTTGAAAAAGACAGCATTGATTTTCCATTTTTTCAAATAACACCTAGAAATTCATAGAACTGGAAAATTAGATTGTATCATTTTAATTCGTGGGTAAAGATGGAAATCTTGGGCTAAATATCACAAATTGTAAAAAAATGTCTTGACATTTTCTGGACGGTATGATATACTGGATTTAAATAGAAAACAACAGATTTTAGCTTCTATTTTGTTGAAAAAGCACATTTTACAAAAGAGAAGAGAATTTATTTTAATCTATGATGTTTGGCGGAATTATATGGAATGGGTCAGGAAATCTGGCAAATGAGAAAGAGGTGATTGTGATGTCATGGTATAATCCCAGTCAAGATGAAGCAGCTGAAGAATATTATGCATCGAAAAGCAGATATGCCAATGCAGCAAATCAAAGGGCGTCCGCTGCAAAAGCGGCGGAGAACTGTTCTTATGAAAAGTCACAAGCATTGTCAGCAATTGAATCTTGTAAAAATGATAAATTGAATTTCGAGAAGAGAATTGAGGATATTCAAACGATTATCGGAGCAATGGAAGGAAGCGGTGGGGGAAGTTCCCTGATTTCTGCAATGGGTGCAGATTTGCCAACGATTCTCAATCAATTTAATGATTCTGCACAGCAGACAGATGGCAGTTATCAAGGTAGCATCAAATGTCCAGATTTTACTGCAGCAAGCTTTCTCAATGTGTTCAAAAACAAAGGAGTCATAGAAGATACACTGCTGTCGGGGTCGTTAGAAATGTTTCGGAATGAGGTGCAACGGTTGCAAGAAGCTCTTCAGAATCTGGAGCAACAGATGAATCAACTTGGCAATTTGGTTGGAGAGTTAACTTCAAAAATCAATATGTATCAAGTGGAACAGGCGGATTGGCGAAAAGTCATGGTAAGCAGTGCATTTGAAATGAATCACTTTAAAAACTATATGTAAAAATAAAAAGAAGATGCTTGCAAAAAGGGGGGGAACTTGTCGTGAGAATTGAAATAATCAACAACAGCAATGCAGCAAATTCACTATCAGTTTTAAATGAAAATCTTTCTGCAATGATTTCACAATCTGAAACAACATTATCCTCTCTTCAAACAATTAAGCAGTTTTCCTATTCGATGAACGGCGGAGTTGGTTCTTTGCAGAATGCTGTGGATTCTGTTTCCAGCCGAATGGAACAGGAAGAAACAACAAAGAACAATCTAATAGCAGTTCGCACGAAACTTGAAGAATTCCTTACGACGGTACAAACAATTGATGCGGAAGTTTCTGAAAAAGTTACACAAAACGAAGAAGAATTTTATCGTGTGACAGGATGGAAGAAGCCGGCAGGGGTTACTGATTTAGATAAATGGTTTGAGAATGCAAGAAAATGGCTGAATGATAAAGTTTTAGAAGCTGCTAATAATGTACTTAATCATGTTGGTATTTATTATGAAACAGATTATACATCTTTGTCGGAAGAAGAACTAAAGAATATTTGTAATGAATATATTCAATTGTTAGAATCTGGGCAGCAAAGTGAAGACGATAAGATACGAATGCAATCTCTTCTTAACTATTTGTCGAGTACAATTGATGTGAATAACCTCAATGATGAAAATAAAACAAAAATAAATTTGTTTAATTCCCTGTATGAAGCGATGCCGGAGCATTTGGATGAAGCAAACAAAATGGTGACGTTATTTAAAGATTCACCAGCAGAGTTTCAGGGTGATATTAATGCGATTAAATTTATTGCCTATAGTTCTCAAGGGGACTGTCATGACTTGTTTTTTAAATATGCAGGTGATATAAAAATTACTGATTATTATTATACCAATAGCGATGGAGAAAAGAGAAATTGTTTTAATCTAGAAAGCATGTCAATGCGTTTGAATATAGAAGCAATACGAGATGATAAGAGTGGGTACAGAACATTTTTCCATGAATCTGGACATAATATTGATGCATTAATTGGAAAAGAAAAAACAGGAGAAAATAATTATTATACTTCTACAAAGCTTGCAGATGGAAAATTCCATGATGTAATTTATAAGGAAGTAGAAGGAATTGTTGTAAATGTTGTAAATGATTACAGTGACAATGAGAAAAAACTTAGTGATGGAGATAAAGCACTCATAACAGATGTGTTGATGGGAAGAAAACACGAATCAGAAATTAAAAACTCAAGTGTAGATTTCGCATATCGAAAAATTTCAGAGGATATCACAGGAGCATGGAAGGGGAAATATTCAAGGCAATATCAAGCAGGAAACGAAACAGGAATTTTAGAAAACGTGAATGCAAGAATGTTAAGTGAAGTTATGAATGGAATGACAAATAATAGTGTGATGGTTGACAGTTATAATTCTAACTTTTTAATTGATCATGGAACACCAGGGCATCCAATAAACTGGCAAAATCCGGATCCAAATGCAGGATATGTACCACAAGATTATTATTATAATGCGGATGGTTCCTATACAGGTTTCGCTGAAACAGAGTTTATGGCTGAATATATGCGAATTAATATGACGAAGAGCAATGATGAAAAAACATATGTGAAAAGTTATTTGAGGAATTCTTGGGACACACTAGAAGATGAATTAAAAAGTGATGTGTTAATGCAAAACTAAATGTTAATTAGTCGGAGATGAAAAACAAAATGCGAATCGAATTAAATTCCGGTGGACTTGGAGGAAGTGCTGTGATTTCTGGTTTCCAGACAGATTTTTCCTCTTTGATTTCCAAATCTCGAAGAGTGGTTTCCAGTTTTCAGGTTGTGAAAACATTTTCCAATCATATGAATGGCGGAATTGGAAGCCTACAAAATGCAGTGGATCAGATTGATGCTCGTATGCAGCAGGAAGAAGCAAAAGCCGATGCCTTGAAGACTGCACAAAAGAAGTCAGAGGATTTTCTGGAACTTGTCCATACAATCGATGAAAAAGTTAGCATTCTGGTCAACCGGAACAAGCATGATTTTTATAACAAGAATCCATGGGCAAAGCCTCCGCAGGAAGACAAAATAAAGGAATATTACGACAAGGCAAAGAATTATGTTTGCAAAAATATTGAGAAATTAAAAGAAGGACTCAAGAACATTGCAAAAACAATAATCAAATTAAATATAAACTTTATAGACACTTTATCAAAAGCGTGGGATTGGATTAAAGAGCATGCAGGTAGCATATTGAAGCTCGCAATTGCAGCTCTTGTAGTTGTTTGTTTGGTTGCAATTGCAGTTATTTTTCCTGGTACAATTGCAGCATTTATTGCGATTATGGGTTTGGTAGGAGCTGGAACAAAAGCAATTGCAGAGACTTACAAAACTGTAAATGAAAAAGGTGTCGATAATACGACTTTTGATGATGTTGCAGACTCTATATTCAAAGGAACAATCAAGGGAACTGCAAGTGGCATTTCAAATGGTATCGGTTTATATGCTGGTCCAGGTTGGAGAGCAGTAGCCGGAGAATTTTTCCAAACTGGTGCAAACATTCTTATCAATGAAACAGATTATTTTATTGATAATGGAACATTAGAAGGTTCTCAGGACGAAGTGTTAAAAGGAATTGCTGATGGAACAGTTGATAATGTATTTGATTCTGCTTTTTTTGCACTTGGATGTAAATTACAAGGAAATGAAGCAATTAAAGATATGACATTTAATCAAATATTATCATATACTAAGAAAGATGCTATGAAGAAAATAATGTCTAAAAATATTGATAATATAAGATGGATTGCAGGTGGAGATATTGTTGCAGTTCATTTAAACGATTTGTTTAAAAGAACATTAAATATATCTTATGAAAATGAATATGATTATAATAATAATGATATTATCAAAATAAAACTTAATGGAGAAGGAGTCGGAGAATCTTTAAGAGATACATTTAATGAAACTGCAAAAATGTGGCTAAAAAGATTTACGGTTACTCCAAGAGTAGTAACTTAATCAACGAGAGGTGATCCAATTTGAATCAAGAAAACTATATCGAAGCAATGACCAATGGCGAAACAGCGTTTTCCAACGATCATTACGATCTTGCATTGGAATGGTTTCAAAAGGCAATCAAAGAAAATCCAAACGACACGGACGCACTGACAAAAGCAGGAACGGTATGTGTTCCACTTGAGAAATTTGATGATGCGTTTACTTATTTTCAAAAGGCTGTGGAAATCAATCCGGAAAACGGAGATTTTATCTTTAACCTTGGAAATGCCTATTTTTTCCACGGCGAGTATGGAAAAGCATTGGAATTGTATGCAGAGGCAGAAAGAAAAGGTTGCAGTAAAGAAGCAAAGCCGAAATTATATTATCAGATGGCACTGCTTTGCAGTCTTCGGCAGGATGTAAAATCTTCCCTTGCAAATTTCAAGAAGTATGAAGATGCTGACCCAACCGGAATGGCTGCATTGAATCCAGATGCAATCTCTGAGAAAATCAAGCTTTATATGATGATTGAGGATTATGAAAATGCTGCAAAATGTGCAGTCCAATGGATTGCAGTATCTCCAACGGAGATGAGAGGCTATATGGTCTATTTCAGCATTTTGATGGCACAACAATCTTATGATAAGGCTGAACAGGTTTTAAACGATGTAGAGAAATATGCAGAGCTTGATGAAGATGATCAGTTAAATATTCAAGCAGAGCGTGTTGCATTTTTGGCAGCCAAGTCAGATGTTGATCCAGAACATGCAGAAGCTTATTTGCAAGAGGCTTATGATTTGATGGTCAACTTGAAAAAGATTGCTCCAGCATCGAAACAGCAGGATTTCACGCTTACCTTGGCGGAAATTTGTCTGAAGATGGGGCGGTATCAGGAAGCAATTGAAACAGCAAGTTCTCTTCTTCCAAAAGAAACGGTTTCCCCTCTGCCAAAAATTGAATCACAAAGTGATTTCATAGAAGAATTAGACGAAGCAGAAATTGAAGACATGGCGGAAGCAGATATGCAGGCAATTGATGAAAAAATTGCTGCCGGAGAACTTGATGAAAATATCGGAGAGGTTGCAGAGGTTTATTACGATGAAAATGGAAATCCTGTTCGGGAATATCCAGAAGATGCCTTTGATTTACCAGATGATGAAGAGAAATCGGAATCACCGCTGCATACCGAACAACAAACTGCAACACCAATTGAAACAGTAACAGAAGTTTCTTATGATCGATTGTATTTTACCTTGTTGTCCTGCTATCTTGCAATGGAAGATTATGAGAATGCTTATCAGTTCGGCGGTCTGCTGAAACACAGCGAGAATGAATATCAATCCTATTTTGGACGATATGCAGAGGCATTCTCTATGAGAAAATTAGTTGGTACGTCCCCTGCATTCTCTAAGGAAATGGCAGATAGAAAGTATGCAGAAGCAATTGCTTTTTATAGAAACAAGATGATTCAAAGTCCGGGCAACAGCTTTGCGGTTATTTTCCGAACAAGAATGTACGCAGAAAGCGGAAAATTTGCGAAAGCGGAAGAGATGGCAAGTTTGTTGGTGCTGGACGAAAAGGAAGCATTGATGGCATACATCAACGAATGCAGAAAGGAGTTACAGAAAATGTAAAAATAGAAAGGGGGTGATGATATGGGCTGGTTGAATAATATGAATGATGTTGTGCTGGACGATGCAGCATTTGAAAAGGCAATTGCTGACTTTTCAGATTTAGCGGTACAGCTTCAGAGTCTGCGAGATGATATTGTAGATTTGCTGGACGTTTTAAAAAAAGGATTTGATACGCCAGCCGGCAGAAAATTCATTCGTTCCTGTGAAGACAATTTGTTGCAGCCACTTGACAAACAGAAGTTGGTCATTGACCATATTTCTACAACGTTGAATGATGTCAAAACAGCTTATGCAACGGTGTTTACAGAATATGGAACATTGAATACCACAATTCAGTCCTATCAAGCATAAAACCACGCAGACAAGAACGAAAATGTTCATTGATTGAAAGGAGTTATTTCTATGTCTACAATTCTTACAAGTGCAATTGTCGAAAGTGCGAAAGCAAGCGTTGACACTTACATTTCTTCCATCGAATCTTTGAATGGAGAACTGGAACAAATTATGAACACCCTGACAAGCAGCAACTTCAACGGGGAAGCAGCGGAAGGCTATAAGGATTTTTATACCAATAAGGTGCTTCCGGCAATTACAGAAAACCTTACCCAGCAGGGAAATTCTCTGACTGCAAGCATTAAGACCATGTTGGATAACATTCAGCAGCAGCTGCTCAATACTGTTGACCCACAGCTTGCTGATTTTAATAGAAACCCTGGTGAGGGTGCATCTGTACAATAAAAAGGAGGAGATTTATCATGGCAGATATTGTTTTTAAGTATGATGAAATGAATACAGCAGTAACGCAGATCAAAGATTTAGCAAGTCAGTATAGATCTGCAGCAGGTACTTTTGAAAGCGATTTTCTTTCTGCAATTGGCAGTTGGGAAGGCGATAGCAAAGACAAAATGAGTTCTTTTATTTCCGGCCCTGTGAAAGAATATATGGATACAACTGTTCCGAAGCTGTTGGAGTCTTTGGCTGATTTGCTTCAATCAAATATTTCGCAAATGCAGAAAGCAGATCAGCAGATTGCAGAAAATATCCCAGCAACTTTAGGTTAAATCGAACTTGCCGCTAAGAGAGGTGCATGATGAAACAAGAAACAGAACGTCTTTCGGATGTAGAGAGAAACAAAGAACTATTTGAATATGAAATGACTGAGGTAATCTTACAGCTAAAAGGCGAATTTGCAAAACTTAGCGGGAAAGATTTACACTTAGAAGCAGAACAGTTTGCGTTAAAACCTTTGAATCTTCCGGCAGCAATGCCGGAAGCAACCATTGACCCGGTTCAAATTGCAGTAGACAGCGTTCCAGTTTTTGAAACGCTGTCTGCAATGCCGGAAATTGCAATGCATGATTCAAAAATAGATTGTCCGGATGTTTCCGCACTGAATCCCATTGTAATCCAGCCAATTGCAATGCATTTTTCTGAGTTGGATTACCCATCCGTTCCAGATATTTCAACTTGTCATCCTTTTGAAATTTCGATGGGAATGCCAGAAATTTCCTACGATACACCGCCAAAAATGACAATGCTGAAAATGCCAGATGTGAAGATTGCTCCAACTGCAATTCCTGCTGTTTCCTATGATTTGAAAAATGGATCTGTGAAGATTCCAGATATTACGATGCAGCAAGTTGCCATTCCATTTGATTTTCCCAGCATTTCTATTCCCAAAGAACAACCTGTGGTTGCATTGGAAAAACCAACATTGGATATTCCGCAAACAACCATACAGTTTCCAAAATTAGAAGAAATTGCGATTGAAAAAGTTTCGGTGGAAGTTCCTTCTGTCAAGAAGTTTGCACTGCCTTCCGTTACTCCTGTTGTAGATTTTCAGCCAGCTGCGATTGACTTGCCAGGAGAAACCATTCCGCAATTCCAAACGAATTTTAAAGTTACAGCTCATCCAGAGCCTATGGAAAAAATGGCTGTTCCGCAAATGACAATGCCAGAACAGGCACATGTTGCATTGCAATTACCAGAAATGACAATTCCGGAAATCTCAACATGCAACATTTCTTTACAGCCAATATCCATTCAGAAAAGCGAAATTTCTGTACCGGAAGTTCATACAAATACATTTGAGCATTTGAACGAGTGTTTAAAATCTGCTGCACAAGCAGATAGTTCCTTGCAGCCGCTCTCTATTCCGTATGATGAAATTTCTGTACCGAAAATCACAATCCATCCACCCGAAAAAATAGAGTCCTCTGTCAAAAAGACAGATTTCCATATTGACTATCCTACAATGCATTCCATTTCGATTCCACCTGTAATGCTGTCAAATTCAGAACACATTGCTGTTCCAGAATCACCAGATTTTCAGACAGCTATTCAAGAAATCATGGAATCCATTGTTTAATTTATAAAATGAGTGATGCAATGATGAAAATAAGAAAAATAATATTACCGCTGATCGTTTCTGCCATGATGTTCAATTTGACTGGAATGAATGTCTATGCAACAGCTGGAACAGAACCGTTGCAGGTGTATTTTTCCGATGACGGAACATCTATGAAAATCTTTACTTCTGAACCATTACAGGATAATTCCAGTATTTTGATTGGAAATGAAACCTTTGATGCAGAAGTGAGAAATTCTGATGTGCCAATCCATACCATCTTTCTGATTGATAATTCTACTTCTATGCCGTACAGTCTTCGGGAAGAAGTGAAAAACGCAATCAGTAGTTATGTTTCCGTGATGCCGGGAACAGAAAGCGTGAAGATTGCAATGTTTGACACGCAAACAACGGTTCTTGCTGATAATTACTCCAATGACCCAGAGTTTATAAACTATGAATTATCAAAAGTGGATTTTAATGGGCAAGCAAGCTTGGTCTATGATGCAGTTGTAAACATTACCAATCAAATGGATTCCAATCAGGATATCTATTACCGAACCGTTTTAATTACAGATGGGGTAGATTCGATTGAAGGAACTTCATTTGATTATATGAGAAGTATCATCAGTGAGAACAGCCGCTATCATATCGACGTAGTGCAAGTGAGCGAAGGCAATCAACAGGATGTCAATTTGACCGCAATTGCAAAGCTTGGCTCGAATACTTATACGCTTTTTAACAGCGGTACAAAGTTTGATGCGTTAATTCCTGAAACGGTATCACTCATGAAAGTCAACCTGACCAATGACGTGACAACTGGTGAAGTAAAGGGCATTACTATTAAAAATGGTGGTTCTAATCTTTCACTTGGATCTATTATGTTTCCACAGGCAGAGCTTGCACCGACTGTTACAACATTCATAACAGAAGAGCCTGTAATTACCACCACACGAGCAAGGGAAACGACAAAAGTTACCGTAACACAAGAAGCAAATAGAAAAAAAGGCAATTCTAAAAAGTCATTTTTGCCTGTTATATGGTTATCAATCGGCGGAGTTGTGATTCTTGGAGCTGCGGCAGCCGTTTTTTTCATTTTAAGATCCAAAAAATCGTTGCAGTGCAAGCTAACTGTTCAAATTACAAAAAGTGACGAACGAGATCAAAATGGTGTCGGTGTTGATACTTGGGGATTTCCAATTTCTTCTAATTTTAAAGTTGGAAGAACATTAGAACCAACTTCCAACGACCGAACCCCACTTCCGAAAAACCAAAAAGCAATTTGTGAAAATGCAACCAATGAGGACATCAGCAGTATTGGAAGAAATGCATTTTCCTTGGTTTATGACAAAAAAACAAGCACCGTTATAATAAGAAACATTGCAAAAAATGCAATGTTTTCCGTTGAAACCAGTCAAAAAAGAGAAGATATTCGGAGTGGACAGGCGACTGTTTTGGCAGCAGGCAGCAAGATTCTCTTGGGAAATTATACAACAATAACGATTCAAAATATCACTGTAAATCGTGGCTAACAAAATCATCTGGAGGCAATATGGAAAGTAATAAATTGTTGATTGGCGTTCAGTTTAATGATGAGCGTGGTGTCGGAATTGTCATGGAACTGATTGTTTTAAGAGATATTACATTAAGACAGCTTCTTGACGGAATCCAATATGGTCTGAAAAAGAAATGTAAGGAGGGGGTCTATCAAATTTGTGTAAACATCTATAACGATTGTTTACGCACCATTGACAGTGCTGGGAATTTTCCAAAGTTAACCCTTACCTCTTATAATAACGCTCTGATTTTTCAAAAAGACCAAATTGGACGATTGATTTTAAAGCAAGAAGACCTTAGAAAAAAATTATATGAAATTGGTTTCATTACTTCCACTCGAATTGTTTTTGACTGCACGCAGAAATATGAAACGTATGAGGTCAATACTTCTAATATCATTCCGGCATTTAATCCCAATAACAAGGCAAATACTGCAATTATTTTTCCAGAATATAATATCAGCACCCGGCAGATGTATCAATTTGACCATACCCCAGTTGAAATCATTCCACCTTCTGACCCACCACAAAAACAATCTCAAAATCTTTTTTTTGTGCTGCTTCCAACTGTGATGATGGTTTCTTCTACGATGCTCATTCGAGGGCTGTTGATGAACAATGGCGGAATTGGAATGATTGCATTAAGTGCTTCGATGAGTGTTGCAACGCTTACGACCTCCATTGTCAATTATGTGCGGCAACATAAAACCTATAAAAAGAATCTGAAAGATTGGCGAGAACATTACCAGTCTTATATTGCAAAAACCATTGCAGAAATTCAGCAGCGAAAAGGACTGGATGTCAAGAAGCTCTGCGAATTATATCCAGATGTCAATGATATTTTGGATAGCAATAACGTGAATCAGAGTGTATATAGTATGTCTGCACATATTTTTAGCAGAGTATTAGAAGACCCCGATTTTCTTTCAGTTCGATTGGGCGTTTCCAACGATATTAAAAATGAGTTTGAAATAAAAGGAGCAGGAAAGGATACTGTTTTTTCCGCTGCGAATTTTGAATTTGAAAACAATCAGGTTCATATTTTCATTCCGAGTGATAAAAATTATAAGTACACCGAGGATAAAACATATTATTTGAGCAACCTTCCAAATTTTATCGCAAAGAGATATGAGCATATGGTCAATGCTCCACTTCTTTTTTCTTTGAAAAATTGCGGCTGCTTGGGAATTGTATCCCAAAATGTAAATGCAACAGATTTTTTGATAGAACGCATGATTTTTGACCTCTGTTTCTATCATTCTCCGGATGACTTACAATTTGTCATTTTGTTTCCAAAAACTGAAAATCCAAATGAAATTGAAAAGAATATCAGCATTTATAAATTTCTCCCGCACTTTAGAGAACTATTTTCCGATCGCTCTCAATTTGTCTTTCAGGATGATGGTGCAAACTCTATTTTTAGCATTATGCTGAATATTATGGGAGAACGGGCATCCGGAAAAAATAGCCGGCTTCCGCACATTGTATTTATCGTCTATGAGGAATACAACTTAAAAGAACATGCTTTTGCTCAATATCTTCCAGAAGTTCCGGAGGAAGGAAAACCTTATGAAAATACATTGGGGTTGACCTTTTTATTTCCGAAGCTCTATAAAGAACATCTGCCAAAATATTGCGATCATGTGATTACCATTCATGACCAGTATGCAGAACTTGTTCCACATGAAAATGAAAAACTGAAACAGCATTTTGCATTTTCTTTGAAAGAAAATTGGGATCGGCATCTTTACAACTCCTATAAGATTCTGTCAGCTTTGAGTTATGCGAAAATTTCTGCAAACGGAAAAGTACCTTCCACAGTCAATTTATTTGAATTATATGGCTTAAAAAAAGGTCAGATTGATATTGGTGCTTTTTGGGAAGGCAAAAATGGCAAACGAAATTATGATGTACAAAAATCCATTGGCGTTCCGATTGGAAAAACGGAAAGCGGTGTTACCATTTTAGACCTTCACGAAAAACAAGATGGGCCACATATGTTGGTTGCGGGAACAACCGGTTCTGGTAAATCTGAAACCATTATTTCCTATCTGTTGGGACTTTGCCTGTGTTTTCGACCAGATGAAATTAACCTGATGCTGGTGGACATGAAAGGTGGCGGATTTATCAAACGAATCGGAACATTGCCGCATGTTGTCGGTTCGGTAACCGATGTTGATGGGGATGAAAATGGAACGGGTGCAGAATATATGCTGAAACGGTTCTTAAATGCATTGACATCTGAAATCCGCAGAAGAAAGATTTTGTTCAATTCCATGCATGTGGATAGTATCAATGGATACATTAAAGCCTGCCGAGATATTACTTCTCATATCAAGAGCATTAATAACCGACTGCGGGGAGAAAACAAAGAGGAAATGAGTAAAAAAGAAGAACAGGCAATTCGAAATCAAGCAAAGAATGATCCGCTTTCTCATTTGATTTTGGTTGTGGATGAATTTACAGAACTGAAACGGTTTTCTTCTGAAAATAACGACATTGATTTTATCGGTGAGATTACAACGCTTGCACGTGTCGGCAGAAGCCTTGGATTTCACATCATCTTGATTTCTCAGAACATTGAAGGAGCAATTACAGATGATATTCGTGTAAACTCTAAATCTCGGCTTTGTTTGAAAGTTGCCACCCGCCAAGCATCGAAAGAAATGATTGGAAATGACCTTGCGGCAAGCCCAACGATGCCGGGAAACGGCAGAGGGTATTTGTTGGTTGGAACTGGTTCAAAGTTTGAATATTTTCAATCCGCATATTCTGGAGCTACCGTAGAAGACAACATGGAAGCACCGATTGAAATTGTTGAGGCAAGCAAAACGGGAGCATATACTGTTTTTTATCGTTCCGAAACAGACAACTTAGAATATATCCAGAGAAAAAAAGAACTGGAGAATTCCGGTCGGTTGGAAACGCAATTGAACGCAATTGTCGGTGCAATCAAAACATATTATGACTTAAACAGCAGCCGTTATCCTGCTCCGCATATTGTTTTCCAGAAGCCATTACCAAATAAAATGATTCTGAAAGACAATGTGATTTATGCCTATCAGGATGGAAAATATGAACCAGTAAGGGAGGTCGAATAGATTATGAAAGCATTACAAATGGGAATCTACGATGACCTTGATACACAAACACAGCCGCTTTTGAATATTGACATCTTTCAAAGCAATGCGATAATATTTGGCAGCCATTTGAGTGGAAAAACCACATTTTTAAAGACGCTTTTAGTTCGGATGCATCAAAATTTCCAGCCGGAAGATGCAGAAGAAACCTATATCATTGATTTTGGCGGAAATTTATGTGAGTATGGCAATCTTCCGTTGGTTGCTGCTTGTTTTGACAATTCCAATGAAGAAAATATTCGACGTGTATTCAAAACGGTTGAAAACAAACTGGAAACCAACATCAAAAAACTCAAATCTGCCCAATTCATGGAAGCCTATCAAACTGCTTCTGGACAAAAACCATTACATATCACCTTGATCATTGACAATGTGAACACATTTCTTTCGGATGAACGATATACTTCTTATCAAGATACTTTGTTTAAATTTTGTCGAGATGGTCGGTCAAAAGGGTTGAGTGTTGTTTTTACTGCCTGTGATACAAGCAATGGGCTTGGAAAATTCTTAGCAAGCTTTGACCAAAAATATGTCTTTGATGTTCCGTTGGAAACATACATTGATGTATTCGGTATGAAAATCAATGAACCAATGAAAAATGCAGGACGTGGCGTTTCCATCATTGACGGAAAAGCAAGAGAATTTCAAGCATTTTTACCATTTGAAGAAGAAAAAGCGGAATGGTCTGCCTTTCTTTCTGCACAATCCAAATTGCCTTATCAAGCAGCAAAACTGCGGGGCTTTGGAGAAGAGTTAAATCGTGATAATTTCTCCGAATATTCCTCTGATGGAATGACCATTGCAGAAATCGAACGAGAAAAAGAAGTTGTTACAGTTGGTCTGGATTACTATGACCATTTGCCGATTCAAGTGAATTTGGAAGAAATGCACACGATTGGCATTTATGGAAGAAAGAAATTCGGAAAGACCAATCTCTTAACGGTGCTTATTCATTCTATCAAGGAAAAGCATTCTGATTATCGAATGGTATATATTGACGATGGGCGAAAGCAGCTGGAATGTTTCCATAATCCAGAGGATGCGAACTCGATTTATTTTAATAAGATTGACCAGCTTACAGAATTTTTGGATCAGCAAGGCTACTGTCCCAAACCGGGGAATTCCAGAGGATTTCAAGAATTGGAAAATCCAACTACGGTATTTATTTTGCAAAGCAAAATGCTGTTTCAAAGCTCCGGCAAGAATTTAATCAGTGCGTTTTCTAAGATGGCTGCAAATGCAGAAGAAAAAGGATATTATTTTATTTATTCTGATATTCGCAAAATTAGCAGCGGTGACCGGGAAGCAGAATCCTATTTAAATAATAGTTTTTCGGCTGCATTTTTGCTGGACAATATTGCAGAGTTTGTTTCCGATAAGGGCAGTCGTTCTGTTTTTGGAGAAATGGATGTCAAAGAACTAAAAACAGAATATGCACGCTGTGAATTAGGGGACGGATATTTTTACGATATTGAAAGCGATGAATTGAAGAAAGTAAAATTTTTGAAAGCATAACAAGGGGTGAGCGATATGGCAGAGAGCAGTGAATATGTATTATTGGATACCAAGTCATTTGATACCTTTATGGCACAAAAAGAATCAATTGTACAAAGATATCATCAAATCAATACGACTTATGATGATATTGTAAAAACGCTTCTCAGCAACTGGGTTGGAGAAGGTGCAGATGCCTTTGAAATTGATGCCAAAAAGGTGAAAGCAAATATCAATGATATTTATGACATTCTAAAGTTGATGTGTGATACGCTGACAGATTGCCGACAGATATTTGATGAATGTGATAAAGCATTGGGCGATTACAACCGCAATCCGGAAGCGAACAAATAAGTAGGAGGGATGCAGTATGAGTGATTTAGTATTTAAACACATTCCTAAAGAAGGATTTGACCCCAATACGGGCTTTTCAGAACGGACATCCAATCCGACACCATCAAGACGCAGTTCTGTAGATGGTTCAATTCCAACCGCTCCAACAGAAGAGAACAATTCCGATTTAAGACTATCGCACCCTATGCCATCGGGCAGAAGCGGAGAGGACTTGGAAGCAGCAACCATTGATTCCCGTGCATCCAATCCAACGCCAACCAGAAGGAGAACAATGACTTCTGTTGAATCGGATGTTGTTTCTTATGAAGGGGATAGTCGCCCTTCCAACCCAACGCCAAGAAGATGCAAAGAATTTGATACACCCGTTATGACCAGTACGGGTTCTTTTACGCCGGAACAAATTGCATCTAGAGCATCCAACCCAACACCAACCAGACAGCGAACAGGCAATACACCGATACCGGAAAAACCGGTATCACTGTCATTTTCCAGTGTTGGAGGAGCGTATGGAGCAAATAACACAGATGGTGGCAGAGCGTCCAATCCAACGCCGACCAGAAGAACATTTGATGTGGGAAATGCTGCACCCGAACCAGATTTCGATGACAGATTGTCAAATTACACCCCATCGGAACATCGGTAAGGAGTAACAAGTATGAGTATACTTTGTGCCGGATATTCCAGGCAATGTGTCAATCAAATTCATGTCAATCAAGACCAGTTTGGTGCAGTTCGTTTGTTAGATGCCAAACAAAATGAAATCACACTTGCAGTGATTGCAGATGGTATTTCACTGGGGTATCAGGGAAAATATGCAAGCTATAATACCACATTATGGCTTTTAGAATGGGCGTCACAGTATTTTCCCAATCATGCATTTGATTTAAATGATACAGCAAAAGAAATTCAACAGCAAATGATGCAGTATAACCATGCTTTGAATCATTATTCGGATCTTCATGCGGATAAAGATACCTGCTGTACGGTTTGCGGAATGGTGACAGATGAGAATCAAGTATTGATTTTTAATGCTGGAGATAGTCGTCTATATGAATTACCTGGAAATGGACAAGTGCGTTGTATGACACAAGATGATAAGGCAGAAGATGGATACAGCATTTCCATGCATATTGGTGGAAAAAATGACCGGGAAATTAAAATTTCCTTTTCGGTAGAGCAGTATCATCCCAACAGCAGTTATGTTTTGTGTTCAGATGGATTTTATAAGCGTTGTTCATTTCCAGATTTCTATCAAGATTTACTGGAATGTTACAATCGGACGGAACTGATTCATGCAATCGAAACGACTGTTGACCATCTTGTAAAACTTGGGGAAACAGACGATATTACTGCATTAGTTTTAACGAAAAGTGGTTAATATGGAACATAAAAAAAGTGATATGAATGGTATTATTTATGATGAAATAGAAGAATATACCATCAATAAATTTATTGCTGTCGGCGGCGAAAGTATTGTTTTTAAGGGAGAGAAAAAGTCGGTCGGTCGTACTTATGCCCTGAAATTCAGAGATATGGAACGATGGGGTGATTTTTTTAGTTACGAACTAAAAACACTGAGCCGCCTAGAACAGTGCAGTACGAGCAAATTGGCAGGGGTGATTCCTGTGATTCCTGTTCAGCTTCTTCAGGAATTATATCGAATTGTTCCTGACAATAAAAAGAAGCAGTGTGCAAACCTCACCTCACCCTATGCACACTATTTTTGTATCATAGAGGACTATATTGCTGGGTGCGATTTGAATGAATATTGTAACGGAGATGAATCAAAGGGAATCATTGGTCACACGCCACTTTTAAATGCATCTTATGAGCAGGTTGTCGAATTTCAGCGAAAGCTGTTGCAATGGACGATGCAATTTTGTGAAATCATGTCGCATGTGACAGAAGAACACCATTTTTTGCATCTGGATATTAAGCCGGAAAACATTATGGTTTCCAACGAAACGGAATCCATCACCGTCATTGACTTTGGGAAATCCATGGAAATGGATCCGGCTTCTTCCGTTGTGTCTTTAAATAAAGAATTCGGAAACAATATCGGCGTATATGGCACGAATGGTTTCGCTGCTCCAGAATGCTGTGATTCTGTGGCAATGAGAAATGCCCTGAATCTTCCCTCTACGGGCATTGTGGATCAAAGAAGTGATATTTTTTCCTTTGGTGCAACACTATGGGATTGCATCAATCCACAGCCAAATATTCACATCAAGCCGACGGAGCAGGGATATTTTAAGCGGGATTTATTTAATACGCCAAAAGGCTATATTCCCGAATTGGAAGCATTGATTGTAAAATGTACCCAAAAGAATCCAAATGACCGCTATCAATCGTTTGAAGAATTGAAGTCAGCGGCAGTTTATGCCGAACAAAAATTACTGGAGCGAGATAAGCCAAGAAAAACGCTATTAATTCTCAGCATTCTTACAGGCTTTTTTTGCTTTTTGTTGATTCTTTCTTTGGCGATTAACGCAAGAAGAAGCCACTTGACGTTTGAAATTGCAAAAAACAATTTCCAGTTGATGGCGGAAGATTACACCGAGCATAATATTGCGGACTATAAAGATACCGCAATTGCTTTGATTGAAGCTAATCCGGAAGAAAAACAATCTTATTTGGACGTTCTTCAAGTTGCTTATCAAGACGATGATAGCGTCAGCAAAACTGAACTGGAAGAAGTGCTGTTAAAGTGTCTGGATTATACCAGTGATGAAGAAATTATGGTAACTTATGTCAATACCATCATGCAGCATTTGAATGACATCAATGCAAAGACAATTTCAGAATCGCTGTCTATCCGAAAATCACTTGATGTTGTGCATTGTGATGGTATGCAGATTGCAAATGCAATCGCAAACTACAGCAGTAATCCAGTTGGCTCTTATGATACGCTGGAAAAATACGGGAATCAATCGGAATATTATAATGCCTTGTTCTATTTGAATAAGATTTTGATGAATGATTCTAACATCAAAAAAAGCATTGCAGATGCAAAAGGCATTTCTGTGGACGACTTGAAAAGTCCATTTGTCTGAAAAGGAGGCGTTTTAGTTGGATCATTTCATTTTAAATAATAATACATGGCTAAAATATCTTCCCATTGCTGTCTATGTGCTGCTTGTCGTTATCATTACACTGCTGATTCTCATTGGATTTATGCTCTATAAGCGGTATAAATACCAAAATCTGAAATCTAGAAATCATAAATCTGTATTTGCAACTGCATATGCAGAATGTTCCGTCCAAAATGCGTCTAGTTCTGTACCATTGAAAAGAACCAGCATTCTAGAACCGGAAAATCATTTTACACATATGCAGAAACCGGCAACGCCGATTCCAGACCGACCAAAGCCGGCGGAAACACCAAAGGTGTTGGAATTTTATTTTCAATATGAGGATGAATATCGGATATGAAACAAAAAATTTCTAGGTGGAATCATCTTTCCATTTTCTTTTTTGGATTGTCTTCTGGAAGTCTTTTTGGAATTCCATTTTTGAATTTGGAGCATGGATTTTCAGGCGTTGCTTATTTTTTAGCAGCGATATTTTGGATTGGTTTATTATTGGGGATTGGGTTGCAGCTTTTGGGGGCAAATGCTTTAAAAAAGTATGCAGAAACAAAAAAACCAACGGGAAAAGAAAAATGGATGGGAATTCCCGTATTATTCTTTCTTTTCCTGTTGATTATGATTCTATGTTTTTGGAAAAATAGCATCACGCTCATATCCATGGATTTGGCGTTGCTGCTTTTTTCAATAGAAACTTATTTTTATTTGAAGCGGAGGGGTCGTGTATGAAGAAAAGGGTATTGATTTTTCTTCTTTCTTTCGGCATGATTTGCAGTAACATACCTCAAGGGCTTGTTGTAACTGCAAAGGACGACGAAACAATGCCCACACAGACACAACAGGAGGATGTTCATTCAGAAGAAAGTGTTAGCAGTGTAGAAGAGGCATCTGCGACAGAGAATGAAGAAACGGTTTCATTAAAAATTGTATTTGAAGATTTTTTCCCGGATTCCATTTATTATGGACAGGAAAAACCAGATCTTTCTGAACTTGCAGAAGATTCAACGTATCTTCCAAAATACTATCATCTGCAATCTTCCGCAGATGACACAGAAGAGATTCCGGAAAGTGTATATAATGCTTTGGAAGAGCATCACTTTACACTTAATTATGTTCGAGTGGAAGACGAAGAAAATCCGCCGGAAGATTGTGAAGAAAGTCCGGAAAATGATACGCTGTACAAAATACAGATGGAAAGTGATTGGAATCCAGAGGAACCGCTGGAAGTCGACGGCGTTTCATATTGGATGGATTCGGAATTTGAGCAGGAATTCACTGTGAAAATGTACGTACCGGAAGAAGATGTTTCGGTTTCGGTTACAACAGAAGATGATGGTTCTGTTTTCTTAAAGCCGACGGACGACCGATTCCAAATTAGTCAATCTACAGATCCGCAATCTTTTCAGGATGAGGTAAAAGCAGAAATTGTCGATGAAAATGGGAATTATTTGTATTATCTGAAAAATGTAGAGGATACAGAGGAAAATCCATATTATGGTGCAATCACGGCGAGCAATTCTGTAGAAGTGGCAGAAAATGATTTTTGGATAGATGAAACAGCCACACTCGAAGGAAATGGTTTGGATATTCGGAAAGGATTTTTCAACCAGTCGGTTTCTGTGGCGGTTACAGGATATGCAAATGCAGACAATGCAACCCTCCGTCTTTTCAATGGGGAAGAACTGGTAGAAGAAGTAACAAAAACTTCATCTGGAACAACAGGGGAATTTGGAGAAGCAGTGAATATATTTTTCCATAAATTCAGCATTGATTTGCCAGAACATTCTGCGATTCCATTGAAATTGTCTGCTGAAATAGAAGTAGATGGAAAAACCAGTGCAAGGCAGTCTTTGAAACTAGAGGGATTTCGGAATGGGGAATTCTTATTGGAAAACATCGAACCAGAGATTCATGTTTCTGGTGATGATGGGGAATGGACAGATTCCTTACAATTTGATGTGAATGATGCGGATTCTGGGATTGAAACTGTATTGGTCAGAATCAATGGACAGGAATTTACACCTACAAAATCCGCTGATCCGAATCATTATAGATTCGATTTCAGTGAAGAGAATGGAACTGTTGATATTGAAATCGAAGCAATCGACAAAGCGGGAAATCAAAATACCTTCCATGGAAAGAAAAAAGTGGATGGGGAAGCCCCGAAAATTGAAAGCTATGAGTTCCAATATCAAAATGAAGATGGCGAATGGGTAGAAGCTGGCACAGATGTCCTTCATGCTTATCGTTACGGATATTTTTCTCAAGTTCCAATTAGAATTGTAGTTTGTGCAACCGATAATCATTCGGTCAAATCTGTTCAACTCTATGATGGCGACAATGCATTGTCGGCTTCGTGTCAAAAAGTAGAAGAGCAGGAGAACGACTATTATTTTGATTTGAATCATTGCCATTATGAGAACCTGAAAATTTACGCCAGTGATGGAGCACTCAGTAATTTTGAGCCGATTGGACGTTTTGCAGTGGAAAAAGGATTTCCAAATGGGAAAATTGACAATCCTGCATTTAATAGTACGATAGACAAGATAAACTGGTATGGCTTATCAGTGAAGAACCAGAATATTTCCATTCCTGTTTCTGATAGTGATTCCGGTATTGCAAAAGTTGTCATTCAAGATGGCGAAAAAATCTTGCAACAGGAAGATTTCACAACAGGTACAGATTTTGTTGCAGAAAAGACCTATCAGATTCCCATTGGGGATTTTGCAGAGGGAGCACATGTGTTGTCTGTCATCATCACGGATAACAGTGGAAATATCAATGAAATGAACCCATTGTCCTTCAGTACAGACTTTACACCGCCGTCTGGAACAATTGCATTAACCTCTATTCCAAAAAAGATTGACGGAAAAAATTGGTTTGACCGAGATGATGAAATTGGATTTTCGTTTACCATTCAAGACAAGAATTCGTATAAGGTAGCGTGGAACGTAACTGGTAAAACATCTACGAATGGGGAGAAACTGTTTGGTGAAAAAAATACAGTATCTCTCACTTCCACGGAGTCTGGTGCGGCATTAGATGAAAATCAAGAGCATAAATATACGGTTCATGCAATTTTCTATGATAAAGCTGGAAACACATCGGACATGGATTCGGATGGAAATCAGATTGAAAATACAGCAAAGCCCGTGGAAGTATTCAAAGATTTTGAAAAACCAACCATTAATCAAGTGACAGTGACCAAAACAGAAACGGGATTCGATCGTGTTTTAAGAATCTTGTCTTTTGGAATCTATTCCAATGACAAAATCCGGGTTACGGTACAAGCGAGTGACGCTCCAAATGATAGCGGTCTTGCAGAGGATGCCGTTTGGATGGCAATCAAGGAAGATGCGGAATATCCAGACGATTATGTAAAGATGAACTTTAATAGCGAGAAAAACGAATATGATTTCGAGATTCCTGCTGCTGGTAGTGTCTATTCCGATTTCATAGAAACTGCGATGGAAGGGAGGATTGCTCTTCGTGTTACAGACCGATTCGGACATAGTTCTAACACCTTTACCAAAATCCATGGTGGAGATGGAACAAGTGGGGAAGCGGAAACACCCAGCAAAAATTTCATGATTGAGCAAATCAAGCCGACTGTTGAAGTGCAAAAACCGATCAGTGATGGCGAAACACGAACAGATGATACAACATGGTATCGTTTCGATAAAGAAATCACCATTCAGGTTCAGGATAAAGATTCTGGTATCCATCAAGTTTCTGTTACAGTCAATGGAAATCCTCTTGACAGAGATTGCAATGACTTGAGTTTCTTAACAGAGTCGGTTACGATGTCACAATCCAAAACAGACACAGCATTGCATACTTATAAACTTAGCACAGACAAATTGATTACTTTTTTAAGTAATACTGGTCATGCACCACAAGATGGACATTATGTTATTCGAGTAGAAGTAGAAGACAATGCCGGCAATCAGAACCATGCAGAAACAGATTATTATATTGACAAAAAACCGCCGCATGTCGATTCCATTGATTTTTCGATTCCATCAGCGGATAATTATACATCAGCATTTGAGTTTATTGATGTTTTAGAGTATGGTTTTTACTTTAAAACGGATTTGGTTGCAACGGCAAATGTAACAGATGAAGAACCGTCTTCTGGATTGCACCGAATTGAATACAAAATGGTTTCCTACAACAATGGCGTAAAGGGCAATGAAACAACAGGAACTGCCCGAATCAATGCATCCGGTCAAGCCTCTTTCAACATTCCAAAGGACTTTAAAGGACAGATTTATGTAAAAGGATTTGACTATGTTGGAAATGAGTCAGAAGAAGAAACCCCACAGTCTTTTGTTGTAGATACGCCGGAACGGCATGAATCGGAAGAACACATTGAAATTATTGGTTTGGATGGAAGCGGTTATACAGATGAAGAAGGACATTCCCTGTATGACAGCAATGTAAACTTTACTGTCCGAATCAGTGATACGATGTCCGGCATTCGTGACATTAGTTATGCTGTTTCTTCGGAAAAGGATACACAGGACATTCGGACAATTACAATTGACAACACCGGAAATACTGTTGGACAAGATCTTGGAGATGGCTGGACAATCACTGCAATGGATGAAAACCTTGTTACAGAAGTTGTTTGCAATTATCAGCTGTCAGCAGATGACAATAATATTCAGTATGCATTTGATATGACAGACAGATCCAATAATACTTCGGATAAGATGACCGATATTTTCTCGATTGACCAGACTGCCCCAATCATCAATGTGGAATTTGATTCTCCAGCCGGAAATGATGCCTATTATCGGGAAAACAGAACAGCAACCATTACAGTAATTGAACGAAATTTCGATGCAGCCAGAATCCTTGCATCCATTACCAATGAGATTGGAACAGTTCCGGGCTTGAGCTTTACCAGTGTTTCCAACACCGAACATGTTGCAACGATTGTATTTGGTGAAGGGGACTATACATTTGGCATTGATGGAACAGACCGTTGCGATCATGTTGCAACCGTGAATTATTCTGGTGGAAATGAAAGAAGTTTCCATGTAGATATGACCGACCCAACAGAAACAGATAATTTCGACCAGTTTCTCAATGATTTAGAGAATAGCTTCAAAGTGGATAAAGAAATGGTCATTACCATTACAGAACATAACTTTGTTCCAAGTCTGGTAAATCTTCGGATTTATCGTACCAAGGCGGGACAGGAATTAACAGCTGACAACAGAGAAGATTGTACATCAGAATTGATTTCTGAAAACAGTTGGGTGAATAATGGGGATGAGCATACCATTCGTTTCCAGTTTACCAAAGATTATGTTTATCAAGTGGCAATCCGTGCAACAGATGCCTCTGGCAGAACAATGGAAGAAAAGACTTCTCCAGTATTTGAAATCGACCAAACAGCACCCGCTTTAAAATCACCAGAAAATTTAGATGTGCTTGTATTTACCAGCAAAAATAAAGAAAAGTCTGCAACGCCGATTCAATTTGTTGATAGCAATCTTGCAAAGATTCATTATTCTGTTGTTTCTTATCGGATGAAGCAGAATGAAGACCATGTTGGATATGATATGGATGTGGCATCAGAAGAATTTGATGTAAAGTCGGATTCTGTTGTGATGAATGACAAATTTTTCAGTCAAGATGGCATTTATGAAGTAAAGTGTATTGCCTATGATGTTGCAGGAAATGCCAGTGAAGAATCTACACATACCTTTGTGATTCAGCGGGATACCGATTTCTTGGTCTATATTCCGCACAGTAATAAGAAAAACCACACAGGGTTATATAAGTTTGATAAAACCGGAATTCGTTCTGCAGACTTTGATGATATTGAAATCGTTACCTATATCACAAAGGATAAGAATTTTGAAGTTCAGATAGACGGAACAGAAGTAACCGGCGAGGATCTGGATGTGAAAAAAGACAGCAAGAAAATCAATCAGATTGATATGTATGATGTCACATTAAAGAGCAGTTATATTTCCCAGAATTACAATGCAGATACAATTGATACGGATTTGACATTGAATGCAGTTGCAACTTCTAAGAACAGTGAGCAGGTAATTACGTTGGGACATATCTATATTGACAATGTAAAGCCTGTTGGTGAATATGAATCTGCGGTTCAAAAAGTCAATGAAGAATTTTTCGGTGGATTTTATGGGATGGAACATCGAATGATTACAATTGAAGGGGTTTCTCCGGATATTGATTTAAATCGGTGTGAAATCCAGACGAATGACTATGTATTGAAATATGAAGATGGCGGATTTGATTATGATGCGGATGCACATACCATCAGTTTTATGATTGAAAAAGGGTATACGGATGTTCGTTCTACGTTGGTAGACAATGCTGGAAATATTAACAATCTTTCAATCTTGAAAAAAATCTATGTTGGTGGATTGTTTGCAAGATGGTGGTACTTATTCATTGGTGGTGGAATCATTGTACTTTTGATTCCAACCCTTATCATTACTGCAATTGTTCGCAGAAAAAAACAGTTCCATTAAATAGCAAGAAATACCACTTCTATTTCTATAAAGTGCTCTCTGTTATGCAGAGAGCACTTTTCTATTCTATGGCATAAATATTCTTGCTGAAAAAGGCACAAGATTACTTATGATAATTTGAATCTGGAAAATATTACAATCGAGAAACTGAATAATAAAGCAAAGAAAAAGAATAGGTACGCTTTTATCCCGTTCTAAAAAGAACGGGATAAAAGCGTGCCTGTTTTCTGCTTACCTGTCATTAATAAAGCTGCAATCTTGCTCCCAGATATCCAGTTTTGTTTACGAGAACCGAACAATTCGCCAAATTTATTTTGTAGAGTTTCACAGAGTGGCGATAGTGTTCTTTACGGAGGGACGATATAATAAATAACGGAAATTGCGAAGAGAATTTCTAAAACAATGTGAAAAAGGAGTTTTTCAAATGAGAACAAGAAAATTAGGAGCAGCAATGCTGGCACTTGCAATGTTGTGCAGTGCCGTTACAGGATGTGGTTCTTCCACTGGAACAGATTCTTCTTCTACCGCAGAAAGCAGTGCTTCTTCCAGTGAATCAGCTGCAAAAAGTGCAGACAGCAGTTCCGATACCATTACATTGGTTTGGTATCCGAATGAATCCGCAGAGGATTATCAGGCTGCCAGAGATGAGGTCGGCAAGCTGATTGAACAGGCAACCGGAAAGAAAGTGGAACAGAAGTTAACCACGGACTATGCGATTGCCATTGAATCTCTTTCCAACGGAACGGCACAGATTGGATGTAGTATGGGTGGTGAGGGATACTGTCAGGCAAAGAAAGCCAACGATGCAGTAAATCCGCTGTTTGTACTCTCCGGAGAATCCGGAACATTGGATGATGCGTTGTATTACAGTTTCTTTGCAGTTAGAGAAGCAGACGCTGAAAACTATAAGAGTGGGGATTCTTATTCCATCGACAACATCAAGGGCAAAAAGATGTCGTTTGGACCCACCGAAAAAAAGTCTGTAAAAACGCAGTCAACTATGGTAAAATATAAATAACACAGGAGGCTGATTTTTTATGGCAAGAAGAAAAAGAGAACCAATGAGTGAGGGAAAGAAGAATATCATCGCAGATCTGATCGTGGAATATGATATCAGGACAGCAAAAGATATTGAGGATGCTCTCAGAGACCTGATGGGTGGCACGATACAGGAAATGCTTGAGGCAGAGCTGGATGAACACTTAGGGTATCGTTCATATGAACGCTCGGACAGCTCCAATTACCGCAACGGAAAGAAAACAAAGAGGATACGTGGAAATTTAGGCGAAACTGAGATCGAAGTACCGCAGGATCAAGACGGAACATTTGAGCCAAAGGTGGTAAAAAAGCGTCAAAAGGACATCTCCGGCATTGAGCAGAAGATAATCTCACTTTACGCAAAGGGTATGACAACTCGTCAGATAAGCGATACCATCGAGGAGATCTATGGCTTCGAAGTCAGCGACGGAATGGTATCTGACATCACAGACAGGCTTCTTCCGCAGATAGAAGACTGGCAAAAACGTCCTCTTGACGAAGTATATCCGATCGTCTTTATCGATGCAGTACACTTTTCAGTGCGTGATAACGGACAGATCAGGAAGCTGGCTGCATATGTGATTCTCGCAGTAAGTTTGACAGGTCACAAGGAAGTTTTATCCATACATATCGGAGAAAACGAAAGTGCAAAATATTGGCTTTGAGTCCTGAATGAACTGAAAAATCGCGGCGTAAAGGATGTCCTCGTGATATGTGCCGATGGTCTTTCGGGTATAAAAGAAGCCGTAAATGCGGCATTTCCACAGACAGAATTACAACGTTGTATCGTTCATCAAGTAAGAAACACGCTGAAATATGTTGGTGCAAAAAACAAGAAAGCGTTTGCCAACGATTTGAAAACCATTTATCACGCACCGTCTGAGGAAGCTGCCCTTAAGCAGCTTGAACGTGTCACAGAAAAGTGGGAGAAAGATGATCCAAACGCCATGAAGAGCTGGTACAAAAACTGGGATGTGATCTCACCGATCTTCAAGTTTTCCGCTGACGTGAGAAAGGTCATTTACACTACCAATGCGATCGAGAGCCTTAACAGCGGCTATCGTTGTCTGAACAAATAGAGAAGCGTGTTTCCCAGCGATACGGCACTTTTAAAGGCTTTGTATCTGGCAACCCACGAGGTTACAAAGAAGTGGACGATGCCGCTGAGAAACTGGGGCAGAGTTCTTGGCGAGCTGGAGATCATGTACCCCGACAGACTGAACTGAGCCGACACAGTCAGTCTGCTCCCATTCCGTTTCGCTCCGTTCCAGCAGACTGACTGCTGAAGAAACTTGACAAATTACGGTAGTTATTGTATACTGTAAAAAATTTGAGCGGCTGTTTTTCAAGCCGCTCGCAATATCGTTTTTTATCACTGTTGTTGAATTTACAGAGATTTTTTCGCAGAGCCCAGTTTTTGAAAATTATCTTCTATTAACTTTTCAGGCGGAATCGTTTTGCCACGCTGATCCGGTGCTTTGTGATGCAAATCGGCATCAAAAACCAGATAAGTGCAGGCAAACCTTTGTTCCAACATCTCTTGCGTTGCATTATCTTTAATGAGTTCTTTCAGCACATCTCTGATATCGCATTCAAAATCATACTCTTTACACCTGTGATACAGGGTATACAAGTTTGTCCCAACAACACATAATTCAGCATTCAATTCAAACTTTTGAAGCAGCGACTGAAAAAAATCTGGTTCTGTTCGTTCGCCCTCTAATACAATTAAAATTTTCATCATTCTGTAAATGCCCCATTGATATACATCTTTTCCAGATTATGTGCTTCCCGAATTTCACGGTCGGTTGACTCATACAGATTTGATATTTTATTTTTTGTCATCAGAAAGCAGCAATCTGGTCTTGTAAGACGATTCTGCATCAAGTAAGTGTTATGTGTGGTCAGCATAGATTGAAAATTTGACTGCTCATTTAAGAGCTTTACAATCAATTCCGCAGATTCATAGTGAAAAAATGCATCGAATTCATCAATGAACAAAAAAGAAATTTTAGGAAAAGCTGCTGTACTCCAAGCAAAGTAAAGAAGTAAAGCCTTTGTTCCAGTAGATGCTAAGGATGTAAAGGGAGCTTTAGCTTTACCATTGCCATAATAAGCATATAAAATATACCCATCATTTTCTTTTTCAAATCCAAGACTGTAGTCAAGACCATTTTGTTTCAGAAAATATTGAAACTCTTTTAACTTATTTTTTTTGCGAATTAGTTCTGTTAATTCAAAGCTGTCTGTGGTAAATCCCATATAAGAATTTCCTTCAGACAAGCTACGATACCATAACATGTCTTCGCAAAAATTGACCAGCTTTGTGACAGGAGAAGAAGGATTCGTCGGCGTATTGCGATAGATATACTTTAGAACAGAAAGTTTGTTATCCTTCAAGTCGATATTTAAACTTCCCTTTAGCGTATCATCTACAAACCGATCTTCTTCAGAATCATTAAAGTAATTAAATCGAATCACTTCTCTTCCGTTTACGGTCAATTCTTCTTTTCGTAAATCGTATTGATCAAATTTTGTGTACGCATAAACAATCTCATCATTGTCAAACTTAAAAAAATATCGAAATGTTGCAGGTCGATCTAAGTGCTCCAAATTTCTATAATTTCTTTTTTTCAAACTTTCATTATCCGTAAGGTGACTGACAATATCAAAAATAGCAAAACCAAGTGCACTTTTACCGATGCCATTTTTCCCGTATATAATTGCCTTGTTAACAACGCCATTGAAAATCAGATTCTGATTAAAACCATAATCCCTCGCAGTTAAATCAAACACCAGTTTTTCTGAAAAGCCTCTATAATTTTCAACCTCAAACCGTTTTAACATAGAGTACACACTCCCAGTACTTAAATTTTTTATCATTATATCAGATTTCTCCTCAGAAGTCAATCATATCCGTATTTTTTTTACGGATATGAAGTTTTAATACGGGTATAGTATATGAAGGACGGCTTAATCTATTCGTCTACTTTCAATAAAAATTTTGAATCACACGGCTGAAGACTATAAAATAATCTCAAAATCCAGCCTTTTTTGAGATGTTTCTTGACGGAATGCACTTTGAAAAAGATGTTTTTTGATATCGACAAAATTCGACAAACAGCTTTATTGACAAATCATGAAAAAATATGATATAATTAATTCATTCAATCTGGATGTACCAGATGAAAATTTTTTTATTTTCCCAACCTACTAATTGTGGAAAAAGCCGTCCCCTGAAGTTGATCATCTCAGGAAACGGCTGATTTTTTGTATTGATAATAAAACCGCCCTCACCAGATAACACATCCGGCAAGGGCGGTTCTTCATTTCTTGAAATGGAACACGATTACCAATGACTGATTCATAAAGTAAAGTTGTTCGCATTTGAAACAATATGGTGGAGGCGAGGCGTGCAGTAGTATAACCACTTATTTGCAACCTTTCAAAATGGGAAATGTCCAGCTGCAACGGCAAGCGTTTCAGAATCTGTCCCCTCCAACACTGGAACTTTTATGTTTAAACTGGGAATTTCCAACACAATATTTTCTTTCAATAGATTTTGCAGGTAGACTTCCCTGCTGATTTTTTTATATGCAAAAAGAGATAAAATGAAACTTCCACAAACCAGCAGACAAATTCCCATGATTCGCAAACGGTTTCTTTTCATATATTCCTCCCATAAAGAAAAAGCGTCACTTCATCAGTGACGCTTTTTTATTACCATTTTAAAATACAATTTTTCCCATTTCAACATTTTTGGTTTTGAGCCTCCATGTAGTATGAAAATCAAAATAAACACTAGACTCGAAAAAGCGTTTTAGTCCCCGCAATATACGTGGGCTGTAGTTTAAATGAAAACGGTATCTGGTTTGAAGATACTCTGTTTTAGTACCCACGATGCACGTGGGTTGTAGTAATTATTGTCTAAAGAAAACTATAAATATGTGGGTTTTAGTACCCACGATGTACGTGGGCTGTAGTTTGCGTTGGAGTGGCACTATGGATGGAAAGAGGTTTTAGTACCCGCGATATACGTGGGTTGTAGTACTATTGAAAAAAACTATATCCGTGAGAACATTTTGTTTTAGTACCCGCGATATACGTGGGTTGTAGTCGGTATGACCATATTTCCATTGAAGTTATTATTGTTTTAGTACCCGCGATGTACGTGGGTTGTAGTTATTTACATGAAATTCTTGAAAAGTTATTTGAGATGGTTTTAGTACCCACGATGCACGTGGGTTGTAGTTGATGAAATCATGGAAATTGTAATTAGGGCAGCAAAGGTTTTAGTACCCACGATGCACGTGGGTTGTAGTCCAGCTGGTGCAGACGCAATCCTTGCAAATTCGATGAGTTTTAGTACCCACGATGCACGTGGGTTGTAGTTTCACGCCGTACAATGTCAGTTTGATGACTGCAAGGTTTTAGTACCCACGATGCACGTGGGTTGTAGTCGTAAGGGGTCGATGATTATCGTAGAGGGCAAGCGTTTTAGTACCCACGATGTACGTGGGTTGTAGTGCGAATCTTTTAATCAACCTGTAATAATTCCTAACGTTTTAGTACCCGCGATGTACGTGGGCTGTAGTATCCGGCATACAATTTATACTCAAAACGCCCCAGAGTTTTAGTACCCACGATGTACGTGGGCTGTAGTATCCGGCATACAATTTATACTCAAAACGCCCCAGAGTTTTAGTACCCACGATGTACGTGGGCTGTAGTATCCGGCATACAATTTATACTCAAAACGCCCCAGA
>ERZ773190.781-NODE-781-length-34167-cov-10.789927_pt1 | contig 34167 bp, 52 predicted proteins | sample MGYA00511111_ERZ773190 | MGnify/ENA primary metagenome ERZ773190 (study PRJEB29015, sample SAMEA2737777) | human gut metagenome | biome: human gut; feature: human-associated habitat; material: faeces | place: China | collected 2012 ... | reverse complement strand
ATCACTCATTTTTGTTGCCATAATCGTATATTTTTTAATTGTTATTACTTCGTTTTTGATGATGCGAAGATAAAGTAAACTTTATTAAATGCAATAGGTTTGATAAAGTTTTATTTATTAATTAAGAATGTTTAATAAATTAGACTTTATTGATATTAGGTTGCTTGATAAAGTTTGCATTACTTTGCAGAGTAATCAAAATAAAGTATAGTTTATGGAATTGAAAATAAAAGAAACAATGAATGAGAGAGGTGTCACTTCTGCATGGCTTGCAGAACAAGTAGGCATCTCAAAGGTGGCTGTTAGTAATATCATAACCGGCAAATCTTCGCCATCACTGGATAATATTCTAAAGATTGCTGATGCTTTGAATGTATCTATAACAGAATTAATAGGAGAAGAAAAAGCTGATAACACTATCACTTGCCCTCATTGCGGAAAGAAAATAAAAATAGAGAAAGGAGAATAATATATGGAAAGTAAAATCTCAAAATTTATGCGTGATGACACGGTTGACAAAGACGGGAAGCTGGAAACCATTATGGATTACGTTATATCATGGACGCTAAGAATGGCCCAAAATTCATGTAGTACAGCAGATTCTTTACTATATGAATACTCGCGTGCCATTTTGGGAAAATTACTTCATAGAAATATTGATAATTTGACTAATATAGAATCTGTCAGGGTTGAAAAGCAATGCTATAATATAGATTTATGGGTTAATGTAGTTTTAACTATCAATGAGCAAAAGGAGAAACATGCCATATTAATAGAAAATAAGGCGTATTCTCCTATTCATAATGCAACAGACGAAGATGGAACTTCTAGGTGTCAACTAGAAGTATATAAGAAAAAATTTAATAGAGACTATGCTAACGATGAAGATGTTATTAAGCACTACTGGTTGATAACATGTCATGAAGAAGAGAAATACCTGAAACCTATTAGAGAGATATGTCAATTGCATGATTTCGAACTTATCCCATTAACCGAACTTCAAGATAATGGGGCTCCGGATACTCAAAGTGACATCTTTAATGAATTTTGGTTAAGGTATTGGTAAACAAAGTATGCCGGAGTTAAGTGCTCCGGCACATTAATTGATTAGCCCTTTGAATTTCAAACGATTTATAATTTCTGTGTAAAGATAGTCTATATCCTCGCTAAAATCATCGTAATTTTGATACAGAAACACAACATCTTCGCAGTTGTTGGAAATTGTACTTTCAGATTGAATGCCAACAACCTTTGCAATTTCCCCTCTTATCCCGTAAACAGTCTTTCCACCGGCAAGTGTACTGGGTGAAAACAAGTATAGGATAATAAAGATGAACTTCTTTCTTTGGGTGACATTTTCGAGGCATGGGGGACAATCTCTTTCGTTGAGTATCTCAGCGAATACCTTATAGATTTCATAAATAAGGCTTTTATCAGATAGAATAGGCGTAGATATTGCATTCTCTTCTTCGGAAAGTTCTGATTTCTTGATTCTAATCTTTTTTAAGCGAATAATTCTATCAAAATTCAGTTCCATAACACGATTATTTTAAAAGTAAATAGTATATTTGCATCATAATCGTGTAAGATTTGGGAGAATTAAGCTTGGTCGTGCTCGCTGGTTCTCCCTTTCTATTTTAAAGCCCTATTTCTTTTGCGAATGGCTTTATTTCTCTTGTCTACTTCTCTGCTCCATATTGAAGCGTTATAGATAGAAGTTGCATATAATCTCAATTCCTCGCTATTAGCAAGAAAATCTACTCGTAATGCTATTTTCATTGATTCAGCATACAAATTTTTGTCAATATTATTATCCATATATCTAATATTTTAATTAAAGCATAAAAAACCGAATAATCCTTGATAAGAATTATTCGGCATATCAAATTCCTGCTACATCATAGCCCAGAACAAAGAATTAATATATTGTGGGAGAAAGAATGTATACAGAAATTCAACATCAAAATCCTCACATTAGAAATTTAAATGGCTAGTATCTTGCCTTTTATATGATACTATTGTAATTATGGTTAGTTTTATCCAAAAGGTTTATTCTAATTTAATTTCTGTATTATGCGAACAACTACCACATGAGTGTACCTTTTTCTGTGGTTCTCCAAAAAGTCTATTAAGCTCATAGCTATTGATCCATTCCTCAAATTCATCCACTAGATTTTGATCTTTTATAATTCTATGCCCACGCCCTTTTTTTCGAAAATTCAAAAATTTAGTCGGCAAAAATATGGCAGAATCACCAAAATAATAAAAATGTGTTGATAATAAAACATTTATTCCACTTAAATCCCGCTCACTATCACACATATTATGGGCTCCGGCCCTTTGTATAGGAGATTCTCCCTTAGAATAATCATAGATACAATCTCCTCTACGTTCAATTATATCATCAGAATTTATTTGGGGAATTTTAATATGCAACTTAGATCTGCATAGGATATCATACTCTTTAAAAGATAAAACTTCCGTTATTTTCATTGCATAAACCAAAGTATCACCTAAACCTAATTCAAATGATCCAGTTCCAATAACCCAATCACCCACTTGGGCTTTTTTTCTAATGACAGGCTTGCATATTGCCAAAGTACAGACACCACCATAAGGGTTAGGCGCCACTCCATCATCATATCTTAGCACATACGAATAAATTTGACCCATAACACATTTTTTTATAATAATATTATTAAGACATTTTACTTTATAAAGTAATAAGCAGTATTTCCTTCTTATCGTTCCAAATATATACAAAAAAAATCGATATCAGCTTAATAGTACATCATAGTCTATTGAAAAACATATATTTTATTATAAATATATAGTATAAGAAAAAGAAATCTATTTGTTTATGGATTATGTTAGCAAAAACAACAGTTAAACATTTGTTTCTTTTCGGTAAATAGAAAAATAAATCGTTTCATTAAAACAAATTCATTACCTTTGCAACCGTTAATAGATTTCTTAACTAGGAAAATATTAAAAAATTAGAGTACAACATAATATAAAAAACACGGTATCATGATTTTTTCGCTTAGTATGTCAACAATTTTATGCCTTGGCTTAATTATTTTCTGCACACTCATATCCTATGGGTATATCAGAAGATTAAATAGTAAAGGCAAGTTAGTATCAAACCGTCGTTGGGTTGAAAATATCCCTTCAATTATTTCTACATTAGGAGTATTAGGTACATTCTATGGTATCACAACAGGACTTATTTATTTCAATTCTAATGATCTTGACACAAGTATTCCCGAACTATTAGACGGATTAAAAACGGCCTTTTTTACATCAATTGCTGGTATGTTAGGTTCTCTATTTTTGTCTAGAATAACCAACTCATATTTTGATAAAACAGACGGTGGCATTTCAGACGCCAATCATGCAGCATCACAAATATGCCAGGCAGTTCAACAGATGAGCCAAAGTAACATGACCACTCTTAATGCTTTAAGAGAACAAGCTGAAAACCAAGCTAAAGACCAGACTATATTCTATCGTACTGTAAGTGATATCCTCACCTCCCTTCAAACGTCTTACACAAATACAGAAAATGCAATAAACTCAATGGTTATTTTAGCTCGAAGCCAAGAAGTAGCTCTCAACGACCTTAGAAATAAAGCCGAAAGTGTTACTCTATCTCTGGGCACAGTAGAAGAAAACTCCACCTCTCAAACTGCTGCACTCACAAATATCCAACTACAAACGAAAGATTTATCAAACATTAATCATAACATTAATGAAATGCTTGACGTTCTTTCAGGCATGAGTAGCACCCAAGAAGAAATATCCGAAGAAGTTAAAACGTTTGGAGGAAAACTTCATTCAGAAGTAGTTGAAATTGAGGATAAAATGGATGCCACAAATCATCTTTTAGTTGCTAAATTCAATGAGTTTTCTGAACTATTGAAAAAGAGCAATACTGAAGCCCTTGTAGAAGTAATGAAAACTGTTACAGAAGAATTTCAGAAACAGATGAATGCGCTCATTAATAAACTTATTCAAGAAAATTTCGATCAACTAAACCAAAGTGTAGAGAAACTCAATACTTGGCAACAAGAAAATAAAAACATGATATCCTCTCTTACTAAGCAATATAAAGAAATGGCGAACAATTTTGAAAGTACTTCTACTACACTTACAAAAGTTAGTGATGACACAAAAACTCTCGTCAGTGAAGGTGGCAAGCTCAAACAACTTATTGACTCTCTTAATCAGGTTATTATTGAAGACCAAAAATTTATTGATGTTTCAAATAAACTTCAAGAAACAGCGACTCTCTCAAAAAACAATATGGAACAATTTGACGAATCTACGAAAGTTTTAAATGATTGGGTTCGAAAACAACGTAATTTTGTAGATGGCGTTCAACTTCTTATTGAAAAACTCGACGAACTCAATAAAATCCGTGATTATGGCGAACAGTTTTGGAAAGGTACAAAAGAAAAAATGGAAGAAGGAGTCAGCATAATCACAAAAGGATCTCAAACTCTCAACACACAATTAACTTCACTTGATCGCCAATTTTATAATCGGTTAGGTGCCACACTTGCTGAACTAGACAACTGTATTACTAAAATGGTTGAACACGTCAATAATCGTAGATAATTATGGCTAAGTCTAATGTTTGGATGTCAGTTTCTGACCTAATGACAGGTCTCATGGTTATATTTCTGTTCATAGCAATAGCCTACATCAGTCGTGTAAAACAGAATCAAACTGTACTTACAGATTATATTGAAACAAAAAACAAACTTCACAACAAACTTGTTAAAGAATTCGCTGGTGATACTTTACAATGGCAAATGGCTATTGGCAAAGATCTTTCCATGAAATTCAAGGAGCCAACTGTTCTTTTTGCTTCAGGGTCAGCTGATTTGACACCTCGTTTCTGTCAAATCCTCAATAACTTTCTGCCCAGGTATTTCAACATCTTACTCAATGATAGTTTACGAAGCAATATTAGAGAAATTCGAATTGAAGGCCATACAGATAATGTACCGATGCCTAGTCATGATATGGATTCTTATATTGCCAATGTTATTTTATCCCAAAAACGTTCACTTAGTGTATTAAAGTATTTCCGAAAAATGGAAGTTTTCGAAAGATACACTCAAGAGCAACAACGCTTACTTGAATTTTGGTTCACAGCTAACGGGCTTTCTTATGGCAAATCACTTGATAGTAATGGTGATTATACTATTACTACAGGTAAGGAGATTGATAAAGAAAAATCTAGGCGTGTAGAGTTCCGAATAGTTACAAGTGGCGATGATATACTTGAAAACTTCGTGAATAAAAATAAAAACTGATATCTATGATTACTGAAGAGCCTTTTTACCAGTTTGATCGTCTAAAATCCCTGCTTAGGACTATGGGGATCGAGATTGGAGAAGCATCACCATGGACCCCAGTAGGAACAATTGAAGTTCTTCCTGAAGATATTGGAACAAAAATAAAGTTTGAAGAAAACGGCATCTTTTACATTGATGACAACAAGATAGAACATCAAGGTTTCATGTATAAGCGTAATTTCTATTTTCATGATTATGGAGAAGCAATGCCAAAATTTCATATAAGAAATTGCGAGGCACTTCAACTCTATGGCAAAGACGCTTATCGTTTTGCAAATAATGAACCTATTAAAGTCTTTGCAAGAGATAGAGCAGTTCGCCATGAAGTAGAAGTTTTCGGATTACAACTATGCAACTATTGTGCCAATATACTTGCTGGAGAATTAACTAATAAAATTCATAATTCCACTGATTTTGTAGAGTTCCTCAAACAAACAGAAGGAATTTTCCCTGATGAAAATGGAGATGTTGATGTTGACATCTTTGGCTATACCAAGAATTGGGAACAAATAAGTCATGCGTATCGTTCTTTACATCAATTTACATGTGAACGATGCGGTTTGCAAATAACTAACCTTCTTGATCAACATTATATGCATACCCACCATAAAAATGGAAACAAAATAGATAATCGAGAGACTAACCTCGAATGTCTTTGTGTTCGTTGCCATTCAGAGGTAGATGATCGGCATAGAAAACGTCTTAGTACTGGAGCAAATAGGATTATACTAGAAGATTTCAATGAGAAGTACCCTTCATATAATAAATATATTTTAGAAGATGATTTACCTTTTTAATACGCCAATCCGAATCACCTAAAGAGTTCGAGTTCATCACCCTGACCTTATTCTCTGATATTCGATCAATTGGGAATGTTCCGAAGCTATAAGACGTGGAGAATTCCCCCGAAGTCATGTACCACCGCCTCGCACCCAAATTTCAAATACTTCTTGCAATGCCTTGACAGCATTTTCCTTTTTGTTTAGTATTGAGGGTTATTACCTTTTCCCGTGCATCTTCTCACGGAGTTGGTTTAAATTCATTTTTTATTTTAAAATCGAGTTAATATGTGTACTTTTTCATATATTTACGGCAAAACAATAACACACGATTATGAACCATGATGTATTTATAAGTTATTCATCTCAAAACAGTAAGGCTGCACAGGCTATTTGTCATACATTGGAACAACACAAAATTAGATGTTGGATTGCTCCTCGCGATATTCCTTCAGGATCAGAATATTCGGATGTGATTGATGCAGCAATAATTAATTGCAAAGTATTCATAATCATATTTTCAGAATCATCATCCACGTCACTGTGGGTTAAAGGCGAGCTTAATGCTGCATTTACCGAACAAAAGTATATAATCCCATTTCGCATTGATGATACGCGCTTGACTGGCGGAAATCGTGTCATCTTAAACCAGTTTCATTGGATTGATGCTTACCCAGATTACGAGCAAAAATTTGCCGAGTTAGTCGAGTCAGTATCACGTATCATTGGAAAGCCGAAAAACGAACCTCAACAAGTAAATACTCCTCCTGTTACAAATTTAAAACAAGCTATAAAATTCATAGATCGTAATGAGCCTTGCCCATGTGGTAGTGGCAGAAAATACAAAGATTGCCATGGAAGATCACAAAAAGAATAGTGTGCAGACTACGTTTGATGCATATTTCAAGCACTTCCCGGATAAAGTCAATGAAGATACCCCCTTCAAGTGGCTTCCCCTGACGGAAGTGATTAATGTAGTCCTTACGTGCTTGGATGGTCGGGATCGGTTGTGATAATTGTAATGCTTTGGCCGTATCATTTTAAAGGGTTAATTACTTGCTTTATTCATTAGAATTTTTATTAGTTAAACTTCGGTATCGGCATCCAATAATCAGGGGTTATTCCATTTTCCCATCTATATTCTTTGTTATACCCCCAATACCGGCAGATGTAATAATCATAGTCACCATGTGAGTTTTTAATTGCTCCTAGCACATCTATACTACCATATTCATTATCATCTATAACTTCTATAACAGGGATAGGAACCCTATCTTTTACGCTTATCCACGGGGATTGCTTAGTTCCAGCCTCATAACCTTTTACATATACTTTTCGTAAATAGCACTCTATTACACGAGGTTGGTTTATCCGGTTAGCCAATAGGCTTACTATATCTTTTAATATCATACTATTTATTGTTTAATTTTTCTTCAAACTCCGCAATGATGCAATCAGCATCACCGCCATGTGCCCAGTTTTCTAAAACAGAGGAAAGGACCTCTATTGATTGCTTTGCATGCCATTTAGCCCTTCTTTAAATCCTATTCTGAAACATTCTAATCGACTCCAATCAGGATGTACACCGCTGATGCTATTTGCTGCTTCTTCTAATGTCTGTTTCATAATGATAGTTTTTTAATGTCATCTACTGATAATTTATCCTTTCCCTTGGCATATTCAAAGAATCCTACTACAGGACATACACATTCGGGAATAGTATAATCATCTGTTTCAGGTAATGTTACCAATATACTAAGTCCTACGCCATTGATATATTCGCAAGAAACGAATTTATCAAAGTCGATATATCTTTGTGCCTCCTTAGCTATAATGTCACAATTCTTTCGATAACATTCATAGCTTTTGATAGTACTATTAATAAATTTATCTATATCCATTTCTGTTCTTTTTTTACGTTAATCAATTGCAGGTTCATACGTGTAGTATTTCCATCCTTTATAAGAGTTTTTCCAATTACAATAGTCTGATGCATCTTTTTCTTCAAAAAATACAGCTACGTTGTGTCCGTAACAGTCATATACTCTATATTTCTTCATATCTATTTTGTTATTAGTTAAAGGGCGCATCCGAATAAAGATTAAAGTGTCGAATTTTAAAATTATTGCTGGAATGGATACGCCCTTTCGTTTTTATTGTTATTTTTGCGATTGTCGAATTTTAAAATTTCATTCATTATGTCAGCACTTATAAATGTTGCATCAAATCTATACATGCCTTCTAGTGATATCTTCGGTCTATACAATAGAGAAATTGTCCACAAGTTATTGGTAAACGTCCAATATGATTTTTCCTTATCATTACAAAAGGCGGTGGATATGTCTATTATGTATATGATAGATTACCGTCCAGGAAACCCTCAGTGCTGTAAAATTCCAAATGGGTACTTAATATTTCTTAGTTCCAAAGGAGATGAATGGTGGAGATGGGTATATCAATTCTCACATGAATATTGCCATAGCCTAATAAACGGAGCATCTTCGGGTGACATTTCTGGGCTTATTTGGTTTGAAGAGACTATGTGTGATCTCTCTTCAATTTACCAATTAAGAAATCTGATTGTTCTTTGCGATAAATCAGCAAATCCTCTGCTACGTGCTCATAAGATAGTTGCCGATCAGTGCCTAGCTGCGAATTTCGGAAAGCCTCAATATAACTGTCAGGAATATCTATTATCAGTGGCGGACCGGCTTGCAGAATCTGAGTACCATCGGGAAATTTACTCAAATCTATCTGCAACGATGTTCCCCCTATTTGTTGAAAACCCTCACCTATGGAAGATAATTCTTCATTTTGGAGATATGCGTCAGTGGAATTGTTTGAAAGACCTGTTTGCTCATTTACATCAGACAGCTGATGATAGCTATTCAGACTCACTGAAACGACTGGAGAATTTACTTTTTGCATAATTTATTCCTTTCTTTTTTGTTATTAGTTATTCTTTGAAATCCAGTTATCAGTATCACAGTGAAAGCAATATCCGCTTTTAGGATGTTCCGCACCGTCTTTAGCTCCACAAGTTCCACAATAATACTCCTTGTCATATTCCGGGGAAAGACCTTTATTTCGTTCTTTAATAACGGCTTTTCTTTCTTCAAGCATCATCATTTTATCGGGATTACGACTCAAATAGAACTTTCTGACTTTATGTATTTGCTTTTCAAACAGATCGTCAGATTCTGCAATTTGTTTGGCTGTATATTTGCTCATATCTTTCTTGTTATACGTTATAATCTTCAAATGCCCTTGCCAATTCAGCAGCAGCAATTTTTATATTAGTAGGACAACTCCCACCACTTGTATTTATTCTAACATATCTGAAAGTTTTATACCCATTTTCATCGGTAATAGATATTCCTATATAAATATCTCCATTCTCACCAAAATAGGCTGTTAGTGTATTATCACTTATATCGCAATCACCGGTTAGTACTTCATACATGTTTGCCTCCTTTCTTTTTTGTTTTGAGGGTTATTCTTCATCCGACAAATACAACTCCATACCTTTTTTTGTTAAACCTAATACGTGAGTATCGTCCGCCCATTCGTTGGCAATTCGTATAGAATGAGCCGGACAGCCATCAGACAGCTTTACTGTATATTCACCGTCCGGCAGCATAGAATCATCTCCATACCCTGCTACAAGTTTATTATCAAAAGCCATCAAATCACCGTAGCAATTCGCAAAGTAAATACCTTCCTTCTCACATTCCCTATATGCTTTCTTTAGCTTATTGAAAGCCTTTTTCTGCTCGGCTGTCAGTTCACAGACCGAATATAAATTTGTATCCATAATGTTCTTTTCTATCTTGTTATGGGATAATTAATTCGGGATTATCATAGATATTACCAATCACGATAGTATCATCCATTCTTGTAAGGTCAGATTGCCCGAAATAGAATAAATTTCGACCATTAGAAAGTTGAAAACGACAATTATCATATAGGATAATAGCTGTATATTCTTCTGGTTCAAAACCAAATGTAACAGTGTGAAGAATATCCCCTTCATAGATTTCTGTTCCGTTCTTGTCGAATAAGCCTGTGAATTGTCCCACAGTTGTAGTTTCTACCTTACTTCTATTAAACATTTCAGTAGCTTCGCATCCATATTGGGAAAGTTTCTTGCTGAAAATAGCCATTTCACCACTTTCGTACTGAATCAAGTCACCAAATATCCATTCGTTATTATATAAGTTTTTACCTCTGAATTTTATTGTTCTCATATTCATTACTAGTTTGTTATTAATCAATTATTTCAAATGTCACTTTCACTTTTTTACAGCGAAAACCTTTCTTATACATCTGTTTCCATGTCAAATTAGTTCCGTCCAGCCAGTACCTGACGCAATCTCTTCGGTAATATTTTTGAGTATTCATCACAAGTGTACCATTTGGGTAGGTTATCATGTACATTATATCTTCACGCATATCGACTCCTTTTTTTATTGTTATTAGTCAAACAGTTTAAATTCATACACCCAAACAAAAGAATTACGTTCCCATGTACCTTTGCCAGATACTTTACCTATCAGGACAGCAAAGGCTTCTTTGGGGGTCTTAAACCAGCGAGAAGCAAAGTATTTATTATCTCCGTTCAAAAAAGCATCATAAGCATAAAGGAAAGGGGATTCATCAGATATTACCTCTTGCCTAACAATTCCTTCTTTCAAGCAATCTTCATCGGATATATCTTGCAAACGCTCTACTTTTACATTGGTTATCTTTATGTGATGCTTACAAGCATACGACTTAACGAACATTTTGTTATTCCATCCTGCGGAATCCTTCATAAGACCGCGAATACTCAAATCTTTCGGATGTCTATCTAATGAGTCTGGGTAATAGCCTGAATCCTTGTAGCTTTGTGCAATGGCAACGATTTCGCCAACTTCGTATTTAGGCTTTATTTCATGCCCATGGATGCTTTCATAACCACTCTTACAAAAGACACTGTTGCGTATTTGGTCTTCCGAAATACGTCTCGTCATAGTTTTTCGACCTTCCAATACGGCTTGTGTTAAGCGGTATTTATCATTAAACATGATTTTCTTCATATCTATTCTGGTTATACGTTAAACTTCGGTATTGGCATCCAGTGGGTAATACTTTCATCGGTGACATAACCATTTGTTACAAACCATTTACTTTTGCAATATCCTTTTTTCTTTCGAAGCCACCCTATTGCATAATGCTTAACAGAATCTCTATCATAAAGAAAAACTTCATGCTCTGGTTCTGGCAACTTATCTTTTACACTTATCCAAGGAGATTGTTCCTTACAATAGCTATATCCACACTGAAAATCTTCCATACTGTCAGCATGGCGGGAAACGTAGTTATCCGCATCAACTTCTTTTAGGACGTCTTTTCTGAACTTCGTTTTTTCTGTAGCGTACTCATGCGCTGCTTCTATAATTGATTGTTTCATATTTTATTTTATATTGAATTAATTTACATTGCTAATTTAGGTTCCCGCATAGTGTCAGATACACGTTTACAGGCAATATCATAATATTTCTCCAGTTTTTCAAAGCCGATAAAATGTCTATTAGTATTTATACAGGCTACAGCAGTGGTACCACTTCCAATACAATTATCCAAGACAGTCTCACCATCGTTAGTATAAGTCATAACCAGGTACTCTAATAACTTTATCGGCTTTTGGTTAGGATGAAACGAAGAGTTCTGTGTGTCTGTTTTAAAGACTTGTATACTACGAGGGTACCTTTCTGTTGAATCATAATGATAATCTTGACTCATTGTCCCGTACACTTCTGTTTGGCAGTTTTTTGATCTGAAAGTTTTTTTCCTTTCATGACCAGATGTTTTTTGAGGATTATAGGTACATTGCTTTTTGTAGAATACACTAATCAATTCATGATTACGGAGAGGTTGCTTCTTAGCATTTAGAAAGCCAACTCCTTTCACTTTGTCCCAAACCCAGTCATATTTATACCACTCAATATTACTTAGCCTTAAATAGCTGGAAAAAGGTTCTGCACCAAACAATACAATAGCCCCATTGTCTTTAATGATACGTTTATATTGCTCCCATAGAAGTTCGAAAGGTATTATCACATCCCAACTACATTGTGTGGTACCATACGGAAGATCGCATATTATAGCATCAATGCTTTTATCTGGAATACGTTTCATTCCTTCGATACAATCTTCATTGTATATTTTATCTAACTCAATCTTACACATAGCTTTATTATTGGAATAACGCCTGTTGGACTTGCGACAATACAAATTTATTCGCATCAGCATAGAACTTCTTCTTAATCTCGAATCCGTATGCTCTGCGTCCTAGTTGGGCGGCTGCTAATAAGGTAGAACCACTTCCGGCACACGGATCGATAACTACATCACCTTTATCGGTGAATATCTCTATTAACCTACGAAGTAATGGTACTGGCTTTTGGGTATTGTGAACCTTCGGTGTTTCATTATCCTGTACCCAATCAAAGCAATTGAATATCATCCGTCCGTCGTTGTTAAACTTTGGAAGCTTGTCACGATACAACAAAAGACCATATTCGCAGTTACCAACCACTTTCATGTTTGCTTTTAAAACCTGCGATGAAAAGTTTTTTCTAAATACAAGATTTATGTATTTACCCAAACCATATCTCTTACCAAGTTCGATATATCGGAACTGGTCTTCAAATTCACAAAAGATTATCATACATGGTGCACTTTTTTTAGTCTTAGGTTCTTTTACAAGCATTTGGCTACAGAAGTGCATAAACTCTGCCGGGCGAAAATCTTTATCGGTATCAAAGAATTGTTTGCCCGCCTTATCGCTTTCTCCGTTCTTATTATCACCATCCACATACCATGAGGGATTAGAGGCATACGCATTATTTCCTAAGTTGTAAGGGACATCGGCAATTATTAGTTGAGCTTTGGGGATTCCATAAACTTTGTAGTTCTGGAAATGATCGTTATACAATTCTACATTTTTCATTGTATTATATTAAAGTTCGTAAACAATACTCAGCTATCCAGTAGATAGCAAAATAAAATGCCGCATATATAGTTATTACTGATATTGCTGCAAATAGGTATTTAAGAGGTTTCATCGTCTGCTTTTCCCTTTGATTTCGATTACATTAAACATTTCATTGATTCGGTCTGCGATATATTCCCCATATTTAGGCTCAAACTCTTCCGGTTGCATATTGGTAGTCATAAACGTTTTGCATATCCTACGATTGTCATATCTGGATTGGAGAATATACTGTATTATATCCATTTCAGAACCAAAGTATTTTACCCTTGGTTCTTTCCCTACTTCGTCAATACCTAGGGCAATGCCGTTTAACCCATCGTATTTAGAAATACCATCAACTCCCTTTCTTGTGTATTGATTGGAAATGAATGTAGCTGATTCAATAGGAAATCCACCAGATAAGTAATATCCGGTTTCGTCTTTACCATTGCTATACCTGTCGTACAATTGGATAATTTTCAAGATCGTGGATTTACCAGTTCCAACAGGACCATACAGCAATAAACCTTTGTTTCCATCTAGTTTTTCCGATCCCTTGATGAGATATAAAAAAAGCTCGTTCATAAAATCACGATTTCTTTCATCAACAGTGAATTCGGGACATGCCAATAAACAGCACCTACGGAAAAGAGCTGAAGAATTCCTGAAAGCAACTGCATCATAACTTGACCGTCCGAACTTTAACGGCACACTCTGAGGATTGATTTGATTTCTGATTGTTTCCATACTTCAATTTTAACCATTCTTGATAATCTCGTTCAGTTCCCGTAAATACGACTCCCGTCCAATTAGATTCAATTGCTCTTTCAATCTGCCGGATGGCAAACTCTTCCTCGAATTTGGAAAGTTTATCTAGCGAAAGTTGCAAAGCATAATTGAGTTTCTTCTTCCACTTAGGACTTTGCCGAAGTGTTTCCCATGCCGACATAAAAGCCATCGAAGTGAAAGGGTAAACTAACGGAGTTTTATCTCCTTTTTCCTTTCGGGATTTCTTCTTATCGGGTGGGGGGCTCTCGTGCGTATGCGCGAGACTCTCTTCTTTGTTTATAGTTTTAATATCTATAATAGGTGGGATTTGCGTTTCATCTAAACATTTTCCAGATGAAAGTTCAGATGATGCCAAATTATCATCTAAGCATTTTACAGGTGTTTCTACAGATGATTCTACAGGTGGTATTTCTCCACCTTCGTTATTATCATCTGAACTTTCATCTGTAGAATCATCTGTACTTTCATCTGGAAAATAGACGGATGATATTACAGTAGTAAATGAGTAATAACAACCTATTCGCTTGTCTTTTGTCGATTGGAAGTAAAGTAATCCGGCATCGCTCAAATCACCCCTCGATTTTATTAAGGTTTTCTCTGACATATTCAGAATAGAACACAAATCAGAGTTCTTCTTTTTAAAAACATCCTTCCACTTCATTTCATTACAGATGGCTACAAGTTCGTGATAAAGAGCTTGGGCGGCTGTAGTGAGATAGGTATCATCCCGAACCTTTCGGAGTTTGGATATTAGTTGATAACTATTCATATTCAAATCGCATATATACAGTTTCGTATACTGTCAGCTACGAAACGTTTATTCAACAGGGTACAATAGACAACACGGGGATTTCCTTTAGATACAGGAACCAATTCACCGTTCTTACATTTTGAACAGGTATCTGGACGAATAACTTCTTTTTCGGGTTTCTTTGCCATAATTTAAAAATAAATATTGGTTAATTGCCTACTTTTGGACCAGACAGCCCACTTACCATTACCACCGTCAACTAATCGAAGGTCTTTTACTTCTCCGAATCGTTTGACATTACCACAGAGGTCTATAACCCATCCAGCTTCTTTTGATGGATGCGGACGGATAGCCCGGCCAACAATCTGATACCACATAGCAAGAGACATCGTAGGACGTGCCATAACAATAGTGTCAAGTTCGGGATAGTCGAAACCTGTAGTCAATACTCCGACATTCGCTACTACCGGAATCTCACCGGACTTAAACGCTTCGAGTATCTGCTCGCGCTCTTTCTTTGGAGTCTCACCAGAAACAATTACACATCCAGGTATAGACCATGTTAGCCGTTCAGCTTCTTTCAAGAAGCGGGTAAAGACTAAGATACCTTTACGCTTACCTCCTTGTATTGGATTCATAAGCCTTTGTACGATATGAACGAGATAACCATAAAAGTCTATTCGTTCATATTCCCGCTGAACTGATTTATCCGTATAGTCTGCACCGGTGGTATTTACTTTCAAATTCAATTCGTTCCATCCCATAGGATTCATTGGGTAGTAATTCAACTTAGAAAGAAAACCCATATCCAATAAAGTAGATACCTGTACGTGGTAGATAACTTCTTTGAAAATAGCCGGACGGGTCCGGGTGATGAACTTCAGCATAGAACCAAAATCCTGACTGGATGAAAGTCTATAAGGTGTAGCTGTTAATCCAAGAACCTTGCATTTCAATATAGAAAGAAAGTCTTTGTACATTCCTTCCTTTGGATTCACTAAGTGGCACTCATCTATTATCACGTTCTTGAAGTGTGCAAATAGTTTGGGATGTCCTTTTACGCTGCCGATGGTGGCAAAGGTTATCCGGCTTATCTCCTTTGAGTTGAAAGAGGCTGAATAGATGGAGCAATCAAGCATACCGTATGAACATAGCTTTTTGAAGTTTTGCTCTAAAATTTCTTTCGAGGGCTGAAACACCAAGGTATGTCCGTCAAGCCTTGCGGCTATATCCGCAATGATTAAAGACTTTCCCGATCCTGTAGGTAACACCATGATGGCGTTCGTTTTCTTTAGTTTGTCATTAAAGAACGCTACGGCTTTATCGGATGCTTGTTGTTGATAATCTCGAAGTACGAAACTCATATTCCTTTCTCCTTTCGTAGTTTTTTACTGAGTGCTTTGTAATACTTAATTAGTTGCTCGTACTCAAAATCTGACATCTTAGAAGTACCAGCAGCTTTCACTTTCAGCAAGTCAAATTTCTGTTGCCCGATTTTGGCTATCAGATTCATCCGATATCCTTCCAGATGATCAGCTTTGAACCTATTGCAGTGACGGCATTCGGCATGGCAGTTATTCTCATCAAACCGTGTCGCCAAATGTGTACGACTGAAGTAGTGCCCGCAATCGGCTTGCTCAAACGGTTTTATCTGTCCGCAACTGATACAGCGAAAATATCCGTTCGGCATACAATCACGAAGCCGGATAAAGAGAGAGAACTCCTTATCAAGTTTAGCTTTCAAATCCGGCTTCTTCTTTACTGTTACCCCTGCTTTATCAAACAGAGGTAAAGGCTTGTCTTTTTTCTTAGCCTTGGTTCGTTTTATGTAGTATGGCATTCTACTATTGGTTTACATAGTTTAACAACTCGCTTACAATCATCCACATCGAACATTCCTATATGGCAAACTTCACGGGGTATATTCAGTTGATTAGATAGCCATAAGTAAGCTTTGTTTCTGTTCGAGGTATTGGGAATGTGTTTCTTCCAAATCTTATTGATTAGGCCTGTTTTGGCAATCTGGTCAAAATAGGAGTGAGCTTCTTTCTTTGCTTCTCTCAATTCCGCATTTGCCAAACGTCCTAATGCTTGGTCTGTACCCTTATGTACACCAACGTAAGCTCTACAATCACGACACAGATAAATCATGCCGTAGGAACGTCCGTAGATTATGGAACTATCCACGTATTCAGTAGGCTTACCGCAATAGGGGCAAATCTTACCTGCTATAATTTCATCCATAATTTTCCAATTAAAAGCCCCGAAGCGTATTCTCCGGGGCGTTACAACAACTCTTCAGATACTTCATAGAAACACTTATACATATTTTCGGCGTCTTTCCGTCGTGTATAGCCGGATCAACCGGCAGCCCGTATATGTATAAGCTTATTTGTTTCTATTTCTTCTTCGACCATCATAAAGGCTTGTGGTGGCAGCAGGATTCGAACCTGCATGATAGGAGTTATTTTTGCTATTACATTTAAAACAGCTATGCTCGTTTATTTTTACAACCTTAGCCTAGGGTTAACCTATCTATAAACATGTCACTTTAGCGTCTACCAATTCCGCCATACCACCAACCATCTTATACTTCTATAATTACAATATCCGGTGCAATCTGTCTGATCTGCTCCAACTGTTCATCAATGACTTTATTCTTGTATTCCTCGATGGCCTCATTCGCACCGGCAGACACAAGAGATAAAGAAACATCCCGACCGTCCACATCAGCGTAAATTTCGACTTCTATCTCTTCACAGGCAAAACCTTTGAAAAGAGGGATGTTTAGTTTGAAAGATTTTGGAAGATTGGAATCAACCACCTGTGAGTAGTTATCCACCTTACTGCCATTTTCCTCCTTACTGCGTTCGATGTCTTGGTTTACTTTTGCCTTGAAGTTTTTCAAAGTAGAAACAAGCATCATGTTCTGCGACTTGTCGGTAAAGAAAGCACGGTGCATCTTTAAAAACTGCGATAATTTGATAGGTTCCCATTTCTTATCGGTATTAATGCCGAACTCTATCATCTCTTTGGACGGCTGAAGTACTCCGGTGATGACATCTTGGTAATAATTTGTTTCGTTAATCGTTAAAATCATCCCCATCTTGTCACGATTCACGATAATATTGGACGACTTTTGGTCGATTAAATCGATACGTTTCTCTAACCATCTGTAAGGCGCATCAATCGTCCCGTCTATCATAACTTTTTCCGGCTCTTTTATCTCCAGTTGTTCGGGGGCTGTTCCCTCTCTCAATACTACTTCGATTGGTGCACCGCTATAGTCTTTAGGCACGACCACATTTAATTTACTTTCAGTCATTTGTTCCTGTTTTACGATTAATATTAAAAATAGTTCTTTGCATTTCCTGCGGCATGATAGGACGGGAATAAACCAGCTCACCAAGCTTGTTGTAATACCCGGCCATCTTTTCTTCATGATAGAGAATTTTCACACACTCTTCATTTTCAACATATTCAGAGCCCTTCTTTATGTTTTCAAGAAGTTCCTGTTTTCTTTCATTTAAAGGCTTTAATTCAGCCTTAAATGCTTCCATAGCTTCTTTTTTCTCAATCTCAATATCATTAATTTGAATTGAGGTTTCAGCAAGAGATTCTTTCTTTTGCGCTAATTCATCCGGTGTAAAACGGTGAGTATAGCCAATTTCTTCTACAGCATCGGCATTGTCCTGTAAGAACTGCCATCTATCCTTTTCGGGGATTTCTTGACCTAAAAATTTATCCATAAATAAAAAATGTTAATTATTTATACTTTTTGATTGTAGATAAAATATCGTCAATGGGTAATGACGGAATAGAGACACCTGTATTTTCGTACTCTTTCAAATATTCATAAGCATCTGAAAATTGCTCTTGTACTCTTTTGAAAGTTCGTAAAGAAAGAAGTGTTGAAACAATCGAATCATACGTTTTTTCTTTTTCTTCAGTCAACTTATCTATTTTTAATCTCAATTTGTCGATACGTTCAATGGTTTGGCTGCCAACCTCTACATGAGGGTACCAAGTCGTTGAAGCTGGGAAATAAAGGAGCTTGTCAACTTTTACTTCATGTTTTCCATTATATAAAGTTGCACAAGATGCTTTCTGAAACGTACTTTTGTATTTTTCAAAGCACTCTTTCAAATCTTTCGGTAGGGTATCTGAAATGGCTTTGTTTGCCAAGTCTGTTCTTTCCTCTGAAAGCGATTTGATCTTTGCACCAATAGGTGCTACCATTTTCTCTGCAACTTTTTCAGAGATAGTTCTTGTTATATTCATAGTTAAATAAATTCTTTGTTACGTTCAATTTCTTGCTGGGCATATATCAGCATTTGATGTTCATTAGCAGCCGGTAGATAAATATCTGCCTGTGCCGTGCTCCAATTACGGAAACGCTCAATAGATAAAGTCATTTCTCCTGTTGTCAGTTCTGCCGAACTGCGTAAATAAGTTACTTCTTCACCTTTCTTGTTGATCGTTTTGCGTTCAAACAAATCACGGTTGCAAGTTCTCTTATAGAAGTCAATTTTGGCTTCGTCAAGGCTACAACCGTACTCACTACCGAAATATCCTAAAAGAAGATGTAAGTAGCTGTTTTGGGCAAGCGTGCGGTTAGGGAGTTTCTTTTTCACTTCTACCACCGCACGTTCACTAAACAGCTTATTTACATACTCTTTGAACTTGGGTATTTGATATTCATTCTTCAAATCGAAAATCATACACTAAAAAGGCAAATCGTCCTTTGCATTACCATTCGCATCAACCGGAGGCGGAAAATCCTGCGGTTGATGATAAGTCGGCTGTGGTGCTGGTTGTTGTACTGATGCAGCCTGTGAAGATTGCGATACACCGCCACGAGCTTCTATTTTATAGCATCGAATAGATGCCATACGTTTAAGTTCTCCATCTTGATTCGTCCAAGAACGCCCTTGTAGCACAAATGATACGGTTACCACATCACCATTTTTTAAGCGGTCAAGTTCTGCGCATTTGTCACCCGAGAACTCTAAGGGAATAACATTTTCATACTCACTACGCTCTCCTGTATAGGGGTCATAAGTCGTTGCATCCAAAATAAGCTCTCTTTTGGTAAATGAATTTCCTCCGGTTTTGGATGGTATTTGGACGATCTGCCCGATTTCGATTATCCGTCCCGTTACTTGATTTGCCATTAGCTTTCTCCTCCAAAAATTTTAGTATCGCTGATTAATTCTCTGTTTTCTTCCAAGAACCGGATAAATTCCTCACAATGGTTAGTGAGAATAGGTATGTCACGTTCTGGGTTGAAAACGTATGTTTCTGTATAGGTATCTACCACATAACCGCCTTTGTTGAACTCTACAATATTATACTCAAATGTCTGTACATCCGAACCGTTCTTCATCAAAGCGTAAGGATAAACAAGATGCTGAAAGTGATTCTTAAACTTTCCAACAGAGTAACTACTCGTTGTCTTGATGTCATTAACGGTAGTAGGCATCAGTTCGTCAATGAAACCGTAAACCAATACATTGCCGAAAGCCGTGGGCAGAATTGCTTCTACTCTCTGTTGGGTTAATGCGCCTTTGAAGTAATCGGCAAACTCACGACAAAGAGAGATAGGAAAGGTAAACTCACGGTTGTTATAAGTGGCTTTCAGTGCAATAACTTCCTTTGTTTCTTCTTCATCATAATAAAGAGGCTTCCCCATTTCATCACATGCACCAAATCTATTAACCTTATACACCTTCTCTACCTGCACTATTTCAGACTTTCTGTGCTCTACCATACAATCAATCACTTCACCGAAACAAGTACCTCTATCTGCCGCTTCGCTATCAAAAGGAACTCTATTTATGCGGTCAATAAGCGATTGAAATTGTTTTTCCCTAAACTCATCTTCGTTACATGGTGGATTATCAGAAAATCCATAGTATTTTTGATAAATAATATCACTACTCAGATAATTCTGAAATGAGTCAAGCAATGTTGCATACAGCTTATAAGATATTTTATTCATTTGCATACCTCCATTTATAACCACCCGCTGTATGAAAACTTTTTCTTCCTATACAGCAACTGATAATGTTAGCATTATTAATACCAGTCTGTCTTTCAGCTTCTTTAGTACTTTCAAACTCACTTATCACTGTACCATCCTTTAGGTATTGAATAACTGATTTTGAAATACTGGGGCAATTCATTCTTTTTTTGCTAAATCGTTCGTTTCTGGTCCCGTAATTAGCATTATATTTCCATGTACACCACTCTAAATTAGAAACAGCATTATTACTCTTCACCTCATCTTTATGGTTAACACATGGAAAGTTTTCAGGATTTGGAATAAATGTTTCCGCAACAAGCCTATGAACAGATTTATACTCCGTTTTTTGTTCCCTCCATAGAGATATGCGTAAATATCCGCTCCATATTTTATTAGGCTTTATTATCTTGCCCGCTATCCTTCTTGAATTACCATACCTGCTTTTAATAAGTCTATCCAATGAGCGAACTCTACCAAATGAGCTTACCTGATAGAGTCCTTCATAGCCTTGAATATCTTTCCAAACTTCATTAGGCTGCTGCGTTTCCATAAGTCTTTGTTCCTTTATCATAAACCAAGCCCAAAGCCTTGACCTTTGCAGCAAACAGACTTCTCGCCATCATCAAAGAACTGCCAACGTGCTCGAATTCGTTAATACGTGAAGCAAATTCATTGGCAGATACTGCATCGGTAATCATTTCAATGTTCTCTTTGATTTCCTCAACCACCTTATCATACTTTTCTTGTGCCGCTTTCTTTGCCGCAAGCATACCCAAATATGAATTGATAATCTTCGAGGTGATAAAGTCATTCTTAGTAGTCGGATTACCGTTCTTGTCAAGAATAGTAGGTACTTCCATTGCAGAAGGCAGGTTACAAGTGTTCTTGCCGTCATTTCTTGAAGTAGGGTCAAAAGTGATAGTACGTCTTTGAACGCCTCTTTCGCTTTTCATTTCGAGATAACCGAGCAAATCCAATTCGGTAACGATGGAGTTGTAGGACTTCTCACGCAAAGCAGGAATGAATACTGTATCATCACCTTCTTTCCTTGTGTCACGGTGGGCTACAAAAATAATATGCTTGTTCAAACTTGATAACGTTCTTGTCATCCAAGAAAACTCAGCATTAATACCGCTCCAATCCCTGATAGACGGTTGGCGGCTACCACATTTATAAGTAATGATAAAATCCATCATCTTACCGATGGTATCAACTACAATGGTCTGATAAGCAGACAAGTCCTCCTGCAAGACCTGTTGAACATCACTCCAAGAAGTGACCTGTACTGTGTCTATGTTTTCCAAATGTGCCATATTCATACGTTTCACCCCGTTATCGAAATCCAATAACAACGGTTTCGGGGCACTCAATGCTACCGTACTCTTTCCCATACCGGCTTGACCGTAAATCATCATCTTTACAGTGGTAGGGATTACTAATTCGTTACTTTTTTTGATAAGACTCATAATCGTAAAATTTAAAGGGTTAATTATATTCTTTGTTCCTTAGAATCAATAGCGTAAAGAAGCACATCACAAGCATTGATTGCATAAGGAGACATTTTCGTGGTTCCGGTCTTTTCTGCCCGTATTTTCTTTTCTGCTATCAGCTTTTCAAGTCTATAGCGACCACCTACAAACTCTTTAGCCTGCTCTTTATTGAGAGAAACTCTGCTACCTATTCGATAGAGAGTATTTAGTTTTGCTTCTGCGTTCATTCTAACCTCCTTACTCTTTCAATAGTTTCAACTCTTGTTCTTCTTGCCCTTCTCATATCACTCTGTTCGTGATAAAGTGAAAAAGAAAAAAGGCATAAAAAACAGCAAGCAACCGCAGAACGAGTAATAGGAGAGAAGTCCATAGTAAATTTCATTCCTGTCATTCGTTCATAAAACATTGTCGCCAGCTCTCTTCCGTTTCTAATTCGAAGAATTCTGAAAGCCTCTTGCAGTTGGTTGTTTATCGTACTCAATGCCCTGCATTTCATCGAAGCTATTTCCTTCTTCTCATACCCCTGTGCGTACATTCGTGCTGTAACCTCACATTCAGGTGTAAGTTCTGTTAATACTCTTTCCATAATCGTGTAAGTTGATTGGTTACGCAGTCCTGGTAACTATAACAATGCCTTTTTCTTTGAATGATTCAGACTTCCATTTCTTGCCTTCGCTGTAATGTTTAGCATTTAAAATGGATACATTGTTACGAATTGTCTCTAACGAAGATATTGGCAATTTGATTGTTGCTCCTTTCTTCATGGTTTTCATTTTTTCTTTGCTACTTACTTTTTCCATAAGCTGTTTTTATTAGTGATTGTGGATAAGCCCCGATTCGAACGGGGATTTGCAAGATTTCGTTTGTACGTTTCAATTGTGGTTCTGACTTCCCCGATCGTCTTTCATGCTTCGAGGCTAGCCAGCCGTATTATCAAACTAAGCGTCTACCAATTCCGCCACTTATCCATATCTACCACACCAACGCTATGATGTGGACTTGAGGTAAAAACTATAATTACGAATAAAACTTCTGTTCACTCTCACGAGCTACTTTGTTCCCGGATACCGAATCAACGGACACCGAGATAGATGCAGAACATTTAAAAATCAAATAAATACAGGGGCTTAAACCCTACGACGTCCTTTTCGTCGGCATCATTGGTTAAACATAAAATAAACTTTGTGAAGGAACCCGGACTCGAACCGGGAATGCCAAGCTTTACCGCGTCTGCCAATTCCGCCATTCCTTCCAATAAAAAAAAGATGCGCTATCTTCACAGACCGCGCACCTGTACAACACAAACACAAAATAAAACACGATAAAAACTACTATATTTTTCAGAATCCGCCCGGCTGGTTTCCCTTACTCACAGTACTGACTTATTGCAGGAACCTTATGCCAGATTATCGGTCTACCTTTTTGCGGATGTCTGTTTGGATTTTAGGTGTTTCAATTCTTCAATTATCCTTTCAAGGCGATTGTATTCTTCTCTCCCGGCATCGTAATCAAGTACGATACAGTCACGGCAAAACTCTAACCGCTTAATTTGCAGTTCTAATGCTTCATTCATATCTATCTTATTTAACGGTTATTATTCTTAAACGTTTTACAAGAGTATTTCCTAGGTGATAAGAATCACCAAAAAGAGTAATGCCCATAAAGGAGCTGTGTCGGATATTCACACTGTCAACTGTTCTTATCAGTCCGTCTGTATGTAAAATAGTGTCTCCGGCTTGAATTGTACTTATATGCACCTCTTCTACCTCATAGTTCATTTTATCTAATTTATATTGAAGATTATTTTTTATCTGCCAAGATCTCGAAACATTTCTTAGGAAGATTCTTTTTGAATTTCTCCCATGCGAGGTGTTTTGCTTCTGTCTCTGAACAGGCTTTTACTTCGTAGTCTATCAACCAACGCATATCTACATTGACCAAATATTCTTTTTTAATTTTATTCATTTCTTATTTGTTATGAGGTGTTTTAAAGCTTATTTACGTAATTCTGTGTAGGTGATTCTAACAAAAGCAAAACAACCAACACATATAATACCCATTATAATAATAGAGATCGTTTTTATTGGGCTGTAGGTTGTGATTGCCCCATAAAACATAATTATAGCGCATAAGGCTAAAAATATGGATAAAATCAACTGGATTAACTTCATCTTAATCTTCCTTTTCTACTTTAAAACCCTTATTTTCGAGATAACTAGTTATGGTATCTTCACCGACTTGGTTTAGAACCTCTGTTTCATCCATTTCGGAAACAAGACTGGATATACCGAAATGCTCTACGCAATCAGATGCATTTACTAGCGATAATAAACTATCTGCATCTACTTTTGAATAATAATGTGACATAATCGTATAATTTAAAATTTGTGCCCTATCTGATTCTCACTATCAGTTGCCAGTTTCAAGCTGTCAATAGGGCTATATGTTAAATCACTTAGATAGCGTTATAGCTCGCCTAACCTGCTATATGCTTACTGATAAAGACTTTTCGGACTTCCAAGTGATGTTTATAACTAATTCAAACCTTCAACCAGTCACGGCATTTCTGCTATGGTTGAATTTCTTTTCGTATTAACCAAAATGTCAAAGAACTAATCAAAAGTACCCTGTCCGATTCTCGCTATCGGCTGCCGTTCAATCCGTCAGCAGGGTAGGGGTGTTATGCGTATCGGCTCAATCCTTGAACCATACAGAGGGCATCGTAATCCATACCATCATCTTCTTTAGCATCAAGTCCTAAAATTGCTTGGTAAGTCTCTATTTCTTCTTGTATCACTTCGATAATATCAGCCTTGCAATCTACGTTGTAAACTCTACGGGCTGTTTCTTCATCCATATTCTGAACATTGTCCAGGTCTCTGTATAAGGCATTCAAGCCTTGTTCTAATTCGTAGTGTGTCATAATCATGCAATTTTTAAAAGGTTAGCTTTCTTATAGCATCTGAACTCACCTACTTCTGTATCGAAATAAGTCTGAACGGTTTCGTTCTTCGCTCTCTTATCAGTACCGGTTACTGCGGGCATGTATTTTTCGCAAAGAGTACCGTATGCTTCACGTACAGAACCATCGACTTTCTGAAAGTAGAACTTTACGATCCGGTTTTTCATTTCAGCTTTCAGCTTCAAATTAGTCCAGGCTGTTTTCAAAGCTTCTGACATTGAAAAACCGTTCTTCTTAACCATTTGCCAAGCAAGGCTCATGACCTCTTTCATCTGATTTTTAAAATTCGTGCTCATAATCGTGTATTTTAATATGTATGTACTATTTGATTTATCAACTCAATACGCTACCTTTGCTTCGTGATTGATTGATGATGCAAATATACTACTAAATAGTATAATTGCAAACTAATTGGTATTATTAATCTTACTATTTAGTATTTTTAACTATATGACTATAAATGAAAGATTTGCTGAAATACTTAAATCAAAGAATATCAGCGTTAAAGAAGCGGCTAGGCTACTCGACAGAACAGAGGTTTATGTACGTAAGTTAATGCGTTCAGGTGAAAGTTTTGGTATAGAACCTGTGACGAAAATACTAAATAGTATAGATGATGTTAATCCTGATTGGTTATTAAATGAAAAGGGAAACATGTTTCGCGAAGAACATTTTCCCACAAACACAAACGGCAAAGGAGTTCCATATTTTGAAGATATAGAAGCTTCTTGCTCAATACTATCAATGAATATGGACACACCAGAGAATCCCACCTTTTATATTGACTACGAGCACTTCAATGACTGCAGCGCTTATATTCCGGTCGTTGGTGATTCAATGTACCCACAGTACTGTGCTGGGGAAATAGTAGCTGTAAAGCAAATCTTCAATTTTGATGTGATTCAATGGGGAGAAGCCTATCTCATCGTTACCAATAGTAATGCAAACGATCTACGTACAATTAAGCAAATACATTATAGTGACGATGAAAGTAAAATCATTCTTCGAGCAAGCAACCCTAATTACAAAGGAGATACCAAAATAAACAAGGAAGATATTCTTTCCATGTTTATAATAAAAGGGAAGATTAAACGAAATCAGCTTTAATCATAAGCTAATACTATGAAATTCAACCAATATACATGGAACTTATACAAGCAAACAACCATTGGAAAAGAAATGATACAATTCTTTTCAGATGCAAAAGGATATACCCTGTTTAGTCGTTATTGTCCCCATGCTTATTTTATTTCTGAAGATTTATATAACGATTGGTTGGAGAACATATATTGCTATGGCGTATCTGATTATGACCAACCCACTTCATTGGATGAAGCAAAAGATTTATATATATCACTTGCCACATTAGGTATAAGGCTAGAAGAGAAACAATGGCTTCCAGCTAATGACTTCAAGAATATACTTGGAATCATTCAGCCTATATCTTATGTCCTATCACGGTTCGCATCCGAATATTTCTTTCCGTACCTATTTCTTTGCCGGATATTCGAGTTAAACAAAATAGCAGACTATTTTAATATAGACCTTCCCAATATACCTAACAGGACCAATTATAAAGGAAGGTACATTTATTATTGGGAATTATGTGAAGTCTTTTATGAATTCAGGAAAGAAAATGGATTATCTCCAGAAGAATTATGGGCTTTTCTGTATGACTTTGCTCCCAATAACATCCAAAATGAGAAAACAGATATTCCCAAGCCATCACAAGCATGGTTTATAGGTGGTAGATTATACCCGGAAGATAAATCTTTAGATTCAAAATTTTGGCAATCAAATCCCAATACAGCAAAAGGAGATATTCTTGTCCATTATGAAACATCTCCAGTCAGTGCAATCACATGTATAGAGACATCGCTTACGGATGGTGTAATAGATCCTCTATTTCAATATTATGGATGTATCTATATTGGCAATAGAATAGACATTCCTCATGTCAGCCTGAAAGAACTACAAGCCGACGAATACTTTTCAAAACATTCACTTATCAGAAAGAAGTTCCAAGGAGTAAACGGGTGGGGGATGAGTAGCGAAGATTATTCCGAACTTCTACGGGTGATAAAGGCAAAAGGATTTGATACTGATGCGCTACCGAAACTATATGCCCCAACTATGCCAAAGAATGTAAATATAGAAATAGAACGAGACGTGGAGCAGCAATTGTTAGAACCACTGCTTAACTCTATGGGATGGTACGAAAACAAGGATTACATTCGGCAATTACCGATACATGCAGGACGTGGGCATCGGATATTTCCCGATTATGCTCTGCATTACGATAATAAGCCAGACGAAGAAAAAGCAAAGGTTTTAATTGAGGCAAAACTTTACATGAAGAATAACCAGGAGATAGAAGAAGCATTTTTGCAGGCTCGCTCATACGCTTGTCTTCTTGAATCTAGTGTAATAGTCCTTTGTGATAAACAATGCCTAATCATCTATGAGAAGAGACAAAGTTTTGACCGAGGTAGATATAAAAAATACTACTGGATAGAGCTTGAAAATCCTGATTTATTCAATGAATTAAAGAACAAACTAAATAAATAAGCGTAATGAAAAAGATTTTATTATTAATGATGGCTATTCTATTAGTATCATTATCGTCCTGTGATGAAAGTGTATCGAATGGTAGAAGAATATACAAAGCGTATTTTAAACATATATTAAAGGACCCTGACTCTTTTACGGTATATGACGAGAAATATACTAAAGATGGAGAATATACAGTGAATTGGGAATTAGATTACGGGGCAAAGAATTCGTATGGCGGAATGGTAAGAGAGCAAGTTTCATTCACTACAATTGGAAATTCCATCTTTATAGATGGAACTAGCTATGATGTAAGGGACTTTAAATAGGATTCAAATTTTATTAGTCAACTTTATAAAATATATTATTAACATTTCAATTCTACCTTAAAAATAGCAATTGTATAGTAGATTGTTTTTTGAAAAGCTTAGAAAAGGGTGTCTAATATATTAGTAATCAGCTTAGTATTGAAGCCGCTGCACGGGACTTCGTAACGCGTAGGTCGCCAGTTCAAGTCTGGCTAGCGGCTCTCAAACTAGAACGCTGATTATTAATTAATAATCAGCGTTCTAATTTTTACAGGATTCCCTATTCTTATTTTAAAAGGGAAATCCTGCGTATGTAATAGATGTGAAATATAAAAATGTAATCTATGTTGAGTCGTATTATTGTTTTAGTGGTTGCCGGAGTAGCCGTAGTCTATATCGTTCGCTTTATAGATAACTTTTTCTCCCAGCGTAGAAGATAAAACTAGCTTTCAAACATTCTGCTGCGTGCGAGCATACAAGCGCCAACGATGCCGGCTTTGTCTTTCAGCTTAGATGTGATGATGGCTGAATCTTTATTAACCAGATTTAGAGAGTACTTGCGTACGGCTGTTTTTATGGGTTGGGTGATATAATCGCCGGTTAAAGATAAAGTTCCACCTATAATGACCAGTTCCGGGTTGAAGATATTGATTAGCCCGGCAATCTGTTTGCCTAGTTTCTGTCCGATTTCTTCTACAATTTCAATGCAAAGCAGGTCTTCTTTATTCACAGCGGCAATGATCTCATCAAGAGTGATCGGATTTTCCTCTGTGGCGATTCGTGTAGATAGAATGGAACTTTCCCCACTTTGAATACGCTCTAATAAGATACGATGAAGTGCCGATCCGGAAGCTTCCGTCTCCAAACAACCTTTTTTCCCGCAATGGCAGATTATCTCATTATCATAAGCACTCATGTGTCCAAATTCACCGGAGAATCCGGATTTTCCGGTATAAATCTTACCATCAATAATAATTCCGATACCTACTCCCCAGCTTACATTCACAAAAATGATATCTTTTTCTCCTTTCACGCAGCCTTGCATGTATTCGCCATAAGTCATGGCACGCGTGTCATTATCAATGGTTACTTTATATCCCAATTTTTCGGATAATACATCCGCCAACGGCCTTTCCTCAAAATTGAATTGACTGAAGCTATACCCTGATTCAGGATTTACACGTCCCGACACATTTACATTAATATTTAAAATCTTCTCTTTATTAATAGTGAGCTTCTTTATAAAATTGAGAATATGCTTGCATAATTCATTCATCCCTTCGATTGAGTTCTCAAACTTATAAGGTATATTCATTTTTAATTCTACCATATCACCTTTGAAATTTATTAGTCCGATATTGACGGCGAATCTTTTGATGTCTACCCCCAAAAAGTAACCGGATTCCGGATTGAGCCCATAGAGATTGGGATGGCGTCCGCCACTAGTTTCCAATTTGCCATAATCATTAATATATCCGTCATCACACATTTCACCGATAAATTTGGTGACAGTCGGTACACTTAAATCCAGCTCTTTTGAAAGATCGGGAATTGTAGAACTTCCATTATATATATAATGTGTAATAATCCTCTTTTTGACAAGAGCACTTTTAGAGCCTTTTTCTATTTCTTTCAAGAATTGTTGGTTCATAACTATGTATATTTGGTAATTCACACAAAGATAATTAATTTTTTTATTAATACGTGGTTTTGAGGCCTTGAAAATTAGAATATCTTGAATGTTATATTCCCTATATACTATGTAATGGATTTATATATAGGATAATGTAGCTATGGACGATTGTGGATATAATAAATGAAATAAGACGATTTGTGAGGTAATTCCCCCTTCTATTAATTAATAATGCGAGGAATAACGATTTTATTAATAAAATATTTTATTATCTATTGTTTATTTAATAAATATAGCTATATTTGTGCCGTGATATTATTAATAAAACTCTATATCCTTAAATGAATTTAGTATGAGAAACTATTTTTTAGGTCTGTGTTTATTATTTGCTTTGTGTTTTACGGCATGCTCTCATTCAGATGATTCTGTTGATGTGCTAATTATTGGTGGAGGCGCTAGTGGAGTGACTGCTGGTATTCAGTCTGCTCGAATGGGGGCTGCAACATTGATAGTAGAAGAAACAGAATGGCTGGGTGGAATGCTTACATCTGCAGGTGTAAGTGCTGTTGACGGAAACTATGATTTACCGGCGGGCTTGTTTGGTGAGTTTCGCGGACATTTGGCAGATTATTATGGAGGGCTTGATTCTCTAAAAACCGGTTGGGTGAGTGCAGTGTTGTTTGAACCTTCAGTCGGAAATAAAATTTTCCATGAAATGGTTGACGCGGAGAAAAATTTAAAAGTATGGCATAATGCTACTTTGGTAAAGCTGGAAAGAGAGAATGATGCTTGGATTGCTCAAATTCAGATGAAAGATAATACAATTAAAAAAATACATGCTAAAATATTGATTGATGGTACTGAATTGGGGGATATAGCAAAAATGTGCGGGGTGAAATATGATATCGGTATGGAAAGCCGTCATGATACAAAAGAAGATATTGCTCCGGAAGAGAAAAATAATATAGTTCAGGATATTACATACGTAGCAATCTTGAAAGATTATGGTAAAGATGTGACTATTCCTTGTCCTGAAGGATATAATAAAGATGAATTTGCTTGTGCTTGTGCCAGTCACGTTTGTATCACGCCTAAAGAACCGGATCGTGTATGGTCTAAAGACATGATGATAACTTATGGAAAGCTTCCTAATAATAAATACATGATTAATTGGCCGATAGAAGGCAATGATTATTATGTAAACTTGATTGAAATGACCCGTGAGGAACGTGAAGAAGCCTTGAAATATGCAAAACATTATACGATGTGTTTCGTTTATTTTCTGCAACATGAATTAGGTTTTAATACATTGGGCTTAGCTGATGATGAATATCCTACAGCCGACAAATTACCATTTATTCCTTACCATAGAGAGTCTAGGAGAATCCATGGGCTAGTACGTTTTGATTTAAATCATGCTTGTGAACCGTTCAGGCAGTCTCAACCTCTTTATCGTACTTGTATTGCCGTGGGGAATTATCCTGTGGACCATCATCATACGCGTTATCATGGATATGAAGAGTTGCCTAATCTTTATTTTCATCCGATACCGTCATACGGTTTACCTTTAGGAACTTTGATTCCGAAAGATGTTGAAGGATTGATTGTTGCTGAAAAATCAATATCTGTTTCTAATATAATTAATGGTACCACTCGCTTGCAGCCGATGGTTATGCAGATCGGGCAGGCAGCGGGAGCATTAGCAGCTCTTGCGGTGAAAGAAGGTAAAAATATAAGAGAAGTATCTGTTCGGGAAGTACAAAATGCGATTTTGGATGGAAAAGGATATTTATTGCCTTATTTAGATGTTGAGTTAGATCACCCAATGTTTAAGTCACTACAACGTATCGGCTCTACAGGTATATTAAAAGGTATAGGTAAAAGTGTTGACTGGTCAAATCAAATGTGGTTCAGAGCGGATACATTATTATTGGCAAATGAGTTGAAAGGATTGGGTGATGTTTATCCTTTTGTCAATAAGCAAGTATTCGAAGGTAATAATACCATATCAATTCAGAAAGCTACAGAGCTAGTAGGAGAGATTGCAGAAAAAGAAGGTATTGAGATGAAAGAGGGTAGGGTAGAAGAGATCTGGGATAAATTTGATTTGAAAGATTTTGATATGAATCGAAATATTTTGAGAAGTGAAATGGCAATTTTGATTGATCAGATATTAGATCCTTTCAATAATAAAAAAGTAGATATTATAGGACAATATATTCAATAGGTAATAATAATATAAGTGTTAACTGCTGTTTTAATTAAACTAATATGAAAACATTAGATCGAAGAGATTTTCTAAAAAAAGCCACATTGGCTAGCGCATCGGCTTTGACTGTACCAACTTTGTTTGAATCTTGTACTTCAAAAGTTAGTGCTAGTACGGTAATGGCAACTGATGATTTAGAAAGTAAACTTATTGTTCCTAAAAACAATGGCCTAAAAATTACCGGAACTTTTTTGGATGAAATATCACATGATATTCCACATCAGAACTGGGGTGAGAAAGAATGGGACTTGGATTTTCAGCACATGAAAAATATAGGAATTGATACAGTAATAATGATCCGTTCTGGTTATCGTAAGTTTGTCACTTTTCCTTCTCCTTATTTATTGAAGAAAGGTTGTTATATGCCTTCCGTTGACTTGGTGGATATGTTTTTACGTTTAGCTGAAAAGTATGGAATGAAATTCTATTTTGGACTATACGATTCGGGTAAATACTGGGACACAGGGGATATGACCTGGGAAGTAGAAGATAACAAATATGTAATTGACGAAGTTTGGGAGAATTATGGTTCCAAGTATAAAAGTTTTGGAGGATGGTATATCAGTGGTGAAATAAGCCGAGCAACGAAAGGGGCGATTGGTGCTTTCCATGCATTAGGAAAACAATGTAAGGATATATCTAATGGATTACCGACTTTTATATCGCCTTGGATTGATGGAAAAAAAGCAATCATGGGAACGACAAAAATGACTAAAGAAGATGCCGTTTCTGTACAACAACACGAAAAAGAATGGGATGAAATTTTTGATGGAATTCATGATGTGGTAGATGCATGTGCATTTCAAGATGGGCATATTGATTATGATGAATTGGACGCTTTCTTTTCTGTCAATAAAAAATTAGCAGATAAGTATGGTATGCAATGCTGGACAAATGCCGAATCTTTTGACCGCGATATGCCTATTCGTTTTCTACCCATTAAGTTTGATAAACTTCGGATGAAGCTGGAAGCAGCCAAACGTGCCGGATATGATAAGGCTATTACTTTTGAATTTTCTCATTTTATGAGTCCGCAATCAGCCTATCTGCAAGCTGGTCATTTATATGACAGATATAAAGAATATTTTGAAATAAAATAAATGTTATGAAGTCTACAATCAATTTTGGTTATCTTATATTCCTTTCTGTTGTGGCAGCATTAGGAGGCTTCTTGTTCGGATATGATACCGCAGTTATATCAGGAACAATTGCCCAAGTGACTCAACTTTTTCAATTAGATGCACTACAACAGGGATGGTATGTAGGATGTGCTTTAGTAGGCTCTATCGTAGGTGTTCTTTTTGCTGGAATCTTAAGCGATAAGTTAGGAAGAAAACTTACGATGGTTATATCAGCTGTGTTGTTTTCCACATCAGCTCTAGGATGTGCTCTATCAGCTGATTTTGCCCAATTGGTAGTTTATCGGATTATAGGTGGAGTAGGAATAGGGGTTGTGTCCATTGTTTCTCCTCTTTATATATCAGAACTAGCTGTAGCGCAGTATAGAGGACGTTTGGTGTCATTGTATCAGTTGGCTGTAACAGTTGGTTTTTTGGGAGCTTATTTAGTTAACTATCAATTATTGGCATGGGCGGAGAGTGGTACGCAATTAAGTGTGGATTGGTTGAATAAAATATTTATAACTGAAGTATGGAGAGGTATGTTGGGTATGGAAACATTGCCGGCAATCTTATTCTTCATTATCATATTTTTTATTCCGGAAAGTCCCCGCTGGTTAATCGTACGTGGAAAGGAATTGAAAGCTGTAAATATATTAGAGAAAATATATAATTCGATTACAGAAGCGAAAAGTCAATTAAATGAAACGAAATCTGTGCTGACCTCTGAAACAAAATCGGAATGGTCTTTATTGATGAAGCCTGGAATCTTCAAAGCTGTTATTATCGGTGTGTGTATTGCGATTTTAGGACAGTTTATGGGTGTGAACGCAGTACTTTATTATGGCCCTTCTATCTTTGAAAACGCAGGACTTTCAGGAGGAGATTCTCTTTTTTACCAAGTTCTGGTAGGACTAGTCAATACTTTGACCACCATTCTAGCTCTTGTCATCATTGATAAGGTAGGCCGCAAGAAACTTGTTTATTACGGAGTTTCGGGAATGGTTGTTTCTCTGATTCTCATCGGCCTGTACTTCCTCTTCGGAGATTCCCTGGGAGTATCCAGCCTCTTCCTGCTCGTTTTCTTCCTGTTCTATGTATTCTGCTGT
>ERZ773190.771-NODE-771-length-34451-cov-5.781021_pt1 | contig 34451 bp, 30 predicted proteins | sample MGYA00511111_ERZ773190 | MGnify/ENA primary metagenome ERZ773190 (study PRJEB29015, sample SAMEA2737777) | human gut metagenome | biome: human gut; feature: human-associated habitat; material: faeces | place: China | collected 2012 ... | reverse complement strand
TCTTTTTTCATATCTCCTATTATACCACTTTTTTGCTATGAACACAAGCTCTTAATGGGAATCGATATTCTGATAGCAGCAATGCTATTGTTAGGGATTTGGTATGGTTGTTATCTTCGCCCACAGAAAGGTATTCCAGCAACCGCATTTCCATTAATTACGCTGGAAGACGGAATACAAGTAGATGATTCTCTGCAGCATACAGATTACATTCCGTCCAAAATAAACTGGAAGAAAAAGTTTTCGGACAAATTTTCCGATACAATCATACAAACTGCAACCACTTACCGCAGTTCCAATCTTTCTATTACAATTTCGCATCACACTTTTGATAGCGGAAAAGTAGATTCTTCTGCACAGGAAAAACATTTGAAATATGGTACAAAAATCGCCTATACGCTGGAAGATATTTATGTAGGAGATATTACCTGTCTGCAAGCAGCATTTGCAAAAGATACCTATGGCGTTGGTTATCAGGAGAAGCTGACAAATTTGTCCCAGAGAAATGATGCCATTCTTTCTATCAATGGCGATTCCTATAACAACAATCAACATAAGGACAACGGAACAATCATTCGAAATGGTTGTATTTACCGAGATGCTGCAACCAATATGGAAACCTGTTACTGAATTGGGATGACACGATGAAAATTTACCAGCCGGAAGCACTGAACATACAAACGCTCATACAAACCGGTGCATATCAAAGTTGGATTTTTGGACCAAGTCTATTAGATGAGAATGGGAAAGCAAAGAAAGATTTCTTAACATGGAGTTACATTCGGGAATTGCATCCCAGAACTGCAATCGGATATTATGAACCGGGGCATTATTGTTTTGTGGTTGTAGATGGCAGACAGAAGGATTATTCCCGTGGAATGTTTCTAGAGGAACTTTCCCAATTATTTGAACAGCTGGGCTGCAAAGTGGCATATAATCTGGATGGCGGACATTGTTTTTTATGACGTATACTGGAACAGTTGTCAATCATCCATACAAACCGGAACATCCTGTTCCGGATGGGATTCTATTGACGGAGGGGATACAATGAAAAAAATTATGCAAGGGATGGAACGAATTTTAAATAATGGATTGATTATATTGGGTTTGTCATTTTTAACAATGAAGATTTTAGACTGGTACAATCCATTCATGGATTTTTCGGGACATGCACGGTGGCTGCAATATCTATTAGGAATTTTTGCAATATTATCCGGTGTGCTGCATTTGTTTTCAAGAATTGGAAGACAACATGAACTGGATCTATAAAGAAAAAATGCTTTCAATAATCGTTACCAGCATCGACAAAAAACGACAAAATTCGACAAATAATCAGATTGACAGAGCAGGAAAAAGTATGATAAAATAGGGTTATTCAATCCGGATGTACCGGATGAAAATTTTTTTATTTTTCCAACCTACTAATATTGTGGAAAAAGCCGTTTTCTGAAGCTGATCACCTCAGGAAACGGCTGCTTTTTTGTAATTCTGAAATTTATTGGAAAAAGCACTTGGCAAATACGGAATATTTTGGTAAAATGAAACATAAAGAAACTGTTTTTGTGTAGATTTCACTACTATAGCCCATGTGCATTGTGGGTACTAAAACAGTATTGCTGCTTTGTTTAATTCGATGATAGCATTACTACAACCCACGATATCGTGAATTGTAGTTCTTCGTAATAAGACCCCCCAACTAAGCTGAGGGGAAAAAACAGCTTATAACTTTTTATCATATATTAAATATCAAATATATATCAACAGAATAAGAAAATTATTACAATATAAACTATAAAATATAGTCATATCATTCTGAAATTTGTTTGGATTTACAGGTACTTTTTCTTTTTCAATCATCTGTATGATTTTGTTATGCAGTCCATCTTGATTCAAGTCAATATAAGCTTTTAGTGCCTTATAAGTCTTCGTCTTTGTCCAATAGTTATTGAATTTTTATGCAACATAGTTTCTATTGATCAATACTTTTTTCTGCGGTATTCTGATGTTTAAGAATTTATGTTTTAGTTTATACAATAATTTTTTATATAAATTAAATCGATTATTATATATTTTCTATTTTTCAAAATAATATTTCATATTTAAATTAATAATATTATATTAATTCAGATATATTTTAAAATATTGGCATGTTATAATTTTCAATCCTTGAAATAACTCTCTGGAATCGCAGCTTCGGCTGTAATAAGCAGTCAACATGTTTGCCGCCATCGACTTTTCAAGTTGACATGAACGGTGAACACAAATACATTTTTGTTCACCAAATAAGACAAAATTAGTATGATAAAAAGAAAAAGCCACCTCCTGATTGTATCATATAGATACGCAGGAAGCGGCTTTTGATTTAGATTATACAGTTATTCTTGATTAGGTTGTACAGGCAAATTGTCAATCATCAGAAAATAAATTGCATGAGAGCAGTTGTATCTTGATCATTCAGAACACCATTCTGACAGCAATCTGCATTTGCTACTTGATCATCCAAAAATTATATCAGTGTTGCAAGATATTTGTTCAGAAAGATTGCATCTGCAATATCTACCTTACCGTCCAAATTGATATCCCCATAGGATGGAGCGGTTGTATTCGTAGTTGTTACGGTACTCATTGTAGTTGTTTTTGTTGTCATTGCAGAAGTAGTCTTGTTGGTTGTGTCAGTTGCCTTGCTTGTGGTAGTTGTACTTGGTTTGGTTGTAACAGTCATTTTACTTGTAGTAGTTGTACCTGGCTTCGTTGTAGTGGTTGTGACTGTAGTAGTCGTTGTTGTAGTTGTCTGTGCATTTACGACAACTGTTCCTGTTATCATATTATAATTGTTTTCATCTTCTGGTGTGAATTCCCATGTTAAAGTATTTTTTCCAGCAACTAGAGATTTTATCTCGCTGACAATCTTCACAACGCCATTGGTACTGCTTTCGCTGAGAATCAACTCCAGTTCACCTACCAAATCGCCTTCTGTGTGCGAATCGCCACTTACAGCAACTTCAACAGTTGGATCGACCTTGGCAATATGGAACGTCAGTTCCATCTTCTTTGTTGTGCCATTCTTCACAGTCAAAATCAGTGTCGTTTTCACAGTTTCCGCAGCTTTTTCCGGTGCACCGGAAAGTACGCCATTTTCCGCCAGTGTTAAGCCTTCCGGCAGTTCGCTGTCTGCATCCAATTGGAATTGCATTGGTTTTAAATCCGCAAAATTTTTGAGATACTCGGTCAAATCCAGCGTTGTTTTCTTCTGATAGATCAGCTGGATGGTATCCTGTACGCTTTCAGAAAATTCCATTTCAACTGGCACTTTCTTTAGTGTCATTCGTCAGTGTATAACATAGGTTCTTCAATCTGCTTTCCATCCACGAAATATTGATATGTATACGCTTTATCTGGAGAAATTTCTAACGTAACTGTATCATTTAGATTGTGATAAGTCCTTTTGGTAGTTGCATCTTCGCCAAAACTTTCATTCTGAATCATTTCAAGCTGCATTACCATTTTGGATTGCTGATTCAGAGTAGGATATTTTTCAGTAGCAAGATCTTGATAAAAAGCAGGATCAGACTGATCGCCGTTCAGCAGGTATGTCACTTCACCGCTGGAAAATTGTTCAGTAGTTTTGCCTTCTACGTTTTTCACAGTTGCAGGCGAATCAGACATGCTAGGCAAATCAAGTGAATCATTTTGACCAATTGCGTCCTTGTCGCATATCATGCGATTATAGTAACTATTTTCAATTTGTCCTATATTAAGATTACAGATATTGTTACTAAAAGTAGCATCATTTATCTGTGCAACATGATAATAATTTTCAATACGACCGGAGTCATAATTAATATTACATATGCCACTCGTATAGCTATCTTCATCAATCGTGTTGTTATTCGTCACCACAGTAATATCGCTGTTGTTATAGCAATTTTTAAGGATACCCATATTCAGATTACATATACCAGTTGCTGCCCAAAAGCCATGAATTATGCCTGTATTATAGCAGTTTTCAATTTTTCCGTTATCTGAATTTTCTACACAAATTCTACTGACAACGCTTCCTAAAATTGTTCCTGCATTGTAGCAATTGACGATTTGACCATCATTTATTGCACAAATACCAGCAGCCGCACCACATACCATTAATTGTCCATTAATCTTTGTGTAATAATAATTGAAATAAGAATCTTCTAGACCAACATTTTGAATGATTCCTTCCGAAACACCAAATAAACCGGCACCATCGACTCTACTCTCATTTGAATTGTCATAGTCATAGAAGTATAGTCCGCTAACGGAATGTCCCTGTCCATCAAATGTACCTTTGAAAGCATTTTCAGTAGTATCACCAATAGGACGCCACATTCTTAAATGGTCAGGATCTGCTCCAAGAGAGCCATCTGCTGCAAGAATATTTTCATTTACAACAATATCTGTAGTAAGGACGGCATTTATAGATGCGTTCCCACTGTTCACCTGTTCTGCAAACCAATACAACTGCTCTGCGTTAGAAATCTCATATTTTTCGATTTCTTCGTTATAGTTTGCTGCCTGATAATGGGGTATCATCATTTTCACAGAAACCATTTTCGTTATAGTTGTGTTTGAGGGCAGCAATGATATAACATTATCAACTGCATTTTTGCTGTCTTCATTCATCTGTGAATGTTTCCTTGCAGACATCGCATTGCCAGTATTCTATGTTACCGTCCTCCGTGCAGGTCGGAGTTTTTGCTTCTACCTTTGTCAGCTCGTGACTTGCAGGGAGGATGGTTTCTGACTGTTCCACTGATGTTGCAGTTCTGGGTTTGTATCATCCGATAAGAAATACTTTCCGCAGTGCTTGCAAGTCCAGTGTTCGATGTTTCCATCTTCAGTGCAGGTTTCAGTTTTCGCTGCTGTTTTTGTTAAAGTATGTGGGGTATAAGAAACGAAATTCGCTTTATCACCGAAATCACTTCTTTTCAATGTAGAACCACATCCTAGAGAAATGGTTTTCAAGAAGAAACAGTCATCGAATACAGAACTTCCAATGCTGGTAACGCTGTCTGGAATTGTGATGCTGGTTAAATTACTGCAATATCTAAATGTAGAATCTTCAATGCTGGTGACGCCGTTTGGAATCGTAATGTCGGTTAAGGAATAGCAACTATAAAATGCAGAACTTCCAATGCTAGTGATACCATCTTCAATCACCACATTTTTGATATTTGAGTTATCGCATGCAGGACTTTTAATGCTATAAGCATTATAACCTCTCATCTCTCATGTACCACTGATGTTCAGCGTTCCGTCCTCGTACAGTGTCCATGTCAGACCGTCCGATTCTGTTTTTGTCCATGCTACTGCACTTGCATCTTCTGCACTTGCTGAAATTTCCAACCGGATATTTTGCAGGGTGTCGCTCGGGAAATATGTCACCGTTGCCGCCGCCATGACGATTGCCGATGAGAGGGCAGCCAGTCGTTTCCATTGTTTCATGATATAATATGCCTTCTTTTGTTTCTATTTATTTCAATTGTGTTGCACTTTAGTGATGTTTCTATTATATCATAAGTTGCAGTGAAATGTCAAGAAAAAATTATATTTTATGTGATTTTTTTAAAATCCGAGCAAAACAGTGCTGTTCTGACGTTAAAATTTAATTTCATTAAAATTCGGCTCTGTTTTCATACATATTGATATCGCATGTGCGAAATAAAGTAATGGAATCACGACATTATTTAGAAAAGAAACGATAATATTAAAAATGCAACTGTGGCATGTCCTACTATCAAATCGGATCATCCACAAAATTGGAGCATAAAAAAGTCGTTTCTTAAGGTGATCAACTTTAAGAAACGACTTTTTAAAGATTATATTATTTATTTTTACTGAATTTGTGCCAAATTCGGTTCAATTAAAGCGAAGGAATTGAATGATCCTATAAGGATGGTTTCGCTGTAATCAGTGAGTTCCTGCATTCTGTCGGCTACCTAGCGGGAATTAGCATTCCAAAATGATGTGCTCGGCATTTGAACGTGCTTGAAGACCATGCAACCTATTAAAAAAAGCCGCCTAAGCTGGATTTTTTCTGTTTTACTGTTAATTGATTAGAATTCGTTACGGTCTGTATACAGTTTCTATGGTACACAGCACGATGCAACGAAAACCAAATCTTCCATGAATCCTGCAAAAAGAGATAAAATGAAAAATCCACAGATCAGCAGACAAATTCCCATGATTCGCAAACGGTTTCTTTTCATATGTTCCTCCAATAAAGAAAAGCGTCACTTCCTCAGCAACGCCTTTCGATTGTTCTAAAATATCGTTCTATTTCTGCTTCGTTTCTTTTTTGGTTCTGAGCACGATTCCGGTACCTGTCACAGTCATCAAGACGACTGCCCCAATCAACCAACGATATCCGTTAGAATACCCCGTTTGCGGTAAGGTTTTGGTTGTTTTGGTGGTAACCGTTGTGTTGGCTTCTGCTGCCGGAGCAGTCGTTCCCGGAACGGGTGTAACCGAAGTTTCTGGGTCTGTCACAGGAATAGAAATCGTTGTCCCCGTATAGCGGTTGTATTCGAGATCGGTTCAGTCGTATCAGCAACAGGTGCAGTCGATGTTGTCACATTTGGATGCGTACCAGTCACAATGGTAACGAACTGAATGAAAACAGAAACAACCACATCTAAAACCAAAGTCTCTACAGAGCTCCAACAGATTCCGTTGAGCGGTACTTACACGGTACGGCTTCGTATTCGGGACATCGTTCGACAAACACTGTTTTGGGATTGAACTGCGAAGTTTTCTGTCTTCAAACAGGGGACGTAGTTGCCAAATGGAATACTTCTGACGCAGATAAAATTTACATTGAAAATTTGAAGGATGAATTTAACAGCTATGAAATCTATTACTTTTGATATACTTGTATTCCATCGAATATAAAAATTCCTTTTTCTTTTGGAATAAAAGTAAGAGCAATAAAATCAACAATATCTCCTATATATGAAATAAACAATTTGTCCAAAGTACTGATTTTTTCACTAAATATATCCAACGCATCACTTACAGTCATAATATTTTTGCAACGGAAGTAGAGCTTAAATTTCTTAATTTCCGATCTGTAAATATCAATTCCATTGAAACTCAGAAAAGCGTTTTTTGAATAAGCAAAATCAATCAAATTCTTCAATTCATGTAAATCAATATTTAAATTCAGTGTTTCTATAATATTTAAAGCATTTTGCAAAGCACTTTCCTTGCTGATCTCATTAATGTTACCAGTGGTTATGTCGGGATTATTTGTAATGTATAATTGTGCATATGGAATATCATTTTTTGTATATTTATTAATACCCAACATGCTTATTGGAAAAGTTATAAAATGATTATTTTTAAATATTTTATAAGCAATATTATAAATTGCATCAATAATGCTTGACGATATCATCAAGTGATGAATAAGAAATTTTTTCATATTAATAAATGCATTTTTATAATCATAATTACTAATTCGAATTGCAAATGATGTTCGTTCATGATAAAATGATACTGGTTTTGCAACAATACTACAGAATACAAATTCTTTGTTATCAAGCAGTTGAGATATATCAATATCTAAAATTTCACCAATTTTAATAAGCAAAGTATTATTTAAACTATATTTTTTCTCTTTGCTAAAAATGTCAGCTGAAAATAATGGATGCTTCAATTGATAATATACTTTACGATTTATAATAGGATTGTCAGCGTTAATGTCTAATATATTAATACCTACCCAATAAGGGATGAGTTTATTATCATAAATAGAATCATTAATTTTTCTTATTATATCCATATCAATCAAACCGAAAGTTGTTGAAGCAATTTTATGTTGTTCAACAATCTATATTCTTCGTCCTTCGTTAAATCCAATTGTCCTAACTTGTACTGTCTAAATCTAAAAGCAGCATTTGCAAGGACTTGAACTTTCACAAATTTACAATAGTTTTTATCGTTAGCATATACATTATCTCTAGCTTCAAAATTCATTCCCTCGCATGAAGGACAGACCTGTATCGCTGGACAAGACTTGCATTCTTCATTAAGCATATCCCTATTAATTTTCCCATTAAAAACCAAATTGTTGGATGATGTTGCCTTTTCCAAAGACATGGAAAGTGGAGAAAACATATGACAAGGATATTTCTTTCCATCCCAATCATAGCATACCAATTTATTTCCAGCACCACAGTAACTATTGAAATCTTTTTTCAAAGGATTAATAGTTTCTATTCCCATATCAAGAATAGAACTTGGTCTGTATTTCGGATTTGCAATGTAGAAATCTATTAGTTTTTCTAACTGTTTACCTAATAATTGTATACTACGCTCATAATCCCATTCAATGCCAAGTGCCAAATTTGCAGAAACCAAAAACCCTTTTTTCTGTAAAAAGATAATACCATCTGCTAAGCTACCAAGCGTAAAAGGCGAAACGGTCATTTTTACGTATGGGAAATTATTTGCAAAAAAATCTAAATCAACTCTAGAAGAAGAATTTGATCTATTTAAATCTTGCATATTATTTGTACCATCATAGCTTAAGGATATGACAAGTTTGTCTATATATCGCAACATGTATTCCTGAATTTCTTCATATACAAGAGTTCCATTCGTGCTCAATGATATATACCAATCTTTTGACCATTTTTTACTGCATAGATATTCAGTAAATTTTTTAATGTTTTCAAAAGCCAAAAATGGCTCCCCGCCCATGATATTAAAACCAATTCGCTCAAATTCATTATCAGCATTTAACTCAGCATCAGCAATTTCTATCATTTTATCCAACTGCACTTTTGCTGCACCATTGTTACAAGCTATTTTTTTAGTGCAAGATATCCTAAATATTATTAACTTTAGATGAAAGCTATATTCGAAAGATTAATTAAGTGTTACTTTATCTACGTTCATTTATAAAAATATTTTATGAAAATTGTAATAATAGTAACTGCTAATTACTATAATAGTACCAATCAGATTTCAGTGCATCTCGATGCCCAAAAATTTAGCTGTAGTTGCAGAAAAGCTCACGAAATTTTGATTGCCTCCGAATTAGTTGACAAGCTGGAAGATCTCTATACCACCCTGAATTGTAAAATCATTGTAACAAGTGGATACTGTTGTTTAGAACATGTCAAGGCGGTAGACGGACAACACTGCTGTAGATGTTTGCTATTATAGGCAGGCAGTCGATCAGTAGTTGTGCGTACTTGTTTAGTTATGATGTTCTGGAAAGTGATTATCACATTCCATTAAGAAGCATTTGTAAGGAGGTTGAGAATGCGTACAAGTTGAGTCAGGGCGTTTATGATGATGGTTTTGTGAAAGGTATGTCTGAAGGTTTAACAAAAGGAGCAATTAACATCGCAGCTCTGTGATGTTGTTCGTATCGCATGCTCAGCATATTGTAATTATAAGTGGCTGAAAAGAGCACCAAGTCAAAATCAAAAGACCGATGAGCAGCTTGCACAAATTGTACAGCCTGCTTTTGGTTACAATAATTAGAATATTTTTTTGCACTGTTTACTCGACAGGGGGCAGGTCAGAATCATGAGAGGGGCGTTTTTGTGTCATGAGAATACAACTTGACGATTTCCTGTGAAATATGCTATAATAAGAATCATACCAATCACAGAAAGGTTGTGAAACCGTTGCATCCGATTGCACATATTGAAAACGCATTTCAAACAAAATTTGGCATTCCAAGACAAAGCGGTCTGGTTTCTTCGTTTCCGTCTAAGATTATCTTTGAACCGGAATACCGCAACCCAGATGCCTTTCGGGGACTGGATGCCTATTCTCACTTGTGGCTGATTTGGGAGTTCTCCGATGCAATCCGAAAAACGTGGTCACCAACGGTTCGACCGCCTCGGCTGGGTGGAAATCAGAGAATGGGTGTTTTTGCAACTCGTTCGCCATTTCGCCCCAATCCCATCGGGCTTTCTGTGGTAACACTGGATCAAATTTCGTGGGACGAACCAAACGCCCCGATTCTCTATGTCAATGGGGCAGATTTGATGAACGGAACGCCTATCTATGACATCAAGCCCTATTTACCGCATATCGACAGCCACCCAGAGGCAACCGGCGGATTTGCCGTACAGGTTGCAGATTATGCATTGGAGGTTGTTTTTCCGGAAAAATGGCTGGCAAAAATTCCACAATCGCTTCAGACTGCCATCTGTGAAATCTTATCACAAGACCCTCGCCCGTCTTATCAGCATGACCCAGAGCGTGTGTATGGATTTTATTTTGCAGATTTGGAGATTCGCTTTACCGTGCAGGACTCTGTATTGACGGTTTGCAGCGTGTCTGAGATTGCAAAAGGGGAATAAACCATGGAACATGAACGCATCATTCATATCTTAGAATATCTTCGCAGAAATACAGATGAAACCCGAACTGTCAGCATCAAACAAATTCAATCCCACTTAGACCGCAATTATAATATGCAATCTGTTTCCCCCTTGACCATTCGCAGAGATATTGAGCGACTGACCACGATGGGTTATCCAATTACCATAAAAAGAGGAGCACACAATACGTATCTCTATCAAATGGAAACAGAAGGCTTTACCTTCAATGAGATTCGGTTTTTGGTGGACTCTGTTTCTATCAACAAATATCTTTCTGTCGACCAGAAGCAGCACCTCATCAAGAAATTTGAACGGCTCTGTTCGGAATCGGATGTTCGAAAGCTCATCAGCCGGATTCAAACCAATGATTTAACACCGCCCGGTTTAAACCTGCTCGAAAATTTAGAGCAGATTCACTTAATTATTGCAAATCGTCAGAAAATCGACTTTGAATATGGCAAACAAGAAAAAGACGGGATGAAATACTACTATAAGAAACGAAATATGATTCCCTGCCAGGTTGTATTTTTTGAAGACCGATTCTATCTGAAATGCATCCATGCAGAAACAAAAGAACCTCGTACTTATCGAATTGACCGTATGAAACAAATTCAGCCGGGAGAAACCGTATCTGAAATGCCAAAGCTGCCGAAACCAAAGGGGGCGATTTTAGACATCTTCGACCCAAAATATTATGAAACCGTCACACTCCGCATCAAATCTTTTTTAACCGGAGAGATGAAAGAAAAATTCGGCTTGTATCTGCATATCATCCCCGGCGAAACAACGTCAGAAGAAACCGTTATTCGGGTAACAGTTGGAATTAGTGATAGTTTTTTCCGTTGGCTGATGCGATATGGCAGTTATGTGGAACTAATTTCTCCCGAGTCGCTGCGAAAGCAGTTTCAAGAACAGTTACAAGAAGTTGCAGCACTTTATCAAAAGAAAGAGGAGGAATCAAAATGACACTTTCTGAATGTTGCATGCAAATACAACCATTAGATGAAATAGCAATGCAGGCAGCCCAACAGCATTGGAATCAGCTTGCAAAGCCGCTGCACAGCCTTGGACGATTAGAAGATATGATTGTACAGCTAGCTGGTATCCATCGTTCCGCACAGTTAGAACAGAGAAAAAAGGTCGTTTTGATTTTTTGTGCAGATAATGGCATTGTAGAAGAAGGCGTTACGCAGACGGGGCAGGAAGTCACCGCAACTGTAGCGGAAAATTTCACGAAAGGCATTGCCACAGTCAATTCCTTGGCACAAGTTTGTCAAGCGGATGTTATGCCGATTGATATTGGAATTGCAAGAGATATGACCTGTAAGGACATTGCAAATCGAAAAATCGCCTATGGAACGAAAAATTTTGCGAAAGAACCGGCAATGACTCGAACAGAAGTGGAACAGGCAATTTTAACCGGAATACAATTGGTAAAGGAACAGAAAGAACAGGGCTATAATTTGATTATCACCGGAGAAATGGGCATTGGCAATACTACGACATCCAGTGCAGTATTTTCTATATTGTCGCAAATAGCACCGGAACTGGTAACAGGAAAAGGGGCTGGGCTTTCAAAAGCAGGCATTCAGCGAAAAATACAGGTGATTCAAGCTGCAATTCAAAAGTATCAACCTAATCCAGAAGATGTGATTGATGTGCTTTCCAAAGTTGGCGGATTGGACATTTGTGGAATGATGGGGGCGTTTTTAGGCGGTGCAATTTATCGTGTTCCCGTTTTAATAGATGGCTTTATTTCTGCCGTTGCTGCAAATTGTGCGGTTCGTTATGCACCAGCTTGCAAGCCATTTCTCTATGCATCGCATTGTTCCGCAGAACCAGCAGGAAAGCTTGCTCTAGAAGCATTGCAGTTGCCTGCTTATTTGGAATGTGGGATGTGCTTAGGGGAAGGAACAGGTGCGGTAATTGGTGCAAAGCTGTTTGATTTTGCACTAGCTGCCTATACAGAAGCCGCAAGTTTTCAACAGGCACAAGTAACGCCCTATCAGCCACTATAAGGAGAAGTACATATGGAGAAAAAAATCATACTGGAACAGCCAATGGAAATCGAGAAAAAAAGTTTTTCCATCATTGAAGAACATTTGCAAGGCGTGACACTTCCAGATGCAGAACGCAGCATTTTAAAGCGTGTGATTCATACGACAGCGGATTTTGACTATATTCAGAATCTGGTTTTCTCTGAAACGGCTGTTTCTACAGCATTGGAAGCCTTACAGCAAGGGGCTGACATTGTTACAGATACCAACATGGCACTTTCTGGCATCAATAAACGTGCATTACAAAAGCTGGGCGGAACTGCACATTGTTTCATGGCAGATGAAGAAGTAGCAGCGATTGCAAAGCAAAAAGGCGTTACCAGAGCGATGGTTTCCATGGAAAAAGCCTGCTCTCTGCCGAAAGATTGCATCTTTGCGATTGGAAACGCACCGACTGCATTGATTCGCCTGTCGGAACTGATTGCAGAACAGAAGATTCAACCAAAGCTGATCATTGGTGTTCCGGTTGGATTTGTCAACGTCATTGAGGCAAAAGAATTGATTTTAGCCGGAACAACGCCATATATTGTCGCAAAGGGCAATAAAGGTGGCAGTAATGTTGCAGCAGCCATTTGCAACGCTTTGCTCTATCAATTGATTCAACGATAATAGAGGAGAATGGATTATGATTCACATTTATTGCGGAGATGGAAAAGGAAAAACAACGGCTGCGGTGGGATTAGCAGTTCGCTGTGCCGGAGCAGGCGGAACGGTTCTGTTCTATCAGTTCATGAAACCGGAAACATCCAGCGAACGCATTGCCTTACAGCAAATCCATGGCATTACGGTACTCTCTGGCTATTCGATTCATCAATTTTCTTTTCGGATGACCCCAGAAGAAAAGGCAGAAGCTGCTATTGGTTATCAAAAACAGTGGCAATCACTATTAGAGCAGGTAAACCAAACGACTTACCAAATGCTGATTTTAGACGAATTGTTGTCTTGTATTTCGACGGGATTTTTGCCGTTGGAAATGGTTTTAAGTGGCATGGAACAGCTGCCAAAAGAACTGGAAGTGGTGATTACTGGAAGAAATCCAGATGAAAAATTACTCGCCATTGCAGACTACATCACAGAAATGAAAAATATCCGGCATCCTTACGAAAAACACATTGCAGCTCGAAAAGGAATTGAATTTTAGCAAAAAATCAGGAAAAGCAATGGAAATGAAAAAAACAAGCTTTGTTTCTTTACAAATGCTTTCAGATGTGGTAAAATAAAAAAAATTGCACATCCACCCTATCAATCAAAAATATTTGAAACATCCGAGTCGTCAATTTACCCCATTTTGATAGGAATTGGGTGTTTTTCTTTTTATAAAAAAGAGGTGTTCACGATGCAAATTCTCTTTTTTCGGCACAGCATGACTGCTGGTAACTTTGAACGTCGTTATTTGGGCTGCAAAACAGATGAACCGCTTTGTCCAGAGGGAATTGCTTTTGCAACGCAACAGGCAAAACAGATATCATTCCCATTGCCGGAGCAGGTATTTGTCAGCCCGATGCGACGTTGCCGAGAAACAGCATCCATCTTATTTCCCAATCTGAAGCAGCAAATTCATCCAGATTTACGGGAATGTGACTTTGGAATGTTTGAAGGGAAAAATTATCGGGAACTTTCCGGTTGCCCTGAATATCAAGCGTGGATCGACAGTGGCGGAACACTGCCATTTCCGGACGGAGAATCCCGAGAACAATTTCTGACCCGTTCCTGTGCAGCAGTTTCTAAGATTGTACAGACCTGCAACTCTGACCGAATTGCAATCGTTGCACATGGCGGAACGATGATGGCAGTATTTTCTGCCTGTGAGATGCATCACAAATCATATTTTGACTGGAAAATTCCGCATTGTGAACCATTTCTCTGCGAGGTTTTCCGTAAAAATCCGTTGCAACTGCAATGGAAAGAGAGGAACTGACAATCATGTATTTGCAAATGGCTGGTCTGGATTATCATACAGCATCAATGGAACAACGAGAACCGTTTTCTTTTTCCAAAGAACAACAGGAAACCATTCTGAAGGCTTTAAAAGATTCTGTTCAGGGGGTCGTGTTGCTGAATACTTGTAATCGAACGGAACTTTATCTTTCCAGTGATGTTCCTTGTCAACCATCGCAATGGTTACTGCAATTTGCAAAGGAAACACATCCTTCCATAGAATCTGTTCCTTTTTATGAAAAATCCGGCATAGCCGCTGCTCGACACATCATAGAAGTCGCCTGTGGGCTACATTCTCAGGTATTACATGAAGAGCAGATTGTAACGCAAGTACAACAGGCAGTGGGACAGGCAAGACAGCTGCAAACGACAGATGCTATTTTAGACACGCTTTTCCGAACCGCTGTTTCTGCTGGAAAATACGCATTGACACACATTTCTGATGCAGAAATTCCCGTTTCACTTGCAGAAAAAGCCATTCAAACGATGGAACAGCAAGGATTTTCTCTGTCCAACAAGACTGGTCTGGTGATTGGAAATGGAAACATGGGACAGCTTGCAGCACAACAGCTGATGAAACGAGATTGCACGGTATATATTACACTTCGAGCACATCACAATAGCAGCAGTATTGTTCCATTTGGAGCAATCCCCGTTCCCTATGAAAAACGAATGCAATATATGGCACAATCAGACTTGGTAATCAGTGCAACCAGAAGCCCACATTATACAATCACGGCAGAGCAATTGCAAAGCATCGACAAAAAACCAAGTTATTTGGTTGACCTTGCTTTGCCGAGAGATATCGAGTTGACTTGTAAGGAAATTCCATCTGTGCATTGTTTGGATTTAGATGATTTTTCTGATGCAGCAGAACAACATCAAAATATGCAGGCTGCTTTGCAGGAGGTTGCAGAAAAATATACAGCGGACTTTCAAGCTTGGCAGCAATATCGTGCTGCAATTCCACACATTGCAGTATTAAAAGAGTTGGTCGTTGCAAATCTATTGCGAAGCACAACTATGGATGCTGTTAGAACACAGCCAGATGCAGATAAAGTGATACAAGCAGCCGCAGAACGTACCATTGATTTGATTATGGGAAACATGCGGGAATGGATTACATCGGAGCAGGTGGAACATTGCTGTCAAAAGATTGCATCTCATTCCAGACTACCGCAAAAGGGGGTAACCATATGAAATCGCAGCGAATCCGAATTGGAAGCCGTGCCAGCCGATTGGCAGTGATACAAAGTGAATGGGTGATGCAGCAGATTCATCAAATCGCCCCAGAAATACAATTGGAATTGGTGACCATGCAGACAACGGGGGACAAGATTCTTCATAAAACATTGGATCAAATCGGAGGGAAAGGGTTATTTTTAAAAGAACTGGATGCCGCTTTGCTTGCAAACGAAGTAGACCTTTGTGTGCACAGTCTAAAAGATGTCCCTGTCCTAGAAAATTCTGCTCTCCCGATTGGGGCTTATCCGAGACGAGCACCTGCTTGTGATGCAATAGTACTTCCAAAACAGCAATCTTTTGCAGATTGGGATCAGTCATTACCGGTTGGCTCTGCCAGTAGCCGTAGAACATTACAATTTCAAATGCAGTATCCGGCTTGTACCGTTCATCCGATTCGTGGAAATGTTTTGACACGATTAGAAAAATTAGACCGTGGAGAATATGGAGCGTTGATTTTGGCAGAAGCCGGATTACAGCGTCTAGGGCTGGAACATCGAATCACAAGGCGATTTTCCCCAGCAGAAATCGTTCCAGCAGCTGGGCAGGGCATCCTTGCCGTACAAGGACGAGCAGGTGAATATACAGCCTTGCTACAACGCCTTAACGACCCGCAGGCAGCATTTTGTGCAAAAATAGAGCGAGCCGTTTCCAAAGCATTAAACGGGGATTGTACCGCTCCGATTGGTGCATATGCAGATTTGCAAGGAGAACAAGTAACACTCTATGGATTCTATGCAGAAGATGGTATTGGTATAAAAAGCACCTTGACAGGTTCTGTTACACAGGCAGAATCTTTAGCAAACACTTTTGCAGAACAATTGAAACAGCAAGTACAAGCAAAAAAGGAAGCGATGTTATGAATTTAATTCAACGGCCAAGACGGTTAAGAAATGGTTCTGTATTACGCAACATGGTACGGGAAACCAGAATTTCTGCGGATACCTTGATTTATCCCATGTTTGTCATAGAAGGAACGAATATCAAAGAAGAGATTGCAACCATGCCGGGGCAATATCGTTGGAGCATTGACCGGATGGATGAAATCTTGCAGGAATTGACCGATGCAGGCGTGAAAAGTGTTCTGCTCTTTGGCATTCCAAAGAAAAAAGATGAAATTGGTAGCAGTGCGTGGGCAGAAGATGGCATTGTGCAGCAGGCAATTCGCCACATCAAACAGCAATTTCCACAACTCTATGTCATCACGGATGTTTGTATGTGTGAATACACTTCACATGGACATTGCGGAATTTTGTGTGGGCATTCTGTCGACAATGACCAGACATTAGAAGTTCTTGCGAAAACGGCACTCTCTCATGTACAAGCTGGTGCAGATATGGTTGCACCGTCCGATATGATGGATGGCAGAGTGGGAAAAATCCGTGCAATCTTAGACGAAAATGGATTTAGCAACACACCGATTATGTCGTATTCTGTAAAGTATGCCTCTGCATTTTATGGGCCGTTTCGAGATGCAGCCGGTTCTGCTCCGGCGTTTGGTGATCGAAAAGGCTATCAAATGGATCCGCACAACTTACAAGAAGCCATTCGAGAAGCAGAACTGGACGTTCAAGAAGGTGCAGATATCTTGATGGTGAAGCCCGGTATGGCATATTTAGATGTGCTGTATGCGTTAAAAGAACGGTTTCCATATCCAATTGCGACCTATAGCGTCAGTGGCGAATATGCAATGATAAAAGCGGCTGGTATGGCAGGTTATGTAGATGAAGCTGCTCTGGTATGTGAATCGGCAGTTTGTATGTATCGTGCGGGGGCAGATTTGTTAATCACATACTTTGCAAAAGAGCTAGCACAATACATCAAAGAGGGGAGAATTGGATAATGCAGACAACACAATCAGAAGCATGGTTTCAGCGTGCAAAAGAGAAGATGCCGGGCGGTGTCAATTCTCCAGTGCGTGCATTTCCATCTGTTGGTGGTGCACCGAGATTCATTTGTAAAGCAAAGGGCAATCATCTCTATGATTTAGATGGTAACGAGTATCTGGACTATATCGGTTCTTGGGGGCCGATGATTTTAGGACACAATCCGGATTTTGTGTTACAGGCTGTTCAAGAACAAATGCAGTATGGATTGAGTTACGGAACAGCAACTGCCTTAGAAGTTGAAATGGCAGAACTGATTTCTGAAATCGTCCCTTGTGTAGAAATGATTCGGATGGTCAATTCCGGAACAGAAGCGGTTATGAGTGCCGTGCGAGCTGCAAGAGGCTTTACAGGCAGAGATAAAATCATCAAGTTTGCTGGTTGTTATCATGGCCATGCAGATGCAATGCTGGTGAAGGCTGGATCTGGTGTCATGACAGCAGGCATTCCCGATTCCAGCGGTGTTCCAAGTGGCTGTACAAAAGATACCCTAACTGCCGTTTATAATGATGCAGAGAGCGTAAAAACGTTATTCGAACAATATCCGAACGAAGTTGCCTGCGTCATTGTAGAGCCAGTTGCAGCAAATATGGGGGTTGTTCCTCCAAAAGAAGGCTTTTTACAACAGTTGCGGACGCTGTGCAATCAATATGGAGCATTACTGATTTTTGATGAAGTCATCACTGGATTTCGGTTGCAACTAGATGGTGCAGTTGGATTTTATCACGTTCAGCCGGATTTGGTAACCTATGGAAAAATCATCGGAGCAGGTATGCCGGTTGGAGCATATGGCGGAAGAAAAGACATTATGCAGCTAGTTGCTCCGTTGGGGTCTGTTTATCAGGCTGGTACATTGAGTGGAAATCCCGTTGCTATGCGTGCAGGATTGGCACAGCTGCGTTATTTGAAGCAGCATCCAGAAGTATACCCCTATCTTACAGAACGGGCAGAACAGCTGCGAAATGGGTTGAAACAGTTAATTGACCGGTATCATATGCCATGTACGGTTACCGGTGTTGGTTCTCTTTCCTGCTTGTATTTCACCAAGCAGACTGTTACCAACTATGAACTTGCAAAGACAGCAGATACAGAATTGTTCCGCCAGTATTTTCATTTTATGTTGGAACGTGGCAATTATTTTGCTCCCAGCCAGTTTGAAGCGATTTTTCTATCTGCTGCACATACAGAAGCAGATATTGCAAAAACACTTTCTGATGCAGAATCATTTTTTCAGATGATTTCTCATAAATAACAACATTGACAATCATCCAAGCCGTGCAGAAAATCCAAAAATAAAGGAGGAGTTCCTATGAAAAAAGGAATGGCCTATCTCGTTGGAGCAGGTTCAGGCGATCCGGCACTGCTCACACAAAAAGGACAGCAATGTTTACAGCTTGCAGATTTGGTTGTTTATGATGCGTTGGCATCAGTTTCGATTCTCAATCATGTTCGTCCGGATTGTGAACTTTATTTCGTTGGAAAGCGAGCAGGAAACCACAGTCTTCCACAGGTAGAAATCAATCAATTATTGGTGGATGCAGCAAAACAAGGCAAGCAAGTGGTTCGCTTAAAGGGCGGTGACCCGTTTGTCTTTGGCAGAGGAGGAGAAGAAGCACAGGCTTTATCTGCTGCAAATGTGCCGTTTGTCATTGTGCCGGGTGTTTCTGCATCCTATGGTGTTCCTGCTTATGCCGGAATTCCGGTTACGCATCGGGATTATGCTTCTTCGTTTCATGTTATCACAGGACATACACAAGCAGACCCGAAACAAGAGCCAGATTATGCAGAATTGGCAAAGTTGAACGGAACACTGGTATTCTTGATGGGATTAGCGAATTTGTCGCATATTACAACAGCATTGATGGAAAATGGAATGTCCGCAGATATGCCAGTTGCTGTTATTCAAGAGGGAACAACTGCCAGACAGAGAACCGTAACAGGAACACTCTCCACCATTTCAGACCTTGTTGTACAACAGCATATTCAAGCCCCAGCAACGATTGTGGTTGGGAAAGTGGTTACACTGCGAGAACAGCTGCAGTGGTTTGAGCAGGGAAAATTGTTCGGAAAGCGGATTCTTATTACTGGAACACCACCGCATAGCCGACATCTTTCGGAACATTTTCAGCAGTATGGTGCAGAAACAATGGAAATCAGCTTGATTGATACGGTTTCAATTGCAGATGCTCCGCTGAAGTCAGTCGATTGGAGTGCGTATACTTGGATTGTGTTTTCCAGTGCAAATAGTGTGCATATCTTTTTTGACAGCCTACAGCAACATGACATTGATTTGCGGATGTTGTTACATTTGCGATTTGCAGCAATTGGAAACGGAACAGCGTGCGAATTGGCGGCAAAGGGCATTTTTGTAGACTGTGTACCGCATCGGTTTGAAAGTCGCTATCTAGCAGAAGCATTGATTCCACAGTTAGAGCCGCATGACCATGTTTTATTGATTCGTTCTAAGAACGGTTCTACCGTATTGTCGGATATGCTGAAATCTGCACAGAAATCCGTAGATAGTATTTCCCTATATGAAACAAAGCCACTGTTGCAAAAGGAAACACTATTAAAACAGCATTTGCCAGACGCAAATTATCTGGTATTTTCCAGTTCCTCTGCGGTACAAGCCTTTATACAGATGTATGGAACGAACTTACCGGATACTGTAAAGGTAATTTCCATTGGTGCTGTTACGACAAAAACAGCAGAAACACTCGGCATTCCTGTTTTTGCAACCGCAAAAGAAGCAACTGCGGAAGGAATTGCTGCTTGTATGCTGCAAGATTGCGAATAAGAAAATTTTTTGTATGAAAGAAAATGCCGTCAGGAGAATCATCTGGCGGCATTTTTAGAAGGAGGTTTTTATGTATCCGGTTTTCTTACAGTTGAAACAAGTTCCCTGTTTGGTTGTTGGAGCAGGAGCAGTTGCACAGCGTCGAATTTTTTCACTATTAGAGCAGGAAGCTGATGTGACTGTATTAGCACCAGAACCGATTCCGTTGCCATTGCAACATCAATCATTGCGATACATACAGGCTGTCTATGCGACCAGTTTCCTAAAAGATAGGAAATTGGTCTTTGCGGCAACAAATAATATACAGTTGAACCAAACGATTGTACGAGAGGCACAAGAACGAGGAATCTTAGTTTCCTCGGTTACAGATGGGATTACCACCGATTTTTCTGTACCAGCTCATACAACGACTGGGAACTTAACTGCAGCGATTAGTACAAATGGAGGTAGTCCTTCTTTAGCAGCAGCTATCTGTAGGGAAGTAACGCCCATTCTTTCTGCTTACGAACCGCTTTGTTCATTACAGGTACAGATAAGAGAAGAATGGAAAGAGTGGATTTTTGACGCTAGAAAACGAAAACAATTATTATCCAGTCTATCTACTCCAGAAGCATTGACTTGTTATCGGGAGCAGGGAACAGCTGCTTACTTGAATCATATCAAGAATCCATGTCGAACCGCAATTGTTACTGTTAGCGTTGGAACACGTGAGAAAAAGGAAGAGGAGAAAACCATTGTTGCCATTGAGAAACAGATACAAATTGCTTTTCCAAATTGTGATGTTTATCCGGCGTATTCCAGCCGTGCAATTCTTCAGAAGCGAAAAGAACAGGGGGAAACGGTACATTCTGTTATAGAAGTATTGGAGCATTTGCGAAAAGCTGGCTATCAAAATGTTTATTGTCAACCACTCTATTTGACAACTGGAAAGATAGATGCACAGCTTTCAGCGGATGTGCAACCATTTCAGAAAGTATTTTCTATTTTTAAGGTAGGGAAACCCTTATTAGAAAGTCAAGAAGCAATTCCAGCTTTCTGGAATGCGATTCAACAAATTTGTTCTTGTTCTGATGTTGCCTATCTTTGGATGGGGCATGGTCCACATCTGACTTATCAGATACTGAAAGACTGGATTCAGCAACAGGGATATTTCAATGTATTCCTTGCAACATTGAAAGGCGAACCATCTTTTGATGTGGTTCTAAGAGAAATACAGCATACCAATTATCGAAAAGTAGTCCTTGTTCCGTTGATGCTTGTTGCTGGCTGGCATGCTCGAACAGATATGATTGGAGCAGAAAATCCAAATTCATGGGAGCAGGTTCTAAAACGCTCTGGTTATCAGACAGAAGCAATTTTACAGGGGCTTGGTGCTGATTCAACGATTCAGCAGTTATATGTAGAACGAATACGGGCTTTGATGGCATCAAATCTGTAAATTATTTTTAAACGGACAGAGGGCTGTCTGTCAAATGTGCTATAATAGAATTACAAAAAACAGCTACCAGACAGAAAAAAGATAATAGGAGATACGAAAATGGAATCAGCGAAAAATTGTTGTACGTTAGAAATTTTTTATCGAGCACTGAGAGGGGAATGGATTTCAGTAAAAAAGATTGCAGAGGAATATCAGGTTTCTACAAAGACCATTGGTAGATACATCAATGAGATTCAGCAGTTTTTGTCTGAAAATCGGGAACTGATGCAGAATGCAGAGTTGTTATATTCTCACAAAGAGAAAGCATATTATTTGCATGCCGATGATTTTTTAGAGAACAAAGAATTATTTGCCCTTGTAAAAGTGGTTCTAGGCTGCCGTTGCTTTCAAAAAGAGGATTTATTGAATCTCATTGCAAAATTAAAGCGAATGACTACGCCAAAAGACCGAGAGCAATTTGAAAATCTCATTCGGAAAGAACTTTATCATTATCATGAAATCAAGTCGGATTGTAATATGGTCATAGACTATCTTTGGAAACTAATACAGGCAATTGAAGACAAGCAGATTTTGACCATCACCTACTACAAAATGAATCGGGAGCAGGTGAAACGGAAAATTCGTCCTGCATCTATTTTGTTCAGTGAATACTATTTTTATTTGATTGCCTATGATGCAGACGATGAAACTTGTCGTGCAAAATATTTTCGAGTGGATCGAATTGTGTCCATTGTAACGCATCGAGAACGGTTTTCTTTAAAACGAGAATATGATTTTGATGAGGGCGACTTGCGGGAAAAGAATCAGTTTATGTTTCCGGGTAAGACAGAGAAAATCCGGTTTTCGTTTTCTGGGCTTTCTGTGCAGGCAATCCTAGACCGTCTACCAACTGCGAAAGTAGTAGAGAAGAACGGAAAAGAAAGCATCATTGAAGCAGAGGTAAATCACGGCAGAGGAATTATCATGTATTTATTATCGCAAGGGGCTTGGGTGAAAGTGCTTTCTCCACAAAGCTTGGTGGATGAGATACGAGAAGAACTTCAAAAAATGCAAAGTTTCTATCAATCGTGACATTTCTTGACTTTTGAATGAAAATCGTGGTAAAATAAAAGAAATTTTATTTTACAGGAGGAACATATGCAAAAGTCATTTTTACAAAAAACATGGGTGGTCGCTGGCATTGCCTTTCTATGCTCTGCACTCTGGGGGAGTGCCTTTGCCGGGGTTAAAATTGGATATGAACTGTTTCAGATTGCATCAGCGGATTGGGCAGCACAGATGGTGTTTGCTGGAATCCGCTTTGCAATTTCCGGAGTCATGGCACTGGTTGGCGGTAGTATCGTTGCAAAACAAGCACTGATTCCGCAGAAACAAACCATTCCGAAAATTGGTATCATCAGCCTTTTTCAGACGATTTTACAATATTTTTTCTATTATATCGGATTAGCCCATACAACCAGTGTAAATGCAGCCATTATTGTTGCAGCAAATGTTTTCATCGCCATTCTGCTTTCTACCTTGGTCTATCGGATTGAAAAAATGACAGCGGCAAAGCTGTTTGGTTGTGTAATTGGCTTCTTAGGCATCATTCTTTGCAATTTAAACGGATTAAAAGGCGGTATTCATCTTTCCTTTTTGGGCGATGGATTTATTTTTTTGTGTACCGTTGCCAGTGGCTTTTCTTCCGTTCTGATGAAAAAATATGCTGCCTCTGAAAATCCAATTCTATTAAGTGGTTGGCAGTTCTTGTTCGGCGGAGTGGTTATGTTCGCAGTTGGGCTTCTCTTTGGCGGAAGAATGGAACATATTACCGGTTCTGCTATTGCGATTCTTCTTTACCTCTCCTTTGTTTCTGCCGCAGCCTATTCATTATGGTCGCTCCTTTTGAAATATAATCCTGTTTCAAAGGTTGCTGTCTTTGGATTCTTGAATCCGATTTGCGGCGTTTGTATTTCTACCATTTTCTTGAAAGAAAAAGATGCCTTTCATATTTTTACAATCCCAGCTTTAATTTTCGTTTGTGTGGGAATTTATATTGTAAACCACAAAAAACAAAATGCCTGAAAAGGACGCTCTTGTATCGAAATAAATTGCAAAATGGATTTGACAAATGCAAGGCAGTACGTTATAATAATAATGCACGTTGTTTCGATTTAGAAAAGAGCAGAAATTGTTTCCTTATTTTTTATCATGAAAAACGGTTCTTTGAAAAGAAACAGGAAATTCTGATCAAGCAATATTTGTATTTAGGAGAGGGATTATGGCAGAAGAAACGACCATTGAGTTAAAAAGAGCGGCACTGAATCACTATTTTCAGAATTTGAATACGCCACAACAGCAGGCGGTTTTTCATGTGAATGGTCCCGTTCTTGTTTTAGCCGGTGCAGGGAGCGGAAAAACAACCGCAATGATTCACCGGATTGTACAGATGATTCACTTTGGAGATGGTTGGGTACAGGCAAACGCATCCATTACAAAAGAAGATACAGCATACTTAAAAGATTATATTGCGGACAAGCAGCCAGCAGATTTAGAACGTCTTTGCAGCATTCTTGCTGTGCAGCCCATCCAGCCGTGGCACATCCTTGCAATTACATTTACCAATAAAGCCGCAAACGAATTGAGAAGCCGCTTATTACAAGCAATTGGCGAAGAATGTGCATCAATGTTGCATGCTTCTACATTCCATTCTGCATGTGTGAGAATCCTACGGAGAAGCATTTCCAAACTGGGGTATGATTCTAATTTTACCATTTATGATACAGATGACAGCCAGCGACTAATGAAATCCTGTATTGCAGATGCAGATGTTTCAGAAAAGCAATTTCCGCCTCGTGCTGTTTTAACAGAAATCAGTCTTGCAAAAGACCGGATGTGTTCACCGGAATATTTTTGTATCGAAGCTGGTTCGGATTATCGCAAGATGGTAATCGGGAAGTTGTATAAAGAGTATCAGAACCGCTTAAAGTCTGCAAATGCACTGGATTTTGATGATTTGATTTATAAAACAGTAGAACTGCTGGAATCATTCCCGGAAGAATTGGAATACTATCAGAATCGGTTCCGGTATATCATGGTGGACGAATATCAGGATACCAACCATGCACAATTCCGTCTGGTGCAATTGCTTTCCCAGAAGCACCAGAATCTTTGCGTGGTGGGGGATGATGACCAGAGTATTTATCGTTTCCGTGGGGCGACCATTGAAAATATTCTCAATTTTGAAAAGCAGTTCCAAAATGCAGTTGTCATTCGCTTAGAGCAAAATTATCGTTCTACAAAAACCATTTTGGAAGCAGCAAACGATGTGATTGCTCATAATGCAGGCAGAAAAGAAAAGACACTCTGGACAGATTTGGAAGATGGCAAAAAGATTATCTGGTATAAGGCAGTAGATGAAACCGATGAATCTCGATTTGTTGCAGAGAAAATTGAAAAAGAAGTTCAGAATGGTGCTTCTTATCAGGATTTTGCGGTCTTGTATCGGATGAATGCACAGTCTAACAACATAGAACGAATGTTTGTAAAAGAAAAAATCCCGTATCATATCTATGGCGGCACACGATTCTATGACCGAAAAGAAATCAAAGATGTTCTGGCATACATGACCATTCTATATAATCCGTTCGATATGGTTCGATTCAAGCGAATTGTCAATGAACCAAAGCGTGGCATCGGAGATGCTACCATGGAAATGCTCGAAAACATTACGAGAGATTTGGGAATTTCTCCAATTGATGTTATGCGGGATTCAGAAACATATCCAGTATTATCCAAAAAAGTGGCTCATCTGAAAAAATTCGCATTGATGATTGATGAATTGACCGATGCAGTGAAAACAATGCAATTGGATGAATTTTTCGACCTTTTGTTACAGAAAACAGGTTATGCAGATTATCTGAAGAACATGGGTGAAGAAGGAAAAATCCGTCTGGAAAATGTACAGGAATTGAAATCCAACATTTTGAAGTACATGAAGGAATCAGAGCTGCCGTCTTTGGAAAATTTCTTGGAAGAAGTTTCTCTCTATGCAGATGCAGAACAGACAGAAACTGCACCGGATACGGTTTCCATGATGACCATTCATGCAGCAAAGGGATTGGAATTCAAAACGGTCTTTTTAATTGGAATGGAAGAAAATATTTTTCCAAGTGCTCGCAGCATCAATTCTCTGGATGAAAACGATTTGGAAGAAGAACGCCGGCTGGCTTATGTTGCCATCACAAGAGCAAAAAAGCAGCTTTGTGTCAGCACAACCGACCGCCGGATGTTGTTTGGTATGACGACCAGCAATCCACGTTCTCGCTTCTTAGGAGAAATCCAAGGCGATTGCATGGAACAGGTTCAGAGCAAGAAAAATGTCGCAGCAGGAACAAGAAAAGTGGAAATGGTACAGTCAATTTCTTTACAGCAGCAGCTTGCAAGCAGAAGAAATCATCATCCGCAAAAAACTGCTGCAAAATCTGTCAATTATTCAGTTGGCACAAGAGTGCGGCATAAAATTTTCGGGGAAGGAACGATTCTTTCTATCACCGATATGGCGAATGATTCCATGCTGGAAATTGGATTTGACCAAGTTGGAACGAAAAAGGTCATGGCAAACTTTGCAAGTTCCAAAATGCAGGTAATATCCTGATAAAAAGAGAAGAGGCATTCAGAATATGAAAAATGGGTATACGATTTTTGATGCACACGCTCATGTGTTCCCAAATAAAATTGCAGAACGGGCAACCAGCAGTATTTCTATTTTCTATGATGACATGCCGATGCAGCACATCGGCAGCATGGAACAGTTGCTGAAAAGCGGTGCAAATGCTGGAATTGACGGCTATTTGATTTGTTCCACAGCAACTAATGTTGCACAGGTTCAGGCAATCAATCAATTTTTGTGGGATAGCTGCAAAGATCATGTCAATTGCATCGCATTCGCTGCCATGCACCCATTTGCTCCAGATTGTCAAGCTGACATGGATTTTATTTTGCAGCATGGCTTCCGTGGAATTAAGCTGCATCCGGATTTTCAAAAGTTTTATATCGATGATCCGGCAGTTTATCCGCTGTATGAAATCATTCAGGAAACACAACTGCCGATTTTGATGCATATGGGTGATCCACATCAAACATATTCTCAGCCGCAGCGTTTAGCAAAGGTTTTAAAAGAGTTCCCGAAGCTGCGAGTGATTGCAGCACATCTCGGTGGTTGGGAACGCTGGGAAGAGGCAGTTGCCAATCTAAAGGCAGATGAACGGCTACGGTTTGATACCAGCAGTTGTTCGCCATTCTTGCCGAAGGACAAGATGCGAGAGATTATTCGGCATTATGGAGCAGAGAATTGCTTCTTTGGTGTAGATTTCCCAATGTGGGATCATGAAGAAGAATTGGAACGATTCTTCGCACTCTCACTGACTGATTATGAAAACAGAAGAATCCTATCAGAAAATTTGATCGAATGGATTCATCAGACAAACAAAAAGTGACCCAGAATAAACGACATCAAAAAAATAATTGAGAATTTACAAGAATATACATGAATTCTTAACAAAAATATGTTATTATTTAAGTGGTATGGTGTATATTTTTTGTTTACTTTCTGCATTGGCAGAAAAATAATGTAAAGGATGCGTTGAATGATGAGAAAAACAAAAATTGTTTGTACAATTGGCCCAGCAACCGATGACGACGACATTATGCGGAGAATCATGCAAGCTGGCATGAATGTTGCTCGTTTTAACTTTTCCCATGGGGATTATGAAACCCATCAGAAACGGTATGAACAAGTTGTCCGGTTACGGGAAGAACTTGGACTGCCGATTGCAACCCTGATGGACACCAGAGGACCAGAAATTCGGCTTGGAAAATTTGTAGATGACAAGCCAGTCACCATTCACGATGGGGACACTTATGTTCTGACGACAGAAGATGTACTTTGTACAGCAGAACGGGGAAGTGTATCCTTTAAAAATTTACCGCACGATGTAAAGCCGGGAACACACATCCTAATCAACGATGGTGTAATTGAAATGGTTGTAAATCGTGTAAATTCAACAGAAATTACTTGCTTAGTCATTCACGGCGGTGTGCTCTCTAATAATAAGGGCATCAATGTTCCGGGCGTTACGCTTTCTATGCCGTATCTGAGTGAAAAAGACCGGAACGACTTGGAATTTGGTGCAAAGATGGGATTTGATTTCATCGCAGCAAGTTTTGTCAGCACGTCCGCAGATATTGACTATTTGAGAAAATACACGCATAGCCTTGGCTGGTTCAATGTTCGGATTATCGCAAAGATTGAAAATCTGGAAGGCGTAAAGAACATTGACGAAATTCTGGAATCCGCAGATGGCATTATGGTTGCTCGTGGTGACCTTGGTGTAGAAATTCCATTTGAACAGATTCCGGCAGTTCAGAAAGAACTGATTCGGAAGGGCTATCAAGCAGGCAAGCAGGTCATTACTGCAACGCAGATGCTGGAATCCATGATTACAAATTCCAGACCGACCAGAGCAGAAATTACTGACGTTGCCAATGCAATTTATGATGGAACGAGTGCGATTATGCTCTCTGGTGAAACAGCTGCTGGTTCTTATCCGGTAGAAGTTGTTCGGACAATGGATTTGATTGCAAAGACCACCGAAGACAACATTGACTATAAGCATATGCATGCAACTTATCAGTATAACAAGGATATTTCAAATGCAATCGCTCATGCGACTGTAACAACTGCTCATGACTTGGATGCAAAGGCAATTTTGACTGTAACAATGAGTGGTGTAACAGCAAGAGAAATCTCGAAATATCGCCCGAAATGTCCGATTATCAGCTGCACCATTAGCGATCAGGTTTGGCGACAGATGAATCTGAGTTGGGGCGTTCATCCGCTGATGATTGGCGAAAAGCAGAATACCGATGAATTATTTGAAGCGGCAGTAGATGCAGCATTAGAAAACCATCTGGTTGACAAGGATGATGTTGTTGTTATTACAGCAGGTGTTCCAGTTGGCGTTTCTCACTCCACAAACATGATGAAAGTAGAACGGGTTGACAAGACTTTATAAGAGTGAAATGATTTTATACGAAACCGGCAGTGAAGAGGGAAGGCTTCACTGCCGGTTTTTGTTATGCCTGTTCTTTTTGATAGGTTTCTTCCAAAAAGTGAATCATTTCTTGAAAACCTTTTGCATTATTGGGATATGTTTGCTCAATTTCTATGGTTGCCTTTTCAGAACAGAGCATTCCATGCCAGATTTTCAGTGTCAGATTTTCTTTTCCATATTCTACCTTATAATTAAACTGATTCAAATTCTTACTTCCAGAATAATCGTTTCCGCTTTCAAAATAGTAGTAGGGGGGGATATCGAAAATTTTCGAAACTCTCGGTTTATCCATGTTGTATCGCCTCCTTTAAAATCGGAATTGCCTGTTCCAAATTTGGTGCAACTGCATAGAGGAACGGCTGTAACATTTCATCTGGCTGCGATAAGTCTGGAATCATGACAACTTTACAGCCTGCATAAAATGCAGAGAGCACGCCATTTGGAGCGTCTTCAAACGCCATGCAATCGGAAGGTGCACAATTGATAGATTGTGCAGCCGCTTGGTAAATATCCGGAAACGGTTTTCCTGTTTTCACTTGATTGCTGCCGAAAATCTCCGTAAAATAGGGGAGAAATCCGACTTCTTCTAAGTATCTGGTTGCTCGATCTTTTGGCGTGGCAGTTGCAACAACTGTTGGAATTTGTTGTTCTTTACAGAATTGCAAAAAGGGAAGTACGCCCTGTTTTACGGGGATTCCATTTTTTTGCAGTTCTTCTGCAAATAACTGTTTCCGTGTTTCTCGAATCGCCATATAATCAAAAGATTCTCCGAAAACACGCTTCAAGTATGGCTCTGCAAAGCGATATTGCAGGCTTCGGATATTTAAAGCGTGTTGTTCTTTCATCTCAAATCCATGAAGAGCAGCACTTTTAATCCAGCAACGAATTAAAACTCGTTCTGTATCCAAAAGTGTTCCGTCCATATCAAAAATCACACCATTTATCATGATGATTACTCCTTATTTTCATTCTCTGGCAAAACATCCGGAAGAACAACAGATACCACATCGGGAGCATCTGGTTCTGATTCATCAGATGCTGGATGGTTGATGATTTCAGCAAGTGGGGAGTGGTCAGCGGCTTCTTGTAGGATTGCATTTGACAAATGCGTGTAGATCTCTGTTGTTGCAGTGCTTTTGTGTCCTAGAATTTCTTTTAATGTCAATGTATCTACATTTCCATATTGATAAAGCAAGGTTGCAGCGGTATGCCGAAGTTTGTGGGTAGAATAACCCTGTCCGGATAATCCAGCTCGTTGCAGAGCATCTTCTACAATCTGCTGCACACGTCGCTTGCTGATACGAGAACCTCGTTTGCTTAAAAACAAGGCAGGTTCTTCTTGACTGTTTTTTATTTTTTTTCGTGCTTCTAAATAATCATCCAATGCATTCATGCATGCATGATTCAAATAAACCATCCGTTCTTTTCTGCCTTTTCCGAATACTCGCATTTTTGTTTCTTTCAAATTGATATGATTTAAATTCAAACCAACCAGTTCGCTTAATCGTAGCCCACAGTTCAAAAATAGGGTAATGATGCAGTAATCTCTTTCTGGGTAGGCAGTATCCATATGTTCCAGCAGAGATTTACTTTGTTCCAGAGTTAGATATTTCGGCAGGGACATTTTAAGAGAAGGCAGTTCCAAATATTCTGTTGGATTCTGGTGAATCAATTCTTTATTGACATAAAGATAGTGAAATAGGCTTTTGATCGCAGAAACTTTGCGTCCACGAGCACGGTCATGGTTGTCACGGGATTCCGTCACATAGTATAAAAACTCATATAAATCCTGAAGCTTGATGGTGTCTAACAATGAAACCGGAAAATCGACAATAGAAATTTTCTGCATATCCGTTTCGTCCAGCTTTACATATTGTTTGTCTTTCATCATCAGGATGTATTGTAAGAACAGCCGAATGTCCAGATAATATTCTTCAACTGTCCGAGGAGAAAGCGATTTGGACATGGAAAGATATAGAATATAGTCATTTAGAAATTCTGGACAAGCGGTGCGGTCAATCGGCATAAATGGCACTTCCCTTCCAAATTTGATTTCTTATTGCACCAAATTTGTATTTGGTGCAATTGGATATAACCCCTTTTGAAAGGGGTTTCTCAGTTATTTTCTATTTTTTCAATTAATTTTTCTGCACACTTGATTCCGTCCACAACTGCCGACGTAATGCCGCCAGCATATCCAGCACCTTCGCCACATGGATACAATCCAGCAACTGCAATGCATTCCAATTTCTCATTTCTCAAAATCCGAACTGGCGATGAACTTCTTGTTTCAACGCCTGTTAAAATTGCTTCTGGGTCGTCAAATCCTGCAATTTTTTTACCCATCTCTAAAATGCCATCTTTTAAGGTTTGTACCATAAATTCCGGCAGATATTCTCTCGGATTTACAAATTTTACACCCGGTCGGTATGTTGGCGTTACTTTTCCGAAAGAACTGGATGTTTGATTTTGCAAGAAATCACCAACACAGCTAACAGGTGCTGCATAATTGCCACCGCCAGCCAAAAAAGCTTGTCGTTCCAATTTCTGTTGTAAAAACATGCCAGCTAATGGATGCTCACTTGCAAGAACTCTTGGAGAAATCCCAACCAATAATGCACTATTTGCATTTCTCTCATCTCTTGCATGATTGCTCATGCCATTGACAACTAAATGACCTTCTTCAGATGTTGCCGCAACAACATTTCCACCCGGACACATACAGAATGTATATAAGTCATAGCCAGATGGCAAATGAACAGCGAGCTTATAATCCGCTGCTGGTAACTGTTTGGCAAATGTTCCATACATACTTTTATTGATGTCAGATTGTAGATGTTCAATTCTGACACCCATTGCAAAATTTTTCTGTTGGAGTGGGATATTTTTATCATAGAACAGCTGAAAAACATCTCTTGCACTATGCCCAATTGCTAAAATACAGTGCTGCGTCTGTTGTTCTCGGATACTTCCCTCTTTTTCATATGAAATCGATTTCAAGCTTCCCTGTTCATCCGTTTGATACCCCATAAATCGTGCAGAAAACAGAATTTCTCCACCCAATTCTTGAATCTGGCAGCGAATATTCTTTACAACCTGCTCTAAATAGTCTGTTCCAATATGTGGCTTTGCAAGGTATAAAATTTCGGATGGTGCACCGCAAGCAACAAATGTTTCTAAAATAAAACGAATACGAGAATCTTTAATACCGGTCGTCAGCTTTCCATCTGAAAAAGTGCCTGCTCCACCTTCTCCAAATTGAATGTTAGAATCTGTATGCAGAACGCCATTTTCCCAGAAATCCAGAACATCTTTTTTTCGTTCCTCAACACATTTCCCTCGTTCTAATACCAATGGCTGTAACCCTGCTTTTGCTAAAACAAGAGCGGCAAACATACCAGCTGGGCCAAATCCAACAACCACCGGACGATTTTCCGGTCTTTTAGAAATAGACGGAATCGGATAAACATAAGGCTGATAAGATGTGATGTTTTTTTCTTTTCTAGCACTTGCCTGTTGCAATAATTTTTGTTCCTTTGGATGTGCAACGAGAACAGAGATTTGATATTGAATCTGCTGCTTTTTTCTGGCATCAATGGACTTTTTAAAATAGTTCCAGGTAAGTGCAGCGTCATCCTTTAAATGCAATTTTTTTAGAATGCTAGCGGTTACCATCTCTTCTGTATAACCGACTGGCATTTTGATTTCACTGATTTTAATCATGCTTTTGTTTCCATTCTTTTGCTGCATGTGTCCCCGTCCACCAACCGGATACCCATGCCCAATTTAAGTTATAGCCACCGCAATCCCCTTGCAAATCCAACGCTTCCCCACTAAAATATAGTCCCGGATAACGAATTGATTCCAAGTCAGCGGATACTTCTTCGGATATAATACCACCACAGGAAATTTGTGCGTTCTTCCAGTCCCCTTTTCCGATGACTGGAAATTTCCATGCTTTCAAAAAAGATGCTAATTGTTCTATTTCCTTTGGTGTACAGGAAGCAATCAATCGTGGTTCTTTTTGTAAAATTCCACATTGCTTTAAGACTTGCAAACCCACTCTTCTTTGAAATACACCTGTGAAAAATTCTTCTACTGATAACGTCCCACGCAGTGCATATAGTTCCCACAGAAACGCATAAACCTGTTCTAAATCCCAATCCGGCAATAAGTCCAACGCTACTGTATACGTTGCGTGTGACAGCTTATCACAGTATGCAGATAGATTGAATATACAAATGCCAGACAATGCTTGTTCTGTAAACTGCACTTCCCCACGTTCTTGCCGCTTTAGAATGCCGTTTTCATAAAGCAATACCTTTGCAAGCAATCGAATCCCTTTCAATGCACGAACCAGTTCTGTTTTTGTCTTTAGAAAACAAAGTGCAGGCGTACAAGGACGAATGGCAATCTTTAAATCTTTCAGCATTGCATATGCAGAACCATCTGTTCCAAGTGCAGGGGCTGCATATCCCCCACAAGCAAAAATTACCTGCTCCGCAAAGTAAGATTCTGTATCTGATTGCAACAAAAACCCATGCTTTTTCGGAATCAGATTCTGAATTTGACAGTTACATTGTACTGCAATTCCGTAAAGTTCAACTTGTAAGCGTAAGCTGTCCAATACAGCACTGGCATGATTACAATAGGGATATAAGCGGTGTTCCTCTTCCCTACAAATCAACCCCATCTGACGAAAATAATCCTCTGTTTTCGGTGCTTGCTGAAAAATTGCAAAGGCTTTTTCCAATAAAGAACCACTGTAATTTTCCTTCTGGATTACAGTATTCCCAAGATTGCATCTGCCGTTCCCTGTTGAAAGAATTTTTCGACCAATGCGGTCATTTCGTTCCAAAATGACAACGCTGCAATCTGCTCCACCTTCTATTTTTGCAGCAATGGCGGCAAGTAAGCCAGAAGCACCGCCGCCAATTACCGCAATATGATATTGTTTCTGCATTAGTTCTTTAAGCTCTGCATCGGAGCCGGAATTTTACCGCCACGATTGATAAACCGAGCAGAAGATTTCTTGCTAACCGGCATAACTGGAGCACTACCGAACAATCCGCCAAATTCCAGCATGTCGCCTTCCTTCATGCCAATTGCCGGAATGACACGAACGGCTGTTGTCTTAGTATTTACCATACCAATTGCCATTTCATCCGCAATAATCGCAGAAATAGTAGTTGGGTCTACATCGCCCGGAATTGCAATCATATCCAGACCAACGGAGCATACTGCTGTCATTGCTTCCAGTTTGCTCAAGGTCAATGTACCGTCTACCGCAGCATCAATCATACCAGCATCTTCAGAAACCGGAATGAATGCACCAGACAGACCGCCAACACTGGAGGATGCCATAACGCCGCCCTTCTTAACGGCATCGTTCAGCATTGCCAAAGCAGCAGTTGTACCATGTGTACCGCAGATTTCCAGACCCATTGCTTCCAGAATGTGTGCAACACTGTCTCCAACTGCTGGAGTTGGTGCGAGAGAAAGGTCTACAATGCCAAATTCTACGCCGAGCATTTCAGAAGCCCGCTTACCAACCAGCTGACCCATTCTAGTAATCTTGAATGCAGTGTTCTTTACAGTTTCGCAAAGTGTTTCAAAGTCA
>ERZ773190.762-NODE-762-length-34697-cov-3.964869_pt1 | contig 34697 bp, 58 predicted proteins | sample MGYA00511111_ERZ773190 | MGnify/ENA primary metagenome ERZ773190 (study PRJEB29015, sample SAMEA2737777) | human gut metagenome | biome: human gut; feature: human-associated habitat; material: faeces | place: China | collected 2012 ... | reverse complement strand
CCGTCACCGGGATATACACGTCGTCGCTCGCCGTGATGTCCGTCACCGTCGCGCCGTCGTAGCGCAGCAGTTCCCCGCCGGTCACGATCCACAGCTTTCCGCCCAGCAGCACGCCCTGGCTTCTTCCGTCGTGGAGCCCGGTCATCAGCTGTACCGGCTCTGCGGCCGTGTCGTCCCAGCTGTACAATTTCTTCCCGATGTGGGCGACGGATTTCTGCGCCTCGCCGAACCGCGCCGTCCACATTCCGTGCACGGCTCCGCCGCCCACTTTGTGCAGCGTGCGCCAGCCGCAGCGTTTCTCCGGCATCCCGCCGGAATCTGCGACCATGTTGGTGCAAAGAGGGCTTCTCCGCCGGTCGACCAGGCACGGGTCCGTGGAAAAGTCCACGCCCTTGAACGTGTTGTAAATCGTCGTCTTGATATCGACTCCGCTCCTGCTCGCCATTGGTTAAGCCCCCCTGTAAAAGCTGTTTGTCACACCGCCGCCGCTTGCGCTGCCCGGAATGCGCGTGTCCAGAGATTGCAGCATCCGCTCGAACTGGTTCATGTAGGCCGAGTAGTCCACCACCAGATCCGGGAACAGGTGCTGCGCCGCTACGAAAAACGGCATGGCCTGCGCAGCGTCCTCCGCCACCTCGAATTCCGTGTCGTCGGTCGTCTCCGCGTTGATCGTCTCCGGGATCTTGAAGTATTCCACCTCAATCGTTCCAGCCGTGTCCCGCTCTGGGATCACGATCTTGCTGCCCTTCCAGCGGTATTTTCCCGTGATCTTCCCGTCACGCCACACGCGGTACAGCCCGCCGAAGTTCCCCGGCATGCTGTATTCCGTCTTCCCGGCCGTGCGGTTGATCGTCTTCACGGCGACAATGCGTTTGACCATGGCCACGCGCTTTTGCGCGGTGTCGAAAAAGTCCGCCAGCTTCAGCTCGATGTCCTTGTCCTCTGTCAGCTCGCCGCCCGAGGAGTATTCATCCAGCAGCTCATAGACTTTCTTCTTCCCTTCGCCCAGCGTCATTTCTTTTTGCCCCGCTTGATCCTCTGCACGGCTTCGGCATAGGTCATGCGCTTGCCCTTCGCCGGCTGCTGTTTCTGCTTCTTCATGTGCCCCTCCGTATACGGCAGCGCCGTCGGGCGCGTCTGCGCCCGGCGGCTTTGGTTGTCTCTATGTCATGTCAGGCCGGGTTCGAGAAGATGATCTGTCTCGCGTCGCCCCAGCCCAGGCCGAAATCGACGTAGCCCGTGAAGTTTTCCTTCAGCGGGTCGGTGTCCCCGTTGTCGAACACGGTCGGCCGCGTGATGTACACGATCTTGCACAGTTCCTTCATCAGGGTCGCGTCGCAGATCGCCCACTGCTTTTTTGCAAAGCCCAGCGCGCCGCCGCCGATGACCATGTAGTGCATGTCATACAGCGGGTTGGCCGCGTTCGTGTCGTCTGCCGGGTTGCCGGTCGGGCGCAGCTTCGCGCCGTCGCCGCAGATCTTCTTCGCCTCGGCCTCGAGGTCGGGGCTGACCAGCAGCGTGTTGTAGTCGGCCAGGAACGGCAGGCCGTCCGGCGTCAGCAGCTTGCCGCCGACCGTCTGCGCCTCCGTGATGGCGTCCACGCTCAGCGCCTTTTTGATCAGGTTGCTGTACGTGCCGGCCTCCGGGTCGGCGATGTACTTGCGGCCCTGGCTGCCCTTGCTGGCGCACGGGTGGTCAGTCGCGGCCCACGCCTTGCCGTCGCCGCCGGCATAATCCGCGTTGAATGCGTTGCCGAACATGCGCAGCGCGTGGGTGTACACGGTCATCGCGGCCGAGTCGCCGAGTCGCTTGCCCACCTTTTTGCACTCGCCCGTCTTGTCGATCTTGGCCTGCTTGTAGCCGACCGGGATCGTCAACGAGAACTCGCCCGGCGTGATGATGGTCTTGAAGCCGCGCTTCATGTCGCCCTTGTTCAGCTCGCCGGTGTATTCGCGCAGTTCGCCGTAGCCGCCCGTGCCGGTCAGCTCGAAGTCCACGCTGTTGCTGTTCTCCTCGCCCATGATGGCGAGCAGCTTGTTGAGTCGGTTTGCATAGGCAAAATCGAAGGATTTGCCCACAAACTTGTAAAGGTCAGTTTTCCATGCCTGATCCATTTTGCTTCCCCCTTATCTCAGTGCGTGGCTCTTCGCCACGAGTCCGATCTCGCCGTGCACGAGGTCGATCTGCACGACCTTCACCGGCAGCGCCGCCGTTGCCGTCAGCACCAGCGCCTGAATGCCCGCGTCAAAGTTGCCCTTGGCGAACATCAGCGGCGGGAAGATCATGTACTTGTCGCCCTCGCAGATGGTGCCGCCGCTCGCGGTCGTGAGCGTCTTGCTCGTCGCCGTAAAGTCGGTGATGCGGCGCACACTGCCGATCTCGTCGGTGTTGGTGCTGCTCGCGCCTTTTTCGACCAGCACGATGTAGCCGCCGTTGAGGTCGTCGTCCGCCAGCGTCGCAAGGTCGGTGCTGACAAAGGTCGTCGCGCTGCCGCCGGTCGCTGCCATTACCGGCGCCTTGCAGCGCATGATCATGCCCGGGTCGTCGTACACGAGGATCTTCGCGCCGTTGCTGCGCGGGTTGATCGCATCCTCGGCGCCGCTGTGGTTTTCCTTTGCCACGCCGAGGATCGCGCCGGTCTCGGCGGCCGTCGCCGCCACGACGAGGCCCTCGCTCAGCTTCACGACCTGCCCGGCCTTGATCGCGGTCGTCTTCGCAATGTCGTATTCGTGGACACCGAAAGTAAAGCCGCCGTCCACGTTCTGGTATGCTCTCATGTGTTTTTCTCCTTTCAGCGCTCCAGGAACTCTTTTTCCGTCATTTTCAGCTCCGGATTGTTGCGGTTCCACGCCTCGAGCGTCTCGCGCTGCTCCGCGGTCAGGCCGCCTCCGGTCGAGCCCGTGCCGTTGCCGGCTCCGCGCGCATTGCGGCTGCTCGCTTTCGCGGCCGTTTCCTCTGCCACCGAGCCGACGAGATCCAGATAGTCCTGATACAGGTCAGCCAGCGGCTCCACGCCGTAGCGTTTCCCGCAAAACCGGCGGAACTTTTTGTTCTCGTCCAGTTTCTGCAGGTCGACCTTCGGGAATTTCTCCATGAACGCCTTCGCGTCCGCCATGATAAACGCGCGCCGTTCGTCCTCCCGCTTCTTCGCGTCGGCCTGCTCCTGCAGCTCCGCTCGCTTCTGCGCGGCGAGGCGCTTGTCCTCATCCTCCCGCCGGATATCCTCTTCTGTGCGCTGCTCGTCCTGTGCCCGCTGCCGGATCTGCTCATCGTGAAAACGCTTGGAATAGTCCTGGAATTCCTTCCAACTGCCAAACGGCTTTCCGGTATACGGGTTCGGGATGCCCGTCGCCGCGATTTCCTCGTCGAACTTCTTGCGCATCCGTTCCTCGGTTTCCCGTTCCGCCTGCTTGCGTGCGGCCTTCGCCGCCGCGTTGAGCTCGTGCGTCCGCTTCCGGCCCCGGTCGCTGTCCTGCTTCCAGACGGTCGAATCGGCAAGCCAGTAGTTAACGGCCGCGCCGCCTTCCGTCTCCGCCTGCTCCCGCCGGTCTTCGTTCCCGGCTTCCCCGCCGTCCTGCACTTCGGTCTCGTCGATTTCGTCAGTGATCGGGTTTTCGTTGTCCATGGTGATCCTTTCGTTTGCCGGTGTCCGCCGCGGCCGCGAATTTGGCATAGGTCTCCCCCAGCCTGTCCCCATCGTACATCGCGCACCCCCTCGGGATTTCGTCAGTTTTTTGCACACGCATAAAAACAGCGGCTCGCATTTTCTGCAAGCCGCTCGCGGTTGTTTTCGCTATCATAGCATCTTCCGCCGTTTCCTGTGTTCCAGCTGCACGATCAGCTTCTCGCGCTTTTCCTCCTGCCGCTCGTCCACCGTCTGGCGCCCCTGCTCCCGCGCCATGTGGCAGATCGCTGCCGCCATCACCAGGTCGTCGTGCTCTCCGGCCATCGCCTCCGGCCGGTCGTGCTCGTTGCGGGCGAAAACCATCATCTCGCCCAGCGTCCACTTGCTGCGCACCAGCTCCGGCACCTCGTCCATCACGCTCCACAGGTTGGCCAGCGCCACCGGCCGCGTGCTTTTGTCCGTCCGCCATCCGTTTGCGTCCATCAGCTTGGCCGCCTTTTTGTCAAACCGTTTCCGGCGGTAGAGGTTGGGATATGCCCACTCTTCCAGCTTCAGTTCCACATAGGTCGAAAAGTTGATCTCCACCGCCAGCAGCGCATTGTTGTAGTACCGCCCCAGGCAGTATAGCTGCCGTGCGTATGCCGGCTCGCTCAGATCCTTTTGCAGCTCCGCGCATTGCCATCCGCCCGCGTTGTCGATCAAAAATGCCGTGAACCTGTCGCTGCCGTCCCCCGCCGTGTCGCATCCGGCCACATACGGGTGTCCGTCCTCCGGCTCTTTCCATATGCGCACGTAGCCGTTTTTGTCCTCGCGCCACTCCACGTTCTCCGGTTTCCCGTCGGCCGCTTCGGTGTATGTAAAATAGCCGATGTGCTTCGGCTCCGGCGCTCGCTCCCGCAGCCGCTCCAGGCTTTCATTGTCGAAAAACGGCCGGCCCGTGAACAAAAACGCCTCCTGCGGATTGCTCGGGTACTCCTGCCGGAATTTCTGCACGTCGCCGCCGCAGTTTGCTTTGATGCACCAGCGCCGCCATTGCAGCTGCTCGTCGTCCAGGCCGTAGTCGGCGCGCATCTGCTCCTCGGCTTCTGTCCATTCCGTCCCCGGCGGCACCGGCCGCCGATAGTCTGGGTCGAGATACCACGCCAAAAACACCGGACGGAATGCATTTTCGCCCGACACCGCGCCATCCCAGAACGTCTTGAACTCGTTGTATCCGTTTGCCGTGCTCTCCATCACCACGCACGTGTCCTTGTCGTCCGGCACGGCCTGCAGGATGCCCAGCATGTTTTCCGTCATATTCGGCCAGAACGCGCTTTCCGAGCAATGCACATTCCGCAGCGTGAACGATCGGCCCACGCCGCGGCTCCCCGCCGTCACGCATCGGATGCGGCTGCGCAGCCCCGGATTGCGTTTTTTCTCCACGGGATCCTTCGTCGGGTTTTCAAACACCAGTTCCTGCGCATTGCTGGCCTTCAGCATGGGCTTGATCTCCGGCGGCAAGTTGTCGTAAAAGAGCTTGTTCATGTTGAAGAGGTTCGTTGTCGCGTCCTCCACGTGCGCCACGATCAGCGTAAAAACGTTTGCGCGCGTCGCAGCATCGGCGAAAAACAGCCCCTCCACCTCCGTGCTGGTGCCCAGCTGCCGCCCCTTCAGGATGATGAGACGCACGGGCCGCCCGGCGTCGTGTTCTTCCTTGATGATCTGGTACAGCATTTCCTGTGCCGGCTTCAGCCGCAGCGGGATGATGTTCCCCTTCTTGTCGCGGATCTTCAGAAAATGCTCGCAGTATTGCTTTGGATTCCGGATGTCGATCACTCAAAACTCCCTCCCGTCGTCCGGAAGGCCCCGCAGAAATTCTTCCACGCTCTTGCGCGTTTCGCCCTCTTGCTTCGGCGCCTGGCGGAACATGCCCATGCTCTCGCCGATCTTGCCCAGCGCATTCAGTGCGCCCTTCGCGTCAAAATTCCACGTCCCGTCCGGCACCCATGCTTTCTCGTCGCGGTCCCACTCCAGATGCGGCACGGCCTCCATGCACCGGTTGTACACCTCCAGCAGTTGGTTGCCCACCCACTCCGGCGTGATCCCCTGCCGCTTATACAGGTCGATAGCCCGCGCCCGGCGGTATGCAGCGATCTTCGGCAGCTTAAGCATCCGGCTCGCCTGGCTCTCCGCTGTCTTGGCCGAGTACCCGGCGCGGATCGCCGCCTCCTTCGGCCGCCTGTCCCGCTCCAGCTCCGCCACAAAGCGTTTTTGTTGCTCGGTCAGCATCCGCTCCAGCTCCGCCAGCGGCAGGTCATAGACATCCCGCTCGTCACCACGCATCGTAAAATCGCCTCCTCAGTCTCGTCAATGTCTCCTGGCTCAGGCCGTACTCCATGCACGTCCGCTCCCACGAGATGTCCGTCGTCAGGTACGCCAACAGCGCCTGTGCGTATTCCGGCCCTGCGGCCGCGCACAAGCGTCGTATTTTGTCCTGTGTCTTTTTCGGCTGGCGCGCGAAATTTCGGCATGCGAAAAAGATTGCCCCCTGCTCGTCGTAGCTCTTGCTCACGCTCCGCAGCCGCTTGAATTCCTGCTTCATAGCCGCAGCCTCTTTCGCTTCGCGCTCGGCCGATCCGGCATGACAGCGCGGACATATCCGTACCGCAGCCCCGTTTCCTCGTCATCGATGATCGTCTTTTCTTTTACCAGTGCCCCTTCTGGCGCCTGGATGCCGTCCACGTCGCGCACGATCACCGGCTCCGTGTAGATCGGTTTTTCCAGTCCGCGCGAGCTGCTCCATTTTTTTGCGTGCGCATCCTTGCAGGCGTTGGATACCATGTAGCGCGCGATCCCGGTGTAGTCTCCCCGGCCGTCGAGCAGGACGTAGCCGCATTGGTCCTCCGGCCAGTACCGTGTCACCACTTCCCATGCAGCTCGGTCCATCACAAGGTGGTGGTGCAGCCGCACCTTTTTGCCCGTGCGCGGGTCGGTGTCGCTGGTCGTCAGCACATAGCGCAGGCTTTTGCCCGTCTCCTTGCGGTATCGGCTGCCGACATTGCGCAAGAATTTGCTTACTTCTTTTTTTGCGGCCTCCATGTCCTCCGGCAGCCGCTCGTCGCTGTACTTGAGCTGCAGCCACAGGTCGCCCGCCCGAAAGTTGCAGTTGATGATCCTTGCCAAGCGGCGGACAGCCTCTCTCTCGTTTGCCGCGATCTTCCTCGCGCTGCTGTTCCCGGCGATCCGTTTGGATCTGCTCTTGCGGCCCATGCGCGTCCGTGGCGACACATCCAGGATGCATCGCCGCGTCTCGACGCAGCGGCCGGACACGATGTGATACTCCACCAGCTTTCTCATCCTTTCTTCCTCCGTTTTTCGGCCGGCTCTCCCCGGCCGCATTTGCTATCGCGCGCACACGTCCGCGACACGGTTGACGTTTTTCAACTTCTCGCGCTCTTCGGCGCCGTGCGGTTAAGTTAGCCGTTAAAGAGCCCGGAAAGATACGCGCACGCGCGCGTATAAAATTAAGGTGTTTTTCGCTGTTTCGTTCTCATTTCCGCGGCGCCGGACGCGCCGCAGAAATCAAACCGAAATCCTGCACAAATTCTATCCCATTTTTTGTGCATCTTTTTGCGCCGATTGAGCGTAAAAACGCTTGATATTGCGCTCGTTGCGCGTTATAATTCAACCATCAAAAGGGAAAACGCGATAGGCCAACAGGCCGGAAAGGACGAAAACTATGACACGCAACGAAGCAAAAGCACTGCAGGCAAAGCACAACATGGAGATCCTCCGCGATCCCATCACAAGCGAGGCACGCGCACTGTATCTCGAGACCGAGCAGCCGATCTCGGAGCTCGATGATCTCGCGGACATCTCTCGCTGCTCCAACGGCTGCGCGCCGTGCTACATGGAGGCCAGCTACGAGGTGTATAACGCCACCGGCTCCGGCGTCACGTACAAGCTGAGCTGCCCGACCACATGGTTTGACCTCTGGGGCTGGGTCGACGAGTAATCTGTGCGGATACATATTCGGCACGCAAGAAAGGAGATAAATCATCATGGCAAAAGCAACTGCAACCTGTACTTGCGCCAAATGCGGCGCAACGTTTACCCGCACTAAGATCTGCTGCAACCGCCGCGAGGCGGATGGCTGGGAGGCGTGGGCAGCCGCAAACTTGGATGAGTGCGATGCTTGCTACGCTGCGCGCAAGGCATCCGAGCGCGAGGCGGCCGCAGCGGCGGAGACCGTACTGCCGCTGACGCTGCACATGACCGGATACCCGGACAGGCATAACACCCCGGTCGTCCTGTTTTTTGGCGGAGATACCGTGCCGCACAAGGATGATATCAAGTCGCTCGGGTACCGCTGGTCATTTGCGGATGACTACATCACCTACGGCTACAGCGTCCAGCGCGGAGAGAAAAAATGGATCAAGGTCATCCCGCAGGAGGACGCCTACGACGAGATCGAGCGCGCGAAGGCGCTCGGCGCCGTGATCGACGATAGCATTGTAGACACGGAGTATCTTGCCAAACAAGCCGCCGCCAAGCGCGAGCGCGTCGCGGCCGCTGAGGCATCCGGCATCACGGAGCCGGTCCGGCCGGACTGCTACCCGGCTGGCCGGTGGAACGGCAAGGTCTACGGTACGGCGGCTTATGGCTACCGCATCTACGTTGACAATGCGGAGGTCCGCATCAGCAACGATGACGCCGACGCACTCAAAAACTATGCCAAGGCTCTGGCAGCCTGGCGTGAGGCTACTAAAGGAGGCAAAACAGGATGAAAAGCAAAGGTATCACTGCAAACGAGTATGATGTGTACGTGTCCGATAGCCCGTGGCCGGACACAATCAGCGGCGCCACACTCACAGACGCGATCAACGGTAACCTCCAGCGCCTCGTCTCGAGCGCCGGTATCCGTGGGTCATACATCGCCATCGTCGGCTACCGTGCCGAGTACAAGCCCGGCATTCTCGGCGGAAAGGGCGGCGTAGATGTGGCGATCACGCTGCGCCGCGACCCCAAGCGCGGATACCCGGCAACCGATGTCGCGCACGCCTGGATCTACGCCAGCGCTGACGAGCTGGATGAGCACTACGATCTCACGGATAAGCAGTTTGCGGCAGCGCTGCAGGAGGCCGCTGCCTACGATGACCCGGATGCGTTCGCGTCCGACGTTGCGACGTCGGACATATTCCGCGCCGGTGAGGACGAGCTCCCGGCGCTGGCTGCGGAGCTGCGCCCCATCTGGCGCTACGCGCACCTGACCGTCAACGAGATCGTGCAGCACACCGGCCTGTCGCAGACAGATTTTGCGGCGCGGTTTGCAATCCCGCTGCGCACGCTGCAGGGGTGGATCTCCGGGAGCCGCGAGTGCCCGCCGTATGTGCGCCTGCTGCTTGCAAAGCAATGCGGACTGTGACGGGGGAGGCGATACAGATGCGTGACCGCGAGACCCCGCTGCCCCTGCTGCGCAAGTGGCTGCGCAGCTGCCCGGATGCCTATCAGCAGCTGGATAACTGCGCCCTCGCAAAGGCCGACGGCAGCATGCCGTGGCCGGACTACTGCCCGCTGCCGATCAACGCCGCCTACACCTACCTTACCTACGCCCGCGGCCGGAGCGACCTGGATGCCGCAGCCGTGTCGGCGGAGCTGACGGCCTGCTGGGCGTGGCGGCGCAGCCGCATCATCTATGCCGTCGATGACGACATGGCCGAGATGCTGTTTGCTCAGGCAGATGACATGGCGGACACCGACGTTCTGCCGGTCGGCCTGCTGCTGCACCTGCCATACCCCTGCATCTATGTCAAGGCGCATCACCCGGAGCTGCCCGGCGTCGACGGCTTTTTTGCGTGGATCGACTACGATGTCAACCACAGCTCGACGGAGCTGCGCGTGCAGTGGCTGTACGATGATATGCAGGGCACCGTCCCGCAGGTGCTGCATCTGGATCCGACCGGCACGATCGGTGACTGTGTGCGGTCCACGCTGGACCGCACACGCGAAAATGTCGGCGTCGACATCAGCACCGTCTCGGACTTCGCGTCCCTCGGCCGCATCATCCTTGGCGTCATCCAGATCATCCTGTACATCGTCTCCGACGGCGCCGACATCGCCGCCGCGCCGGATCACAAGCACACGCAAAAGATCCCGCGCAAGCCCGACGACGTCGGCAAGGCCAGCACCGTCGATCTGCAGTATGTCGGCGTGCGCATGGGCGCTGCCATCCGCGGTGCCCGAGCGCGTTCGGAGGCAGACGAGGATGCCGCCGCTGGCAGCGCGCTCGGCGGCAAAAAGCGCCCGCATTCCCGCCGCGGTCATTGGCATCATTACTGGGCGGGCCCGCAGGATGACCGCCGCCTGATCCTGAAGTGGACAGCGCCGACTTACATCCACGCAGACGATATGCCGCCCGACGGCGAGACCGTCATCTATCCCGTGCGCAAATAACCTGCTCTTCAGCCCCGGCAGCGATCCGCTGCTGCAGAAATCAGGGCGAACCAGTTTTTAACTTGCCGGTAACTTGCCGGTAACTTGCTCTTCTGCCCAGGCAGTGCTCCACTGCCTGGGCATTTTGCTATCCGTGCGTTATCCGTGCGTTATCATCGCCCGTATTTGTGGTTGTTGCGCGCCGCCAGCGCCAGGCTTGCATCCGTCACCTTCTGCTCGCGGGCGCGCTCAGCGATCCGCCGGTCGCACTCCGCCCGCGCCGCCAGATATGCCTCGCACATTGCGTGGCATCCCTGCCTCCGCTCAGTGCATCCCTTACAAGGTCCCGCTTGCATAGCTCATCGCCTCCGTCAGCTCGCGGATCTGTTCACGCGGCTCCAGCCTTCCTCTGCACGACAGCCATGCCTGGCAACTTTTTGGTTCACACATCCAGCGCTTGCACGTCTCAGCCTCCTGGCCCAGCGGCGTGCGCGGCACCTTGCGTTCTTTCCATTCCGCCAGCAGCCGCCCGGCCAGCACGCTTTCCAGGTGCCGCACCTCCATCTGCTCCTCCAGCCTCCGGATGTGCTCTTCCTTCAGCTCCGCGCGCGTTTTTTCCAGCGCGCGCATCGCACTTTCCATGTTCTCTTTCGCTTCTTCCGCAGCCGCCCGTTCCGCCGCCAGCGCCTTGCAGGCTTCCGCTCGCCACCATTGCTCCGATTCCAGGTCTCTCCGCTCGTCGAACGCGGCCTTGTTGGCGTTTTCGGCCACAGCCTGCCAATACCTCACCGGCAGCAGCACGCGCATCGCCAAATGCTTTGTGCACAGCCGCCCGCGCGGAATCTCTCTCCCGCAAAATTCGCATACATTCATGCTTCTGCCTCCCCTGCCGCGAAAACGTGCGGTTTTTGGATGTACTCACAATACGCCTTTTCCAGCTGCGCACCCGGGCTGCTGCGCCAGTCCGGCAAAAACAGCACCGCATCCGCGATGTCGATCATCGCAAAGCACACCCGCATGTAGTCCTGCGCCGCCATTCCCTCCGGCTGCTCCGCCGGGTTAAGTGGGATGCAGCCCATCCCGCTCACGGTCTCTGCCGCCCGGCGGAACTTCGCGCGGTATCCCTCGTCGCCGGTAATCTTCCCGGCAATGTAGATCTTGGTCAGTCGTCGTCCCACGCCACCCAGCTTGTCAGCGCGAGTGCCTGCCACATGGCCGCCGCATTTTCCAGCGTCTGTGCCGCAAACGTCTCCTCCTGCGTGTCGAAACGCATCACCGTGCCGAGTGCATCCGTCGTTGCCTCCCGCGTCATGGTGACAGCCGCCTGCGCATCCTCCGGCAGACCGATGATCTGCTTGTCGCGTGTCTGCCACAACATTGTGCTGCCATACATCAGCGGCGTCGCCTTGGCCTCTCGCGGCCCGTCCACCTGCATTGCCTCGCTCAGGCGCGCCAGTGTCACGTCCAGCATCGCGTGCTGCTCCGTCGACCCTCGCACCGTCACAGCCTCCTCTGTCGGGATCCGCCCGACCATCCGCACAATCTCCGCCAGCAGCTCCCTGCCGTCCGACCGCTGCAGGCTCTCCACCTGCGCGCTGTACGCCCACTTTTCGCCCAGCAGGCTCAGCATGCCCGCCGTCTCGCAGATCAGCAGCGCCCTGTTTTTTGCTTCCTTCGCCGCCAGCTTCGCCAGCCCCTTGTAGTGCATCATTCTTTTCGCGTCCCTTTCCATGTGACTGCATGTAGTATACGTGCTGCTGCACACTCTTCGGCGTACGCCCCAGCGCCTCGCCCATCTCCTTGTAGGTCTTTCCCGCGCCCCACATCTCCAGCAGCTTGGTTTCTTCGCCCTGTGTCCAGTCTTTTCGTGTTCTCGGCATTTGTTCTTTCTCCTTCGGTCGCCGGAGGTAATCCCCCGGCGTGATAAATTCCGCGCAGCCGCCCCCCCCTGGGCACGGCCTGCGCCGCTTCTCGTGTAGGATGTACAGGCACACCGTCCCGACTCCGTGCAGCCCCGTGGCGGACCCGTGGTAGCATTGTTCGCACGTGCTCATAGTTCCACCACATACACGCCGCCGTACCGCCGCCGCTCGCAGCGGCCGCACGTGATCTTTCCGCGCACGTTCCCGGTGTGCTCCACCCGCTTGCCTTCTTGCTTCATCCGCTCTGCGCACGGCACACACAGCAGCATTTCCTGCTTCATCCGTTGTTCTCCTTCCAATCTTCCACCATGTCCATGATCTCCTTGCACAGCATGCTCAGCAACGCGCCCAGCCGCTCGGTCCGGCCCATGTTCTTGTAGCCGTAGCTCTCCCTTTCGTCTGCGTCCACGCGGTAGAGCATCAGCTGCTGCGTGTCGTTTGCGTACATTTTTCCAACTTCGTTGTTCAAAAACGTCTCAAATTCTGCGTCCAACGTCGTCCTCCTTTCCCGGGCACCATGCCGGCCGGTATACCGGGCAGTCGTCCGTCGGCCTCCGGCCGATCACCGCGCCCCGCATCCATCCCTCTGCCATGCACCGCGCCGCCGGGTATCCGCGCGGCCACGGCGCCGTTTTCAGCTGCCGGCATCCGTTGCATCGTTTCCTTCCGTATTCGCGGATCATTTTCCGTACCGCACCACCACGGTCGGCTCGTTCCCGTAGTTCGTGTTCAGCATTTCGCGCAGCCTCGCCTCCCGGCGCTCCCGCGCGGCCTGCGTGATCGTTTCCATGCACGTTGTCCTGCACATATCGTTCTCCTTCCTCCGGCTCTCTTCCGGGCACAGGCGGCGGTGCCTTTCCGCCGCCCGGCCCGCTCTTGCGGAATCAAAAAAGAGGAGATGTTCCGGGTGTCCTGCACCCGGAAGAGGGCCGGTTTCTCTGCCGTATCAGCCCGCTTCTCCGTGCTCGTCCAATCTGCCCTTCAGCCGCTCTACCTTGCGCCTGCGCTCATTGCGCACATCATCCGTGCAGCAAAACAGCATTTTCATTTGCTCGAGCATGATCTCCACGTCGGCGATCTCCTCGGCAATATGCTCGAACGAACCCCGTCCGCGCAAGTACTTGCACAGCTCCTTTTGCAGCTCGCTCATTTCCTCAAACACCATCGCAATCTGTAGGGTAGATCCGTAGGTGTCCAGCGCTCTCTGCAGCACTTCCGTTTCGTTTATGTACTCACCCATTCCGCTTCACCTTCTCCCCGAACGCCTCCAGCAGCTTCTCCGCAGCCGCTCGGGCGAATTTCCCTGATATGTAGATTTTCATGGTTGTCCTCCTTATCCGATCAATGTAGGATCTGTGCGGCGGCATAATTTGCACGATTTCCTGTGCCATGCCCCACTTTGCGCCGTGGTAGTTCAAAAGTGCATTCACTGATTCGCCCCCATCACATGGCCACCGCATCAGCGAGTGCGGCCATTGTCTCAATTTTCCCTGGCGCTGCATACTCCGGGAGGTTCGCTGCCACAACGGCCGCAGCCATCGGCGGGCAGACGGCATTGCCGCACCTGGCTACTTGCTGCGTCTTCGGGTATGGCTTTCCGGCCGCATCATGGTCGATGATGTAATCCGGCGGAAAGCCCATGGCGTTGTACAGCTCCCGAGGCGACAGCATCCGCAAGCCGATATCCGCGATATAGTACGGCGCCCCGCCGATTGACAGAAGCAGCAGATCGTCCTCGCCCAGCGCATAGCCGCAGTACCGGTTCAGCAAGTCGCGGATCTGCGGCCAGTAGTGAAGCCGCTCGGATGTGCCGATTTTACAAAGCACTGCCTTGCAGCAGCCAAACACGCCGCTCGCTGTCTGTGTCGGCTGCGGCTCTCCTGCTTTCTCACCGTCCACCCCGCTGTAATACTTGACTACATGTGCAGCAACCACAGCTTCCCGGTCGTGGCTCGTGACCGTATGCATCGGCTCTTGCGCGTCCAATGGTCGGCCGGCGCTGTAATACTCCACCAGATTCACGCAGGTAAGGCCGTAACGGTTCGAGGCGTCCACCGTGCAGACTGGCTTATCCAGTCCAGCCGCTCGGGCGCTTTCTGTTTTCTCCGTGTGGTACTGTATCAGTGACGGCGATAGCAGCATCTGCCCGCCGCCTCCGCCTGTACGGACTGTGTTCATTGGTTCGGAGACCGGTGCCCCGACACTGTTGCTGGTGTTCGTCATCGTCAGCGGCGTGAGGACCGGCCGGCAAATGCCACCGGTGTGCTTTGCCGTAATCGTTTTACACGGCTCTTGGCTATCCGTGACGTGCCCACCTCCGGAATGGTTACAATCAACGATGAACGGTGCCCCGGATTTGATCGTGAACTTGTCCACGCCGCGAATGATGCGGCGCATGGTGTTGTCCGCCAGCGGCCGGACGGCGGCAATGCCGTACCGCTCGTGTATTTCATCCTTCGTCGAAAAAATCGAAGGACACGGCAGCGACCAGTCGATAATCTCCGCAGCACTGCGCCATGGCAGCAGTTTTCCGCTGCGCACTTCCGCACTGTCTCGCGGGGCGTGTGTGCGCTCCGGCCAGACGATCGCACGTCCGTCGCAGCGGGCAATCAGCACCAGCCGACGTCTGGTAGTCGGCGCACCATAGTCGGCTGCCACCAGCTCGCGCCATTCCACGGTATACCCCAGTGCCCGAAGCTGCCCGACAAACTTCTGGAACGTCGTACCGGCCAGTTTCTTTACCGGCTTCCCCTTACGCACCGGCCCCCACGTCTGGAACTCTTCGACGTTTTCAAGGATGATGGCGCGCGGGCGCACCTTCGCCGCCCAGCGCAGGGCGATCCACGCGAGGCCTCGGATCTTGCGGTCAACAAGCGCCGCGCCCTTTGCCTTTGAAAAATGCTTGCAGTCCGGCGAGAACCATGCCAGCGCCACCGGCCGCCCTCGGCAGACCGTCTCCGGATCCACATCCCAGACAGATGCCTGGTAATGCTCTGTGTACGGATGGTTCGCTTCGTGCATCCGGATCGCTGCCGGGTCGTGATTGATCGCCGCATTGACGATTCGCCCCAGCGCCAGCTCAATTCCCGTGGACGCGCCGCCGCCACCGGCAAAGCTGTCAATGATGATCTCGCCGTCAAGTGTCTCCTGTGTGCGCAGCATCATGTCGCCTCCCCCGCGCTGATTGCGAGTTGCCCGGCGGCATACAGCTCGTACACCGTCCGGCCGCGATCATCTGCCATATACGGCAGGAAGATCTGCTGCATCGGCACATCGCAGGATTCGATCAGCGCCATTTGCGCCAGCACCCAGTCGCGCACGTTCCGCCACGCAGTCATTTCCGCCTGCTCGCGGTCGGCCTTGATCTTCTGCGCCGCGAACACTCGCAGCGTTCCGTCCGCCGGCAGGCGGAAGCCGCGCGGCCCCGCCGGCGTGTCGATCCCGAACGCGATCGCCTGCGGCTTGCCATTATCGTAGTCAATCATGATCTTGGTGGCGCCGTGGCGTGCAAGCGCTCCTTGGATTTCTCCGATGGACGTATATGCATCCACTTTCGTCGTATAGTTTTTGATTGCCATGTCCCCAACACCTTCTCCGCTCACAGCTCCCGGCGGTTCCACCGCACCTCGGCGATCCCCGCGCTCGCGCTGTAGCCGCTCATCAGTCTGCATTCCGCGTTCTCGCACTGCACCCAGTACGCCGCGTGTTCGGCGTCGCCGGTCCTGTGCATCTGCGCTCTCGCCCCGCAGCATGGGCACCGCTCCAGGTACATCCGCCCGAGCCTCCTCACAGCCCCGCGATCACGGCGCAGTTATCCTCTGGGCTGCCGTAGTCTTCTTCCCGGCTGCCGCACACGCATTCGGCGGCGGCCTTCAGGGTGTCCAATCTGGTCATTGCTTTATCCTCCTATGATGTCGATCTCGTACTCGTCTCGCAGCACGCGGATCAGATCCGGTGCTGATACATAGCCGTCCCGCACGCTCTCGCTCAGCGCCTCTACCTCGCGCCAGATGCGCTGGAGCTGCTCCGCGTCCATGCCTTCCTTGTCCAGCAGGGCCGTAAAAAAGATCGCAAGCGTCACGCGGCAGGCATCCGCCGTCGCCGTGTCCTTTGCGCGCTGCACGTCTGCCATCGTCGCCGGTCTCCGGCGCGGGTTAATCCGCTTTGGCATCGTCGTCACCGTCCTTTGGACAGCCGTAGCCGCAAAAATGATTAGGCCAAACAGGCTGCCACCCATATTTGCCGTTCGTGCAGATTAAGACCTCGTCGCCAAGATAGATGCTTTCGTAATCATCCTTCTTTCTGGTGCTGGCACAGTCTTTGCACCGCACCACCGGTACCGCGTCCACGGTGGGCATTTGCCATATCACTCGGTCAGCTTCTGCGAAACCTTCTGCCAAATTATCCAAATGCGTTTCCCCTGCCAAAATTAACTTCCGTGTCTCCTTAAATTCTGCGTCAAACAAATTTCTTACATTATCTGCATCAATCAGCCGCATCACTATCACCGTCCATCCTTGCCCCGCACCACGGGCAGTAGTCAAAGCGCGTATCGCCCACCTTGCACGGCAGCACTACCACGCGACCGTCCTTGTCCGCTTCCGTCAGCTCGCGCAGCCGCTCAGCCGCAACGCCAAGCGCAACAGCCGCCGCGCGGACAATGATGTCTGCATTCATGGCGCGCTTGTACTCCTCCGGCTCGAAGCCGAGATCCTCGTAGGCTTTGAGCTTCTCCCACACCTGTCGTTGCATACAAGCGGTGCTATACGGGCACGACAGCTCCCGGCACTGAGCAATGTCGCAGAAATTGCCATCAAACGTCAGTCTCTCCATGTCACACCCCCCGCATCTTTCGGCTTAAAAATCACGACCATGTTCGGGAACGGCGCGCTGTTTTTGCTGCCGCCGAATTTCAGTCGCCCACGCACGAACCGTGTCTCGACGTTCGGCTGCCTATAGATATACGTGTGGAACCATCGCGTGTCCGTCCTCGCTGGAAGCAACATGACGATGGCGTTGTTATTCACGGCGTTCTCGTAGCTGGCCTTTTGCACCCACTTGTCGATCTGCCGACCGTATGGTGGGTTGCACCACACCGTGCCCGGCCAGGGCTGTTTCAGTCCATCCTGCTCTCGCGTATAGTAACGGGGGCATTTGTGGTTTCGCGCGTCTGCGGCGGCATCCAGCGTAAATCCGAACTCCGCGTCAAGCATGTCAAAAAAGTCCTGTGGGGTCTCCCACAAATCAGTTTTGCTGGAAAACAAAACGTCTTTATTCATACTCACACCCCCGCGTCCCGCAGCGCCTGCTGCATAAACGACAGCTGCTGCCGTAGGTCGTCGATCGTGCGCTCCTGCTTTGCCACCGTGCCGGAAAACTGCAGTGCCTTCTTCTGCTCCTGGCAATAGCGTTCCTCCGCCTTCTCGCGCAGCTCATGCTCCTGCTCGGCGTAGTCGCACAGCTTGCTCACCGTGTACCGCGCCTCCGGCGAAAAGTCCGCGCTCGAGCGCGGCCGTCCCAGCATCTCCCGCGCCTTGCTGATCGCTTCCGCGCCCTGCATCACGCCACCCCCAACGCGGAGAAAATCACATGGAACAGCCACCCCGCCAGGCAGCCGCCCGCGAGGAAGCTCGCGCAGACGATGCCGTCCTCAACGCCCCACACGATGTACCTGCGTACCTTCGCCTTCGCCTTCGGGTCGCCGAACACCTTCATCACCATTCACCCCCGAACGCGCGGATTGCTTCTCCCGCGCACCGCTCGCAGATGCGCACGCCGCGCACCTCCTTCGCCTCCGTGTCCCCGCAGAACACGCACCCCGGCGCATACTTGTGCAGGATGATTGTGTCGCCCTCCGTGTAGATCTCCAGCTTGTCCTTCTCCTGGATGCCCAGCACGCGCCGCAGCTCGACCGGCAGCACGATTCTGCCCAGCTCGTCCACCCGGCGCACGATCCCGGTTGCTTTTTTCATGTCGTTTTCCTCCTCTTGATATGTTTATGGTTTGCCCCGATAAAATGCCGCGGCGGTGAAAGATGTCCAAAAGGCCGCCGCGGCCACAGAAAGGATATGTGAGGGTCGCCCACCCCCTGCGCCCCTCAGTTCCGGCGCGGAAAAGGCTCCGCGCCGCAGCTCAGGTCCTCACCCGGCAAAGTCCACCACCAGCTCCGTCTCGTGAAAGGTAAACGGCGCCGGCGCCGCCCTCTCCGGCTCCTTGTCCAGATAGTTCTTGCCGAACACCATGCGGAACTGCTCCCGGTTCCACCCCTGCTCCCGCATGGCCTTCTCCTGGCCGTAGCGGTGCAGCCGCTCGGCGGTCTCGCCGCTCCGGTGCGCCGCTTCCGGCCCGAAGATGTGGCACCGCTCGTGGCACAGATACACCGTCAGCCCGAACTTGTCGGAGAGCTTCCGGTTCGCCCCGCCGAAGATGTGGTGCACATCCAGCGGGTCGTCCGCGCCGTTTCTGCCGCACAGCCAGCATCGTTTTTCTTCCATCATTGTGCCTCCTTCAGCGCCTTGTCGCCGCGTCTTGCCGCGTTTTGAAAGATCTGCTCGCACACGGCCTGCGCCTGGCGCTTCCGCCGCTCGATCTCTTCCTTGCTTGCCCTGGCATAGGCGTCGTCGTGGAATCGCACCGTCGCGCCGTTGATCTTCATTTCCTTCACCATCGCCATGTGCTTTCCCCTCCTCTGTGCATCCTATGCCCGTGTCGCCTGTCCGCTTTACGATGCGCGCCGGTCGTCCTCCAGCGCCATCGCCAGCCCCTCCGTGAAGGCGCACAGCTGAGCCTTCTGCATGTCGTTCATGTTCTGCATCATGCGGCCCAGCCGCTCGATGGTTTTCCGCTCGTTATTCGTCAGCATTTTCGTCACCTCCTCGCACTTTGTGAGTCCGTAGATTCTCGTTGCGAGTTTATAATATCGCTCCGCGAGCATTTTGTCAATAGTTTTTCATCAAAAATATTGACAGCGCGATATTATTGCGATATTATACTCGCGCAGGTAGGTGACAATATGCATAATAGAATTCGTGAAGTCCGAAAGGCGCTGCATATGACGCAGGCAGACTTTGGCGCAAAGATTGGTGTTCGCGGAAACACGGTCACAGGATATGAAAACGGCCAGCGTGTGCCGTCTGATGCTGTAATCGTCTCCATCTGCCGCGAGTTCCACGTTGACGAACATTGGCTGCGTACCGGTGACGGCAAGATGTTTACGGCGACTACGCGCGACGAAGAGATCATGGACTTCGTCGGCCGAGCGACCATTGGCGAAGGCGACGACTTTAAGCGACGTTTCCTTCTGGCGCTTGCCCGTCTTCCGGAAGAGCGCTGGGCCGACATCGAGGACTTTGCCCGGCAGATCACCGCAGAAAACACGAAAGAGGAGCAGGATTGATTTCCTGCTCCTCTTTCTTTGCTTTTCTGTTTTTCTTTACGCTGCACGCAGCAGTGCCAGCGTCAGCCGCAGCTTTTGTTCGCTTGCTTCATCCAGCAAACGCTCGATCTCGCGCCGTAAGTATGCCCGCCACTCCTCATCTGTCATATCTCATCCTCCCACAGCTTCTCCACAGTCGTTTCGAGCGCCCGGGCGATCTTGATTGCCGTCACCACGTTCGGCAGCCGCCCGCGCTCCACCTCGCTGATCGTTGTCTTCCCGCATCCCACCTTTCTTGCCAGCCACCGCTGGCTCATGCCGAGGTATTCTCTGTATTCTTTCACTTTGTTTCCCATTTCGTGTTATCACCATATCATAAAGTGTCGGCGCTGTGTGCTTTTTGGCCCGAAATCAGTCCGTTTTCCCCTTTTTCTGGACTTTCACACTTTTATATGGTATACTGCACGCAGTCGGCCGCGTGCTTAGCTTGCCACATCGCGGCCAAAATATGAAACGCCCGTGTCCCGCGGGCGAAAGAGGTGTTTTTTCATGTCCGCACCGGCCTATGCCGTCACCATGAACTGCGCGCGCAGCATCTGCGATCTGTTCCCCGTGCCCGACACGCCGGAGGATCGCGCCTTCGACATTGCCTCCGTGTTCGGTGTTTTGATGGCCTACCTCGTCGCCGTCCTTCGGATCAGCCGGGAGTCGCTCCTGGCGCTTGTCGATGAATATTCCAACCGCCTTGCGGATTCTTATGCCGACAGCGTTTGCGCCGCACTTTCCGATCGCGTGGTCTCCTGCTCCGAAAGCGCTCTCCAGCAGCTCCTAAGATGTTTCGATTCCCCCGCCGTGAACCCGATGTACGACCTGTGCAAAGTTTTCTACACGCAGGCCGGGCACGACTTTGACATCACCAACGGCCTCGCGGTCGCCTCGTTTGTCACACAGTACACGCAGGACATTCACCCCTTCATCAAATGCGACGCAGCAGAGCCTGCTTCCCAGTCTGGCAACCCCGCCCGGGAAAAGCGCTTTGCAGTCATCTGCATCTGCGTCAGCGCCGTCGTCCTGATCGCGGCCGTCTGCGTCACATTTTCCGTTTAATCTCTCGCGTATAGAGCATAGAAAGGAGCACGATCATCATGCGCGATTCCCGCAATTCTTCCCACGATTCCGGCCGCGGGCCCTTCCCGTGGAACACCGTCACCATCGGCGTCCTGTTCGCCCTGTGTGTTGCGCTCGCTGGCCTGCTGGTTTTGCAGTCCGCGCGCCTGCACCGCGAGCAGGATCGTCTCGCCGCCGCCAATGCCACGATCGAGTTTGCACGCAGCGAGTTTTCCGACGCAGACTATGACCTGAACCGCTACCGTGCCGCCGCCAATGGCCATCTCGGCATGGTCTATGATTATTCGGCTGGCTTTGAAGGGTACTGCAAGCGTCACCCAATCCCGGCCCCGCTGCTCGACACTTCCTCGTGATGCGAAAGGATGATGCATATGGGATATCGCTACTGCGCATATCTGCGCAAAAGCCGTGCCGACTCAGAAAACCGTTCGGCCTCCGATGCCGAGATACTTGCCCGCCACGAGCGTCTGCTCGTTGAGGCTGCGCGCCGCCGCGGCGTGGCGATCAGCGCCGTTTACCGCGAGGTCGTCTCCGGCGACAGCATTTCCGCCCGCCCTGAGATGCAGCGTCTCTTGTCTGATGTCATGGCCGGAAAGTGGGACGGTGTCTTTGTCGTCGAGGTCACGCGCCTCGCGCGCGGCGATACGATCGACCAGGGCGTTGTCGCGCAGGTGTTCAAATATTCCGGCACGCAGATCATTACCCCCGACAGGGTGTATAACCCGTCCAGCGATTCCGATGAGGAGTATTTTGAATTTGGCCTCTTCATGTCGCGTCGTGAATATAAGATGATCAACCAGCGGCAGCAGCGCGGCCGCCTTGCTTCCGTCCAGGAGGGAAAGTGGGTTTCCAACAAGGCGCCGTATGGCTACATTCGCGTCAAGCTGGACCGGCAAAAAGGCTGGACGCTCCGCCCGAACGAGCATGCCCCGGTCGTGCAGGATATCTTCCGCTGGTTCACAGGCACGGATGCCCCGCCCATCGGTGTCTCTCGAATCGTCCGCCGCTTGAACGAATCCGGCATCCCTTCTCCCGCCGGCGGTGTCTGGACGAATTCCGTCGTTCGCGGTCTTTTGTCCAATCCGACGTATGCAGGTTTCGTCCGCTGGGGTAATCGCGCCATGAAGAAAACATACCGTGATGGCCATCTCACGATTTCCCGCCCGCGTGCACGTCCCGGAGAGGCCATGCTTTTCCCCAGTCTGCACCCCGCTATTGTGGAGAAAGGCGTCTTCGACCTTGCGCAGGCCCAGCTCTCCAAGAACAGCTCTCGCCCCGGCCCGAAGCAAGTAGCCATGAAAAATCCACTTTCCGGTCTGATCATCTGCGCTGACTGTGGCCGCGCCATGGTTCGCCGCCCATATCAATCCGGCCGTCAGGACACGCTCATATGCCCCTACACAGATTGCCACAACGTAGGCAGCAATCTGTCCGACGTTGAGCGAACGCTCTTAGATTCCATGCGGCTCTGGCTTGCAGAGTTCGAGCGCTGCTCTGACGCCGCGCCCAACGGCCGCGAAGAGCTGGAGTCCATTCGCCGTACCATCTCCGAGCACGAAAAAGCGCTCGAAACGCTCTCTTCCCAGCTCAACCGCGCATACGATCTCGTAGAGCAAGGGGTGTACACATCCGACGTTTTTCTCGCGCGCAGCAGATCCATCGCCGACAAGCAGGAATACCACAACGAGAAGATCCGTTCCCTCGAGCAGGAGCTTTCCGACCGTGAGCTTGTCGCCTCATCTCGCGATGAGATCGCGCCGAAAATGCGCCACGTTCTCGATGCTTATCCGCTCGCTTCCTCTCCAGAAGAAAAGAACGCCCTCCTGAAGAGCGTCCTCGAAAAAGTTCTGTACAAAAAGACCCAGCGTGACCGCTGGGGTGGAAACGGCATGCAGCTGGAGCTTTTCCCCCTGCTCCCGCATTTTTAATAATCTTCACGTATATTTTAGCGGTCCGTATTCCTCCGTGCCGATGTCCGTCAGGATCGCCGACAGCTCCGGGTACGGCATGGCATAGCGCTGACTGAGATAGCGCAGGGACGCGCCCAGCTCGCCGTCCGGCCCACCGTACTGCGAGCAGATGAACTTTGCCAGCGCGGGATTAGAGTTTTTGATGCGGATCGGGTATTCCAGTTTCTTTTCATAGACAAACATCGCTTACTTCCCCTCTCCTTCCTGCTGCCACGGCCACGGCGCGTTGAGCCAGTCATAGACGTCCGAGCTTTCCAGATCCCGCAGGGACACGGGGCCGTATTGCTCCACGTACCGCCTGCGCCCCTCCGCGCTCAGGCGGATGCACTTTTGCAGCGTCTCGAATGCCTCGCGGTCGTCCGGGTGCGTATCCAGATACAGGTTCAGCTCTCGGATGACAAAATCCATCGCCATCAGCTCGCACAGCGGCGTGCTGAGGTCGCCGGGTTTGTTGACCATGTTCATAAACGGCAGGTCCAGTCCCGGAAACAGCGTACCGCGCGCCAGTGCCATGCGCCGATCATACGCGGGTTCGTTGGACTGCTGCATAGGCGTCTGCGCCAGCGCCAGCGGCGCGCATTCCGGCAGCGAGCCCTGCTTGAAATTGCATTTGTCCACAGTCGTTCCTCCTTTTCAAATTGGGCACACGGCCCGCATTATCCTATGCAGGCCCGGTTCGGCCGGTGCGGAACGCGACGAAAAAAGGCGGCGCCGTACGGCGCCGCCTTAGCAGAACGGAGCTTTATTTCGTTTTTGGCATCGCCATGCCCGTCTTTTTGAGCGTGGTGCGCAAAAAGAACAGCGAGAGGATCAGCGAGAAGATCTCCGCGATCGGGAACGCAAACCAGATGCTGCGCAGCACGCCGGTCAGAGACAGCAGGTAGGCAGCCGGGATGAGCACCACGATCTGGCGCGCGATGGAAATAAGCATGCTGTAGACGCTGTAGCCAAACGCCTGACACGCCGAGCCGGACACGATGCCGATGCCGGCAAACACGAACGCCAGGCTCATGATGCGCAGTGCGGGCGCGCCGATCTCCAGCATGGCGTCCGAGGCGTCAAACATCAGCAGCAGCTCTTTCGGAATGAGCTGGAATACGAGCAGACCGATCACCATGATCGCGACGGCGTAGACCATGCCGAGGCGGATCGTCTTATGGATACGCTCCGGCTTCTGCGCGCCATAGTTATAGGCAATGATCGGCACCATACCGTTGTTGAGGCCAAAGACCGGCATAAACACGAAGCTCTGGAGCTTGAAGTAAACGCCGAAGACGGCAACCGCCGTGGACGAGAACGTGATGAGGATCAGGTCCATGACGAAGCACGTCAGCGATGAGATGCAGCTCATGATGATCGACGGGATGCTGATGGCCGTGATCTCGCCCATGAGCTTGCCGCTCGGGCGGATGTGCCGCAGGCGCAGGTGGATCTCCGGATTCTTGCAATGATTGAGGATGACCGCCACGACCGCGCCCAGGCACTGGCCGATCACCGTCGCCCAGGCCGCGCCGGCAATGCCCATCTTCGGGAAGCCGAGCAGGCCGAAGATGAGGATCGGGTCGAGGATGATATTCGTGATCGCACCAACCAGCTGCGTGACCATGGAATAGATCGTGCGGCCGGTCGCCTGCAGAAAGCGCTCAAACGTGATCTCGCAGAACACACCGAACGAGCACAGCACGCAGATATTGAGATATGTGATGCCGTACTCGACAATGGACTCAATGTCCGTCTGTGCGCGCATATAGGCACGAATGCCGACCAGGCCGGCGACGAGCACGAGCAAATAGCTCAGCAGCGCCAGCAGCAGGCCGTTGACCGCGACCTGATTGACGCGCTCGGCGTTTTTCTGCCCCAGCGCGCGCGACAGCAGCGCGTTGATGCCGACACCGAAGCCGACAGCGATGGAAATGATGATGTTCTGCAGCGGGAACGCCATGGACACCGCCGTGAGCGCATCCTCGCAGATGCGCGAGACAAAGATACTGTCCACGATGTTGTACAGCGCCTGCACGAGCATGGAGATCATCATTGGGACCGCCATCGACAGCAGGAGCTTATTTTCGGGCATTGTGCCCATTTTATTTTCACGAAGGGTTTCTTGCGCCATAGTGTCACTCCCATTATATCAACAAACAAACAAAAACGTCACGAATGGATATTATAAGTTGCGCGCAGAGAAATGTCAAGTTCTGTTGCATTTTTCACTTGAAAACGACACTTGGCCGTGCTATAATAATTGCACCTGTGGGATTAGTTCATTGGTAGAACACCTGCTTCCCAAGCAGGATAGGCGGGTTCGATTCCCGTATCCCGCTCCACGAACCGCTGCGGAATCTGCGTCCGCAGCGGTCTTTTTGCGCTCAAAAAGCAAACAGCCTGACGCATATGCATCAGGCTGTTTTTTATACCGCGGCGATCTCCCGGGCGCGGCGCTGATCCCGCGCGGAAAAGAGCAGGCAGATGAGCGCCATATAGCCGACAAGGATCAAAAGCGCCGGCATCTCATACAAAAACGGCACGGGCAGCCACTTCCAGAACAGGTTCAGGATGCTGATGTCCACGTCCCCGCCGTAAACAAAGAAGTAGTTTGCCAGCGGGCAGACCGTGTGCCGCAGCAGGAAATTGACCGCCAGCGCACCGATACCGAGCAGCAAAAACGTGCCCACAATGCCGGGAATGTCCCGAAAATCCGGTCGGTAAAAGCCGAGCGTCACGAGGCTCAGACCGCAGACGATGATGAGGATATGCGTGGCGTAAAAGCCGAGCATCCGCGGCAGCCACAGAGAGTAGCCAACAAACGGCGCCTCCGGAAACACGAGCGCCATGAGTGCACCGAGCGGCGCGACGAAAAACGCGAAGCCGAGCAGCGAACGCCGCTGCGTGAGGATGCCGATCGGGATGAGGAACATATTGATGTTGCAGAGCTGCAGCGGCAGCTCGTTGAACCAGTTGAACCGGTCGAGCCCCGACGCCTGCAAAAACTGCACATCCCGGGACAAAAAGCCTTTATAGACGAAAAATCCGATGATGTTCACTGCACACAGCGCGATAAGCACGGCGGCACGGCAGCGCTCCGACCGGCCGCGCAGCAGAGCCCACAGCAGCACGACCGCTCCGTCGGCAAACGCAAGGAGCAGCAGATAGGCAGCGTTAAACGGTCGTATGATCATGGTGAGACCTCCTCTTGGAAAACAGATACGTTGTCAGGAAATACGCGGCCACGGCAAGTGCGCAGCCGGCGATGAGATCCGCCGCGGAATGCTGCTTAATGAGCAGCGTGGACAGGCAAATCAAGACCACCAGCGCGAAGGATGCCGACCGCAGCGCCTTGTGCGCACGCAGCGGCGGCACGCGAAACGTCGCCAGATGCATGACCAGCGCCTCATAGCAGTGCAGGCTCGGAAACACGTTGACCGGCGCATCGTTAGCATAGATCAGGCGGCACAGCGCACGAGCCAAGCCGGGCCCCGCTGCGCTCGGGCGAAAATCCACACACGTCGGATAAAGCACAAACACGGCCGCACAGACAAACGCACCCGAAAACAGCGCCGCCACCTGCCGGTAAAACACATCCCTGGCCCGGAAACAGGCCCAGAGCATGCACCCCGGCACATAGAAATACCACAAAACATAAAACACGATAAAGCCCGGCCAAAACGGAAGCCAGTCATCGAGCGGCAAATGCACGACATGATACCGCAGCCCGAGGTGCTGCGACACGAAATAAAAAGCCGACAGCGCACCGAAGAGCAGAAACCAGAGCGCGTGCCTGTATTTTTGAAACAACGACTGCATCGTCCGCCCTCCTTTGCGTGAGGCAGTATAACACACCACGGCACCTTTGTGCGGGGATTCGGCCATGTTTCACATCTTAATTCGACAAAGTGCGCAAAAATACACGACAAAAGGCCCGAAGCCGATGGCTCCGGGCCTTTGCATAGAAACGTATTTACAGCAGCAGGATGCCGGCCCGCTCACAGGCGGCGGTCGTCTCGTCGTCCCAGACGGATGCCTGCACCTCACCGATATGTGCCTTGCCGAGCAGCAGCATAGACAGGCGCGACTGGCCGATGCCGCCGCCGATCGTCGGCGGCAGCTGCCCTGCCAGCAGCATCTTGTGATAGGTCCGCTCGCGGCGGTCGTCACAGCCGGCAATGGTCAGCTGACGATCCAGACTCTCGGGATCGACACGGATGCCCATGGACGAGAGCTCAAACGCGCAGTCGAGCAGCTCATTCCAGAACAGGATGTCGCCGTTCATCGTCCAGTCGTCATAGTCCGGCGAGCGGCCGTCGTGCGGCTTGCCGGAGCGCAGCGCGCCGCCGATGCCGATGATGAACGTCGTGTGGTGCTCGCGCACGAAGGTGTGCTCGCGTTCCTTCGGCGTCAGGTCCGGATAACGATCTTCCAGCTCCTGCGCCGTGACAAACGTCACCTGGCGCTCCAGCTCCGGCAGCACCTGAAGCTGCGGATAAATCGCGCGCATGGTGCGCTGCGTGTCACAGACAGCGGCAACGATATCCATGACCGTCGACTTGAGATAGTCCAGATTCCGGTCGCCGGTCTCGATGATTTTTTCCCAGTCCCACTGATCGACGTAGACCGAGTGCAGATTGTCGAGCACATCCTCGTCGCGGCGGATGGCGTTCATGTCGGTATAAAGGCCCTTGCCGGGATAGAAATCATAGCGGTGGAGCGCCATGCGCTTCCACTTGGCGAGCGACTGGACGACCTGTGCCTCCTTGCCAGCCTGGGGAATATCGAACAAAACCGGGCGCTCGTAGCCGTTGAGATTGTCGTTCAGGCCGCTGGCCTCTTCCAGAAACAGCGGCGCCGAAACGCGAAACAGATTCAGCTTCGCGGCGAGCTGATCCTCAAACAGACGTTTGAGCAGGCCGATGGCCTTCTGCGTGTCATAAACGCCGAGCAGACTCTTATAGCCCTCGGGGATGTAGGTGTTCATGCTTTGTTTTCCTCGCTTTCTGTAAGCATACGCACGAGCGTCTGATAGACATCCTCCGCGTGTGCCTTAAAATAGTGCTCCATCGTGCGCGCCTGCGCCTCGTCGGCAGCCAGCAGCTGCATGGAAACGATCCGGCCGATCCCGTCCGAAAGCGAGAGATGCACATTGCACCCGCCCTCCGGCGTATTCGTATGCTGCGCGACGATCATGGCGGCGCGGCGCATCTGCTCGGCGATCGGCTCCGTGACGCGGTCGGCCTTCATGCGCACGGAGTACGGCAGACTGCTGGCGACCTCCCTGACATTGCGGCTGCCCTTTTCCGTGATGCGGTACTTGCCGCCCTCTTCCGTGATGTGCGCCGTATCCACCAATTCCGCAAGACAGTCAGAGTAATCAAAATAGCCGATGCCGTTGTCGCAGAAAACGAGGTCGGACAACGTCTGCGCATCCACCGCCGCGGGTAAATGATTCAAAATGTAGAGGATGAGGATCTTAATGTCGAGTTTCTCGTGAATGAAACCGAGCCCTTCCATGGCGCACCTCCCATATGGGATAATAATATATTATAACGCGGAAAGCGTTTTGTGTAAAGCGCTTTCAAAAGGAATCACATCGAAAACCGCCACGCATACACTGTTACTGAAGCGTGCTTCAATCTGATGCCAGGAGGTTATGAAATGGCAGACAAAGTGGTACCGGGACCGGTCGAGGGCAGCGCCGCCGTCCGGGAAGCGGTTTGTATCCATACGCGCAAGATCTTCGACTCCTGCCGCGACAAAGACTGCGTGGAGGACCTGCGGGTGTATCCCACAGCCTGCTCGCAGGCAAGACTGGACAGCGCCCTGAGCGTGCGCCCGCGCAGCGCCGAGCTGCTGTGCGCCGACGTGCACGTCAAGGAGATCACCTTCAACAAGGGCTACTATACGGTGGACGTGACGTACTTCTACCGCGTGCGCGGCGAGACGTTCCCCGGCTGCGAGCCGGTGTGCGGCCTTGCGATCTTCGATAAGCGCGTCATGCTCTTCGGCAGTCAGGCGAGCGCAAAGGTATTTGCCTCCGACGACTGCTGCTGCGATCCGTGCGAGAACGGCCTGCCGATCGGCGTGGTCGAATCCGTCGACCCGATCGCCCTGCACATGAAGCTGGTGGACTGCGGCAGTTCCGTGGAGTCCGAGCAGGAGCCGCGCGCCATCCCGCAGAAGATCCTCGACGCCATGGGCGAAGAGCTCTCGCTGACTTGCTGCGGCAAGAAGCTGTACGTGACGCTGGGGCAGTTTTCGATCATCCGGCTCGAGCGCGACACACAGCTGCTCATCCCGGCCTACGACTACTGCATGCCGGACAAAGCGTGCCAGGGCTCGACCGAGGACGATCCGTGCTCGATGTTCAGCCGCATCCACTTCCCCATCGACGAGTTCTTCCCGCCGGACTGCGTGACGCCGGACGAGGACTACCGCAGTCTGCTGTAAGGCCGCGGGTGGCAGCAAAAATCCCATCGGTGCAAGCCGATGGGATTTTGTTTTTACTTCTTGTGGACGACCTCGCCCGAGGACTTGAGGATGCTGTCCGCCGGGATGACGCCGCGCACGCACGACACCGGATAGATGTTCGAGTGCCGGCCGATGACCGTGCCGGGGTTCAGGACGCTGTTGCAGCCGACCTCCACATAATCGCCAAGGATGGCGCCGACCTTCTTGCGGCCGGTCTCGATGTGCTCGGCCCCGTTTTTGATGACGACGAGCGTCTTGTCGCTCTTGACGTTCGACGTGATGGAGCCTGCGCCCATGTGGGACTTGTAGCCGAGGATGGAATCGCCAACGTAGTTGAAGTGCGGCGTCTGGACATTATCAAATAGCACTACGTTTTTCAGCTCGCAGGAGTTACCAACGACGGCGTTTTTGCCCACGATCGCATTGCCGCGCACGAAAGCGCACTGGCGCAGCTCAGCGCCGTGGTCGATGATGCAGGGGCCGGCGATATAAGCGCTGTCGAAGATCTTGGCATCGCGCGCGATCCAGATGTTCTCGCCGCGCTGCTCATATTCCTCCGCCGGGAGCGTCGGGCCGAGCTGAAGAATGAAATCTCCGATCTCCGCCAGAACCTCCCACGGATAGGTCTTGCCCGCAAACAGCGGGGCCGCGATCGTCTTGCTCAGGTCGAGCAGGTCTTGTATCGTCATCATATCATCTCACCCGGATCAGGTGTCCGCTCTTCTGCATGACATCGATCACATACGCAACGTTTTCCTCACACAGCGCGTGCGTGGCCGCCTCGACCATGACGCGCAGCACCGGCTCCGTGCCGCTCTTGCGCACGAGGATGCGCCCCTCGTCGCCGAGCCGCTCGGTGACGGCCTGCTCCGCCGCAACGACCGCGGGGTCATTGAGCGTGGCGTCCTTGTCGTCGACCTCCACATTCGTGAGCTGCTGCGGGTACTCGCGCACCGGCGCGGCCAGCTCGGAGAGCGTCTTTTTGCGGTCGAGCATGACCTGCATGAGCTTGATGGCCGTCAGCAGTCCGTCACCAGTATTGGCATATTTGCCGAAAATAATGTGCCCGGACTGTTCGCCGCCGATCAGGTGTCCGTTGGCGCGCATATTCTCTGCGACGTATTTATCACCAACGTCCGTCTTTTCATAGCCGATGCCGGCCTCGTCGAGCGCCTTGTACAGACCGAGGTTGGACATGACCGTCGTGACCACTTTGGAATTGCCGAAGCGGCCCTCAGTCTGCATATTGCGTGCGCAGACATACAGGATCTTGTCGCCGTTGACGACCGAGCCGTTTTCATCCACGGCCAGGCAGCGGTCGGCGTCGCCGTCAAAGGCAAAGCCCACGTCCAGCCGGTTGAGGCGGACATACTTCTGCAGGTTCTCGATGTGCGTCGAGCCGCAGTCCCGGTTGATGTTCGTGCCGTCGGGTTCATTGCCGATGACATACGTGTCCGCGCCGAGCGCGTCGAAGATGTTCTTCGCCATCATCCACGTGCTGCCGTTGGCGCAGTCCAGACCAACCTTCATGCCCTTGTACGAGTGCGTGGACAGGCTGATGAGATAGCCGATGTAGCGGTTGCGGCCGGCGGAATAGTCCTGCGTGCGGCCGATGTTCGCGCCCGTGGCAAACGGGATCTCCAGATTGCCATCGAGATAGTTCTCGATCTCGTCAATGACGCTCTGCTCCATCTTTTCACCGGCGCTGTTGAGCAGCTTGATGCCGTTGTCCGTAAAGGGATTGTGGCTCGCGCTGATCATGATGCCGCAGTCAAAATCGTCCGAACGGACGATGTAGGACACGCTCGGCGTCGTCGTCACGTGCATGAGATAGGCGTCTGCGCCCGAGGCCGTCAGGCCGGCAGACAGGGCATTTTCAAACATATAGCTGGATCTGCGGGTATCTTTGCCGATCACGACCGAGCACTTGTGCTCCCGGCCGTAATACCAGCCGAGAAACCGGCCGATCCGGTAGGCGTGCTCCACCGTCAGGCCCACGTTGGCCTCACCGCGGAAGCCGTCTGTGCCGAAATATTTGGACATGGATGCTTCCCTCCGATCAGAATCGCCCGCAAACGCCGCGGGCAACTATTGATTATAACTGCGCAGCAGCGTCCGCGTCAAGATAAACCTCGACATCCGTATGCAGCTGCAGGAACGACGCGGGGATAAACGTTTCCGGACGGCCCGTGAGCGTGGCATTGGCCGCCTTCGCGCAGCGCGCGCCAAAGCCGACGAGCAGGATCTTTTTCGCGCCCAGGATCGTGTGGATGCCGATCGTGATGCCGTGCTCCGGCGTCTGCTCGAGCGTGCCGAAGTCCGCGGCGATGGCCTCGCGCGTCACCTCCGCGAGCTTGGCAATGTGCGTTTTCTCGCCAAATCCCGCGCCCGGCTCATTGAACGCAACGTGGCCGCGCTCACCCAGACCGAGGATCACCAGATCGAGCCCACCGGCTGCCTGAATGGCGGCGTCGTAGTCCGCCGCGTGCTCGGCATCCGCGTCCGGGTCCGGGGCGTGCACGGCCGCAAACGGCTTTGCCGCCGTGAGCGGCGAAAACGCCGTACCGACCGCGTGCGCGCCCTTGCCGGCCGCGCCGCAGTATTCGCACGCCTGAAAGAGCGTCGCCCTGTCAAAGGCAATGTCGCTGGCAGCGAGCGCATCGAGTACTTCCGCCGGCAGATCCACCGCCGAAATGGCGATGTTCGCCTCCGGCTTGCTTGCGAGCACGGCCGCGACCTGTGCCGTCAGCTCTTTTGCAACATCTGCTTTCGTTCCGATGATCGTTTTCATAGTTTGTGACCTCCTATACCATCATCGCGGCCGCGCTCAGAGCGTGACCGTACCGTCAAACACAAAGGCTGCAGGGCCGGTCATATACAGCAGATCCTGCGCCCGATCCCATGCGATGTGCAGCGTGCCGCCGCGCAGGATCACATCCGCCTCGTCGCCGCACTTGCCCAGCCGCGCCGTGACGGCCAGCGCCGCCGTCGAACCCGTGCCGCAGGCGAGCGTCTCGCCGCTGCCGCGCTCCCACACGCGCACGCGCAGCGTGTGATCGTCCACGACCTCGACAAATTCGATATTTGCCCGCGCCGGGAACAGCTTGTGATTTTCAAACGCGGGGCCGATGCGCGGGAAGTCCAGCGCCATGGCATCGTCCACGTAAGTGACGCAGTGCGGGTTGCCGGTATTGACCGATGAGACGATCCATGTCGCGCCCAGGACGTCGATCGGCTGCTCGAGGAAGGTCTCCCCCGCCGCCGCGACCGGGATCTTCTCCGGCCGGAACTCCGGGCTGCCCATGCACACGCGCACGGTCTCGACCGTGCCGCCGACCACGTTCAGCCAGAGCGTCTTGATGCCGGCGCGCGTCTCAATCGTGAGCTCGGTCTTGTCGGTCAGGCCGCGGTCGTAGACATATTTGCCCACGCAGCGAATGGCGTTGCCGCACATTTCCGAGCGCGAACCGTCGGCATTGTACATCTCCATGCAAAAATCCGCGACGTTCGACGGGCAGATGAGCACCAGACCGTCCCCGCCGACGCCGAAGTGGCGGTCGGACAGGCGGATGGCCGCGGCCGAAGGATCGGCCACCGTCTCGGTGAAGCAGTTGACATAGATATAGTCATTGCCGCAGCCCTGCATTTTTGTAAACTTCATTTTGGACACCTCCTACGCGGGTATGAACCCGCACGAATCGGAAAAACTAAACCGACCTGGAAAGGTGGTAATCTCATGGCGATCATTCTCATCCGGACACTGATCATTTTTCTTGCGCTCATCGTGGCCATGCGCCTCATGGGCAAGCGGCAGCTCGGCGAGCTGGAACTGTCCGAGCTGGTGGTGGCCGTGCTCATCGCGGACATTGCGTCCATTCCGCTGCAAAACCCTTCCCTGCCGCTGAGCTACGGGCTCATTCCGCTGCTGGTGCTGTTTTGCTGCGAGCTGATCTTCTCCGGCCTGACGTACAAGAGCATTCACCTGCGCAAGCTGCTCTACGGCCGGCCGAACTTCATCATCGAGCGCGGCCGCATCGCCCAGCAGGCCATGCACCGCAACCGCTTCACGCTCGACGAGCTGACGCAGGAGCTGCGCAATCAGGGCATTCTCGACATTGCGAGCGTGGAATACGCCGTGCTCGAAACCAACGGCCAGCTCAACATCATCCTCGCCCCGGCACAGCAGCCGGTCACGGCCGAGCAGATGCACATGGAAACCGAAGACACCGGCTATTTTTCCATCCTCATCAACAACGGCCGCATCCTGCGCGACAATCTCAAACGCATGGGACGCGATGAGCGCTGGCTGCAAAAGCAGGTGCAGCAGCGCGGCGCACAGTGCATTGCGGACGTCTACCTGCTGATGATGAACAACGCCGGACAGGTCTACTTTGCGGCAAAGGAGCTCGAATGAAAAAGGAACTGTTTGCAGGCGTGCTGCTGCTCGTGCTCATCGGCCTGTGCGCGTGGAATCTCCGGTATCTGTCCCGGATGTGCACGCAGCTCGACGAGGCCGTGGCGCAGGCGGAGGCAAGCTGCGCCGCCGGAGACCCGGCGCGCGCGAGCGAGACGCTGCGCGCGGCGTCTGCGCGCTGGAGCGAAGCCGAGGACTATGCCCACTGTATGCTCCCGCACGAGAGCACAGACGCCGTGACGGAGGGCTTCCGCCGGGCGATCCGCACGGTGGAGACCGGCGATCCGTCCGCCGCGGCGGACATCGCCCTTCTGCGCGTGCGCATTCAGGGGCTCGCCGACGGGGAGCGCATCACGCTCGGCAACATTTTTTAGCCGCGGTCGTTGAGGAGCTTCGTCAGCTCCTGCATGAACGTATCAATGTCCTTGAACTGGCGGTAGACCGAGGCAAAGCGCACATAGGCGACCTCGTCCACGTCCTTGAGACGCTTCATGACCATCTCGCCGACCTGCTCGGTCGTGATCTCGCGCTCAAGCGCGCTCTGCAGCTCCTGCTCGATCTCGTCAGCGATCTTTTCGAGCACCGGCAGCGGCACCTTGCGCTTGTCGCAGGCGCGCACCATGCCGTTGATGAGCTTGCTCTTGTCAAAGCTCTGGCGGCTGCCGTCGCGCTTGATGACGACGAGCGGGAGCGTCTCGATGATCTCATAGGTCGTAAAGCGTTTCTGGCACGCAAGGCACTCGCGGCGGCGGCGGATGGTCGCGCCCTCCTCGGCCGGACGGGAATCAATGACCTTCGTATCTGCTGCGCCGCAAAATGGACACTTCAAGTTGTTTTCCTCCTGTGTATCACTTTTATCATTATTTTAAACCATTCAGGCGCTATGCGCAAGCGGTTTCAGGAGATGACAGCGCTACGAAATAACAATTTTAGTCACACCTGCAAGGCTTTTCGATATCCTTCAGCTTTTTTACCTCCACCAGAATAATATCGTCCCCGATCTGGCATACATCCCTGAACGGGATGATGTATTCTTTCTCCCGCCCGAAGATTCCGCACAGGCATCCCGGCCCCGGAACAATCAGGTGGGTAATACAGCCGTTTTCCGGATTGAACTCGACATCGCCCACAAAGCCCAGCTTTTTGCAGTCACAGATATTGATGACTTCTTTTTTTTTAAATCAAAAATACGCATAGGCCACATCCGGAATCAAACATCCTTACTGTAGTCTATGCGTATGGTTTCCGGTCGGTTCCCGCGAACTGCCCGTTTTTATTGTTGTTTACTGATTAGAATAACGGAACAACTGCTCCATCGTAAGTGCTCTCAATGAATGCTTTTACCTCATCACTGGTCAGTGCCTCGATCAGTGCCTGGATAGCTGGATCATTT
>ERZ773190.756-NODE-756-length-35019-cov-14.657247_pt1 | contig 35019 bp, 30 predicted proteins | sample MGYA00511111_ERZ773190 | MGnify/ENA primary metagenome ERZ773190 (study PRJEB29015, sample SAMEA2737777) | human gut metagenome | biome: human gut; feature: human-associated habitat; material: faeces | place: China | collected 2012 ... | reverse complement strand
CGCCGATGATCAGGGTATCGACCTTCTCCAGCAGGTTGGAGATGACGTTCAGCTTATCAGCGACCTTAGCGCCGCCCAGAATAGCGGTGAAGGGACGGACGGGGTCGTTGACGGCGTTGCCCAGATACTTGATCTCCTTCTCCATCAGGTAGCCGACAGCGGTATCCTTGATGTAGTCGGTGACACCTGCGGTGGAGCAGTGTGCACGGTGGCAGCTGCCGAAGGCGTCGTCCACATAAGCATCAGCCAGAGAAGCCAGCTCCTCGCTGAACTCGGGCATGTTCTTGGTCTCTTCCTTGCGGAAACGGGTGTTCTGCAGCAGAACGACGTCGCCGTTGTTCATGGCAGCCACAGCAGCCTTTGCGTTCTCGCCCACAACGTTGTCGTCGTCGGCAAACACAACGGTCTTGCCCAGCTTTGCGCTCAGAGCCACAGCAACGGGTGCCAGGCTGAACTTTGCCTCGGGGCCGTTCTTGGGCTTGCCCAGGTGGCTGCACAGGATGACCTTAGCGCCATCGTTGACCAGCTTCTGGATGGTGGGCAGAGCCGCATTGATGCGGTTCTCGTTGGTGATCACGCCGTCCTTCATCGGGACATTGAAATCGCAGCGGACAAGGACCTTCTTGCCGCAGTAATTCTGATCGTCGATCGTTTTCTTACCTAAACCCATGGTAACAAACTCCTCTCAAATTCTTTTCGTTCGGAATCGAATTTTGCTCTTCATCGGGGGCCGCGCACTGCGAACTTCCCCGTACATCCTTATTATAAACAAAAAGCGTGTGTATTGCAAGGATGGGAGATGGATAATTTATTAACAAACATTTGTTGCAGAAGCAAAGAAATGTGGTGATTTTGCCGGAACGCACCAAAAAACGCCGTTTTTTCCAAAAAGGACCCGCCGCAGGGAGTGTTCGCCCCCGCAGCGGGTCCTGTCCATTCAGAATATTTTCCGGAACTTCTGCTTCACTTTTTCCAGATATTCCAGCACCAGCGGATTTTTCATGCCCAGCAGGATGGCTGCGTATGCAGCCACTGAGCCCAGCACCGCCGCCAGAATGCAGATGAGATTGGGCAGAGCCAGTGCCTTGACCCCGGTACAGACAAGAACGATGCCCGCACAGCCGCAGAGCACCGAGCCAACGGTGCGCCGGTCAGCTGAGACCGTGACCAGACCCCTGGAGCAGCGGATACAGAGCATCATGGAGCACAGCTCTGCCAGCAGGGTGGTAAAGGCCGCCGCATTCTCCCGGAACCGCGGGATGAGCAGGATGTTCAGCCCCACGTTCAGCAGACCGCTGACCAGCGTGATCCAGAACAGTTCCTTTTCTCTTCCGCAGGGCAGAAGCGCGCAGGAATTGTACAGCCAGCCAAACAGACAGACGATCAGGGCAAGGCTCAGGATCTGCAGGGGCATCACCGCATCCAGATAGCTTTCCCCGGAAATAAAGAGGACGACCTCCCGGCTGAGGGCAAACAGTCCCACCACAGCCGGAGCCACCACCACGATGAGCGCGTTGAAGATATTGTTGAACAGCTTGTTGAAGTTTGCCTTGTCCCCCACGCCCGCATAATGGGACAGCCGCGGGATAGACACCACCAGCACCGCCGAAAGCAGGTTCTTTACAATGCCATAGATCTTACCCGCCACCGAGTAAATGCCCACATTGTAATCTGTTCCCAGAATGCCCAGAATCGTGGTATCCGAACTGACATAAAGGGTCGTTGCCAGCGTGGATGCAAAGATGATGAGGATGGGCTTGAGGTGCTTTTTCCAGTCGATCCTTCTTGTCAGCCGGATGGTGCAGTACCGCCGGGCCCGGAAAAAGTTGAGCACATTGGCACCTACCGCCGCAAACACCGTGATGCCCGCATAGATGCAGTAGTCATCCCGGGTCTTGACGAAGGCAAACAGCATGAAAATGGACAGCACCTGAAACAGCAGGCCCCGGATGGTGATATAGGTATACTCCTCAAAGATCGTGAACACCCATTCGGTGCCGATGGTCGTAAAGAAGATCTGTAAACTCAGCACCAGCATCAGGTCGGTATAGGCATGGAGCTTTGTCCAGAAAAGCATCGTCACCGCCAATGCCGCATAGGTCAGGGCCGTGGAGATCATATTGATGGAGAACATCTCCGATGCAAAAACCGACAGTTTTTCCCGGTCGTTTACATAGCGGGAGCCCTCACGCACCGCATAGGAGGAGATGCCAAGGCCTGCAAACAGCAGAAAATACCCGCAGACGGAGCTTGCAAAGTTCACTTTGCCCAGGTTTTCCACCTGAAGAACATTGGAAGCGTAAGGGAATGTAATGAGCGGGAAGATAATATTCATCAGTGTCTTGAACGCACTCATTGCTGCATTCAGACTGAGGGACTTTTTCATTCAGATCTCCACTTCGTAAGTTTTTCTGGCCTGTTTCTTTTTCAGCCAGCTGTTCCAGAGCAGATACGAATACAACGTTTTTATAAAATACCGATACTGCCCTGCACGAAGCCAGCCTGCCAGAAGGGGGCCGGCATTTCTCTTAAACTCCCGTTCCGCTTCGGCACACGCCTGCTCCATAAAAGCATCATCCTTGCAGTATTTCACCACAATTTCTCTGCACCGGAGCGCATATCCGGCCCGTGCAGACCGGTACACGAACGGTTCATCTGCAAACACTTCACAGATACGCCGCCATGCCTTCAGCTCTGTCAGTTTTCCTGCCGAATAATGCCCGCTCGTCACCGAGTCATCGTTGACATAGTAATAGTAAAGTGCCTTGTCGATGCAGGCAATTTTTTCTGCCTTTCGGATACATTTTGCAAGAAACAGCGTATCCTCACCAATTTTTAAGTCAGTATCAAACGCAACGTCTTGCGTGACCGCGCGGCGGTAAACTGCTCCCCAGCACACTGTATGTGCCTTCCGGCTGTTCCAGTCATATCGTCTGACCGGCATAACACTGACTTTCTCCGTCTCATCGCTCTTTGTCTGGGTTCGTCCGGTCGTGCCCAGAAGATCCAGACCATAGCAATAAGCAATCTCCGCACCGGTCTCATCCAGCACTCTTTTGAGCTGCTCTATGCACTCGGCATGGAGTGAATCATCCGGGTCAGCAAAAGAAATCAGTGTGCCCGTACTTTTTTCCAATCCCAGATTTCGCGCAGAGGAAACGCCACCGTTTGGCTTGTGGTATATCTTGATCCGCGGATCTTTTTCTGCATAGTGCTGGCAGATGGCAAGGGAGTTGTCTGTTGACCCATCATCCACCAGAATGATCTCCAGATCCCGATAGGTCTGACCAAGGATGCTGTCCAGACATTTTTCCAGATACTTTTCCTTGTTATAGATCGGCACAATGATACTGACGGTATCGTTCAGCACAAATTCTCCTCCCTTATTTTGCCGCCGGGCCGTTTTTCAGCAGGAACAGTTTTGCATACAGCCTCCGGCTGCATCTGAGTAACTGATACTTCCGCTGGCTGCTGGTGCAGAGCAGCTTTGCCGCCGCCGGGTCGCACTCCTGCAGAAAGGCCTCCATCTTTGCGCGGCGCTCCGTGTCCTGCATCAGATACGGATAGCAGTGCTCCACCACGCTCAGCATGGCGGCATCATTCTCCGGCATTCCCGGGTACGCTTCCCGGATGGCCCGGTACTTCTGGTAGCCCATATCCAGCTTATCCTCGTAGAACTTCATGTTCCTGCGGTGAAGGATGCTGTCCGGGCGCTGATAGTAATAATACAGCGGCACCGGGCGATATGCGACCTTGCCGCACTGCTGAAAAATACGGTATGTGGTCCCCTGATCCTCCATCATCCGCCCCAGCGGATAGCGGATATCCCGGAACAGCTCCCGCTTGTAGAGCTTGTTCCAGGCAAAATCCCCCAGCTCATCCGAGACAAGGGTGCTGCGGATGGCTTCCCGGCCTGTCATGCACTGCACCGGTACGGCGAACTCTGCCGGGGCAAGCTCTTCTTCCCGTTCAAACATCCGGAAGCCCACCACAGCAACATCCGCATTCTGTTCCTGCAGGTCACGGCAAAGCGTTTCCAGCATCCGGCTGTCCAGAAAGTCATCACTGTCCACAAAGCAGAGATACGTTCCCTTTGCCCGTTCGAGCCCTGTGTTGCGTGCTGCAGAGAGGCCCCCGTTTTTCTGGTGGACTGCCGTTACACGTTCTTCCTGTGCGGCATATTCGTCGCAGATGGCTCCGCTGGCATCGGTGGAGCCATCGTCCACCAACAGGACCTCAAGATCCTGATAGGTCTGGTGCAGGATGCTGTCCACGCAGCGACGGAGATATCGCTCCACATTGTAGACCGGAACAATGACACTGATCAGCTCTGTCTCCATGTTCAGTTTCCTCAGAAGAATGTTTCTCTGCCGATGTGGAGGATCTCCGAGGTGTACGGGCAAATGGCATTGTTGCCCTGAATATACGCCTGATAGATCCAGATGATGACCAGCATTCCCCACATGGCAGCCTTCAGCAGCTTGCGCAGACGCTCATCCTCCACGCACTTGACCACACGGCCAATGGCGAGATAACGGAAGAACGCAAAATACAGGCAGATGCGGTAGAGCGGCACATTGATGTTGCGCAGCTGGGCCGTTGCCATCTCGATCAGGATCATCACGATCCAGAAATCGGCATCCGAGCGGGTAAAGCGGCTGCTGCCCTCCCCTTCCTCTTTGGCGTACCAGCGGTACAGCACAATGGGCAGGATCAGGAAGGGCAGACGCACAATGATGGGATTCAGAGTGAAGCCGCCCGCATTGGCATCATAATAATATCCGTAAAGTCGATCAATGAAGTCCACATTCAGGGCCAGCCTGACCACAGCCTTGCTGAAGAAGGCAAGGTAGACCGAAAATACCGCCAGGCCACCCTTGACCCACCAGTTGTCGAAATGCTGAAGCAGGATATAGATCAGCAGCGCACCAAACGAGATAAAGGTGGCATTGTGGAACAGGCAGGAGACCGCCAGCAGTAGGACCGCCCAGTGATATTTTTTCTTCCACACAAAGCTGAACGCCAGAAATGCCACGCCCAGCGCCACAGACTGCCGCTCAGCATTATAAGTATCGCCATAATACAGGCAGAGGTAAGCCAGCCAGCCATAGGGCACAGAGACATACTCCTTATACTGCACCAGCCCGATCATAAACAGGCCGCAGGCCAGCAGATCCACCATAAAGTAGAGCCAATGGACATCGCCAAAAACATGGGCCGCCAGATAGACCAGCGTCATAAACAGCGGCTCTGTTTTGTGCCGCTGCCGGATGCAGGCCAGCAGACCGTCCTGCAGTTTTGCATCCGCCACCCATCCCTCATACACCACGCTGTCCGTGCCAATGGACGGGTCCCGCAAGCCTGCCAATACCGCCATCACCAGCACCGCCAGCGCCAGGCAGAGATAAAAGCCCTTCTCGTTGTTTTTCTTCGTCCGCAGGTGCTCGCCATAGGCGGCAATGCCCACAGAAACCGCAAAAGCCCCCAGATAAATCAGCATAACTTCTCCATTTTTATTTTTCGACTGTGTGTTTATTTTTCCATTCTCCCAGCCCATAAACGGCATAGAACAGCCGCTTGCTGATCAGAAGTGTTTCCACCTTGATCCGGTCTGCCTTTTTGGCCCAGGGCCGCCGGGCAAGCGCCCGGTGTTCCTGCACAAAGCGGCAGATCCGTGCCTGAGCCTCCGGATAGCTGCCAAAGCCGCCATCCAGAATGCCTTTCAGTGTCTTCAGGTATGTAACCAGCTGCAGGTATTCCGCTTCTGCTTTCAGCACCGGAACCGTTTCTGCAATAAAACGGGTCACATCCTCGCCCACATCCAGAATGACCAGATTCTTCTCGGCAATGCCGCTCTTCATGGTCGAACCGGTATGGATGCGGTAATCGTACATCGGTTCCGGAAACACTTCCACTTTTGCGCAGCGGGCAATGGCACGGTACATCACCGCATAGTCCTCGTACAGGATGCCAACGGGGAACTGCAAATCTCCCCAAACCTCCCGCCGGAAGAAAACGCCGCCTGCCCCATGCCCGATGCCCTGATGCAGCAGCATCCGGCGCATGGTCTCTTCCCGGTTCAGCAGCTCTGGGATCTGGTGCGAATTTTCCGTCCGCCCCTCCGGCTGCTCTGTCGAGAACATTTCCAGCGGAGTAAGGGCCGCGTCAGCACCATCTGCCTCACAGTGCTCCACGAACTGAGCAAGAGCCGTGGAGCGGATCAGGTCATCGCTGTCCAGCAGGTAAAAATATTTTCCCTGCGTCTGTTTCAACCCGACATTCCGTGCATCGGACTGTCCCCCATTGGGCTTATGGAACACCCGGATGCGGCCATCCTCCACAGCCAGTTCATCACAAAGTTCCCCGCTGCCATCAGTGGAGCCGTCATCTACCAAAAGCAGCTCCCAGTTCTGGTAACTCTGCGCCTGCACGCTCTGCACACAGTCCCGCAGATACGGATAAACATTATAGACCGGCACAATGACCGATACAAGCGATTTTCTTTCCTCCAACCGGATCCCTCCACTTTACTTTTTTCCACGCCACTGCGTTTTTTCATAGACCCGCCGGGTCATGGCATAGCCGCTGTAGGAGAGCGCTGCCGCCAGCCTGGCCTTTTCGCGGGCCTGCGGATCCAGCAGAACATTCCGGCGGTATTTTTTCACTTCCTGCCAGAGGGCCTTTTCAATCTTTTCATGCTGCCTGTCCTGAATCTGGAACAGGATATTGCAGACATTGCTCAGATAGCGGCACTCCGCCGCACGGCTCAACTGGGGGAAATCACGCTTCACATTTTCCATCAGCGCATGGCAGTGCCGCACGCTGTCCAGCTTTCTGGGGTTGAAGGCCATATTCTGGATGCTGCTGCCCCGCTGGAAATAGTAGTAATCCCGGTTTGCGATATGTGCCGCTTTATGGGCACGCTTTGTCACCTCGTAGGCGACCGGGATATCCTCATAGAGCTTGCCCACCGGGTAGCGCACATCCTTGAACAGTTTCTTTTTGTAAAGCTTCCCCCATGCCGAAAACTCCATTTTCTCTTGATACAGGATGCGGCGCAGGCATTCCTCCCGGGTCAGGATCTCGAATGCTTCCAGATGTTCTGTGGGCACGGACTGCACCGGCTGGCCCTCGAACACCTCTTCAAAACAGCTGGCTGAAAAATCCGCTCCCGCCTGCTCCAGTGCCCGGTACAGGTTCTCGATGTAATAGGGTGACACCCAGTCATCACCATCCACAAAAGAGAGATATTCCCCCTTTGCTGCGTCCACACCAGCGTTGCGGGCATCGGACAGACCACCATTTTTCTTGTGGAGCACCCGCACCCGGGCATCCTGTGCAGCATATCCATCACAGAGGGTCTCGCTGCCATCGGTGGAGCCGTCGTCCACCAGCAGCAGCTCCATATTCTGATAGCTCTGCCCCAATAGACTGTCCACACAGCGGTTCAGATATGGCTTTACATTATAAACAGGAACAATGATGCTTACCAAAGGGTCCATCTTATCTCCTCATTTCAGCAGGTCGAAATAAAACTCCTCCAGCTTCTTCGCCTCGGTGACGATATCAAAGCCGCCTGCCCGCATCTCAGCAGAGGTATCCCGCCGCCGGCCATTTTCTGCAGCCCGGATCGCCGCATCCGCCCAGACTGCCGGGCTTTCCTGCAAGCTCAGGTACTGCATCTCGGGCAGGACCTGAGCCTCCTGCGGCACCTCTGTGGAACAGATGACCGGCAATGCCGCCGCTTGTGCTTCGATCAGCACGATCCCAAGCCCCTCATACCGCGAGGGCAAAACAAAGGCATCCATGGCCTGATAGAACTTTGCGGGATCGCTCTGGCGGCCCAGAAAGCGGACATTCCTTTGCAGCCCCAGCGCCTCCGCTTTCCGGCGGGCAGCAGCTTCACTTTCCCCTTCTCCGATCAGCAGTAAAACGGCATCCGGCCGTTGCTTGCAGACCTCTGCCATTACATCCAGCAGAAATTCGTGATTCTTGGCATAGCAGAACCGTCCGACATGGCCCAGCACCAGTTCATCCCCCAGGCCAAGCTCCTGCCGGACGGCTTTCCGTTTGGCGGCATCATAAGTAAAGCGATCGAGCTCAATGGCATTGTTGAACACCCGGAAAGGCTTTCCACCATAAAGCCAGCTGCCTGCCGTTCTGGAGCAGGCACAGAGCCGGGTGGGATACACTGCGGCAAAGGGACGGAGCAGGTACTTCATCACATTTTTTGCCCCTTCTCCCCTGCCCACCGTAGAATGGTTATGTGCGATCCGGTTGGGCACCCCTGCACGCTTTGCCCCCCAGAGGGAAAGCACGCTCAGGGTGTTCATGTGGGAGTGAACGATCTGGTACCCGTTCTGCCGGAACAGCCGCCCGATCTCCCGTTCATACTGCGGCAGGTGGGTATATTTTGGCACCACATACACCCGGCCGCCCAGCTGTTCGATTTCTTCCCGCTGGGGCAGGGTCGAGCCTTCCAGCGCGAAAAAATCAAACTGAACTCTGGAACGGTCCATGTGGCGGTAGTAGTTCATCACCACCATCTCCACACCGCCGTAGTTCATATCCGTCATCATCTGAGCCACACGGATGGGCTGTGTGTTCTGCTCCATGGTCATACCAGCTCCTTGCGGTCACAATCCTCGAACCAGTCCCGGAAGCTCTCCTCCAGCGTATAGTGGAACTTGTAATCAGTGGCGGCCAGCTTCTTGCCGCAGACATTGGTGGATACCATCAGCTTCCGGACACGGGCGGGATGGATGCCCACCTTTTTGCCCCCGATGGGTCCCAGAATGCCCGCCGCAAACAGCAGCAGGCCGGCGGGCACCAACGGCACATGGCGGTGCAGGCCGGTCGCCCTCTGCATTGCATTGCAGATTTCTTCAATGGTATAAGCCGGCTCGTAAGTACAGTTATAGATCTCTGCTCCGGGGAAAGAATGATCCAGCATCCGGTACTTGAAGAAGCGCACCAGCTCCTTGACATAGATGCACGCCTTGATGGTGTCCTTCCGGCCGGCATAGAAAAAGTAGCCCTTCTTCTGCCCCCTGTACAGGCGGGTCATGTTTCCATGCTCCCCTTTGCCATAAACGATGCCCGGCCGCACGATGGTCAGCTCCCGGGCCGGATCACGGGCCTGCCAGATCTGGTGGATCTTTTCTGCCACCAGCTTGCTGATCCCATACGGCGTGTTGGGAGTTGGCAGAGTTTCCTCCGTCTTAAGGTCCTCAGACGCGCCATAGGGTGCAATGGAGCTGGTGAATAGGATCTTCCGGATGCCGTATTTTTCCGCAAATGCGGTCACATTTTCCGCGCCCCGGATATTTGTTTCAAAATAGGCTTCTTCCGGGTGGCCGGGGGTGCGGTGGACCGCTGCCAGATCAAAGATCACGTCCTCCGGAGTCGGAACGAACGCAAAATCGATGGGCTTGCGCACATCCATCCGGATATACTGCACCCCGTCGTTCTTTTCCACAACGCCCGGCACCACGCCCTCTTCCCCGGGCATCACAAGATCCAGGTCGTAGATCACGTCGCCGGGTCTGACGCATTCCCTCAGCAGCAAATGAATGAGATGGGTGCCGATAAAACCGGACCCACCAAAAAGAATATAATTCATTTTGCTCCTTTCCGGTCAAACACAACGCCCACCGTCCTGAACAGCAGGTAGATATCCATCCAGATAGACCAGTTGTCGATGTATTGGACATCCAGCTTGACCACTTCTTCAAAATCATCAATATCGCTGCGGCCGCTTACCTGCCACAGGCCGGTGATTCCCGGCTTCATGGAAAGGCGGCGCTTGTGATGGCTCTCGTACTGCCGGTACTCATCCAGCGTGGGCGGGCGGGTACCCACCAGGCTCATGGAGCCCCGCACAACGTCAAAAAACTGCGGCAGCTCATCGATGCTGGTGCGCCGGATAAAGCGCCCCACCCGGGTGATCCGGGGATCATCCTCCATTTTGAACATCAGGCCGTTCATCTCGTTCTGGGCCATCAGTTCCTTTTTGCGTGCTTCCGCATCCACATACATGCTGCGCAGCTTGTGGATGTAGAACACCCGTCCATTCCGGCCCACTCGGCGCTGCTTGAAGATCAGCGGGCCGGGGCTTTCCAGCTTAAGCGGAATGGCCACCAACGCAATGATGGGGATGCTGATGATGCACCCCACGATGCCGCCCACGATATCCATGGTCCGTTTCAGCACCTGATCCCGCAGCTTGAGTTCCACCGTGCCCATCGTCACAACATTGCCGCCCGCACAGCGGCTCAGTTCCCGGCTGATGCGCACTGCACTGGTCTCATCGCAGCAGGCTTTTTCGATTCGATCCAGTACCGGCAGACGGAAATGGACCGTCAGACCCATGCTCTCCATCTCCTCGAGGTAGGGCAGCATGTTTTCCTCGCTCTCCTGCGCAATATCCAGATACACTTCATCCAGCGCTGCCTGCCGCAGCCAGTCCATGAAATTATCGAAGTTCGCCTCGATCTTCACCCCATCGATCTCAGTGTGAAGCTGCCCCGGGGCAGCTTCCAGAATGGCAAGGCCGGTCACACGCTTGGACCAGTCCTTTTTCAGCTCTTCCAGAATGGGGCTTGCGTTCTCCTGCGTAGTCACCACCCCCACAAGACTCTGGATTCCCTTGGTATAACGGGAGCGCACCAGCATCTTTTTGAGGACAGCATGAGCGCCCGTCATCACAAAGACATCGATGACGGGCACAAACACCAGAAAATAACGGGAGTGCAGCATGGGAGCCTTGGTCAGCGCCAGACAGGCCGCATCAATGAGGGTCAGCAAAAAATTGAACCGCACCGCAATCTCAACTTCACGGATCGGAGTGCGGTTCACGATATTCTCGCTCTGATCAAATGTAAAAAAGGTCAGAATATAGGCCAGCAACAACAAGAAACAGGCCTCTACCAGATCGTCCAGCTGGAAGTCTCCCATCTTGTGCAGAACACCTGCGGTCAGCCCCCACGCCAGCCCAATGCTGAGAACCAGAGAGAGCAGATCAATCAGAAACAGGTATCCATACTGCAGTTTTTCACGTTTCGTAATCATACTGTTTCGTTGTCTCCATTTATTTTTACCATTTTATCATATCGGGAGAAGGGTTGCAATAGATGGAGATCGAATGCGTGCTGCTTTTGTCGGCACACTGCAAATGTGTTGTACCATTTTACGAAAGCACCTTATCGCGCCCAAAATGGTCAGCAAAAAGCGCCCTTTCTCTCGCATCACACAAGAGAAAGGGCGCAGTCAAGCTTTATTCAGCTCGGGAAGAACTCCGATCAGCAGTTCTCCACGAAGTACTTAATGGTACGAACCATCTGAGAGGTGTAGGAGTTCTCGTTGTCGTACCAGGACACGACCTGAACCTGATAGGTGTCGTCGCAGCTACGCTGAATTTTTGCACTTTTCCAAGTAGTTCTTCACAGTTTTGTAACAACAGTTACAGTACCAGAACATACCGTTGTCGTACCAAAATCGGTTTGTTCGTACCACAATTATATCACGTTTCAGCGTCATTTGCAAGAATTTGATCCGTTTCTCTTCTGGCCTGCATTTTTCAGATTCTAACGTATATTTTTACGACATTCCACGGTTCGAGCGCCTGAGGCCTAGGGCTTCCGCCAGGGCAGCAGCTCTCCCAGGCACTCTCCTCAGAAGCTCTATGACAGCTAGATTGCCAACATGTTCCTGCTGATTAACTGAAATTTCTCCGGACGTGATTTTGAGCCATGGTGTGGGAAATGTAGTCATTTATGTTCGATACAGAACAATTCTATTCATTCCGAGTCACATCAATTACCATTTATATAAGAAAACCGCGTGAACTGCCAGAGCTATAACTCTACGCTCCGACTGATTCACACGGCGCTAAAATATTTATTTCAGCTTTGCGAGGATCTCATCTGCCGTCATACCGGATGCCAGCAGCTTTTTCAGCACGTCCTCTGCTTCGGCCTTCTTTGCAGATTCCGCTGCTTTGGTTTCAGCTTTGACCTTTTTAGCCTCAATTCTGGCGATTTCCTTGTCGATAGATTTCAGCTCAGCTTTCTTGGTTTTCAGGTCAGCTTTCAGAGTGTCGATATTCGCAGTGATAGATGCGATTTCGGTGGCAGCGGCTTCCTTTGCAGCCTGCTTTTCAGCAATCTGTGCAGCAAAGTCAACGGTTGCTTTTACGGTCTTGGGCTTGTTCTTGCTTCCTTTGGGACGGGGCATAGGGGACACCTCCAATGTTTTTTGATGGCTTCAGTATAACATTCGTCTTTTATGTTCGCAAGAGGTGTATTTTGTAGAATAAAAATATATCTTTATTTAAACAATAGATCGATTCAAATTGTGCAACCATTCAGGAATTGCGCTGTAATCTCTTACCCACAAAATGTTAATTCCGATGCGATAAAAATGATTTTCAATTTGAAGCCGGTCTTTTGTTGTGAATTGTTTTGGCACCACAGCACCAGATGCATCGGTACTTTTGTACATCATAGGTAAAATAGCATAATGCTTCGGTGGATTATACGCTGTGATTTCCAAAAGCCTTCGGATATTGGGATCACTTAAACTGCATCCAATAAACAAACATATATTTTCTCTGAAGAAAGAAAGCTGACTTGCAATCGGCCAACTATAAGGCTGATTATAAAGCATATTATAGTCAGCTTCTGTCAGGCAGATTGATCTTATATGGAGTGTATCCAATTGACTTTTTGCTGCAACTTTTGGTAAAAATCCGTGCACATGATAGAGCCGTAAACTTTGATTTGGTTGTCCATTCACGCCATAAAAATCCGCACTCGCCTGACCATTTGAGTATCTAACCTTCGTTGTGAACATGGAACAACACTTTACTCCACGCCACTCTAAATACTGTTCAAGGAAGTCATCGTAATTATAGGTTAAAATCCTAAAGTTTTGATCTTTTAGGCATTTTTGAGCCAGTTGCGCAATCTCCCCTAACTCGGTATTCACATTCAGTTCCCGCGCCTTATCATATAGACTTTTATGGATTTGCCAAGCAAAGGTTTTCTCATCTGCCCAGACGTCTTTGCATAACTGAGCTGTTGTAAGACTTGTCCCTCCAACTTCCTGAAAAACCGCCTCGGAATCATCCAAAAGATGTTGCCTTTCAATTTCCGTCTGAAACTCTCTCAGCAATTCATCCCAAGTTTTTGCTCCCTGTTCCTTCGAAACACCCGCACCCAGCACAATTGCAACGCCCTTTTTCTCTTCGATGTAGGTACGTATTGCATTTGTATAAATGTCGTTGTTTTTTTGATATAAATCATCTCTGTACAGATTTTCGGAAATTTGAAACTTTTCTTTGTCTTGTGTAGTTCTTTTACGGTCAATATTCCATGAACACACATGACCATACTCAGTTGGATACTCTTTAATCCATTTGTTTATCTCATTGATATCCCATACTGTAAGGTCTAATTCTTCATCAGATGTTCTGGCGTTTACAATGAAGATAGTTTCCGCCTCATAATTTTTTCTATAATCATCCGCGATTGTTTGGATTCGTTTTTCCAGCTGTTTTGATTTGCTATCTATAAATTCGAAAATCACAGGCTCTTGATATCTGAAAAATCCATCTGGCGCAAACGCATCAAATCTTCTTGCAGATTCTGCAAGCTTGCTATTTCCAGATACTCTGTACTCAAAATAAAGTGGCTTGTTTTCTTCCAATGATTTTTTCTTCAGCACTGCTTTAACAAATGATATGAATTCATCCCTTGATAATTTTCCATTCTGCTCTTTCATGAAATCCACCAGTTTTTTCGCTTATATAGACCGTTAGACGCCACTGCCTATCCTTATGATTGAATTAAGCAATCTATCATCAGGCTTGCACTGCTGTAATTAATTTCTGTACAGAATTTTAAACTCCGTAGCCCTTGTTCTTGATGACCTCCACGACCTGAGAGACGTACTTCTGGCAGGTATCATGGTCAGGGGCTTCTACCATCACACGGACAACAGGTTCCGTACCAGACTCGCGCACCAGAATACGACCGGTATCGCCCAGCGCCTCAGCCACAGCCTTGACTGCCTCCTGCACCGCCGGGTCGTTCTGTGCAGCCTTTTTATCGGTCACACGGACGTTCTCCAGAACCTGCGGATAGATCTTCAGGGGCTCAGCCAGCTTGCTCATAGGCATCTTCTTCGCCAGCATGACTTCCATCATCTTCAGGCTAGTCAGGATACCATCACCGGTGCTGGCGTACTTGCTGAAGATAATATGACCGCTCTGCTCGCCGCCGATACGGCAACCATTCTTAGCCATGTACTCGTAGACATATTTGTCGCCCACAGCGGTCTTTGCGTAGCCGATACCCTGCTCATCAAAAGCCTTGTACAGACCAAAATTGGACATAACGGTCGTGACCACAGTGTTTGTCAGCAGCTTGCCACGCTCCTTCATGTAGCAACCGTAGATATACAGGATGTGGTCGCCGGTGATGACGTTACCCTTCTCGTCCACACACAGGCAACGGTCAGCATCGCCGTCATAGGCAAAACCGATGTCCAGACCCTTCTCTACAACGAACTTCTGCAGACCCTCGATATGGGTAGAGCCAGCATTGTTGTTGATGTTCAGACCGTTTGGCTTGTTGTTGATGACGTAGGTATCTGCGCCCAGTGCGTCGAACACGCTCTTAGCAATGTTCCAGCTTGCACCATTAGCGCAGTCCAGACCGACCTTGACGCCCTTAAAGGAGTAGATACCGAGGCTGATCAGATAGCCCATGTAGCGGTTACGACCAGAAACATAGTCCACGGTGCAGCCGATGTGCTCACGATGAGCAAAAGGCAACTCCGGCCAGTCCTTATCGAACACGTGCAGTTTGCCATCGATGTAATCCTCCACCAGTAGCAAAGTCTCCTCGGGCATCTTTTCTCCGTAGCAATCGATCAGCTTGATGCCGTTGTCATAGTAGGGGTTGTGGCTGGCAGAAATCATGATGCCACAGTCGAAGTCGTCCACGCGAGCGATGTAAGCCACAGACGGGGTGGTGGTGACGTGCAGCAGGTAGGCGTCTGCGCCGGAAGCGGTCAGGCCGGCGACCAGACTGTACTCGAACATATAGGAGCTGCGGCGGGTATCCTTGCCGATCACAATGCGGGCAGGCTCGTTGTTGCCGTTGCGCTCGCGCAGGGCGTTGTAGTACCAGCCCAAGAAACGCCCCACTTTATATGCGTAGTCGGCGGTCAAATCAATACCGGCTTCGCCGCGGAAGCCATCAGTTCCAAAATACTTTCCCACTGTAAATCATCTCCCATTAGACCCATAGATTCGCACACTGCTTCTCGTCTAATATTTCCATAATAGCAAGTCGAGAATTCGATGAGTCTTTCTTCAAAATATCTAGAATTTACTTATAAGTGCTGTCCATTTTATTTATAGGTATTTTCTTATTTTCATCTTAACCTTTTCCGGAATAGCTCGTCTTAATCGTTCTTTAAATGATGCAGGTTTTAAATATCTTTTTCCAAGCATATTAAATTCCATTGTTCCAATAGCCCCCATAAACTGCTCACGATTTTGAGGCTTCTTGCATGACTCTGTTACCGCTGCATTTCCTTTTAACGCTGACCGAATCGGAACTTCTCGAAAGAATACATTCGCTTTTATTGAATCAAAAAACATCTTTCCTGTTTCTGAATGTATTAGAATCATTGATAATCCTTTATCATCATCCAAATCTGGGCAAATGTTTCCGCACCCCCAGAAATCAGCTAATGTCATGTCACTTTCGCGGTTTTCTTTTTTAAAGGAACAAGCGTAACAGGATGGTCTTAAACAAAGGTTCTGCAAGAACATTTGCATGAACAAATCCTTATAAAGGATTTGTTCGTACGAAGTATTATTTGTAAATTTAAATAATACTTCGTACTTTTTCCAGCCATGTTTTTTATGTCTGAAAAAAGTTCGATACGCAGTTGCGCCCGCGTGTCGTTCGCGGAAGCGAACATAATTCCCCCAAAGCTTAGGACTCGGCGAACCATGACATACAACATCTACACAAACTAGTTTTTCATAATCTTTTTGTAGATAAGCTTTTAGTCCTTCTATTTCGCACGGTGTTCCCGAAAAAAGAACTTTCACTCCATCTTCTAAAGCTTTTCTCGCCTGTTTATAGGTTGACCCAATTTCACTTTGAACATATTTGCTCCCTTGTAATTTCTCAATATCTTCCAACTCGCTCACTGCAATATGATGTACTTTTTTGCAATCATCTGACATTGCAGCACCAAAGACAATCCCCCCCTCTTCAATAATTCTCCGTGCCAATAAGCAAAAAATGCCTCCAGAAGAACTGTTCAGCCTTTCTTCCTCATTGTTATTGTACGCAGCATAGCACAATGGTTCGCCTGACCGTTTTTTGCTAACATTCAGTACAGGACAAACTTTTTCGCACATTCCACAGTTAACACACTTATTTTTCTCTACAACCGGATAAAGAAAGCCCTCTTCATCAGCACACATAGTAATGCACTGTTTGGGGCATATCTGTTCGCAGGCTGAGCAACCACAACATTGTTCCTTTTTTTCGATCTTAATCATAACCCCTCCTGTTTTAGACACCTTGTCCACCGGTATTAAGGATCATATAAACCCAACGATTTTTAAAGCTTTTTCGTGGTTTTTTAACATCAGCTGTCCTATATAAACTATTGCAAAACTAATCAAAGCTGTAAAAACAAATCTTATCCCTGACATAATCAACCAATTTTCATTTATAATAAAGCATTTGACAACGCTAAGGATGAGCATATGAATATAAAAAATTCCGTAAGAGCAGTCTCCAATCTTTTTTATCATAGATAGCTTATTTAACATATTGTTTTCTGCATTTTTTAAAATCAGTCCTATAACCGCCGTAGCATACAGGAAAGAACCAAATGTTATCTGACTTGTGTAAAAGCCCACTTCCATTCCAAGCATTTTTAACGCAAAAGCCTCAAAGCAGCTCAATATCCATGTCCCTATAACAAAACCCAAATTACATTTTAATTTCATTCCGTTTCGAACTTGAAGCCCCAAGTAGTAAAACAGAAACCACGCCATAAATGGTGTTTCATAAAACAAAGGTTGTTTTTTTGTGATAAAATTCCACGCATATATAAAGACCAAATATCCCGGAGTGATAAACCATAGCATTCTACTCACGATAGATTTTTTCTTTATAATACGAGCTAACCACGGCGTTAAAAATGTAAGCTGTATAAGAACCACAATATAATAAAACGGAGCGGAAGCTTTCCCTAGAAATATTTTTCCTAATAGTTTAATCCAATTTATTTTATTTCCGTTATAAACACTTATAAAGCAGGAGAGCATGCTGTATATGAGCGACCAAAAAATGAAGGGCACGCATAGTCTCTCCCCCCCGATTTATAATCCATCCTTTAACACTGAATCGTTTAGAGGACAATTTATCAATATTCACAAAATATCCTGCCATAAAAACAAAAATCGCAACTGCAAAATTTATTATCTGACGAATTATCACAATTCCATTATTAAAGTCATAACATTATAGCGAGTGAATCAGCACTACGGCAAGAATACAAACACCTCTAACGCTCTGCCAATATATATTCTTCTCATTACTCATATTTACTTTTTTCCTTTATGTAACAGCTTATCTACCAGGGCCTTTTCCTCTACATTCATTCCGAAATTCCACATACTTACTATATACACCATTGTATAAACAACAATAAAGAACAGATATTCTGATATTTTTTCAAACGTAACACATCTCATAATGAAACCGCCCACAACTACTGGTGCTATCATTCCCTTTGAAAGAGACAAAACGCTTTTCCAAAAAGCGATCATATCCAAACCCATTCCGAATTGGTAATAAATATTGATAATAATCCCGTTGGCCAGAACCAAGCCAATTGCAGTTCCCATCGCCGAACCCACCGGACCAAATGCTTTTGCAAGAGGAACACTAATCACAACATTGAGCAAAGCCATTATAAAATAAATAATTGCGCGCACTTGATGCTTATTGACCGCCCTCTGGATTTCAATTCCAAGATTCTGAATCAATGGAATCATCGCCGGAAGAATTAGTAGCAATGCTACAGGATACGCCTGCGCATATTCTATTGTCGAATAAATATTGGTAATAAAGTATCTTCCAAAAATTACAAATCCAGAAGCAACAAGCATCAGAATCAAATATTGTACTCGGCCAACACGAATCATCAACTGTGTAAATTGTTTGTTCATATTTGTTTTTTCCTCTGCCGCAATACGGTTTACCCGCGGTGCAAACACAGAAGAAATCGCAGTCGAAAAATTCATCACCAACGTGTTTATTTGCGCACCAACACCATAAATAGCGACTGCTCCCGTACCAGAAACCCATCCTAGTATAAATTTATCTACTGACCAGTTAATCTGATCAATTACCATATTTAAAAATAGGAAGAAACTAAACTGCGCAATTTCACGTAAAACATGAAAATCAAATTGGTCAAATGCAAATTGTATTTTTAAGATTTTAACGCAATAAAATACATTGACCAAAAGTTTTGCTATCGTTATAAATGTTGTTACTCCTACCACCGCTACTGAGCCAAATCCCATCAACAGAAGGGGAAAAGCCAACAATGGATTGCACAATACGCCAATCAATGTAACTAATCGTTGAAAAAGAAATTTTTCATGGGCACTGACCATAGAATCCAGTAGCCCAGAGGGGAACGTCAACGCTATGTTCACGACCAGAATCCGCATCAAAATTTGAGCCGTATGTAATTCTTGATCCGTTAGTTTATTACCGAAGATTTGTTTTGGAAATTGAGCAAGAATCATTCCGCAAACAAATGCAGTTAATGACATTAACATAAATAATGTCAAAAACATACCATTCAGTTGTGCAATCCCTCTCGCATCATTTTGTGCCTTTTTCTTTGAATAGAAACGAAGGTAAGCACCCGTAAAGCCAAGACTAAATAGGCTAAGATAGCTAACAAAGCTTCCAACTAATGTATATAGGCCATATTCACTCTGACCCAAAAGATGAATCATTACCGGTGTATACAAAAGCTGAATCAGCATATTGATTCCGGTCGATACATACGAAAGAACAATTCCAATTTTAAGCTGGTTGCTGCTCAACATTCTATGTCCCCCAATGCAGCCTTCAAAAACTCATATGACTTATCTGCCTGCACCTTTAAAATTTTATTAGCATTGCTATAATCAGGAGTCGAAAGTTTATTACTACTGTTTTCATAGCAATTCAATAATCCACTCTGTTCTAAAATGTCAGTTACACGATGGTTATTATTTGTTTTTCCCTGATTTTTAAAGCGTGACAAAGCCCAAAATGGTCTGTTGAAGATTATGGAAAATGCAGTTGCATGGAAAGAATCCGTTACAACTCCTGCTGCATTTTCAATCAACCCTAAGAACTCTTGCGGAGAAGCTGCTGAAATTTGAATATCTCCAAAATTATCATCCAACTGATTATAACCATTTAGATATGGAATTGTGACAAGCTTGCAAGAGTTTTCTTTTGCAATTTTTATTGCACGTTCATGCCATTCCTTATTTGATCCTAGGAGATAACAAAAAATATAGGGCGTTTTAATATGCGGTTCTTGCACAATTTCATGCCAGTCTGCCGCAGAAAGTAAAAAGACCGGATCCAGAACAACAGAGACCTTTTTGCCACTCATTTGTTCAAAGTAAGGAATTACACTTTTTTCTCGAACAGAGATTGCCGTAAATTTGGGCAGATTTTTTTTGAAAATTTCATCCTGCCATTTTCCAAATTTTGTACTTGCACTGCTTGCTGCATAAGAAATTCTTTTCGTATCCCTCTTAGCAAACCCAAGACAAAAAGCGTCTAAATCAATCCCACCATTCCATACCTGATCACTACCCGTGATTAGATGCGTAAACATTTCTGCACAATCTTCAACCGTATTATACCTATAGATTTTTTCTGTATGGGGAATAATTGCTTCAAACTGTCTAAATGCGTTTATTCTTGCGGTGGAGTCCAAAGTTTTTTTTCTTTTATTAAAAAAAGCTTTTAGCCGATTACACACCATCTTTGCATTTTCGGCAAATGAACGGTATTGTAAACTATGCTTAAGTTTTTCTTTGATTGGCGTCGGAGAAATTGTGTAGCTGATTTGAACGCACTCACCACTCTCCCCAACAAGCTTTTGAACTGCTCTTTGCAATGCATATGACTGCAGCATCCCTCCATAATTGATATTATTTTTGTAGAGGGTCATTATTCCAATTTTTTTCATGCTTTCCCCCATTTACATCAATTCAGAAGTGTATCAAAAAAGCGAATAAATTCTTCAGAAATCACCTTGCGGTCATACCTCGCAGCGGTTTTCAAGCCATTTTGAACGATTTGTTTCCGTTCATCATCCGAGATTAAGGCAGCTTCTTCTATTGTTTCAGCAAGCTGTTCTATATTCCCCTTTTCGAACATCAGACAGTTGTCCTTGTCTGTCGCATATGTGGCAATTCCAGAATTATTGCTGCAAATGCAAAATGTTCCACAAGCCATTGCTTCAAGACCTACTAATCCCAAACTCTCACTCTCACTCGCAAATAAAAAGAGATTCAACGAGCTGTAGTAGTTTGTCAAGTCTTTTTGTGCACAAAAAGGCCGTTTTTCCGTGATACTTTTTAGGTCAAGTTTTTCCAGTTCTTCTTCCAGCAAGTCATCCTGATCTCCGCTGCCCACAATCAGCAATTTTAAATTGGGTATAATATTTTTTTCTTGAACCATTTTCACCGCTTTTATAGCCGTATCCCAGCCTTTTCCTGCGGTAATTCGCCCAATCAAGCCAATGTAATAAGCACTCGCTTCTAATCCACACTGTTTCCGTGCTTTTTTCATATCAACTGGGTAGAGGATTTCCCGGTTGACACCGCCAGAGGGTGATACAAATATTTTATCAGTCGGATAATCAAACGTCTTAGCAACCATCTCTTTAAAATAGGAAGATGGAACAATTACTCGATCTGCCAGCGGCAAGATTTTTCGAGAACGCTCGATATTTCTTCCGTCATCTTCTTTCGTTTGAATTACCACATCATTTCCATGAGCATTCTCGACCAAGTACATCTTAGGATGAATCCTTTTTAGAATGCGGGCTGGAACCGCTGTATGCGAGACAAAGTGCGCATACAGACAATCGTATCCACCAAAGGCTCCAAGAAATACACATTTCGTGTAAGCCCAACAGTAGGCAAGTAAACGTACAAATTTATTATCACATTTTGGTATGGAGCAAACGCTTACCTTGTATCCACCGTTTCGTAAAATTGCAGCGGAATTTTGGACAAAGACGCCATAATGCGGGTATTTCTTTGACGGATACATATTACTTAAAATCAATATCTTTTTCATTATTACGAATCACCTTTTTAACGCACTATATCCATAATTCATATGTTCCGAGCAGATTAGTAGCAAAATCATAGAGGTTGCGGGAAGCGTAGATTGAAAAGTATGTCCAGCCAATACACCAAACAGCATTATGATTCCTGCTGCAAATTTTGCTCCCCATAGTTCTATGCATGGATAACTATTAACCAAATTTTTTAAATAGAAATGCACAACTGCAACCGTTATGATAATGCCATGTTGAAACAACATATCGAACAAGTCCATTTCTATCAACCCGGCAGATGCAACATAGACACTCGCTTTTCGAGAAACTGCCTGATCGTAATATCCTCTGCCTATAAGTAGATTGATGAACCCTTTAGGATTATCAAAGATCGAATTATTAAAATTTGGTAGAATTTTATTGTTTCTATTCGATAGCAAAAACGACACAATATCTGTATTCATTTGATTATATTTAAACTGTATCATGCGAATTGTAGAGTCCATCTGCTGTCGCATTAGATAAAGAATTCCCATCGCGATAGGAACACAAATTACTGTCAATGTAATAAATCTCAAAAATCTCAATCTTATATTTGGTGTATGCAACATAATAACAATGGTTCCGACAATCAACATGATCATTCCAGTTTTTGCTCCGGTCAACAGTATACAAATTGCATTCATGAATGTCGGAATAAGAGCTATTCTGTCTCGATTATTCACAGAATCATATAGCGATATAATAAACATTGCAACCAAAACAACGCTTAACTCATTTCCAGCACCATAGAAACCAGAATAACCTGCATCATAGGTTTTATATGATTGGTAACCCCATCCAAGCGCGTATGGAATCAACAGTGATAACGGATAAAACCATCTATAGTATCTGATACATTTGTATACTCTTTTTGTGTCAATCACTTGATTGTCTACCATGTTTTCCAAAACACCAAAAAGTGCGATTGGATAAAACAATTTACTCAATTGTATATAATCCGTTATTATTCCCGCAGTTGTCCCATGAAGGAGGGAATATATCAATGGGAGAATAATAATTGCACAAACTATAATTGTAAGCTTTCTAAATTTATTTTTTGTCGCGTGCATACAATAATACAATAGAATAAATGCCAGAAAGAACAACCTATATCCTTTTCCAAGAGCTGAATCTTCGCCGGTGCTACGCATTGTAGCTCCAACAAAATTGTCTATTACTGGCGCAAAGTATAAAAACAGCAAAACAACATCTGCACTTAATTTCTTTACTCGAATCTTCATAACTCTCTCTTAAGAACAAAATCTTCAAAATTTCCTATTATTCTCACCGGATTTCCTCCAACAACCGTCCCCTCAAGCACATCTTTGCAAACTACTGTCCCCCCCCAACGACACAATTGGGTCCAATCTTTTTACCGGGCAAAATAATTGTTCCTGTCCCAATCAACACATTATCAAAAATTTCAGTGGGTGCTGTAAAATATTTGAATTTGTTGGTTTTATACTTTGTATTCAACAAAGCATTTGAAATATCATGATTGATAAAAGTAACATCCGATGCAATTTTCACATTGTCATGGATAAAAATCAATTTTGGATCACCCGGCATTTTCCATGGATGCCAATAGCAGTTCTCTCCCATAGAACCAAACAACTTGTGTTTACGTATATATTCCGCTCGCCGGTATCCCTCACCGCAAAGGAGCAGCCGAACAGAGTGGTACATCTTTACAAATGTTCTCATCCACCTCTTTGCATTCATAGTTACCCCTCCAAAAACGTCTTCTCGTATTCTCCCACGATTTTTTCCCAGCTATATGCATCTCGCACCCGGTCGGTACTTCTTTTGTCCAACAGGGTGATTGTATCTGCATCCAGTGCGTCAGCCTGCTCCAGCAAGGCAGCCAAATTGCCAGAATCCTTCGACCAGTACAGAGCGCTGTCTTCGCCAACTTCTTTGTTAAAGCCAACGCCCAAAAGCAAATTCAACCGGGTACTGGCAAGTGCCTCCAACAGACTGGGATTAGTGCCACCGACTTCGTGACCGTGCAGATAACCGTAAGCTTCCTCGCGGATTTTTTTCAGCAAGTCCTGATCGTACACCGTGCCAACAAATTTGATGCGCTTATCTTTCTCAAAACCGGTTTTCTCACGAAGCTGCTCATAGAACTTGTTATGCTCTACGTTTGTGATAATAATGAGGTCTTTTTCGGTTTTGCTGCGCATAAACTCTGTGATCATAGTCTCATAGTTGTTCTCCGGAACAAAACGGCCAACGATCAAATAATAATCCCCACGGTTGACATTGAACTGCGTATACCACTCGTTCAGCTTTTCCTCATCGCACTGAGAGCGATCAGTATACGCGCCATACGCAATAAACGTGGTATCCTTCACCCGACTGCCATAAGTATCTTTGATATATTTCTCGATATTGACAGAATCGCAGATTGCCAAATCGCTGTTCTCGACCAGACACTTTTCGCAATACCGCAGAAAAGCTTTGGCCGGAGCGCTCCACTTACTGCGCTTCCACTCCAACCCATCTGGGTTGCAGTAGACCTTTGCGCCCAGTTTGTGCAACTTTTTGGCGTGAGGAATCAGCAAAGGTCCAATTCTGCATCCCAGAATACAGACGATTACTTTCTCCTGCGGATGCTGTTTTGCCCATTCCTCCACCTGATTCAGAACCAGACCCACATGGAAAATGCGTCCGGGAGCACCGGGTAGCGGAACGCGAACATTAAAGCAGTCTGCATCATTATGTTCGAAATGTTTTTCATCGTTGTTCATACAGGAAACATGATACATTAAATCTTTCGACTGCTTTCCTGCTGTCAAGTTTTCCACGAATGTTTCAAATCCGCCATACTGTGCCGGAATACCTTTGCTGCCTACAATAAAAACATGTGTCATAAAATTAAATTCCCCTTAGTTATTGATAATCAAATATATCGCTACGATTCTTGTTCCCTTTGGATTCAGTGCAATCACAACGATCCTTGTCTTCATTGGGTGTTTTTCTAAATCCATTGCGGGCTGAGTTAGGTTTTCGCCCCGCTTTGGATCATAGCAATGAACTGGAACATACTCATCAATGCTTGCAATATAGCGTGTCTGATAGGCGCTTGAAACGCTAACGTCCGGCTTAAACAAAAGGCTGCCCTCCTGATAGGTAAGCGTTCCATTGAGCAGAATACCGTCCTGTGCATCAACGCCCGCGAGCTGATTTGCAAATATCAGTTCTTGCGGGTACTCCTTAAGCCTCACTCCCGTATTGGCCGTGATCTTATCCAATACATAAACTCCCTCTGGATACTCGTGCGTATCACAAACCTTCCACTCCTTGTGGATGCCATTTTCAAAGGCACTATAGTAATACACACCATCCTCGTGGCGGAACTGCTCGGTCACGACCATATAGGGATGTGCGGTCTCAAGGGTGCTCCACAGAAAATCGTTAAACTGCACCTTGGTATTCTGCACAGTGCCCACTGCCTCCTCTGTTGCCTTCGGGGTGTCCTCCCTCGGTGCGTTCGTATCACTGGACTCGCCCTTGAGCTCTGCAGCATTCAAATCGACCACACCAAATACGAAGCCTGACAAATCAAGGAAAAATGCAAGCATCAATGCAAACAGTGCCAGCCCTCTATACGGACTTGTAAGATAGATTGTTCCCTGCTCCAATGCGTTATGGTCATTGATATATCTGCGCGTTGTATTGTCCAAATTTGCACAGGAGGCAGTTCGATCAAACTCTGTCAGAATTGCCTGCTGCGTCTCCGTGATTTCGCTCACATCTGCCGACGAGCCCACAAAGGTAGGAAGTGCACTAATCTGTGCCTTCAGCTTTTCGAGTCGCCCCCGCCAAGTCTTTTTCCATGTTGCATCGTTTGCTGTAGTAGAGATATCTGCATCCGCAGTCGTAACTTCTGTATTGATTGAGCCCGTCCGCGCCTCACTCGATGCAGGTTTCTCATTGTCCGTATTTTCTGCAGCAATATCTGTATCTGTCAGGCTCGTCTCGTCAGGTGCCTGATTAGCACCCTCGCCATCGTTCACCGCCGTATCATTTGTATCCGCAGCAGCCTCATCCGCTGCTGCAGACGAGGCTGCTGCGTCTGACGAGCTTGTCGAGGCCGCTACGTCCTTATCCTGCATCGTATCCGACATGCTGTCCGCTTCCCGCAACTCTGTGATAAACGTATTCAGCTCTTTTTCGATGCTCTTTACATCCGAATAATCGTTCAGATTTAAAACAAGTGCATTCATCTGCGTCAACAGAGCACTGTAGGAAAGGCTGCCATTGCTATCTGTGCTGGTTTCGGAAAGCGCTTCTGAATCGCGTAGGCTCGTAAATGTTTTTGTTGCCAGTTCTAACAAATGCGCATCATTTGGATTGTCCTGAAAAAGCTCTGTCTGCATTTCAATCAGATTGCTCTTAATCGAAATATCACTGGTCGAATTGGACAGGCCAAGGTCTACCGCATAAATAGCAAGCCGCCCACTCACATTTCGCAGTGCGGCCATTTCCTGCTGGAGCCTATTTTGTTCGTTTACTGCTGTCTCCTGCATTCCCCGATAGCTGCTCAACAGCGCATATAAGCTCTCTATATTCGTCTGTGCATCCGCATTGCGAATTTGCCGACTGATCGTGTCAATTTGGCTGCTATAATTTTGCAGCCGACTTTCGATGCTCACCTCCTGTGCCTCATCGCTTTCCAGTGCAGCCGCAACACTCGTTTGTGCCTGCTCAACGGCCTGCGCTGCAAGGCTCCGATTTTCCTGCGAGGGTGCTGTGACAAAGGCATTTTCCATCTGGTCTATGACGGTAGCCATATAGCTGCTTGCGATCGTATCATCGCTGGCATAGCGCTGTCGCTCCGCTTCCCAGTCCATACTAAAATCAGAGGCCTGCGTTGGGAGCTGGTTTGCCAGCGTCTGAAGGCTCAAAATTTTTTGTCCCAGCTCAGACTCCAAATATGTACGGTATGTCTTTGCATAGTCACTGGCCTTGTACAGCTCCTTTCGGTACGTTTGCTGAACCAGAAGTTCACTGTCAATATTCCACGATCCCTTGTGGATCGTTTCTGCAATATAGACATAGCTGAACCACGATGAGCAGAACAATGAGATTGCCGACAATACCAGCAGAACAAGGGTTATAAGGGCTTTCACTCCTGTTTTAAATGCCTTTTTCTCCCAGATATTGCTTATATATTTGGGCAGACTCATGCTCAAGGCCAGCAGAATCCCCTGTATTGCACCGGAGGTCACGTAGGCGATTGCATCATCATGGAAGATATAGTTCTTCATGCCCTGCGCGGTTGTGAAAAACGACGCGATCGCCAGACAAACGATTGCAAGCTGCAGTAGCTGCGCGCTGCTCTTTCCCTCGGACACAAAGCGTTTTTCTATATCTGCCGCATTTTTTTGCCGACTGTTCACTTTTATCCCCCTCACTTTCGCGTAATTCTGCTGTTGAACGGATTAAAGGTCTTTTTTCCCTCTCTCCTATATCCAGCGCGCAATCGATTTACCTTTCGCTCTACCGCCTCGCACATTCCATCAATAACATTTTGGTATATCTTTTCGATTTTTTCGTTGACACGGTCATCCGTAATCAGCAGATTGCTGATTGCCAGATACAACGAGTGAAGCACACTTGCAAGCAGAGTTGCGCCCAGAAGGATCAGATAAGAAAAGATAAAGCCGCCCTCCTCACGAAGAAGCGTATCTCTCATATCCATCAGGAGATTGATGATTTCAAGAACAATCACGACCACCGCGAACAGCAGGATCACGACCGCCATGGCCTCCAGCGATCTTCCAACAAACCTCGGAAATGCACTGGCGTTTTCACCCGTAGCAGCCGCTGTGTTCGGTTTTTTATCATCCAGAAAAATTGAGTAGAGCAGCGCAACACCAACGGCTAATAGTCCGATTGAATTGGAATATTCCCGCAGGAATCCTCTTCCCGACATTTTAGTGAGCAGATCGTCAAATATTATGTAAACGATATTCGCTGCGCCAAAGGCCGTACCTAAGACAATAACGTATAAGACCAAATAAAATGCAAAGGCCTCTGGGAACGCTCTTACTGTGCCATCCTCTGCAACGATCTGACCAATCGTCATCACACCAGTCTTCCAGAGCTCGAATAAGCCTCTATCGGTCTGCTCCTCCACGCAAAATAATGGAATGACAATAAAGGCCGCAAATACACTCAGTGTCAGAATGCCCTTGACAAGGGGCTCCCGCAACACCTTTATCAGAAGTGCTTGGCTGCCCTCCTTTATTTCCTTTACCTTATCCTGCTTGTTGAACACGGCGTACCAAACAGACCTTGCTCCACAAACCACCATTCCCAAAAGAAGAAGCAGAACAATCACCAGAATCGCTATGCCCGCCACAGTTGCCAAAAGCTTTACAAGGAGGCGCGAGCCGTAAACAAGCCCCGGCGTCACAGCACTGTTTACGGCAAAAAAGACACTATTATCCAGCACTGAAACACCAACATACGTCCCCAAAAAGAGTACTGCGAGCGCTAAAAAGCCAAATACATTCTGCCGGTGCGCTCTGAATGCTGCGGCTTCCTCACCATTTATGTTCCTCGGATTCAGCCACCGGAGAACGGCATTTATCGCAATCAGCACAAGCAGAAGTGCTATCATCACCGATAAAAGTGTGATCATGTTCTGGACCATATACTCGCCCTCCAAGCAGCCAACTCTTCCTCAAACGTCACAACTCCATCTTCCAGCAGCTCCAACAAGTTCCTGCTCGTACTGCCGCCCTGCTTCCATAATCCGATTCCAACAAAAAAGGCGATTCCCATGCAGACCACCAAAAGTAGGATTCTCAAATCATCCGGGTGTATTCCATACCTGTCACACAGATAGTAAAGCATTCCACGTCTAAAGGCTCTTACTAATATCCAAGCCAAAAACATTTCCAGAAGTATCTGTAAAAGAGGCTCTGCATTGCCCCTGTTCTGGGGCAATCGTAGCCAAAACGCAATTGCAAGCATGACCGTCCATACTGCCGCCTCAAGAAGGTTTCCCTTATCACACTGCCGAATGGTTTGCTCAAGCCAGCGCACGAGTTCCTTCAGGTGCTCCAGTAGATAGCGTACCGACTGAAGCAGACCACAAAGTGCCCTACATAGTAGCCCGGAAACCAAAAAAAGCTCAAGGACACCACAAATGTTCCATGCCAGATTCCATCCATAAAGCAGGTCTGACCATTGCCTCAATGGCTTTGAAAACACATCGACATTGACGAGATAGGCCTCACACACAAGCACAACGATTTGCAAAAGTTCTACTTTGCGTTGTTCAGCCCGCCCATTCGATGTGAGAACACTTATAAAGCTCGCCACAAGCAATAGAATATTGACCGTTTTCTGCGCCTCATCCCCATATGGGAAGCCAACCCAATCCATCTGGAACTCCAGCCAAAGAAGCAAAACCGCACCGCCTAGTGCCGCCCAATAGTTTTTTATGAATTGCCTCAAATTCATACTTCCTCACACTTTCGTAGTCGGATTTACATTATTCTACGCTCACTCCACAGGGATTCTCGCTTTTCTCAACGACCTTACTCTCTCTCAACAGAACAATGCTCTCTCGCCGGAATTCCGGGTCGATTTTTCCATCCACAACGCCCTTGCGCCCCAACACGACCTGAATACTTTTCCAAATGACTTTCAGGTCAAATTTCAAGCTGACATTCTGGACATACTCGCGGTCGTAGTAAACCTTATCGTATACCTCCACCGTATCCCGACCGTTGATCTGTGCCCAACCGGTAATGCCCGGCGTTACCTGATACACACCGTACCAGCGGCGCAGAAAACGAATCTCACGTTCCGTATACACCAGCGGACGAGGGCCAATCAGGCTCATTTCACCACGAACCACGTTTGCCAACTGCGGCAGCTCATCAATACTGGTGTCCCGTAAAAACCGACCCACTTTGGAAATGTACATCTGCGGATTTTCCAAATCTCCCGTAGCCACATTTTTAGGTGCAGAACTCTTCATCGTCCGGAACTTGATGATATTGAAGCAATGAGCCCCCTTGCCCACGCGCTTCTGTAAAAAGAAGATAGGCTCATCCGGTGCACTGACTTTTTGTGCAATACTTACCGCCAAAAACAAGGGTGAAAGTAAAACTAACGCCAGCGCTGCCAAAATCCGGTCAATTACAGATCTTGCCGCAAGATATCTTTTCTGTTTCCGGGTCAAGTGGACATAGTACGGTCCAAAATCAACGTGGTAGCTTAATTCTTCCATTTTTTTCATGTTTTCCTCACACTTTTAACTTACTTGTGCGTATTTTTTCGTATTTCTGTCTGTAAGTCCAATTGTTCCTAACAGCACACAAAGCAGTTGCTTTTGTCTTTCGTTCAACTTTCTTCAACCTGCTTTCGCCGTAACGGTTTCGGCTTGTACCGCCCGCCCAGACGAGCGCTTCGGGTTGCTTTTCCCCCACCGCATCCCGATTTCATCCAGCTTTGCAATCCGCTCCTCTGTCAAAACAGCGCCGCTTTTTTCAGGATTCTGGCGGGTATACCGCTGCCGTTTGACCCAATTTCCGAGGTTGTAACCGCCCGGTGACACATATTCTGCTGGGACGTTCAGGTCGCCGTGGGCATCAAAATAGCGCTTTGCCTCCTGATACCCCTCGTTCCACTTGCGGTCATTGCGATTGCCCCAGTACATCCCGATCCGGCTGAGCCGCTCGACCTGTTCCTCCGTCAGTTTTCCTTTCGGGTACGCCCATTGCTGGCTTTCGACCCATTGTCCCAGCCGTTCGCCAGCCGCTGTCACATAGGAACGTGGGATATTCAGGTTGCCGTTTTCCTCATAATAAGCCGCAGCCAGCGCATAAGCCTTTTCCCACTTGGCATCGAAAATGTTCCACACCATGCCGATCTCATCCAGCTGTGCGATGCGTTCTTCTTTTAAGCGGCCATTCAGCTTCTGCTGCCGGGTCTTGATGATCCACTGTCCCAGTGGGTAGCCGTCCGGGTCTACATATTTTCCGGGCACCATCAGGTTCCCGTAGGTGTCGTGGTATTTCTTGGCGACCTCAAATCCATGCTGCCACGCAATTTCCTTCCGGTTTCCCCAGACCATCCCGATGCTGTCCAGCCGCGCGATCTGCTGCTCGGTCAGATTGCCTTGGATCTGTCCCTCGCGCACACGGCGCTGGGTGATCAGCCACACACCAAGGCTCAGACCACCGGGCGTCGTATACAGTTTCGGGACGTTCAAATTGCCGTGCTCCGCATAGTAGATACTTGCCTCAGAGAAATAGTGCTCCCAACCGGAAGAGAGACTTGCCTGTAGCTGCTCGAACAGCACCCGGCAGTCGTGCACTTGCTCGATGACCTCGAACCGCTCGGTGACGATTTTATCACCCTCACCGTTGGCATAGAGCCGGTGAACTGCCTCCTGCATCTCGCTTTGCAGGCCGGAAATACTGGTCAGACCCTCGAAATTGTTGACCACATCCAAGATCAGCGGGGCTGCGGTGTCCCCGGCGGTCAGGGCACGTCCGATCTGCTGCTTGTAGACGATGGGTGAAATCGTTGGTCGGAACAGAATGACGCCGGAAATGCCCTCCACATGGACGCCCTCATTGAGCATATCAATGCAGAACAGCAGCTTCAGCCGGTCACTGGTGTCCGTTTTGAAGTCTGCAAACGCCTTGTCAGTGTTCGGATCATCCGAGTAGGCTTCGTAAACCACAACATCCGGGTTGACCCCTGCAAACCATTCGGGCACATGGGAAACCATTTCGTCCATATGCTCTTTGTTTGCGCAGAATACGATGTATTTTCCACTTGTCTGCGTGATATGATGTTGAAAGACAAGATCAAGTCCGTCTGCCTGTTCCAGTGCCCGGCGCAGTGCGTCCAGATATTTCTGATTCACATCCTGAATGCCCGGTGCCCGCAGGTTGTCCACTCGTGCCTGATACTTTGCAAGCGTTTTCTGGTATTGATAAACAGTGGTCACATATTTCGGGGCAGGCAAAATGCCCCTGACGACTGCTTCGCCAAGGGTCATGTCGCTCGCCGTATGCCCATCAAAGAGTTCTTCGGCCATGTCACGGTTATTATCCAGATACCGGATGTTTGTTGCCGTCAGCCCCAGAAGCTTTGCCTCCGGGCATAACTTTAATAAAGCCACCGTGCTTTCGCCCCAGCATTCCGCACCGGCACGGTGGAATTCATCGAGTATAATATAGGCAGGCTTCTGCGCTGCAATTTTCTCCAGCTGCGCCTGTGTACAGCACATCAGTTTGGCATAGGTATAAAAGTGAACATTTGACAATGGAAAGCCCGGGTCGTTCTTTTTCAAGCTTTCCAACTGGGTTTTGAAAATGTATTCACTGGGAGAAAGCCAGATCACGACCTTCTCCGGGTTGTCCTCGATCAGCTTGAACGCAATGTAGCTCTTTCCGGTGCCGGTGGGATGGACAATGGCAGCTTTGCCATACTGGTCCATCATCCGGACTGCCGCACGATATGCTTTCTCGTTGTGCTCAAACAGACACAATGCCACCTTGTTCACCCCTTCCGCAATAAAGGGGTATCTCTCATTTGGTTAATGGAAGAAGGGACTTGATAAATAGCGATTTACCGAATGTTTCACAAGTGCTCGACCACGAATCGCCCCCTTAAAAGTTTTCGAAAACACGATTTATTTCTCGTCGTTTACGCGTCATATCAGAATGAACATATTTTTTTAACGTGACCGCTGCATCTGCATGACCCAACAGTTCACTCAAAGTTTTAATGTCGCAGTGCGCCTGCAAGCAGGTCGTTGCAAAGGTATGACGAAACGCATGAGGGTGCGCCTGATGGACACAGGCTTTTTTCAGATAGCCATAAATGCTCTTACGGTAGCATCGCGGTTCGACTGGCTTTTCCTCGTTGCCAGATAGAAACCAAGTTTCGCTGCTGAAATCTTTCGACAGCTTCTTCAGAGCACGAAGCAGCGCTTTAGGAATGGGAATCTCACGATGGGAGTTTTTGGTCTTGGGAGATTGTACGATGACTTTTGTGTGGCCATTTCCACAAGAAATCCGAGTCACAGTTCGCTGGATCGTCACAGTTCCTGCCGATAAATCAAAATCTCCCCATTTCAATCCGCAGATCTCGCCAATACGCAGCCCCAACTGAAAACCAAGCAGCAGACCTATTTTCCGGGGCGTAGGAGAATCCATCACGAACGACTGTAATTTCTTTTGTTCTTCTATGGTAAACGGCAGCAGCACTTTGGAGGATTTTTGCGGCAGCTTTACCGTGATCTCTAAAGGGCGAATGAGACGAAAATGCGCTGCATACTTGCAGATGCGCCGCAGCATCGACAAGCACTCCTGTGCCATGGTTGCCCCTAAAGGCTTTTGCTTTCCGTTGGCTGGTATTATCACTGCCAAAAGTCCCTGCTCCAGAATTTTTTCGTTTAAAGCGCTCACTTTGAAATCCCCGAAAACAGGCTGGAGATAATGTCGAAGAGTATACTGATAGTGTGCGAAAGTTGATTCTTTTACACCCTGCCGGACAGAATACAACCATTGCTCTGAAATTTCCGAAAAAGTAATATCGGTGCAGTTCAGGTTATAAATGCCATACTCTGCCTTCTTGCGGGCAGAGATTTCTCTTACTTCGGTATAAGTCGCCCCATATACATAGCCCCAGCAGGGCTTTCCGTCCGCAGAACGGCCTTTGATATATCGCCCCTCCCACCGTCCATCGCTGCGCTTTCGGATGTTTTCACCTCGTCTTGCCATATAAAGCCTCCTGCTGACACCTTATTGACCACTATTGATTTGAAAATTGAAGTTGTGGCTGATTATCTGAACAAATTGGACAACAAATCACAAAAAGATTGACTATATCGCCGAAAATTCTCCGGGGGGGGGTACAAAATGATGCCGAACCCTCTTTACTCAATGGTAATTCAATGGTAAAATAGAATGGTTAAAATAACAAGATTTGTCAAACACATGGTATCTTCCATTAACCAAATGGAGGATACCTTTTCTTGTCTTTCTGTCGGTTGATTTTCGTGGCAAAATTTCGGGAATATCATTCTTGAATATACGGTGCGCCGTACACAAAAACAACCTATTTCCGCTAATATCTACAAAAAAAGGAGAACAGACATATGATATTAGCGACCGATGAGGATACAAAAGTAAAAGATGCCGTTGCATTACGTTTCAAAGAGCTTTGCGAGGAACGCAACATAAGTCCCAATGCCCTTGCTGTCCGTTCCGGTGTCACTCCGTCCACCGTTTACAGTATGCTTGATTCCTCTCAACAGAGCGTCACCGTTCCAACCGTCAAAAAATTGTGTGATGGCCTTGGAATTACGCTTGTAGATTTTTTCAACGCCTCGATTTTCACTGCAATCGATCAGGAAATCCGATAAATAACACATTGACATCGGTTTATGTACCCTATTGGAAGTGCACCAGCATTGTACGAAGCCGCTGCTATTTATCAATGCCTGCATTATAGCCCTGACGTTTTTCTTCTTGCCCTATAACATAGAGATTTTTCTCTGTTATTAAAGATGCACTGCGCTTTTTGCGCTCTGCCCGCCTTCCACCATTGAAAACGAAAGGACAAAAACATGAAAAGGAGAATCATCGAGTACAAACCAAGTCCCGGCAAACAGAATCTGACCCGCCGACTGTATCTTTGCGCTCTGACCTTGTGGCGCAGCTTGTGGCTGCCTACCTGCTTGGTCGGAGGGCTGGCATATGATGTATTATGATCAGTTCAACACCGGAAAGCGTATTCAAAAGCTGCGCAGAGAGCGCTACCTGACGCAGGAAGAGCTGGCCGTCCGCTTGAATGTCAGCGACCGCCACCTCCGCAGTCTTGAGAGTGGGGAGTATATTCCTTCTATTGACCTTTTCATCGAGATCGCTGCATTTTTTGATGTAACACTGGATCATTTGATTATGGGAAAGTCGTTATCTGACCAAAAAGAAAGCTTACGAAACAAGTTGCAGCAAAAGCGGTTGACAAATCAAAAGCTCCGTTTGAAATTGCAGCGTATTATGCAGAAACTGTCTGCAATCGCTGAAGAACTTTAACTCTATATAGAATTGCGCCCCTCCGGGTAGGCAGCATTGCGCTGCTTGTTCAGAGGGGCGTTTTTTGTTTTTGTGCTCAAAAAACTTTTTGAAAAATTTCGATTTTATCGTATTTTTCGCAAAATCGAAATATCGTCTTAACGTTATTTTTGTGTCAAAACCGGAAGCATTACTTCCGGTTTTTCAAGGCAAAAAACCGGAGGTACGACCTCCTAAAAAAGCATTCGGTTTTCAGGTACACTATGGTCACAGCAAGGGCAACACCCCAGACGGGGAGAAGCCCGGAGCTGTAAAGCGTACCTTGAAAACTGAATATCATTCCCTCGGACAAAATAATGAAACTTCCGTAACTCGCGGCCCGGTCATAAAGAAGACGGGGTGGCTGAAGAAGCCAATGTGGAGTGTGGGTGCAAGTCCCCACTTACCGAGGTGCATTCCAAATCCAACGGGCGTCGAGGACAAATAGGTTGGAAAAACT
>ERZ773190.747-NODE-747-length-35184-cov-51.085883_pt1 | contig 35184 bp, 29 predicted proteins | sample MGYA00511111_ERZ773190 | MGnify/ENA primary metagenome ERZ773190 (study PRJEB29015, sample SAMEA2737777) | human gut metagenome | biome: human gut; feature: human-associated habitat; material: faeces | place: China | collected 2012 ... | reverse complement strand
CTGCCGCACCTCGCTCGCCGTATCGGCACTTAGAATTATGCGGTATTGCCCTAACCCCTATGGTGTGTTATCCGCGGGTGCCCTCAACGCTGGAATCGGTGCTCCAGCCCTGCAGGTCAGTGGGGTTGATGGAGCCGTTCCAGCGGCCATCGTTCTGGGCGTCGTTCCATTCGTTCCAGGCTGCCTCGCTGCGGATAGCTGTACCGCTGCGGAATGCTGCATCCCACGGGTTGGCGGAATCCGGGTCGGTGGGGTCCCAGCCGCGCTTGCTCTCGTCCGTCGGGTCGGTGTAAATGGTGCCGGGCTTTCCCATGGGGCCGGGGTCATCGGCGTTATCATAGATCACCACGCGGGTGCCGATGGGGCAGTTATCATAGATCCACTTTACATCACAGACCAGCAGCCGGATACAGCCCAGGCTGGCCTGGGTGCCCAGCTGGTTGAACTGGTCGTACTCGATATCGTCCTTGTGCTGGCTGTAATACGGCACAGTGTGGAACAGATAGGAATCCCAGATGCGGGTAGCGTACTGGCCATAGCTCGGCCCGGCCAGCAGCCGCCAGTCATAATTGACCGGCGTTGCAAAGAATCCCAGCGGGGTATCCGCGCCGCCGGAGCACACCATGGCCATATACGGCTTGGTGTAGTTACCCTCATCGTCCAGCGCCAGTACCGTCACGGTAGAAGCCGCGCGGTTGACCGCGATCATATAGGGGCAGCCATCTTTGGCACTGTATTTCAGCCCCTCGCTCTGGTAAAATTCATCGGCAGCCAGCTGTTCCATCAAGGCTTTGCCGCGCTCATCCCAAAGCGCCGGGTCCACCACCTGCGGGGCATCCTTGGTGCAGTTTGCGGACGCCGTTGCGGTGGCATCGGCAATGCGCTGTTCTTCCTCGGTCATGGTGGGCTGTTCCTGCTGGCTGTCGCCATCCGTGGTGCTGTCTGCACCGTCGGGCGCGGCGGAGCTGGAATCCCCCTGGCTCTGGTTCGGCTTGTTGGTAATGGTGCCATCGGTTTTTACCAGCAAAAAGCAGCCTGCGCACACCAAAATAAACACGGCAATGCAGAAAATCAAGGTGATCAGGGCATGCACGCGGCGGTTCTGTTTGCGTGAAACAGCGCGGCGGCGCTGCATATTGCTGCTCCTGGCAGCGGGTGCAGGGCGGCGCTTGGGTCCCTGCGCCGGACGTTTTTGTTGCGGCATTGTGCAGACCTCCCGTTTATGGTGTCAAAATCGTATGTTTCGGGCTTTGCTTCCCACTGCGGGCGGGCGCGGCCCGAACGGAATTCATTTCCCGTATTCTTCCGCCACAAATTTTTCCAGTGCGGCAAAGCTGCGGCGGACCTTCTCGGTATCAATGCAGTACGCCATGCGGAAGTAGCCGGGGCAGCCAAAGCTGTCACCGGGAACCAACGCCAAGTCATACTTCATGGCCTTTTTGCAGAACGCATTGGCGTCCTCCTCCAGCGCTTTGGGGAAGATATAGAAGGTGCCGGAGGGTTTGACCACGGTAAAGCCCAGCTTTTTCAGCTCGGCGTAAATCAGCTCCATGTTGGTTTCGTACACGCCCAAGTCGCTGGTTTCGTCCAGGCATTCGGCCACGGCCAGCTGGATCAGTGATGCCGGGCAGTTGTGGCCGGTTCCGCGGCTGATCTGGCCGCACATGGGCACAATATACTCGGCGTCCTCGCAGCGCGGGTTCGCAGCCACATAGCCGATGCGCTCGCCCGGCAGGCTCAGGCTCTTGCTGAACGAATAGCAGGTCAACGTATCGTCATAGAACTTGGCGGCGTACTGGATGGGCTGCCCGCCGAACATGATTTCGCGGTACGGCTCATCCGAGATCAAAAAGATTCGGTGCCCATACTTGGCGCTGGCGGCGCGCAGGCGGTCGGCCAGGCCGGTCAGCGTCTCGGCGCTGTAGGCTGCGCCGGATGGATTGTTGGGGGTGTTGATCAGCACGGCGGCGGTGTTCTCATCCAGCATCGCGTCAAATGCGTCAAAGTCAATCTGGAAATCCTTCGTGCGGGGCGGAACGACCTTCAGATTCAGGCCCGCACCCTCCACATACGGCTTGTATTCCGGGAAGAACGGCGCAAAGGTGATAATATCCTGCCCCGGCACCGCCACGCAGCGCATGGCGTGGGCCAGCGCACCGGCAGCACCCGTTGCCATAAAGATATGCTCCATACCGTAGTCCATGCCAAAGCGGCGGTTCAGGCTTTCGGCCACCGCCTTGCGCACGGCGGGGATGGTCAGCGTGGGGCTGTAGCCATGCAGCGTCACCGGCTCCTTGGTCTGCAGCAAATCGATGCAGGTTTTGGTAAAGTGCTCCGGGCAGGGCACCGAAGGGTTGCCCAGCGAATAATCAAACACATTTTCATAGCCGATCTCAGTCCCGCGAGCCGTGCTCCACTCGGAGATTTGGCGAATAACGGACTTGCCGCTAAGCATATCTTTATAGCGCTGCGCAATCATTTTACAGTTCCTCCCACCGCCATTTTGCAGTTATTTCATGATAACGTCATACAGTTCATCGCTGTTTTCTGCCAGGTATTCCGCCCCGGCCGCATTCAGTTCCTCCCGCGTGCGGAATCCCCACACCGCCCCGCAGCAGGGCAGGTTCGCATTGTGGGCGGTTTCCACATCCACGTTGCTGTCCCCCACATACAGGGTGCTGGCCGGGTCGGCATGCAGGGCCTGCAGCAGGGCGTTCGTGCCCTCGGCGGCGGGCTTGGGGGCCACGCCGGTCATCTGGCCGCGCACGATCGTAAAATACTGCGTGCCGAAATAATCCTTGACGACCTCTTTTGCCAGCGCATCCGCCTTGTTGGAAAACACCGCCAGCTGCACGCCGTTCGCTTTCAGCTTTGCCAGCATTTCGGGGATGCCGGGGTACGGTGCGGTGGTGTCCCGCAGGTGCTGGCCATAATCCCGCTTAAAATCCGCCAGGGCCGCTTCCAGCACCGCCGGGGTGCGCTGGTCTGCCGGGGTCAGGCGCTCCACCAGTTTCGGGATACCGTTGCCCACGAAATAGCGGTACGCCTGGCGCTCATGGGTGGGCCAGCCATATTTCCGGCACAGCCGGTTGCCGGCATCCGCCAGGTCAGTCAGGGTGTTCAGCAGCGTACCATCCAGGTCAAACACTACAGTTTTATACATTTTGTAATATCCTCTATTTTCTATACACATTCTAACTTTTCCCACTGATACGGCAAAAGCCACACTTCTATTATAGGAGCATTTTGCCAAAACGGCAACCGCTTTTGCCTGTTGTTTTGGAGCAAAAGTGTAAATTATACAGCGGCAGGGTGCAATATCACGTAAAGTGTGCTACTATATATTTGTATTGCTGGCCGGGAGTGATCCAGCCAAGGGGAGGAAAAAAGATGGACCTGTTTCTTTCAATTCTGAAATCCGTCATTTACGGTGTGATTGAAGGCATCACCGAATGGCTGCCGATTTCCAGCACCGGGCATATGATCCTTGCCGAGCAGGTGCTGAAGTTTGGCTATACGGAAGATTTTATGGAAATGTTCCGCGTTGTCATCCAGCTGGGTGCTATTCTGGCTGTTGTGGTGCTGTATTTCCACAAGCTGTGGCCGTTCTGCAAGGATAATGGCCGCGATACCGGCTTTGCCGCCCACCTGCGCTGGCCCGTGGTCCGGCTGTGGTTCAAAATTATTGCAGCCTGCGTGCCCGCCGCCGTGCTGGGCATTCTGCTGGACGACTGGATGGACGCCCACCTGTATAACAGCGTGGTGGTTGCCCTGATGCTGATTGTGTACGGCGTTGCCTTTATCCTGATCGAGCGCCGCCCGCGGGTGCCCACCACCACCAAGCTTTCCCGCATTACTTACCCGCAGGCGTTCAAGGTTGGCTGCTGGCAGGTGCTCTCCCTGATTCCCGGCACCTCCCGCAGCGGCTCCACCATTCTGGGCGGCATGCTGTGCGGCATGTCCCGCCCGGCTGCCAGCCAGTTCACCTTCTTCCTTGCCATCCCGGTCATGGCCGGTGCCAGTTTGCTCAAGCTGGTCAAGTTCTTTGGCAAGGGCAACAGCTTCACGCTGGATCAGACCGTTGTGCTGATCGTTGGCTGTGCGGTTGCCTTTATCGTTTCCATCATCGCCATCCGCTTCCTGATGGATTACGTCAAGCGCCACACCTTCACCGCGTTCGGCGTTTACCGCATCGCGCTCGGCATTGTTGTTCTGGTGATCTGGGGCGTACAGACCTTTGTGCTGAAAGCGCCCGCCGCCGTGTAACGGCCCGGAGTGTATCTGAAATCGAAAATCTCCCCGCTGCATTTTGTGCATCAGCACATTGCAGCGGGGAGATTTTTTCTTGCCATTTTTGTTTTTAAGGCAATACCGCATAATTCTAAGTGCCGATACGGCGAGCGAGGTGCGGCAGATGCCAAGCCAAAAGCGCAGATAATACTGGATGTCTTATCGAGCATTTTGGCAACGCAGATGCCGTGCCGCAGCTGCCGGAGCGGTGCTTAAGCCGCAAGGCGGGAATTGTGCGGTGTTGCCCTAAATCAGAGGAATCCTGGCTGACGTCTGCTTATCAGCTTCTTACTTTTCCACCTGGAACAAATTCTGCTGACTGGTTGCTTTGGCACCGATGTTGTTATACTCCAAATAGAAGTACCCATGCACCCAGGCATCCAGCTCTGCATTCTCGCCGTAGGTGTGGGTCACGCCGTCCGCGTCCATATAGTCATTGGCGGCTGTCACCACCGGGGCCACCTGCTTGAGTGCCAGCAGGTACTGGTAATACGGGGTCAGCGGCAGCCCGGCATTTTCCACCAGGGTGGGAGCCAGCATGCACATATCCATGCGGTTGTACTCGTCGGTGGCGCTGGTCTGGCCTGCGTTTTCCAGCGGGTAGTTTGCCCAGATCAGGTAGGGCGTGCTGCGCTCCAAAATCTGCAAATTGTTCTCATCGGTAAAGGTATGGTCGGCCACATGATCCACAAAGCTGGGGGCGTGGTCGCCTGCCATGGCAACAATCACCTTGCGGCCGGTCTTTTCGTACTGCTCGGTCAGGTATTCGGTCAGTTCGCCAAAGGCACGGTCGGTCATATAGATGTTGCTCAGGTATTCATCCATGATGGAATCATACTCGCCGTAATCGGTTGCGGCATGCACGATATCCTCCTCCGGGGGGTTCATATCGTAATCGCCGTGGCTCTGGATGGAAACCAGGAACACAAACCGCGGCTGGTCCTCCGGCATTGCTTCATACAAACCTTCCAGGTCGCGGTAGGTGGCGCTGTCGGTCTGGTAGGGGCGGCTGCCATAGGTTTCCTTGGTCGGAAAATCATCCTGGAAGTGGGTCTCGTCAAAGCCCAGCGTCAGCCAGGCAGAATCGCGGCGGTAGTTGGAGTTGGTATAGGGGTGGGCTGCCAGCGTGGCATACCCCAGATCTTTCAGGTTGCTGACCAGGCTGTTTGCCTTGTGCAGGTTCAACCAGTTGAACGGTGTGATGGAGGGCATCAGCATCAGCGAGTTGGAGGAAAGCATCTCGTACTCGCTGGAGTTGGTGCCGCCGCCCACATGCGGGCTGATGGTGTGGCCGTAAATGGAGTTGGGCAGGTTTTTGGTCACCTGCATGATCTCCTGGTCGGCCTGCAGGTCCGTTACCAGGTCAAAGTCATAAAAGCTTTCGGACAGGATCAGGAACACATCGGGGTAGTCCTGCTCGTTTGCCGTTTCGGGGCTGGCCTGATAGTCCTGCGCCATTGCAGCGGCCTCGGTGGCGGCGTCCTCGCTGTAGCCGTCCGGCTGCAGGATGGGGTCCACCATCAGGCTGGCGGCTTCAATGCTACCCGCCAGGTAGCCGTACTTATAATAGGTTTCCTGCCAGGCCCAGCCGTAAGTGGCGGCGGGCTTGATGGGGTTGGGGCTGAAATACCCCAGATACAGCACCGCAAAAATGCCGCAGGCGCAGGCCAGCGCATGGGCGCCGCGCTGTTTCCAGCTGCGCTTATGCTTGCCGGCCAGTTTGACCTGCACAACGGCAGCCACCAGCACCGGGATGTACAGCAGCGCAATGGTAATAACTGTCTGGGTAATGTGCAGGGTATAACTGCCCATCACCTCTGCCGCGGTGCCCAGGTTCAGGATGTCCTGCGGCATCAGGGCGGAACCATGCAGGTCCCGCGTGTAATAGTTGACCAGCGCCAGCACGGTAAAAATCAGGCCGGAAACGCCGGTTGCAATGCCCCAGCTGCCGCACAGGGCAAACACCACCAGCGTCAGGCAGAACGCCGTCAGCGCATTGAGCGGTGCGTATACCGGCCACTGCCCCGCCATGTAGTTGGCAGTTACGCCGTCAGAAATTTCTAACTGGTAGCGCGCCACAAAGGCCGCTGCCACAGCCAGCGCAAATGGCAGCACCGTGCCAAGCCAGAAGCGCTTGCTTTTTAATGTTTTTTTGATGTTTTGCATGGGTATCCTGTTCCTTCGCTTTGTTTGTTCATTAAGTTGCGGTCAACATTCCGCGTCAACACGCCGAATGTCCGGTATGCCCGCAAAAGGGCATATTAGGTTAGTATATCACATTTTATGCCGGTTGTGAATCACCGTTTTTCGACCAAATGCTGCCACTTGTTCCAAATCCGGCCCGCCCGCGCAGATTTTGCATTTACCAACCTACGCTTTCATGTTATAATATTAGTTAATCATCATTTTACCCCATAGACGGAGGCTATTCTATGAAAATTCCTGCAAAAGGTTTTACTCACGGCGGCAAGTTCCATGCAGACGATGTGTTTGCCACAGCGCTGCTGATGATTGTGCGGCCGGATATCAAAGTAACCCGCGGTTTTGTTGTGCCGGATGGTTTTGACGGCATTGTGTACGATGTGGGCTGCGGTATGTTTGACCACCACCAGGAACCGCGCGAAAGCCGCCCCAACGGCGTGCCCTATGCGGCCTTTGGCCTGCTGTGGCGCGTGTTGGGTGCCCAGCTGGTGGGTGCCCACCAGGCCCGCCTGCTGGATGAAAATTTTGTTCAGCCCCTGGACTTGAACGATAACACCGGCGAACAGAACTCCCTGGCCGATGCCATCGGCAGCTTTAACCCCGTGTGGGATTCCGGCGAAGATTCCGATGCCTGCTTCTGGCGCGCCGTGCCCTTTGCCAAGCAGGTGCTGGAAAACGAGATTGCCGCAGCCAACGCCGTGAACCGCGCGGACGAGACCGTCCAGAACGCCTACAAGAACTCCAAGGACGGCATTGTGGTCCTGCCGGACTACATGCCCTGGAAAAACGGCCTGTACAAAACCGATGCCCTGTTTGTTGTCTACCCCAGCCAGCGCGGCGGCTACAGCGCCCAGTGCGTGACCGATTACAAGACCCGCCGCAGCAAGGTGCCGTTCCCGCCCGCATGGGGCGGCCAGCCGGAGGAGATCCTGCGCGAAAAGAGCGGCCTGGCTCTCAAGTTCTGCCACCCCAGCCGTTTCCTTGTCACCGCGGAAACCAAAGAGGATGCCATTGAGGCATGCCGCCGTGCCCTGCGCGCCGCCGGAAGGCCGGTGAGCGCACAGTGAGCGCCGAAACTCTAGAGCAGTTTGGTCCCCGCCCCAGCACCGCGGCGGACTGCCAGCCAGACCCGGCTTCCGCCTGGGTCTACATGGTGCGCTGCGCGGATGGCAGCCTGTATTCCGGCTGGACCAATGACCTTGCCCGCCGCCTGCGCGCCCACAAGGGCGGCAAGGCCGGTGCCAAGTATACCCACGCCAAAGGTGCCGTTAAGCTGACCTATGCCGAGCGCTGCACCGATAAAAGTGCCGCCCTGAAGCGGGAAGCCGCCCTGAAAAAGCTGCCAAAACCCGAAAAGGAAGCCCTTGCCGCCCAGTGGACCGCTGAAAACACCATCACCCTGCGGGATGCCGCGCCGGAGGACGCCGCTGCCGTGGCGGAGCTGTACAACTGGTATGTCACCCACTCCATGGCCACTTTCCAGTATGATCTGTGCACCGAGGAATTCCAGCGCGAAAATATCGCCTATGTGCAGCAGCGCGCGCCGTTCCTGGTTGCCGTCAATGCAGCGGGCAAGCTGTGCGGCTTTGCCTGCGCCCACCCCTGGCACAGCCGCACAGCTTATGCGTGGGATGTGGAGCTAACCGTTTACTGCGCCCACGACTGTGTGGGCCAGGGGGTTGGCGGGCGGCTGTACAAAGCCCTGCTGGACGGCGTGCGCCAGCGCGGCTACTGCAACGCCGTTGCCCTTGTGACCGGCCAGAACAAAGAGAGCTGCGCGTTCCATAAGGCGCTCGGCTTCAAAAAAATCGGCGTGGAACCCCGCACTGGGTACAAGTTCGGCCAATGGCTGGACCTTGCCTATTGGTGGATGGACCTGCGCTCCGGCCAGGAGCCTCCGGAGCCGGTGCGCCTGGGGCGATAAAACTGCATAACACAAAATTAAGCGGGGCACTGCTGATTGGCAGCGCCCCGCTTTTGTTATAAGGCAACACCGCACAATTCCCGCCTTGCGGCTTAAGCACCGCTCCGGCAGCTGCGGCACGGCATCTGCGTTGCCAAAATGCTCGATAAGACATCCAGTATTATCTGCGCTTTTGGCTTGGCATCTGCCGCACCTCGCTCGCCGTATCGGCACTTAGAATTATGCGGTATTGCCATAAAGATTTGTAGGGCGCGATGCCCTCATCGCGCCGCAGAGAAACGTAAATCCATCCACCGCAAACCTGTAAACGATCTGTAGAGGACGATGCCTGCATCGTCCCGCATACTGAGCTGCAACCATGGTATACTGTCATCAACATCCTATCTCCCCGCCGCGCGTTTTTGTTTTCCACAAGAAGCCCCTCTGTTTGTGGAAAACCGTTCAGATTCTTTTCACTTTTCCCTGTCGTTACGCGGTCTGCATTCCTGTTTTTGCCCACAAACTGCCCTTGTTCACGCAAAGTTTACCGGAATTTCCAGCTATTTCATGCCTTGTTCATCCGCAGTTCATTTTTATTCTTCATGATAGAATCTATCGGGGGCCCCTATTACCGCCCCCAACTGGAGGAATTGTTATGCACGAAACCCAACAGCCGCGCGACCCCAAAAAGACGACCGGCATTGTATATGCCGTGATCCTTGTGGTGTTGCTGCTGCTCAATTTCTGGGCCTTCCCCGCCATGATGAAAGGCCAGGTCAAACAGGTCGATTACGGCACCTTCCTGAACATGCTCGAAGGCGGCGAACTGAGCACCGTTGAAATTCAGGATCAGCAGATCTATTTTGTGGACAAAAACGATACCACCTACTGCACCAACTCCATTGCGCAGGACCTGCAGCTGGTCAACCGGTTGGAAAGCGCCGGCGTTTCCTTTGGCAAGGTGTACAACCAGACCACCTGGGTGGATACCCTGCTGGGCTGGGTCATCTCGCTGCTGCCCATGATCATCCTGATCGTCTGGTTCAACCGCATGATGCGCAAGCGGGTCGGTGAAATGACCGGCGGCGCCAACAGCATGATTTTTGGCGGCGGCAAATCCGGTGCCAAACAGTATGTCGTTGAGGATGGCAAGTCCATCAAATTTGCCGATGTTGCCGGTGAGGACGAAGCCAAAGAGAGCCTGCAGGAAATCGTTGACTTCCTGCATAACCCCAAGCGTTACGAGGATATCGGTGCCAAAATGCCCAAAGGCGTTCTGCTTGTCGGCCCCCCGGGCACCGGTAAAACCCTGCTGGCCCGCGCTGTTGCCGGCGAAGCCGGTGTTCCCTTCTTCTCCATTGCGGGTTCTGAATTTGTCGAGATGTTCGTCGGCATGGGCGCTTCCAAGGTGCGTGACCTCTTCAAACAGGCCAACGAAAAAGCCCCCTGCATTGTCTTTATTGATGAGATCGATACCATCGGCAAAAAGCGTGACGGTGCTTCCGGTATGGGCGGCAACGATGAACGCGAGCAGACCCTGAACCAGCTGCTGACCGAAATGGACGGGTTTGACGCCGCCAAGGGTGTTATCATTCTGGCCGCCACCAACCGTCCTGAATCCCTTGACCCCGCTTTGACCCGCCCCGGCCGTTTTGACCGTCGTGTGCCCGTGGAGCTGCCCGACCTGAAAGGCCGCGAAAGCATCCTGCGCCTGCACGCTCAAAAGGTCAAAATCGGCCCCGACTGTGACTTTGCCGTGGTTGCCCGCATGACTCCCGGTGCTTCCGGTGCCGAGCTGGCCAATATCATCAACGAAGCCGCCCTGGGCGCTGTGCGCCACCACCGCATGGCCGTTACCCAGTACGACCTGCAGGAAGCCGTGGATACCATCCTGGCCGGTGCCCAGAAAAAGAATAAGATCCTGAGCGACAAAGAAAAGTGCATCGTGGCCTACCACGAAGTCGGCCATGCCATGGTTGCCGCCCTGCAGAGCCATTCCGCCCCCGTGCAGAAAATCACCATTGTGCCGCGCACTTCCGGCGCGCTGGGTTTCACCATGCAGGTAGAGGACGGCGACCACACCCTGATGACCAAGGAAGAGATCCTGGCCAAAATTGCCACCATGACCGGTGGCCGTGCCGCCGAAGAAGTGGTGTTCAACTCCATCACCACCGGCGCATCCAACGATATCGAGCAGGCCACCAAGATGGCCCGCGCCATGATTACCCGCTACGGCATGACCGACGACTTTGACATGGTTGCCCTGGAAACCGTGAACAACGCCTACCTGGGCGGCGATGCCAGCCTGGCCTGCAGTGAGCGCACAGCCGCCACAGTGGACGATAAGGTCGTGGAAGTCGTCAAGCAGCAGCATGAAAAAGCCAAACAGATGCTGATTGAAAACCGCGGCAAGCTGGACGAGATTGCCAAGTACCTGTATGAGAAAGAAACCATCACCGGCGAAGAGTTCATGCGCATCCTGACCGCTGTTCCCCAGCTGCCCACCGGTGCCGTGGAACAGTAAAGGCAACACCGCACGGGCGGGGGTGTTTTGTTGTAATTCTGTAGGGGCGCGCACCATGCACCCATCCGTTTTATATCATCACACTACAGCGCTTTCTCACAAAGCACATCATGTAATAGCGCCATTTTATGGCCCGCCGTTACCCCTTTGTAGGGGCCGCTGCTCACCTCTTTCCGAAAAACGCAATAAAAATGCTGTCTTTCTCCACATCAGGGAAAGGCAGCATTCTTCTTTATCCGTTCAGATCTTCGCCGTTGCTGGCAATCACATTTTTATACCATCCAAAGGACTTTTTCCTGTACCGTGCCGCCGCCCTGTTCGAGTACCGGGAAAAGCACCAGTGATCCTGCCGGGCTTTATTTTGCCTGTGCGCCCTCTGGGAAGATGATCTTGTTCACAAAGAAGAAGATCACCATGGAAATGCCGCCATTGAGCACGGTGGTTCCAATGTTGTAGATGAAATCCGGCACCAGCAGGCCCGCAACCGCCACCCACACACAGTTGATGGAGTTGACGATGCAGGTGATCAAGCAGAACGCCACCACATACCAGGCGATCTGCTTGGCCAGGTTGCCCTTGCTGCGGAACACAAAGTTGCGCTGGATGGGAAAGTTTATGCATTCTCCCAGCACCATGGCAACCATGTAGGCGCAAAAGTACGGCAGACCGCCATGGGCGGAATCATACCCCAGGATGTTCCACTGGAAGGTTTCGCCAAACAGCGTGACCGGGATGCCCGGCCAGCCAAAATCCACCACCGGCAGGCTGCTGAACGCCGCCGGCAAAAATTGCAGCAGCAGGTATTTGAACACCGTAACCAGGTTGGATACGATCACAAACAGTCCGCCTTCGCGCACCCACTTGGCTGCGGCGGGGTGTTTTGCCGCAAAATTATTCCATAGCTGCATAAATAGCCCCTCTCTTTCCTCAGCTGTTGCGCAGGCGCTGTTCCAGCTGTGCGTTCAGTACCAGGTTTTTCACGGCTTCTATGATCACCCGCACAAGGCCGATGATCCAGAATCCCTGTAATTCCATCACAATGCCATCCACCATGCCCATGCTGATGGCACCGCTGGTCATTTTGGCCAGGGCACGCAGCGGCATGTTGTACTGGAACAGCACATTCAGGTCCGGCTTGCCGCGCTTGTAGCTGGCGTTCAGCAGTGCGGTAAGCACCAGCCAGATCAGCCAGCCCAGCGGGCTGCGGCTGTGGTTCAGCTCGCCCAGGGTCATGTTGCGGTCAATTTTAACTTTTCCCTGCTGCACCGGGCGGCCCAGCAGGGTGGCCCATTCGTCATCCGGCACGCTCTGTACCTTGCCGCTGGTATAGTGCGGCAGATGCTTGCCCGCATAGGGGTTGGGTGCGCCGGTACCGGCCACTTCCACCACGGCGGTCAGGCGGATGTCCGCACTGGACGCGCCGACCCGCAGCTCATAGCTGCCGCCTTCCACTTCCCAGCTGTCGGTCTTGGTGTTCCAGTAGCGGAATGCCTTGTCGTCCAGCGGGATGGTCACGGTCTTGCTTTCGCCGGGCTGCAGCTGCACCTTGGCAAAGCCTTTCAGCTCCTGTGCGGGGCGGAACACTTCTGCCCCGGGTTTTGCCACATACAGCTGCACGATCTCTGCTCCGGCGCGCTTGCCGGTGTTGGTTACGGTCAGGGTCACGCCATTGGACGCGGCCTGCAAATTGCTGTAGGCAAAGCTGGTGTAGCTTAACCCATATCCAAAGGGGAATGCCACCGGCACACCGGCGGTCTGGTAATAGCGGTAGCCGACATATAGCCCCTCGCGGTACTGCACCATGCGGCCCGGCCCGGCAAAGTTATCCTTGGCGGGGGTATCCGCATAGGCGTTGACCCAGGTTTCGGCCAGCTTGCCGCTGGGGTTCACTTTGCCGGTCAGCACATCCAGCATGGCGCCCGCCCCCGCCTGGCCGCCCAGCGCACCATACACCAGGGTACGGCAGTGTTTGAGCCACGGGGTTTCCAGCGAAGCCCCTGCGCTGAGAACCACAACGGTGTTGGGGTTGGCCTGCTGCACGGCCTTTAACAGTTCGATCTGGTTGTCCGCAAGGCGCATATCGCCGCGGTCCAGACCCTCACTTTCCTTGATTTCATCCAGCCCCAGGCAGAGCAGCACCACTTCGGCCTTTTGGGCCAGGGCTACAGCCTCGGCCTGTTTGGCGGCATCCGGTTTGCCCTGGCGGTCAAAGCCGGAGGCAAAACCCACGCTGGCCAGGCCGCTCTCTTTCAGGCAGTCCAAAAAGGTATCCACCTTGATGGAGTTGACCGCGCTGGAGCCAGCGCCCTGGTACCGCGGTGTCTGGGCAAAGTCGCCGATCACGGCAACTTTTGCGCCCTCGGCCAGCGGCAGCAGGTCGTTCTCGTTTTTCAGCAGCACAATGCTTTCGGCTGCGGCGCGGCGGGCCAGGGCGTGGTGAGCGTCCGCATCAAAGGTGCGGCTGTGGGACTGCACGGCGGCATGGGTATCAAACACCAGCGTCAGCAGCTCGTCCAGCCGGGCGTCCACATCCGCTTCGGTAATTTTGCCGCTCTGCACAGCCTGCATCAGCTCGCGCACCGCGTCCCCGCCGGGGGCGGGCATTTCCAGCGTGGAGCCGTTCTGCACGCCCAGGGCATGGTCATTGCTGCCGCCCCAGTCCGTTACCACAGCGCCGTCAAAGCCCCACTCCCCGCGCAGGATGTCCATTAACAGGTGGCGGTTCTCGTTGGCGTAAGTTCCGTTGATGAGGTTATAGCTGCTCATGATGGTCTTGGGCTTTGCTTCCTTGACCACGATCTCAAACCCGGTCAGGTACAGTTCCCGCAAAGTGCGTTCATCCACCACGGAATCCGACGCCATGCGGCGCAGTTCCTGGCTGTTGACGGCAAAGTGCTTGGGGCAGGCCGAAATACCGTTGGACTGGATGCCCCGCACATAGCTCGCGGCCATTTTGCCGGAAAGATACGGATCCTCGGAGAAATACTCAAAGTTGCGGCCGCACAAGGGGCTGCGCTTGGTGTTCAGACCCGGCCCCAGCAGCACGGCAACTTCCTGCGCGGCGGCTTCTTCGCCCATGGCCTGGCCGATCTGCTCGCCCAGGGCGGGGTCCCAGCTGCACGCCACAGTGGCTGCCGTGGGGAAGCAGGTGGCCGGAACACTGGGGTTTAACCCCAGGTGGTCCGCCGCGCCCGCCTGCTTGCGCACGCCGTTGGGGCCATCGGATAGGGTGATGGACGGGATATTATTTTTCGGCAGTGCACGGGTTCCAAAGGTAGTAGCGCCCGAAAGCAGCGCACATTTTTGTTCAAGCGTCAAAGCTTGCAGTTGTTTCTTTTGCATAAGGTGGTTCCTTTTCTTAAAAACAGCCTTGCGGCCCACCGCACAACCGCGCAAAGTCGGCGGCGATGGACCGCAGGGCAGCTGCACAGCTTACAAATTACACTTTACTGTGCCTTTTTCTTCTTGTAGCTTTTGAAAGTGAGAACTTCCAGCACGACCAGCAGTACAGCCAGCAGCACGTTGACCACGATCATAGCGGTACGCCAGATGGGGGTGGAAACAGTGTTGGCGGGGTCGTAAACGCGGGAGTTGACCACGGTGTACATGATGTTCTTGCAGGCCTGACGCATAGCCTTAACGCTGGTAGCACTGGTGGTATCGGTCAGGTGGTTGGTGGCAACATCGTAGTTCTTCAGCATCAGGTCGCAGCCGTTGCGGATGGCAATATCTGAATCCATGTAGTCAGTGAAGTGGAAGCCGTCGGTGATGACCATACCGCGGAAGCCCCACTCGCCGCGCAGCACGCCGTTCAGCAGTGCATTGCAGGCACCGGCCCACTGGTTGCCAATATAGTTCCAGCTGGACATGACGGCCTTGCAGCCGCCCACCTTGGCGCTGATCTCGAAGGGACGCAGGTAGATCTCGCGGATAGCCTGCTCGTCAGCCCAGGTGCAGAGCAGCTTGCTCTGGTTGATCTGCTGGTCGTTCAGGGCAAAGTGCTTCATGTAAGCGTAGACGCCGTAGCTCTAGGCACCGGCAATGGAGCTGGCACCGATGTAACCGGCGAGGACGCTGTCCTCAGAGTAATATTCGAAGTTACGGCCGTCAAAGGCGGAACGGTGGCCGTTCATGGCGGGGGCGTACCAGCCGGTGACGTTCATCTCGCTGGCCATGCGGCCGATGCTCTCGCCGTAGCGGCGGGCCAGGTCGGTGTTGAAGGTGGAAGCGATGATAATCTCGGACGGGAAGCCAATGGAAGAAACGCCGGTAAAGTTGTTGTTGATGGCAGCGGGTCCGTCGCAGTCGATGGTCGCGTACTTGTCAACGCTGGCCTCGGCCTTGGTCTGGTAGCCGCCCAGGGCGATCAGGTCGTCCATCTCGGTGACGGTCATCTGGTCGAGCAGGGTATCCCAACGCTCGTCGTCGTAGTCAGCACCGCGCAGGTCAGCCAGCTTCAGGCCGTTGTTGGCACCGGTAACGGGCATCTCATCGTTGGGGTCGTTGTGGTCCTCGGGGGTCCAGTTGTGGTCGGTGTACAGGGTGTTCATGCTCTCCTCAGACATGGTGAAGTCGGAGGGAACGGCGACAGCCTCGGCATAGTTGGCAAAATGGCCTGCACGGGACAGGGTGACGAGCTTATCGTCAGCGAAGTCGAACTTGGTGGTAGCAGCTTCGGCGTCGGTGCTGCGGGGGGTGGACTCGTCATAGACGATGGTGGAAGCGACGTTGTAGGTCTTGGAATCCAGCACCGTGTGGGAATCCTCGTTGATGCTGATGATATAGTCGCCCTCTTCCAGCACATAGCAGCCCTTGTCCTTACTGTCAAAGCTGGCCATGTCCTCGGTGTTGAAAGTCAGGGTCAAGGTCTGGGAAGCGCCCGGCTCAATGGAGTCGGTCTTGCCGAAGGTGACGAGGTTGGCGGAAGCCTTCTCAATGCCGCCATCGGTGTACGGCGGGTTGAAGTAGACCTGCACGGCGTCCTTACCGGCCACACTGCCGGTGTTGGTGACGGTGACATCCAGGGTGATGGTGCCGTCAGCCTCGGTCATGGAGTCGATTTTCTGGGTAAAGGTGGTGTAGGACAGGCCGTGGCCGAAGGGATACTGCACGGTCTTGTCATAGTCGATCAGGCCCTCGGCAGCGGCAGTCTCGTAGAACTTGTAGCCGACGTAGATGCCCTCAACATAGTTGACGAAGTGCGGGGGAACCTGCTCTGGATCACGGCCAAACAAGCCGGCAGCGGTGTAACCAACGGAATCCGCATTGGTGTAGGCGAAAGCGCCGATGTTGTTGAAGTACGGTGCAGCGGTCAGGTCATAGACGAAAGTGTCGGCAGAGTGGCCGGAGGGGTTGACCTCACCGGCAACAATCTCGCCCAGGGCGTTGAAGCCGGTCTGGCCGGTGCCGGGGCACCAGATAACGCTCTTGATCTGGGGGTGCTCATCGACGAAGCCCAGCTCGAGGGTGTTGGCAGCGTTGTAAACCAGCACAACGTTGTCGAAGTTGGAGCAGACGAGGTCGATCATGTCGCGCTCAGTCTTGCTCAGGGAGAGGTAATGCTGGCCGTCCTCGAAGTCCTTGTACTCGGTGGAGTTGTCGGTGTAGTTGACGGTGCTCATATCGGTGGGCAGGTCAGCAAACTCACCGCCAACGCGGCTGATGACGACCATCGCAGTGTCAGAGAAAGACTTGGCGTTGTCGATCAGCTCTTGGGTGTAGCTGGCGGCGGTGGGTTCGGGCAGGGTCCAGTTATGGTTGCTGTAACCCAGCGCCGGGCGCTCGGCGCAGTAAGCGGTGTAGAAATCGCTCAGCTCGGTGTTGGTGTTGATGCCGGCGTTGTGCAGGCCATCCAGCAGGCTGACGGTGGGACGGTCGGCAGAGATCGCGCCAGCGCCGGTGCCGCCGTAGACAGGGCCGACAGAAGCCCAGCCAAAGACGTTCAGGTTGCTGCCGGAAGCGAGGGGCAGTTCGTTGTCATCGTTCTGCAGCAGGACAATGCCTTCCTCGGCAATCTCGGTGCACAGGGCGTTGGCCTCGTCACTGGATTCCTCGGTGATAGTGCCGTTGCCGGTGACCAGATCGAGCATGGTGCTCATGGGGCCAAAGGCAACCAGGTTGAGCATGATGCCGAAAGCCACCAGCACGGCCAGGCCAGACTGGGCGCGCACCATGAATTTGGTGGGCTTGGCCAGTTTCTTGTTGACCGCCATAGCGATCAGTACGATAATGGCGGCGGCAACCACAACGCCAAAGAAGATGAGCTGCGGGATGCAGTTATTGACCACATCGGCAACGTCGTCCAGGTTGACGCCCATATTTGCCAGGGTAAGAAGCAGGGTGTTCATTGTTTTCCTCCTTTTATTGTGCCGCCCTCCGGATGGCGGCTGACGGGATTTCCGCTTTTATTGATGATATTGTACCAAAACAATTTTCTTTCGGCTCATTTTTTGCACAAACTGTTGTTTCCGTTGCATGTTTTGCAAAAGTTTCAAAAACATTTCATTTTTTGTTGTGCATCTCTCACAAAGCATCTCGACCCTGTTTTGTGCACCCCGCCCAAACACCAAAAATGGCCGGGTGCCTTATCCTAGACCCCCAGCCATCCATTCAGCTTTTCTGCGGCAGCAACACCCGCAGCGTAAACCACTCATTCTCCCAGTGCAGCGTCATAGTTCCGCCGCGCTTTTCGGCGGCGGCGCGCACACTGCGCAGGTCGCTGCCGCCATGGGTGTTGCGGCGCGGCAGGCCGTCCGCGCCCAGCTCCACTTCCTGCGCGCAGTAGTTTTCAAACCGCAGCATCACAAAGCCGTTCTGGGCGTACACCGCCACACGGATCAGCCGCTTTTCGTGGTCGGGCTCGGTCTCCACGCTCTCCGTTGCGTTGTCCAGCGCCGTACCCACAATCGTGCAGATTTCCCCTGTTTCCAAAAAGTCCAGCAAATGCCCGTCCGCCACGCAGGTCATCGTGATGTAGTGCTGCTGGCAGTACAGGCTTTTGGCCGTCAGCAGGGTGTCCAACACCGGGTTGCCGGTCTTGTTCTCCGCCTCGCACTGGCGGATGACGCTTTCCATGGCCGCCAGCGCCACATCCTGCTTGGCGTGGTCCCGCTCCGCCCGGATGGCCGCAATCTGCATTTTCAGCTCGTGGTAGCGCCGGTTGATCAGGCGGATGTTCTCCTTGCTCTGCTTGTACTGCTCGTACTGGCGGTGCAAAACGCCGTCCAGCTCCGCCAGCTCGCTGTGCAGGGCGGCTTCGCGCAGCTGCTCGTGCTGCACCGTCAAAATCAGCACCCCGGCCAGATCCACCAGCGTGCGGATGTAAAACATGTTCATGTTGGCTTCGCTGCCGTTGGCAAAGCTCAAATTGCTCACGGCAAATGCGGTCAGCGCCATGACCACCGCCACAAAAGTTCCTGCGGGCGTTATTTTCAGCTTTCCGGCCGGGCCGGGGCGGCGGTTTTCCACAAAAAGCATCGCGGCAAAAATGCCGCCGTACACCGCCGCCAACAGCAGCAGCGAAAGCGGCTCCGCCCCACCGCGCTGCGGCCACAGCACGCAGTGCAGCTGCCATTCCACGCTGGCCGCCAGCTCCGCCAAAATAAAGGCTCGCGCGCACACATAACCCGCTTCCAGCAGCGTAATGCTGCGTGTGACCCACAAAAACAGCAGCATGGAAAGAATCGCCATTGCCATGCAGGGGATCCACCACGCTAGCGGAACTTCCCCCGTGGCCTGCAAAAACGCCCCCAGCAGCACCGCCCAACCGGCTTCCACGCCCCAGATCACGCGCCGGTCCATCCGCGGCGGCAGCCTGTGCGCATACATCAGCGCCGCCAGCACTTCCGCCAAAGCGGTGTACAGGCGGGGAATATCCGGCAATGTCGTCATTAGCCCGCACCCCCAATATAATCCGCCAGCTCCGCCATAAAGGCCTTGCGCCGCGGGCGGCTGATCTGCAGCGCATACGGGCCAACCTGCACCATATCCTGCTGCACGCCGGAAACCTGCGCCAGATTGACCAGATACCCGCTGTTGCACCGTGCAAACGCCCGGCCCACCAGCTTTTCCTCATAGTTTTTCAGGGTGCCCGGCACCACAAAATCTTCTTTTTCGGTGTAAAAATGCACCTTGTGGCCTTCGCTTTCCAGGTAATAGATTTCCGCCGCGTCCAGCCGCCGCATGCCGCCGTCCACCGCCACAGCCAGATAATGCCGCTCCCGCTTTTTCAGCTGTCCCAGCGCCTTTTGCAGCTGCTGCGAAAACGCAAAGTAGGGCACCGGTTTCAGCACATAATCCAGCGCCCCAACGGCATATCCGCGGATGGCATACTGCGCCATGTTGGTAATGAACACGATCAGCACCCCGCCGTCCCGCTCCCGGATGCGGCGGGCGGTCTCCATGCCGTCTAGGTGCTTCATCTCCACATCCAGAAAGATGATGTCGAACTGCGGGCGGTAATCTTCCAGAATTTCCATCCCATCCGCAAACTCCGTTACCTCAAACGGCGTGCCGTACTGCCGGGTGTACCGCTGCACATACCCCGCCAGCTGTTCCCGCACCGCCGCCTCGTCCTCCACAATCGCAATCCGGGTCATCTGCTGCTCCCCTTTCTCAACATCACACTGCGGCCCCGCACAGTCCACATCTGGTGCGGCTTCTTAAGGTGTATCTGAAAACAAAGAAAATGACGGATATTTCACAAGCGCAAGACGGATTTAAGGCAAAGAGCCGCGGGAATCCTTTGTGGATTCCAAGGCTTTTTAACGCAAAATCCCGCTGCGTTTGTAGAAATAAACGATATTTTCGACTTTTCAGCTGCACCATCGATTGTTTTTAGTATAGCACATACAACCATACACAGCAAATGCGGGGTGGAGCAGTTTGTTTGCCCTCAAAGCGTTTTGTCGGTCGGGGCTGCCAGACCAAGCCAGCCCTGGCATGCCACAAATATACAGGTTCGTTGCGAATCAACACCACAATATTCCGCAGTAGGGCGGCCAGCCCCCTGGCCGCCCTACTGCCGTACTACACATTAAAAATCCGCAGCATACCAAGCCCCGTCCTACGGACGGGGCTTGGAAGATAAATTTATATTGAAAACCGGCAGTTCTCTGTTTCCAAAGATCTGCCGATCATACTTCTTATTTACCCCACACGGTCTCGGCGATTTCCTTGACCAGTTTGAGCTTGTTCCACTGTTCCAGCTCGGTCAGCTTGTTGCCGATCTCACAGGAGGCAAAGCCGCACTGCGGACTCAGGCAAAGACGGTCGAGCGGGATATACTTTTCTGCCTCATGGATGCGGGCGATTACAAAGCATTTCCCTACCCTGACGGTGCGGTTGTGTTTGACAACCCGCCGTATTATCGTGGACTGCCAGATCGCCTACGAAAACGGCGCAAGGGTAGAAACATCATTTGTGACGAGCTACAGCGGCGGGATTGTGGCGCAGACCTCACCGGATTTGACAAAGGCAACCAACCGGGAAAATGACAGGTTAATTAAAGCAAATACAAAAGAACTGCAGAAATATGGCTACCCCATGAATGTTATCACCGCGGCCATAATGCAGAGGTATGCAAGATACGGGGTAGACCTGAAAATTCGGGCAGATGGCTGCATCCAGGTTGGAAGCCTGGATGCACAAAAGCAGGCCGGGAAAGGTATTTTTGGGTCCGGGCTGCTTTTGTGTGAGCGCGCAGCGGCAGAGCGCGCGGTAGTCAGATGGGAACTTTCGGACCGAGAGAACGCCATCATACAGCAGCTTGGCTAGTACCGCGCGGCGGGCGGCGACATCAACAAAATGCGCCGCATCGACTACGCTGCCCGGAAGGATGCCATCAACGCCCAGAAGCGGGCGGCGTATGCACTGCGGCAGAAGAACCGCGGAAAGAAAGTTTCCATCACAGATATTGCAATACAAAAAGTGCCGTTGGTGGCTCCGAATGGAGCAGATCACCAGACGGCATTTTTTATACAGGAAACCCACAAAGAGCTGCTGCGGTTCGCCCAAACGCAGAACAACAGCAACGAGGTTGCCTGCCTGCTGGACCTGACGACCGGCGAAAAGCTGGATTTTGTTAAGGGCGACTAGGTCTCTGTTGATGTTGAAGCAGATGCTGCTTCTTATCACTGGCTGCGGAGTAAATCACCGAAAAGTCTTATACTGTGCCATAATCACCCCGGGCAAAGTTACTTTTCTCTGAACGATATATCGGTATTTATGTACTATCCGCAAATAAAGAGCTTATCCATTGTCACCAATCAGGGGAAAGTATGGCACATTACAAAGCTTGACCGCTTTGATTTTGATGAAGCAAGACGCGCAATGGAAAATGCCATCATCAAATCAAAAGGAAATGGCGATAAGGCGGTTGATTTATTTTTGAAGGAGTGTTATAATTACGGCGTAGAAAGGGGTTGATTTATGTGCTGGACGGCAAAGAAAAAACTATGGAAGAATGCCTTGAGCTGTTCCGTAACATGAAAGAGTTTTCCCCTGAGACGCCTGATTCGAGAGACGATATTCTCAGCTCCAAACCGAAACCGGAGTGACTTACGGTATAGAAAGGAGTGAATGATATGCTTGATGGTGACAATTTAACACTGGAAGAGTACCGGGAACTTTTTGCCAACATGCAGGAAGTTCATTCAACCTATACGCCGGATGAATCCGCTCCCAACTCTTAAATAGCTAAAACCTCAACCACGATGCACACGCACCGTGGTATTTTTATGCCCATTTTTACGAAAAGGATTCAAGGAGGACGACATGGAACTGAAAGACACTGTAAAAGGCATGATGAGTGACGACTGCAAAGAGCGCATGGCAGCCGAATATCACCAGACCAAAATCCGTTACGAGAAGCTCAAAAAGCTGAATACCAGAATCTCAAGGCAAAAATAAATCAAGCCGTCAGACAGGGTCTGTCAGCAAGGCCCCCGCCTAATGAAGCCCTGTCTTCCCCCGTCCTCTCCAAAGTGCGAAAATAGTACCATGAAAAAATGTATTTTTGAGAGTAGTCTAAAAAATACAGAAACGCAGCAAGGATGACCCCATGGAGAAGCACACATTGGCAGTATCTCCTGACTTATTCCAATGGCAAGTATTCTTCCAGCCGTTGTCGGATCAGGGGCAGGTCCGGCACCAGCACGGACATTCCACGAATGTTCGCACTATAATAACAATCGCTCGCCGGGACTGTGTGGGAGCTTATTGATATCGAAGAAGCCAAGGGGAGCAGCCGGTAGGCTAACGACAATATTTCGCTATCCGTCAAGTCCGTAGTCAAATATGGAAGTGCATTATCAATAACAACCAATTTCGGATTCCCCAGCAATACTCTGGCCAGCACGACCCGCTGCCGTTCACCACCGGAAAGACGGATCCCGCCATCTCCCAAGACTGTATCCATTCCGTGGGGCATTTTTTCCACCACATCCCAGATTGTTCGCTCCCCGCTTTCGCTCACGCTCAATCATGGCCCCTGCCCACAAACCCGCAGCCATTTTTAGCGACCAGTCTCCGCGAGCGAATGCGAGCCGTAGGCGAAGCATGAAGCCGTCCCGAAGGGAATGGTGCAACAAAAAAGCCGCAACATTCGTTGCGGCTTTTTCTGGTGCACCAGATTGAACCTTCTTTGAAAGATTGCAATAAAAAACGCCCTACACTTTCGTGTAAGGCATTCTTTGGTGCACCATTCCCATCCAAAAACGAACTAAGTACTTCTTCGAGGGAGACCGGGCGTCCGCCCTCCTGATAGTTGAAATTCACCACGATGCGGTCATCGAACAGATAGATGGAATTAACAAAACAGTCGATGACCTTTTCCTGAAAGGCGATATCCGCCGGGTCGCCGTGGCGGAACTGATCGAACCAGAACAGAATCTGTTCCCTGGTGATGGGCGGCGTTTCGATCTGCTCCTGCAGGATACTGGTTTCCAGCGCTTCACGCTGCTGTTCCAGTTCCTCCATCCGCGACTTGGTGGAAGGCGTCAGGATGCCCTGCTCGATGGCCGCCACCAGATTGTCGATGCGCCGCTTCACCTCTTTCAGTTCTGCCTGCAAAACCGGCAGACGGGTGTTTTCCTTGCTCTGGTATTCCAGCAGCTTGTCCGCCAGCAGGTCGATGACCCGGTCATTCAGCACCTTTTCCAGTGCGGTCTTAACCACAAACTGCTCCAGCGGCTCCTTGCGCACTGGCTTCAGGCTGCAAGCTTCCTTGCCGCTGCGTTTGCGGGTGCCGCATTTATAGTAACAGTGGACCGTGCCTGTGTGGCTTCTGCCGCTCTCCCCTGCCATCATGGTACCGCACTTGCCGCAGAACAGCTTGGTGGTAAGCAGATAGTGGACATCTGCCTTGTTGTGGGCCGGTGCCTGACGGTGAATCTCGCACCGGCGCTGGACCGCATCGAAACACTCCGGGTCGATGATGGCCGGTATAGCATCCAGGATGACGGTATCCTTATAGCGGTATTCGCCCAGATACCGGCGGTTCTTGAGCAGCGTCTGGAAGCTGTTCTTGGTGAACCGGTTGCCCCGGCTGTTGGGGATGCCCCGGGCGTTCAGCGATTCGATGATGCTGCGAATGCTCTCCCCTGCCGCATACCGTTGGAACGCTTCCTGCACCACCGGCGCGGTGGCCGGGTCGATCTGGTAGTGATGCTCGCTGTCAATGCGGTAGCCCAGCGGCACCGGGCCTCCGTTGAACTTGGCCTTGAGAGCGTTCTCCTTGTGACCACGGCTGACCTTCTCGGCCAGCTCCGCTGAATAATACTCGGCCATGCCTTCCAGCAGGCTTTCCAGCATGATACCCTCCGGCGTGTTGGAGATGGGTTCCGTCACCGACACCACATGGACCCGGTTGTTTTTGAGGATGCGCTTATAGTGGGCTGAGTCGTACCGGTTGCGGGAAAAGCGGTCCAGTTTCCACACCAATACCGCCTCAAAGGTGTGGGTGGCGCTGTCGTGGATCATCTGCTGGAACTGCGGGCGGCTGTCGGTCTTGGCGGACAGTGCCCTGTCAATGTAGGTCCGCACCACAGTGATGCCGTTCTGGTCGGCATACTCCTTGCATTCCCGCAGCTGGCCTTCGATGGATTCCTCCCGCTGGTTGTCGCTGCTGTAACGGGCATAGATCACGGCATTCATGGCGTGCACCTCCTTACTTGTGCTTTTCCTCTTCTCCCATATTGAGAATCATCTGTTTCAGGCGGCGGTTCAGCTCGCTGCCCGGCGTGAAGCAAGCCTCCACAAACTCACTCCAATCCGGTTTGCACTGCACCACTTCCTGCGCTCCCTCTGGCGTAACGCAGACATACCGCCCGCGGGGGTCCTCGCACAGACCGAAGATATAGTCCAGGGACACATTAAAATAGGTGGCATACCAGACCAGAATGCGGTAAGGCGCTGCCGCCCGGTCAGTTTCGTAGCGGTTGATGGCAGCCTGATTGGTGTCGGCCAGTGCCGCCAGCTGCGCCTGGGTCAGCCCCGCGTCCTTGCGCAGCACGCGCAGCCGGGTGCCTACGGATACATCCATGGAAAGACCTCCTGCAAAATTCGTTAATTCAAGTATAATCGAATTAGAGGTTTTTCGCAAGTATTTTGTTCCGCTATACACAGAAGCTACTTTTTACTCCACATCTCTCACTGTCGTGATGGCCAGCGCTGCCGCCAAGCACAAGGCGGTAACACCTGCGCCATAACCAACAGCCTGCCAAGGAATCGGATGCCCCCCGCCCAGAGCCAGCCAATAGGGCATAGGTGTTGCATAAAACAATAGCGCAGACAAGGGAGAAACTGCCGCCGGATCCGGGGCAGAAACGCTCACAATGACTCCAGCCAGAGTCACCACAAAGCAGAAAGTAGCCCCCGCCAATTCACTGCCGCAAAGTCGGCATACCAGCCAAACCACCGCATAGCTTGCCTGCAAAATCCAGGCGCTCTGCATCCAGAAAAACGCCGTGCGTCCCGGCTGGGAGAGGGATCCCGTGACAACCGACAGCAGGAAATACAACACCATGTACCACCCTTGGAGCATAATCGTTTCCGCCGCAAAACTGCCAACCATATATCGGACCCGGCTTACGCCATAGGCGACCGCCAACCGGGCAGCGCCCGCTGTTTTGTTCTGGTGGAATGCCATCACCGCCACGAGAATGACTGCAATCCACGCAAGGATGCCCACTGACAGCACCGTGCCGAGAGCAGCATCCGCCGCGCTTCCCACTGGCAACGAACCGCCGGGAAAAATGCCTACCCGCCTGCCGTCTGCCCAAGTAGCGTCCACAATGCGGGATTCACTAACTCCCAGAGCAAACACCATGCACAGCAGGCCGAACAGAGCCAGCATTCCCGGCAGGCGAGTGCAGCGAAGGGCATACAAAGCTGCGGAGAAAGTGCTGGCCCGGTGCATTCCCTGTCGAGCGACAGATTTTTCCCTACGCCGCAGGACTGCGTGCGCCTTTCTGGCACTGCGCTGCTTTCCGGCATCCGGACGGTGAAGTGCCATCCATCCCAGCCCTGCAGCCACAGCAAGGGCCACAATCACCCAAGCTACCAATTCGACACAAAACTGCGGCGTGATGTTCAAAGCACACAGCCGGGACCAGTAATAGGTGGGCATAGCCTTAGCCGCCAGTTGTATCAGAAGAGGCTGAGTAGAAAAATCTTCATACTGTACCTGATAAAGCAGCACTCCTGCCAACGGCAGAATACTGGTCACCAGTGCCGCAGCAGCATGGTTTTTCATCCAGAGTGTAAGGACCGACGCCAATGCCAGGAAAGCCCCCAGCACCAGAAGATTTCCCACCGATACTGCGCAGAACAACAGAACTGTTCCGAGCGCGGGCGCAATTCCCATCTGGATGGCTGTGATGGTAATGCAGATTCCGTAAAAGGCCAGCTGCAAAAGCAGGTAGAAACCGCAGACCACCCCGAATTTGGCGCGGTATAGAGTGGACAACCGTCCTCCATGACTGACGAACAATTCATCGGTGCGTGCCCGGCGCTCCGACGCGAATTGCGCCACACACAGATTGACGGGGATCAGCCAGCTGAACACTGTCAGGCTCTGAGAGCTGCGCACCAGCTGCAAGCCGGACCGCCCACTTCCCATCGCCACATCCTTGAAAAATCCGATGGAGTCAAGCGGGTTCAAAAGATCACCCGCCACCATAAAATACATGGTCCCACTGTTGGCAAACCACAGCAGCATCAGAACAAACCCCAGCAAAGCCCATAGCTGTGCTTTTGCATGGAACAGTTTGACTCCTTCCGCTTTAGCCTGCATCGGCATGGCTGTCACCTCCCACCAAGGCCGTGAAATATGCCTCCAGCCCTTCGCTGCGCACTGCCAGTTCCTGCACGTGCAAGCCATTCTCCATTAGCATACCGGAAGCTGTCGCTGCTGCCTCGTTTCCTACCGGGAACAAGCGCAGCCCCTCCACTGTTGCCTGACAGATAGCTTCCGGAAACATCTTGCGGAGGATGTCTACCGCCCGTCGGTCATTGTCGGTACGGACTAACAGATACTTGCTGCAGCGGGCGTCCAGTTCTTCTGCCGTCAGTTGTTCCAGCAACTGCCCATTATGTAAAATACCGTAGCTTGTCGCAAGCTGGTGCAACTCGCTGAGGATATGACTGGACAGCAGAATCGTCATTCCCTGTTCCCGGTTCAGTTTTTCCAGAAGACGTCGCAGTTCCTGTATCCCCATCGGGTCCAGTCCATTGAGCGGTTCGTCAAGTACCAGAAATTCCGCTTTCCCCAAGAGAGCAACCGCCAGCCCCAGCCGTTGGCGCATCCCCAGCGAGAATTTTCCGGCAGGTTTGCTGCCAGTGTCTTTCAGACCCACCAGTTGCAGGGTGGGAGCAATATCCGCCTCATTTAACCCTCGCTGCAGGCACTGCACTTTCAGGTTTTGCCATGCGGTCAGATCCGCGTACAAGGCAGGGCCGTCCACAAGGCACCCCATCCGACGCCGCATTTCTGACTGTCGGGCAGCATCTGCCGCACCAAATAGTAGCAGCCTGCCCCGTGTGGGGCGAGTCAGACCGCATAGAATTCGCAGCAGGGTGGTTTTCCCCGCGCCGTTTTCTCCGATCAGACCGTAGATCTGCCCGCGCGGGATTGTGATGCTCACATCCCGCAACGCCACCGTATGTCGGTATTCCTTGCAAAGATATTCCGTTGCAAAAACCGCTTCTCCGTATCCTTCCATGCTCTTCGTCTCCCTTTCATTCATATAAGCCCACTTATTTAGGAAACGATTTTGGAATGGAAATTTTTGCAATGCAAGGTATTTGGGGCAAAAGAAGCATCTCCAAGAAAAATGCCACAAACTTCACCCTTTCTTTAGCTTTTTCGTTTCCGGCACCACGCCAACTTTCAGGAAATTTTTATGATCCCTTGCACTTTCCCGTTTTTTCTTCTGCGTTTCTCCTGTTTATCCACTCCTCGAACAGCCGTTGTCCCTCTTCCGACTGGTAAAATGCCTGGATCTTGGGCAGCAGGAACCAGGCGAAGCGCTCCAGCTCCTGCTGGGGCACGCCGTCCTCCCGGTACTTGGCGGACGCCGCTGCCTGTGCTGTTGTCTTTTCCTGCCGATCTTCCGTAGCGGCTCCTTTCTGCAGGGCTGCCCCCTGCTGCCTTGCTGCTTGTTCTTTCATCGATCCTGACCCTTGGCCCGCTGGCGGCGTTGCTGACGGTTCAGCCGTTTTTCCTCCTGTTGGCGGCGGCAGATGCCCAACACAAATGCCTGCACCTGCTCCGGTGCCACCCGCACGGCTTCCCGGTAAGGACGGGTCTCGGTGAGCACTGCATCCAGCTGTTCCTCACAGCGGCGGAGGCGCTGGCCCAGTTCCTGTTCTCTCACTGTGCTTTGCTGCAGCTGCATCCACAGACTGCGGTTCTCTGCCTGCAGCTTGCCGCTGGCTTTTGCCATCTTACACAGCGTCTGAAAATCCTGCACCGGTAGCTCCACCCGCTTTTCCAGCACGCCTTTGGTTTTGGCCCGCTGCTCGATGTCTGCCACATCGCGGATCGAGCCGGAAATGTTCTTCACCTGGGAGATAAGCTCCTTCCGCTTGCCCTGCAGCTGTTTGGTCTGATCAGACAGTTCTGCCACTGCCTGGCGGTCCTTCTGGACCTTATATTCCAGTACATTCAGATGTTCGGCATCGCTGCCCTTGATACCGCGCTCGAAGTCGGTGAATCCCGCCTGCCGCATGTGCTCAAAGAATTCGGTCTGCAGCAGGCCGTAGGAACTCACCAGCCGGGGCTTGCCGTTCTTTTTCAGCACCGGCTGCCCCTGCTCGTTGGTCATGGGGACCATCGGCCACTTTTTGCTGTGACTCACCTGCATGATCGTCTCTCGCACGGTACCCCGCAGCGCCGGGTCCTTGCATCGCTTGGACCAGCGGATCTGCTTTTCCACCACCGGCAGGTAGACAACGTGGAGGTGATAGTGGAACACATCCCTTCCCAGCCGGTCACTGGCTTCCCGGTTGCGTTCGTCGGCGTGCATGACTGCCGAGATAATGTACTGTTCTCCTCCCGCGATCTTCTTCGCCAGCTCGTACACCTCGGCGTAGAACTGCTTGGCGTACTCATAGCCGCCATGGGTTTCGAAATAGTCGGTGTTCACGTCAAACACCAACTCGTCAAAGACGTAGGCATCCGGTTTCAGTCCACGGGTGGAAACGACGCCTTCTTCCACCATCCGGTCAAATTGCTGGGCATAAGTAGCTGCCTCGCAGGCTTTGAAGGTCACATTGTTGCGGCTGTATTCCAGCAACACATCCGGGTTGGAGTACACTTCGTTCTTGCGTTCGTTGTGCCGCTCCCGCACTGAGATGGCATTTTTACGGTAGCGCTCATTGCGCACCACAGTCCGATGGATTTTGCTGATAGGCGACTCCTTTCTTGGGTACGGTTCTGCTGCGGATGGGGTACGCAGATGCTTTGGAAAGCATCTGACCCACTATGACACTTTCCGGCGCTGCCGGCAAAGTGCCAGTGGGCCCGCTGCGGCGGGAGGGATTGGAATACGGCTGCCAACCAAAGTCGCTGTGCCATCTTCCCGGTTGAGCCGCCGTCGTAACGGTTGTCAAGTCTGTGGTTGCCTCTGGAAACCAGGCACCACAGCTCTTGTCCACTTTTTTCAAAACGCAGGGTGTGGAATTCTTTCTCTATTTCTCTTTTAGTTAGATATATCATTCTATCTTTATCGTGTCGGTTTTTCCGGCGGGGCGGTGTCGGCAAATCCGTCAACTGCCTGTCCGTTTTTCCGACAGGTCGGGACGGATTTCCCGACGGGTGGTTACAGCTCGTTGGGTTCCTTGGGCCGGGGCAGATTGAGGTAATACCGCCGGGCCTTTCCGTTTGACTGTCCCGGCACCTGCTCCAGCAAACCACAGCGTTCCAGAGCGGCGAACAATCCGGCGGCTTTCTCCCGCTGGCAGTGCAGCAGGCGTCCGGCACTGGCCCGTGAAAGGCTCACGCAGGGCCTGCCGTTGGCTTTCCAGTGCCCGGTGGTATCCTGGGCCGACAACCGCAACAGCCCCAACAAATGACCGTACAGCAGCTTGCTTTCGCCGGGAAGTTGCCGGTAGGGTTGCTCTGTAAGAAGGCTGGACGGTATCATCAGGAACCCATCGATACGGTTCAGATTTTCCTCTGCGGGAACGAGTTCATGGTTCAGATGGCACCTCCTTAGATCATGGGTTGGTGGCGGGTTTTGGCTTCTGGCATCCCTCTTTTCCGGTTGTTTTTGTCCCCAGAAAATGTTTGATTATTTTATCATAGATTTTTCCGACACATACAGCATACAACGCCTTGCAGTCCGTTTCAAGATGTGTTAGACTGTTTTCATGTTGGATGATTCACACACTTTTCTCGGCTGTTTCTGAAACACCGAAAAACACAGAGCCTTTTTCCGCCTACTATGCTCCAACACAGGATGGTGACAAATTTTGAACTACCAGACGTACCTTTTCTTTGAAGGCCGCACCGAATATATCCAGGGTTACGACACGCCCCAGCATACATATCCGCTGGGCTCCCTGATGTTCGGTGTCCTGGACCTGGATGCCGCCCCCTATCTGGAACGGGGCCGCACATTGCTGGAAAAATTCCGGGGCGTAAACTTCCCGGAAAATCAGACGATGCAGCAGAGCCTGGCAACGCCTGACACCTGTGTATATTACCAGGTGGCTTCCTTTTACCATGACTTTGCCACCGCTGTGCGGCAGGCTTCCCCTGCTCTGTTTGATCTTGTGGAGGGCTATACGCTGGCTACCTTCCGTCGCAATGAGCGGGAACTGAAAGCGACCCAACAGAGCCTGTGGCAATTTATACAGACTGAAAAAAATGACAGTTCGTATACATTTGATGAATTGCGCGCCAGAATGTCCCACCTCGGTGAATTGACCTTAACCAGTGACATCATGGAAGGGTTCTGCCGGAACTTTCCGGAGTACACCGACCAGATGAAGGTATTTATCCAGCGTGATACCGGGGACACCTCCCTGTGCCGGACGGCGCTGTCGGTATTAGAATCCTTTGTGACCTTGCTGCAACAGTTGGTGGACGGCAAAACGGATCTGCGCCAGCTGATCGAGGCTACACTGGTGGACGAGGATGGCCGCCCCAGAACAGAGCATGGCCAGCACCCTTCGGAGCTGCTGGTGGAACTGGCGGAAAATGGCGATTCGACCTACCAAAAATACCACAAGCTGGAGGACGACATCCATATCCAGACCCGGTACAAACGGCCCACAGACAACAAAAAAGGCGGCATTTCTGCCGCCACGTTCTACGCGAGCGATACGCTGCCCGCGTTACTCTTTTTGGAATTCGTACAGATGTGCGCCCAGGACCTTCCGGTCGCTGTCTGTGAGAGCTGCCACCGGCTGTTTGTTCCTTTCTCCAGCCGCGCCAAGTATTGTGAGCGAATGCTGGACCCGGAAACCGGCGCCACCTGCAAGGACATTGCCGCCAAGCTGGCCTATGCTGAGGAGCTGAAGGCCAACAAAGCCAAGGAGCTCTACAACAAGATGCGTAACCGCTACCAGATGCGCTGCTCCCGTGCCCCCGGCAACCAGAAAATGCGGGATGACTATGACGCCTGGCGCAAGCAGGCCCAGATAGCGCTGAGTAAGTATCAGTTGGGGGAAATCAGCTGGGAGGAGTTCGAGAAGATTATCCGTGATAATCTATAGAATCAAATTGATTTTTATTTATATTTTTGTAAGCATGAGAGCTGGAGGTAAAAATGGCTGAGTTACAAGAATGCATTACTGATGACTCCTGGAAACAATCTTTGCAATCTGAAATAATTACCGCCCTCACCGAATCAGGGCAAACGCAGAACCATGCCCTGGAACAGGTTGGGTACTATTATCAATGTTGCGCTCCAGCATTTTTATACAAATACTATAGGGATCAACCACTCAATCTGAATTCCGTAATGTCGAACAAGATGTGGTATTCCGCTCCCCGCAATTTTAATGACGCATTCGACTGTGATATTGCAATCGACGAACAAGCCATTTTTAATAACCTATTACCTGCTATTTCCGGTGGCAAAACGATTCGCAAAGGTAGTCCTGCATGGATTCAGCTCAAAAGCAATCTACATAAACAAATTACGCTTTTAGAGAATACCTTTGCGGATCAAAAAAGCTCCATGGGGATTACTTGTCTAAGCGAAGTACCGGATTCTTTACTTATGTGGTCACATTATGCAAATAACCATCGCGGCTTTTGTGTTTCATATAACCTTTTGGCCCTAAATCAAAAACTTCAATTTTCTGCAATACCTGTTCTTTATACACAGGAACGGGTATGCCTGCGGTCAATTTCACTGGATCAAGACGCACTTAATAAAGAAACAATGAGTCTATTTATTCAAAGCCTTACCAGCAAGTCTCCTGAATGGTCTTATGAAAAGGAATGGCGCATTATTCGGGATGAAGCTGTATGCGGTTCAAGGTGGGATGACGAAAATAAAGGCGCGTTGCTTGACGCAATCTCCCCCTCTGCCATTTTTTTAGGTTGCTGCGCCAGTGATGAACTGACATCTACACTTAAGCAATATTGCCAAAATTTTAATATTCCTCTCTATAAAATGGAGAAGGATCCTCTACTTTACCGTCTAAATAAAATTTCACTTCTAGACTTTTCTAAATAATTCTATTTTCGCGGTTCTAAAAAAGAGCCTTGAAGTTAAGAGAATTTCTTAACCTCAAGGCTCTTTTTAGACTTATCCTTGGCATTCCCTGCACAAACAGATTTCGCCATTAGGCATAAAAATCATCTTTTCACATTTATATTTTCCTTACTCTTTCTTCACGAATTATCTCTGGATTATCATTCCGTTTTCTTTTTCATCCCACCATCATTAAAATTCATAATAGGAAGCATCAAGGTTGCCACATTAGCATTATTCGTAAGAGTAGCAACAATTTGACGAAGAAAAGGAAATAAAATAGAAATGGTGTTTGTTTGAAGTATATGATCTTTTAGATTCGCATCGATTGTTTCATCCTGATCAAAATAAGTGAAATGTCCCACAATAGCAACATGAATATGAAACGGCATCGGATGATCTTCTGTAGGTGTTATATCAAACGATAAATGAACATCATATTTATCATCACCAAGATTTACGATTTCCTGTTCAAAATGAGGTTGTAATTGAAACTCATTTTGATCAGCTTTAACCGGCTCCTTTTTGAACAGCAATTCTTCAACAGTATAATTGTCAAACTGTAAAACACTTGCTTTAGGCATAGTATCGATCCCCCCAAAATTCAGGCCTATTAGGCGAATTTGGCCTAAGGTTGTAAACCATATTGCTGTCCGTTGTATACGAAAAGGTAACCTTGACTCGAAGAGTTTCCAAATTATTCATGGCATTTTCATAATCTTGTTTCGATATCTTATCCTGATTCTTTTGTAAAAGTTCTCTGAAATTGCTGGGTTGTTTCATTAATTCAATAAGATTATTTTGCGCCATATCCGCAATACTTCCATTCTCATAACGGGCAACTGTTTTATTCCCAAGTCCCAGAACTTTAGCAAAAGCAACCTGCGACAAACCATATTTTTCACGGATTCTGCGTATCTCTTCTGGCTGCAATAGCCCATGCCGTTGGCGATATATTGCAAATGCATCAAGCAAATTTTGTCCATCAAGTTCTTCGTCCCAAATACTTTGGCCACAGTTCTTACAGCATCTTACCTTAGCTGTAACCGTGATCTCCTCCCCTTTTACAGGATATGTTTCCGAAACAGTTTTAACCTCCGTTAAAACTTCAGAATTACAATTGGGACAATACATATAAATAGCTCCTTTTTAACGCTTATTGTTAGTATTCATCTATATGAAAGCTGACAACCCGAACACCTCCATCCTTTTGGTATAAGACTTTAAATTTTATATAGATAGAATTTCCGTCTACATTTTTCTTAAAAACCCAAAAATGATCTGATGAGGGGTCATCACGGTCAACACTAGGGCCGCTTTTATAATCCTCCTCTTTTAGATCATATATCTCTTCTTTAGCTGCATCCCAAGAAATACCCAAATGAGCCAATGTATCTAAATTTTTACGCCTATTTATTGGATAAAACTTCTTATTATCAATTGCATATCTCATATCACTCAGAATCTTCTGAACGTGATTGCAACCCATCAGATAATCACCGCCGATACAATGGTATCATATGATACCATTATAATATTTTTACCAATTTTGTCAACACTAATCCTCACTGTAATAAACATTTTATACTTTCATGATGGGAAAATAAAAAACAAATCCGAACGCACCTTCGAAAAGAAGTACGTTCGGATTTGCTTGGTATGGTGCACCATCGGGGACTCGAACCCAGGACCCACTGATTAAGAGTCAGTTGCTCTCCTTAGTTGCTCACACTCATGGTGTATGCTGTTGTAATAAAAAGCACTTTTCTAACGATCAAAATCACTAAATATATCCTATGCAAAGTCATTGACCAGCACCGTTTTTGTGTGGCGCTGGTCTATTTTCTTTTACGCACTAATCAGCGGTATAAGTTTCTGTTCTTCTGTGATTTCCAAGAATTGCTGATATTCCATATTTAGCTTTATCGTAACCTGATACTTTCTTCCGACCTCCACTCTTTCTATCAGTTGGCTCAGTATCATGCGTTTGATTTCTAATGGTGCCGCATCGAATTCTTCTGCCCAGCCTCTAAATTCATCATAGTAGGTACGCAGTTTTCGAATCTCTGCAGCTTCGTTCAGCCTCGCATTTTGAAGTGCAGCATACTCTGCTTTCGCATCATCCAGTTCTTGTTGGTATCGCCGGATTTGCTTGGCAATCATATCCTCGGTAAAATTGCTTGTTCCATCAAGGCATTTCAGAATCTCACCTTCAAAGCGTTCCAAAGCATGCTGTGCAGTTTTAATTTTCTTTTCTACCGAAGCGCGTTTAGATTTTTGTAGATTTGATTCCTGCCTTATTCGGTTTTCTGCCATCCTTGAGTACGGTGTATCTCTAATCTGCTCAAATATCTTTGATACCGCTTGCAGAACGATAGCATCTACCCTCTCCGCAAGATATAATGCCTGTCCATCGCAGTCTCTGCCGCCTTTGTTTCGCTGACCGCGCTGAAAGCAGTTATATTTGGGCTGGACTTTTTCGCGGATACTGCCATCCGCCAGTTTGTAGCGATCCGTATGCATAAATCCCGACATCTTCGCACCACAGTGAGCACAGTACACGATGCCCGCCAGCAGCGTTGGATTCTGACTGGTGTGGGCGATTTTTCGTTCTTGCTCCGATTTGGCTTTTCTGCGGTTTATTATGTCATTTGCCTTATCGAATGTTTCCCTGTCGATGATCCGCAATTCTGGAATATACTCAGAACGAGCATTTTTCGTAATTATGTAGCCTGTATACCCCTCGTGGCGAATAATTCGGATTATATTGCTCGACTGGAACTTTGCTCCGGCACGGGTACGCAATCCTCGGTTATTTAACATTTCAGCCAGAGCATATCCGCTGGCGCCTTCTTGGATAACCTTATAAAAGAGCTCCCGAACCCATGTAGCTTCTTCCTCATTGATGACCAGATCCATAACAGGCTTATCACGCTTGTTTCGTCTACCTTGGTCTTCTAACTTGTAACCATAGCATACGAAACCACCTGTGTAGTGACCACTGGACACGATTTGCCGGATTCTATCGCGGGTTCGGATGGATGTTTTCTCCGACT
>ERZ773190.719-NODE-719-length-36373-cov-3.492621_pt1 | contig 36373 bp, 28 predicted proteins | sample MGYA00511111_ERZ773190 | MGnify/ENA primary metagenome ERZ773190 (study PRJEB29015, sample SAMEA2737777) | human gut metagenome | biome: human gut; feature: human-associated habitat; material: faeces | place: China | collected 2012 ... | reverse complement strand
TTACGCCCCACTTTTATGCTCATATTGGGGCGGGTCACAAGGTCATTCTACCACTCGTGTGCGAGCACACGTGGTGTCAGACCTTTTGACCCTGGTATCAAAAAATGAAGTGAGAAAGGGTGACAGAATTGGCAAATAAAATCTCAGACGAAACGATAGAATATGTGGGAATCCTTGCAAAACTGGAACTTTCGGAGGAAGAAAAAGAAGCCGCCAAAAGCGATATGGAGCAGATGCTGGATTATATAGATTCCTTAAATGAACTGGATACCACCGGGATTGAACCGATGTCTCATGTATTTCCGGTGCAGAATGTATTCAGGGAAGATGTTGTAACAAATGGTGATAATAAAGAGAAGACGCTGGCAAATGCACCGCTTCGGAAAGAAGACAGCTTTGAAGTGCCGAAGACGATAGGGTAAAGGGAGTGAGATGAAGATGGATTTATTAAAACTTACAGCCCTTGAACTGGGCAGAAAAATAAAAGCCGGTGAGGTGACAGTCAGAGAAGCAGTCCGGGCAGTAATCGAGCAGGCAAAAGAAGTAGAGCCAACAATCAACAGTTATGTGACACTGGATGAAGAAGGGGCCTATGCACAGGCAGATGAAATTCAGAAAAAGATTGATGCAGGAGAACTGACCGGCCCGCTGGCAGGAGTTCCTGTGGCGATCAAAGATAATATGTGTATTGAAGGACAGCTTACAACATGCAGTTCCAAAATTCTTTCCGGTTTTAAGCCGACTTATACAGCACAGGCGGTTGAAAACCTGAAGAATGCAGGAGCCGTCATTCTCGGAAAGACGAATATGGATGAGTTTGCCATGGGAAGTACGACGGAGACTTCTTATTATGGACCAACGAAAAACCCTCATAATACAGCTCATGTTCCGGGAGGTTCTTCCGGTGGATCCTGTGCGGCAGTGGCTGCGTGCGAATGTTATTATGCACTTGGTTCTGATACCGGTGGATCGATCCGTCAGCCAAGTTCCTTTTGCGGAGTAGTGGGACTGAAACCGACGTACGGTACAGTTTCCCGTTATGGACTGGTGGCATATGGTTCTTCACTGGATCAGATCGGACCGGTGGCAAAGGATGTGGCAGACTGTGCAGCAATCCTGGAAGTGATCGCATCCCACGATGAGAAAGACAGTACGTCGATCGAACGGGATGACTGTGATTTTACAGAAGCACTGGTGGAAGATGTAAAAGGACTCAGGATCGGAATCCCGAGAGATTATATGGGCGAAGGACTGGATCCCGAAGTAAATCAGGCAGTCATGCAGGCAGCGAAAGTGCTTGAGGAAAAAGGTGCAATGGTAGAGGTGTTTGACCTGGGACTCGTAAAATATGCGATTCCGGCATACTATACGATCGCAGCAGCAGAGGCAAGTTCCAACCTGGAACGTTTCGACGGAGTAAAATATGGATATCGTACCAAAGAGTATGAGGGACTTCACAATATGTATAAAAAGACCCGTTCCGAAGGATTCGGAGCAGAGGTAAAGAGAAGGATCATGCTGGGATCTTTCGTATTAAGTTCAGGATATTATGATGCCTATTATCTGAAAGCGTTGAGAACAAAAGCCCTGATCAAGAGGGAGTTTGACCGTGTATTTGAAAAATACGATCTGATCTTGGGACCTGCTGCCCCGACAACAGCACCGGAGCTTGGAAAGAGTCTGGATGACCCGATGAAAATGTATTTGGGAGATATTTATACGATCTCTGTCAATCTTGCCGGACTTCCGGGCATGAGTGTGCCGGTAGGAAAAGACAGCAAAGGGCTGCCGGTGGGAATGCAGCTCATAGGAAATGTATTCGACGAAAAGACGCTGATCCGTGCCGCATATACTTATGAATGTGCGACAAAGAAAGTGCATGAGGTTCCTGCACAGATCGGACGGACAGCGGAAAAGGAGGTACAGTAATCATGGCAAAGCAGTATGAGACAGTGATCGGACTGGAAGTTCATATCGAACTGGCAACAAAGACAAAGATTTTCTGTGGATGCAGTACCGAATTTGGTGGGGCACCGAATACGCATACCTGCCCGGTCTGCACCGGTATGCCTGGGTCGCTTCCGGTATTGAATAAGCAGGTTGTAGAATATGCGATGGCGATCGGACTTGCAACAAACTGTAAGATCACGCAGGTATGTAAATTTGACCGCAAGAACTATTTTTATCCTGATAATCCGCAGAACTATCAGATTTCCCAGCTTTATCTTCCAATCGCACGAGATGGATATGTAGAGATTGAAAGCGGAAGCGGAAAGAAAAAAGTGCGGATCCATGAAATGCATATGGAGGAAGATGCAGGAAAGCTCGTTCACGATGAATGGGATGATACATCACTGGTTGATTATAACCGAAGCGGAGTTCCGCTGGTAGAGATTGTATCAGAGCCGGATATGCGTTCCGCTGAGGAAGTGATCGCATATCTTGAGAAACTCCGTATGATCGTACAGTATCTGGGAGCATCGGACTGCAAGCTGCAGGAAGGATCTATGCGTGCGGATGTAAACCTTTCTGTTCGGGAAGTTGGTTCGGATACATTTGGTACAAGAACGGAAATGAAAAACCTGAACTCCTTTAAAGCAATCGCTCATGCAATTGAGGGAGAGCGTCAGAGACAGATCGAGCTGCTGGAAGAAGGAAAAGCAGTGACCCAGGAGACAAGAAGATGGGATGATAATAAAGAACATTCCTATGCAATGCGTTCCAAAGAAGATGCACAGGATTACCGTTACTTCCCTGAACCGGATCTTGTTCCGATCGTGATCAGTGACGAATGGATCGAAAAAATCAGGGCACAGCAGCCGGAACTTCGGACAGAGAAGCTGGAGCGTTACAAAAAAGAATTTGACATCCCGGAATATGATGCAGAGATCATTACAGAATCCAAGCATATGGCAGATCTTTTTGAAGCGACGACTGCGATCTGCAATAAGCCGAAAAAAGTATCCAACTGGCTGATGGTAGAGACGATGCGTCTGATGAAGGAACACAGCATGGAAGCAGAAGATCTGAAGTTCTCACCGGTGAATCTGGCGAAGCTGATCGAGCTTAATGATGCGGGCACAGTAAATAGTTCTGTGGCAAAAGAAGTATTTGAACAGATCTTCCTGAATGATATTGAGCCGGATGTATATGTAGAAGAGCATGGACTGAAGACAGTCAATGATGCAGATGCACTCAGAACGACGCTGGAGAAAGTCATTGCTGACAATCCACAGGCAGTCGCTGATTACAGAGGAGGAAAAGAAAAAGCACTCGGTGCATTGGTCGGACAGACGATGAAAGCCATGAAAGGAAAGGCAAATCCGGGAATGGTCAACAAAATGCTCCGGGAAATGCTGGGATAATAACTGAAAATAGTTTTTCATCATTTCTAATAATAAAGTAAGGTGTTTATGACCTGTCTCAGATAATCCGATGCATAGGATATCAGGTCATAAGCACCTTTATTAATATACCAGTCTAATCAAATCCCTTTCACTAAACGGATGCGAGACAGATCCGAATAGTTCCGAATCAGACAAAAAACAGCAAAAAAATGTGGGGGGGGGTGACAAGATTTGAGAGGAAAAAAGAGATACAATAAAGTAGGATGTATCTTAATATAAATAAGATACTCACGAAAATGGGAGGAAGGAGATAAGTTTCTATGATGAAAGGGAAACTAAAAAAAGCGGTTGCACTTGTGACAGCATTAAGCTGTGTGCAGATTTCACCGCTTGCAGTGACTGAAGTAGAAGCCGCACAGGATGCAGTCAGTGCTACGAAGAGTGGAAATATTGTGACCATTGGAAATGATAAGCTCAGCCGTGAGTTCAGTATTTCTGATGACAGGCTTTCCACGACAAAAATTGAGAACCTGCTTGGAAATTCAGTGTTCACACCGGGAGAAAATTCAGAAGAATTTGTGATTAAGACGCTGGATGAGACAAGTAACGGGGCAGTTTCATTGGAAGAATATACGACCAGTGAGGGAAATAGCAGTCAGATATTAGACGGGATTACCGATACAACAGGCAATTTCTGGTGTTCTAATTCGGATGATATGAAACTGGTAGTAAATTTTGGATCAGAAAAAGAAGTAAAAAAAGTGGTTTATACACCGCGTTATGATAATAGTGCGAAGTATAACTGTACCGGACGTCTGACCAAACTGAAGATCCAGTACTGGGATGGCAGTGCATGGCAGGATGCAACGGTTGGTGGAAATGCAGAAATTTCACTGACAACCGATGCAAATACAAAGCCGGATGCGATCGAGCTGGATGAAACAGTGACGACATCCAAGATCAAACTGGTTGGTATTGAGTCCTACCACTGGCAGGATGCAAACCGGAATAAGTTTATGAATGTCGGAGAACTGGATGTGCAGGATACAGCCGGAACAACTGTTCTTGACAAAGGTACACAGATTGCCGGAAAAGAAATCAAATCCAGTGAACTGACACTGAAATCGACTTCGATTGATGATACAACAGCAGTGATCAATGATGTCAATAAGACCGGTAAGATGATTACTTTTGAATTTGATCCGGTTCAGATGGGAACAGGCGAAGCCAATATTACAGAAAAGATTGTCATGTATGATGGGGATCATTTCATGCGTAAGTTCCTGGAGATTGACAGTGAAGATAAGGATGTCCGCATGGATTATATCGATGGCGAGCATCTGACAGTCACAGACAGCGATAAGACATGGACTGTTCCGAAGGGAGTCGGCGGTGTTGTAGAGATGAGCGAATATAAGGCAAATCTCGGACAGCCGATCTATATTGATGGAATGTTTGTGGGATCAGAATTCCCGGAAACTGATACACAGATTGAATCAGGTTTGGGACATGTACGCTACTATACAGGAAAGAATTTTACAGATTTTGAGAGAGACGGACAGCTGACTGAGGATGGAAAGTATATTTCCTGGCAGACCGTTGTTGGTGCAAGCCATAGTGACGGAAGTGATCAGGGAGTCATCCAAAGTGATTTTTATGATTATATCGACAGTATTGCAACTCCGTCAGATTTCCGTCTGCAGTACAACTCCTGGTTCGACAACATGATGAGAATTGATGATGATAATATCCTTTCCTCATTCATTGAAATCGAGAAGGAACTGACACAGACCGGAGTTCGCCCGATGGATTCCTATGTAGTGGATGATGGATGGAACAACTACAATGATACATCGGTTGTAGATTCCGTACGTTCAGGAACGACCCTGAATACAACAGGATTCTGGGAGTTTAACTCCAAGTTCCCGAATGGACTGACGACATCCAGTTCCCTGGTAAATAAACTGGGATCTGATTTCGGTGTATGGATTGGACCAAGAGGAGGATACAACTTCTTCGGTTCTCTGGCAGATATCCTGACAAAGAGCGGAACAGGAAGTAAATCCGGTGGTTCCATTGATGTTGCAGATGCAACTTATGTTCAGAAGTTTGAAGAAATGGCGATCAACTGGATGCACGACTATGGAGTGAACTACTGGAAGTGGGATGGATTTGCAGATGTTGCACAGTATAATGCATTCCCGTCAGGAGAAGGTGTTGTAGGATACAGTGAGGAACACCGCCATATGTATGGTGGACAGAATCAGATGTACCATGTGACAGACCTTTGGGAGAAATGGATCGTGCTGATGGAGAATATCCGTCAGGCTGAGAAAGATTATAATATTAAGAACTTGTGGATTTCCCTGACCTGTTATGTCAACCCAAGTCCATGGTTCTTACAGTGGGCAAACTCTGTATGGTTACAGTGTGCAGGAGACCGTGGAGAGATCAGTAATGGTACGCTGAATAATAAGATGGACAATATGCTGACTTACCGTGATGCGAACTACTATGAGTTTGTTCAGGTACACCAGTTTCAGTTCCCATTGGCAAATCTTTATAACCATGACCCGATCTACGGAAGTGAAGGAACAGGAATCGTAGCTGACTCCATGACAGCAGAACAGTTCAAGAATTACCTGTATATGATGGGAACAAGAGGAACTGCATTCTGGGAGCTTTATTACTCTGATTCACTGCTGGACAAGGATAAATATCTTGTAAATGCAGAGTTCCTTGAGTGGGAGGAAGAAAATTTCTCCAAGCTGAAGAATGCGAAGATGATCGGTAGCCATCCATCCAGTGCAACAAGACTCAGCACTTACAGAAATGGTGGAATGAGCAGCGGTGAAGTACAGAATCCATATGGATTTGCATGCTTCGATGGAAATGCAGGAATCATTTCCATGAGAAACCCGTCTGCAACAGAGAAGACGATCACATTTACACTGAATGATGCAATCGGAGTTACAAAAGCCGGTACTTACCACATGAGTACAGTACATACTTATTCTCCGAATGGAACGATTGCGACAGCAAAAGATACTTATACAAAGGGTGAAGAAGTATCCGTTACACTTCAGCCGGGTGAAGTACAGGTATGGTCTCTGAGCCAGGATGCAGATACAACTGCACCGACATTCAAGAGTCTGACAAGTGTTTCAGGAACAGAGCTTCGGGTACAGTTAAGTGAAAAGATCAAAGGAAATGCAATCCTGAAGGTCAAAGTAAATAATGAAGTTGTTGATAATGTGACAGTTTCAGAGTATGCAGACCTGCGTACATTTAAACTGACATTTGCTACAGCACTGAATGATGGCGATGTTGTAGAAGTATCCGCAGAGAGTGGAGCAGATGCAGCCGGAAATCAGATTACAGGAAAGATCTCAGCTCCATACTATGCAGAGAATAAGATTGCAGAGAAAGAAACTGTAGAGGGAAGCAACAGCGAGATCAGTGGAAAAGACCGCAGCGTAGAAGGAACCAACGGATTCACAGTAGCAGCACAGGTTCAGACAGCAGACAGAAGCGTTGTCCTTGTAAAGCAGGGAGATGCTTATGAACTCGGAATCAATGCGGAAGGACATCCGTATTTCACGGTAAACGGTGTGACAGCAACAGCTGATGCAGTTATTTCCGATGCAACAGAATCTATGATCGTTGGTGTAAAAGAAAATAACGGACTGGTTCGTATTTATGTAGACGGACAGATAAGTGCGTCTGTATATAATGCAGAGAACAAAGAGTTCGCAGTTCCGGCAGCAAAGATCGTTGGTAACGGTGTAAACGGAGCTGTGACAAATGTAGCAGTTTATGACAGAAGTCTTGGTTACGATGAAGTTCCGACATCAGGACTGGCAGAGACTGTGAAGAAGATCACAGCAGAAAAAAATAACTGGACAACAGAGTCCTGGACAGCAGCCAATATGGATACGCTTCTTTCCAATGCAACGAGTGCCATCTCAGGTGGAGATGCTTCAGCGATCCAGGCAGCAAAAGAGGCACTGACAGCAGGTTATGCAACACTTGTGCCGAAAGTAGTAGAAAATCTGGCATATCAGAAAAATGTAACAGCTGCATGGGTAGATGCAAATGAGACAACAGATATGACCAATACAAGAAGTCCGCTTTCCAAGGCAGTAGATGGTCTTAATAATGATTCTGACAGCTATGCAATTTACGGAAAAGACGGAAAAGATAAAGGTTCTTACATTACAATTGATCTCGGACAGCAGTGCAGGATCAACAATGTAAACTTATGGCGTTACTGGACTGATGGAAGAACTTATAAGGCAACCGCACTGGTAGTATCTGATACAGCAGATTTTGCGAAGAAGACAGTTCTCTATTACAGTGGAGATTCTGATGTATATAATTTAGGTGTGGATCCGACAGATACATTATATGCAGAAACTTCAGCAGGAAAAGCATTATACAGCGGAGAAGCTGTGACAGGAAGATATGTACGTCTGTACGCAATGGGTAAAGTTGGAAGTAATACTACAAGCGGACATGAGAACCATATCGTAGAGATCCAGATAAATGGAAGAGCGGCAGATGCAGATCCATACGATCTGACAGAATACCGGAAGGTATTAAAAGAAGCAAAGACAGAGGCGGCAAAGGATATTTATACAGCAGAATCTGTAGCAGCCCTGAATGAGCAGATCACAGCATCTGAAGCACTGATCATAGAACTTGATGCAGCGATCAATGCAGGAAATCAGCCGGATAAGTCCTGGTCTGAAGTAGCCAATGCGAAGGCAGCTCTTGAGGCAGCCGTAGCAGCACTGGCAAAAAATGACGGACCGGTTGTAGAAGAAGATGCAGATTATACAGCAGTAAATGCAGCAAAAGAAAAAGCTGCAGGAGTAGACAGAAGCAGATATACAGATGAGAGTCTGAAAGCATTGGATGATGCAGTTGCAGCGGTAGTAGAAGGACTGAAGAAATCCGAGCAGAGCAGAGTCGATGCAATGGCAGCAGCAATCAATAATGCGTATGTAGCACTGGTTGAAAAACCGGCTGTAGAAGAGGATGCAGACTATACAGCAGTGAATGCAGCAATTGCAAAAGCAGATAAGATTGACAGAAGTAAGTATACAGAAGAAAGTCTGAAGGCTTTGGATGATGCAATCGCAGCAGTAGAAAAGGGTCTGAAAGAATCCGAACAGAGCAGAGTTGATGCAATGGCAGCAGCGATTGAGAAAGCATTAAGCGAACTGGTAGAAAGCCCGGTAGTTGAACCGGAAAAAGATGCAGACTATACAACAGTGAATGCAGCAATGGAAAAAGTACAGAAGATTGACAGAAGTAAGTATACAGAAGAAAGTCTGAAGGCTTTGGATGATGCAGTCGCAGCGGTAGAAAAGGGTCTGAAAGAATCCGAACAGGATAAAGTTGACGCAATGGCAGCAGCAATCGAGAAGGCACTGGATGGTCTGAAAAAGAAACCGGCAGCTGACGATGATAAGAAGAATGATTCAAAGAAAGATGATTCAAATAAGAATGACTTAAATAAGAATGATTCTGATAAGAAGGCAGATGCCGTTAAGACTACTACAGTGAAGACCGGAGATGCAGCCAATGTAATTCCATTCTTCGGAATGACATTGCTTGCAGCAGGTGCAGTGATCGTAATTGCATTTAAAAAGAAACGCAGAGCTTAAGAAATGCAGACAGGATGAAAATGAACTGAGCTGCGAAAAGCTTTGTTAAAAAGAAAAGAGTCTGGATATACAGAAAATGTATGTCCGGACTCTTTTGTTATTCTTCCCCCCAAAAAATTATCCACAATTTTATCGACAAAAAAGATGAGTTATGAACAAAATACAAATTGCAATTCCAGTATTTGTCATGTATTCTGTAATTACTCCGATTCATGGAGCATCTGAATTCAGAACAAGGTCAACAGCTTTTATTCAAAGCATCGATTCAATGTAATTAAAATAAATGGTCAAAATGAAAATCTGCAGAGAACAGTCAGAAAAAAATCATCAGTAGAAAGGAATTGCCTATGAAGAACAAACTGCAAAATTATTTTCCAATCATAAGGACAAGAGGGGAGGTGCTTGAAGAATTAAGAGAAAATAAAGAGTTGTGGAAAACTTTTTGTGGATGGAAAGAAACCTGTCAGCAGGAATATCTCGATCTATGTACGGGAGTGAAGGGAATCAAATTATTATATGATACTTATTTTAAAGCTATTATGAATCCTGATACCAGACCGGATCGGTTTAATGATTTTATATCAGAGATGTTGGGACAGAGAGTGAAAGTATTAAAGGTACTGCCAAATGAGTCTGCCAGGATTGCGGCTGAAAGTTCGCTGCTGGTGATGGATGTTGTAGTACAGCTGGAGGACGGAAGTATTGCAAACGTAGAGGTGCAGAAGATCGGGTATCTGTTCCCGGGAGAGAGAAGTGCGTGCTATTCGGCGGATCTGCTACTGAGACAGTATAAAAGAGCAAGGGAGGAACTGGGTGCAACATTCAGCTATAAAAATATAAAAAAGGTATACACAATCGTCTTGTTTGAAAAGAGTGGCAGTGAATTCAGAAAATTTTCAGCAGAGCTGTACCTGCATCGATTCCGACAGACAAGCGATACCGGCGTGGAGATCAATCTATTACAGGAGTATACGTTTGTATGTCTTGACATTTTTAATAACATCATCCACAATAAAGATAAAAAGATAGAGAATAAATTGGAAGAGTGGTTGGTATTTCTAAGTCAGGATGATCCGGATATGATTATGAAACTGTTGGACAGGAATCCTGAATTTCAGAAAATTTATGAAGAAATCTACACTCTGTGCCTGAATATGGAAGGGATGATGGAGATGTTTTTAAAAGAACTGGAAATTATGGATCGAAATACAGTAAAGCTGATGATCGATGAGATGGAAGAAGAACTGAACGAGACGAAGCGGAAAAGCGTGCAAAAGCAGCGGAGGAAGAGACTGAAAGATTACGCAGGACTTTGGAGGAGCAAAAAGGTAAGAGGGATATTTCTTGACAGATCTTCAGGGAAGGTGTTAGAATATCCCCGTTACAATTAAATGAAAGATGCGTAAGGTGTCAGTCGGACAAAATGTCAGGACTGGTGAAAAGGGAAACAGGTGCGAATCCTGTACGAACTCGTCACCGTATTTCGTGAGCAACAGCCGTAAGACCACTGGGAGACCGGGAAGGTGAGCTGGATGCGTCTGAACGATCAGCCGGGAGACCTGCCTTTCGCAGTACAGGAACGAAGAGTTCAGGTCACGAGGAACTGGCGGTACGAAAGAATAGGACAGACTGTTTTTTATAAAAAAGACAGTTTATTCGTGTAAAGAAGATATTATGTGAACCCTCGTTTTTAACGGGGGTTTTATTTACTTATTTATGCAGACAAAAGCCAGAGTCGGTGTGTATATCTGTATATCTGAACCGTTCTGTTCCAAAAAGCATTGATCAAAGATCAGGGAGGAAAAGATGAAGAAAAAATTATTGACAGCATTTCTGGTAACTGCACTTGGAATATCCATGTTAAGTGGATGTGGTGGAAAGAACAGTGACGACAATTCAACCAAATCTGAACAGTCAACAAAAGAGACAGATCAGGAGGCGGCAGACAAAGTGGCAAAGCTGATTGACGATATTTATGTGCAGGAGCGGACAGACAAGACGGATGAGCAGTGCGAAGCTGCAAAAAAGGCATGGGATGCATTGACAGATGCGCAGAAAGAGTTAGTAGAAGGTGAAAATGCAGACCCGGATTATTTCGGAAGAGATACGGGAGACGCATCAAAAGATGATCCACTGAATGAGGATGAGATTGGGGAAAATGAACTTTTAGTTGTAAGTTTCGGAACTTCCTTTAATAACAGCCGTGCAGAGGATATTGGTGGAATTGAAAAGGCACTTCAGGCAGCTTATCCTGAGTGGTCTGTAAGAAGAGCATTTACCGCTCAGATCATCATCAACCATGTTCAGGCACGTGACGGAGAAAAGATTGATAATATGGATCAGGCTTTAGAAAGAGCTGTAAAGAACGGTGTCAAGAATCTGATCGTGCAGCCGACGCATCTGATGCATGGTGCAGAATATGATGAACTGACAGAAGCAGTAGAAAATTATAAAGATAAGTTCGAGTCAGTAAAAATTGCAGAGCCACTGCTTGGAGAAGTTGGTTCCGATGCAACTGTAATCAATGCAGATAAGGAAGCCGTAGCAAAAGCGATCACAGCAGAGGCAGTAAAAGTAACCGAGTATGAAAGCCTGGATGCTGCAAAAGAAGCAGGAACAGCATTTGTATTTATGGGACATGGAACATCCCATACAGCAAAGATCAGCTATTCCCAGATGCAGACGCAGATGGAACAGCTTGGATATGAGAATGTATTTATCGGAACAGTAGAAGGTGAACCGGAAGAGACTTCCTGTGAGTCAGTGATTGAAAAGATCAAAGCAGCAGGATACAAAAATGTTGTACTTCGTCCGCTGATGGTTGTAGCAGGAGATCATGCCAATAATGATATGGCAGGCGATGATGATGATTCCTGGAAGAGCCAGTTTGAAGCGGCAGACGCATTTGACAACATTGAGACTCAGATTGCCGGTTTAGGTGAGATTAAAGAGATCCAGCAGCTTTATGTAGCTCACACAAAAGCAGCAATGGATGCAGAATAGGAGATTATTTTTCATGAGAAAAAGACTGTTGGCAGTGACACTTTCTGTTATGATGACTGCCTCGATGCTTGCAGGATGTGGCGGTAAGGCAGATACGAAAGATACTAAGAAAGTACAGACAGAACAGGATTCTTCAAAAGAGGAAGGAACAGCAGAAGAATCTTCGGAAAAGAAAAATGCAGCAGAAGATGCAGGACTGGAAGATGGTGTATATACTGCAGAATTTCATACAGACAGTTCGATGTTTCATGCAAATGAGACAAAGGATGGAAAAGGAACTTTGACTGTGAAAGACGGAAAGATGGTCTTTCATGTCACCCTTCATTCAAAGAATATTGTCAATCTGTTCCCTGGTAAGGCAGAGGATGCCCAGAAGGATGGAGCAGAGCTTCTGCAGCCGACCGTAGATACGGTGACCTATTCCGATGGAACTACGGAAGAGGTTTATGGATTTGATATTCCGGTTACAGTGATCGATCAGGAGTTTGATCTGGCTCTGATCGGGAAAAAAGGCGTGTGGTATGATCACAAGGTAAGTATTGAAAATCCGTTGAAAGATGAATAAATCTTCTTATAAAGCAGATTTGTACAGATGGAAAAGTCGCAGAGCAGGATAAAGATCTGCGGTAGAAATTATGAATCTGTATATAGTACATAAAAAGAACAGGAATCCCAGCAGACAGTTCCGGTTATAAAAGGAAGTGTTCACCGCAGGTATCCCTGTTCTTTGTTATTACTGCGTGTATGCGAAGCGGGACTATATATGCAGATCCAGCAAAGGATATTTCGATAATTTCACTCTGGTTTCAGGATCTGTACTGATACTCTGGTCAGGTATTCCCCGGTATCTGAAGTTGCAAGTTCATCGATCACTGCTTCCTTATAGGAATACTGTCCGGTTCTGAAACCATGGTCATCGATCCACTGGAACAGTTTCTGATAAATCTGTTCGGACTGGTAGTAGTCCCCTTTCAGACAGGCAGTGGCATACGTGCCGGCCGGTTTGATATGGCAGGGATGCCCTTCGGGAAAGTCAATGACTTTAGTGAAAAAATAGGCATAAGTATCAAGGTGATTCTGTCTGAGTTCTGTGATATCCAGCATAGCTCCGTAAGGATTTCCGGCATTTAAGTTATGGCTGTTGCAGTATCCGACATGAGAGCAGAGTGTCTGAATAATGTGCTGATGCTCATTTGTATGAAGCGGTTCGCTGATGATCAGATATTCTTCCGGGAGTTCTTCACAGAAAATCTTGTCGATCCCTTTCTGGGTTAATTGATCCCGGTTCTCGATCAGAGACAGCTTGGTTGTGATGACCTGCCGGATTCTTCTGAGCCGTTCTTCTTCACGAAGCACTTCCTTTTGCTGTTCCAGTAACAAATCTTTTAAGAGATCCGGAGTACGGTGATCCAGAAATGCCCCGATCTCTTTCAGTGGCATTCCTAATTCTCTCAGCCAGGTGATCGTAAAGAAAATATCAAATTGACTTTCACTGTAGTAGCGGTAGCCTTTTTCGTCTGTATAGGCAGGATGGAAGATACCAATTTCATCATAATGAATCAGTGTCCGCTTATTTGTGCCACACAACTTTGCAAAATCACCGGTTTTTATGCATGGAATATCATTTTTTTGCATAAATATTCAATCCTTTCTTGACTATACCGTAACGGTATACCCTATTATAATCCCGATACAGAAAAATTACAATTTTAACTTACAACAGTAGATTTATCAGATAGAATAAATCCGATGTTCAGAAAAACGAAAAGGAGAAAAGTAAAATGCCGCAGTTAAGTAATCGTGTGAATACATTTACCGATTCGGTGATCCGGCGTATGACCAGGATCAGTGATGAATATGGTGCGATCAATCTGTCCCAGGGCTTTCCTGATTTTGATCCACCGAAAGCGATGCTGGATGCACTGGCAAAGGCAGCCTATGCAGGTCCGCATCAGTATTCGGTCACTTTTGGAGCTGAAAATTTCCGGGAGGCACTGGCGAAAAAGCAGGGAAAGGCAATCGGGAGAGAGATTGATCCGGACAAAGAAATCGTAGTGACCTGTGGTGGAACAGAAGCGATGATGTGTGCGATGATGACGATCTGCAATCCGGGAGACAAAGTGATGGTATTTTCCCCGTTTTATGAAAATTATGGGGCAGATGCGATCCTGTCAGGAGCAGAACCAATCTACATTCCACTCGTTCCGCCGGAGTATGGATTTGATATCAGTCTGGTGGAAGAAGGCTTTAAAAGCGGAGCAAAAGCAATCATCGTATGCAACCCGTCCAATCCGTGTGGGAAAGTATTTACAAGAGAAGAACTGATGCAGATCGGAGAACTTGCCGTAAAATACGATGGATTTGTTGTGACAGATGAGGTGTATGAACATATGGTGTATGCACCGAACCGGCACGTATGTATGGCATCTCTTCCGGGAATGTATGAGCATACGATCACCTGTAATTCTCTTTCCAAAACCTATTCGATCACTGGCTGGAGACTGGGGTATCTGATCGGACCGGAAGAAGTCATTGAGGGAGCAAAGAAAGTGCATGACTTCCTGACTGTAGGAGCTGCGGCACCTTTACAGGAAGCAGCAGTGACGGGACTGAATTTCCCGGAATCCTATTATGAAGAACTGCTGGCACTTTATACGAAAAAGAGAGCGTACTTCCTGAAAGGACTGGATGAGATCGGATTGAAGCATAATGTGCCGCAGGGAACTTATTTTGTTATGATAGACATTCAGGAATTTCTCGATCTGCCGCAGTTTCAGGGCTGGACAGATCTGGAATTTTGTGAATGGATGATCAAAAACATCGGAGTGGCAGCCGTACCGGGATCCAGTTTCTTCCGTGAGGAAGTGAATCATCTGATCCGGCTTCACTTTGCAAGAGAAGAAAAGACGATTGACGAGGCACTGAAGCGTCTGAAGAAATTACAGGAGTTGTTAAAATAATGGAATATTCAGTAAATTTTGCAAATTATACAATCGGTGAAACTGCTTATGAAGCTGTGGCGGAAGTATGCAGGCCGTTCGGAAAGAGGATCTTTCTGATCGGTGGAAAGCTGGCAATGCAGGCAGGAAAAGAGAAACTGGAAAGTCAGATAAAAGGTTCAGAACTGAGCATTGTCAGGGAGGAAGTCTTTGGAGAAGAATGTACTTATGCAAGGATGGATGAGCTGGCAGAAGAGGCAAAAGCATCTGAGGCAGACATGATCTTTGGAATGGGTGGAGGAAAGGCACTGGATACTGCAAAGGGAACTGCGGAGAAAGCCGGACTTCCGGTTTTTACCTTTCCGACGATCGCGGCTACCTGTGCGGCAACGACAGCTCTTTCAGTAGTATACCGGGAAGATGGGAATTTTGACAGTTTCTACTTCTTTGAAAAACCGGCACGCCACAGCTTTATTGATACGCAGATCATTGCAGAAGCACCGGAAAAATATTTAAGGGCAGGAATGGGCGATACGCTGGGAAAATATTTTGAATGTCATTTTGCTGCGAGAGGTGACAGACTGGAGCATAGTTCAGCACTGGGAAGAGAGATCAGTAATATGTGCTATTTCCCACTTTTGGAATATGCAGAAGCGGCACTGGAAGAATGCAGGCACAAAAAAGCCGGAAAAGCCCTGGAGCAGGCTGTGCTTGCCAATATTGTAAGTACGGGACTGGTATCCCTTCTGGTACTGGATCAGTATAACTGTGCGGTGGCACATTCAGTTTACTATGGACTGGTTCTGCTGGATGGATTTGAAGCAGAAAACCTGCACGGGGATGTCGTGGCATATGGTGTGCTTGTTCAGTTGCTGGTTGACGGGGAAGAAGAAAAAGCAAAAGAAATGAAAACGTTTCTAAAGAATCTCGGAATCCGCACAACATTAAAAGAAATGGGTGCATCTGTGAAGCGTGAAACCTTGAGAGAAGTACTGCACGAAATCGTGACAGGACCGGATATGGAGCATATTCCATATGAAATTACCGAAGACATGGTTTATGATGCGATGGTAAAAGTGGAAGAGCTGGTTGGATAAACCAGTATGCAACAAAGCTGAAAACGTGTTGCAGACGATAAGAAAAAAGGAAAGTGAGGGTACAAATGGGAAAGTCATATGTGACAAAAAAGAATTTATTTAAATTCCTTTTAGGATCGGCATTTGGAATTTTAATGTTCCTTGTGCCGATTCCGCAGGGGGAATCATTTACAACATTGTTGGACTTTTTAAAAAGCTGGATCAAAGGCTTATTTGGCGGGAACTTAAGTTATATCATTATGGTGATGCTGGTCTTTTCTGCAGTAGTAAGTGTGTATGATTTTATTGCAAAGCCGGACTGGATCAGGAAAAATCATTATCTGTCGAGAGCATTCTCAACAACACCACTGTATCTGGGATCGAAGATCCTTGGAGCAGTATTTGCGGTCATGATCGTATTTAAGATTGGACCGGAAATGATTATTTCTGCGGATACAGGAGCAACAATGATCGATCTGTGCGGAACACTGTTCAGTATCGTGCTGGCGTTCAGCTTTATTTTACCGTTCCTGACAGATTGTGGAATTATGGAATTTCTTGGTGTGATCGCAAAACCGGTTGTCCGTCCGTTATTCCATGTACCGGGGCGTGCCTCAGTGGATCTGATCGCATCCTGGTTTGGTGCTTCTAATGCAGCGGTTATCCTGACGAGAGAGCAGTATATGAAAGGATTTTATACAAAGAGAGAGGCCGGCTACATCATGACAAACTTCTCTCTGGTATCGATCCCGTTCTGTCTGATGGTTGCAGACACCATGGGAATTGCAAATCTGTTCCCGCCATTTTATCTTTGTATCTGTATTGTTGGAATCATCCTTGCAGTGATCATTGCAAGAATCCCTCCAATTAAAACGATTCCAAATACTTACAGAAAATCCGTAGGTAAGCAGATTAACGAAGAGATTCCGCAGGAAAAAGGCATTTTTGCCCATGCTGTAGAAATGAGCTGCAAAAGAGCGGAATCCTTCAATGCAAAGACAGTCGGAACAAGTGGGCTGGAAGTTCTGATGGGAATGTTCTTTGACCTGATCCCGATCGTTGTTGCCTGGGGAACACTGGCACTGATCATTGCCACATATACACCGGTCTTTGACTGGATCTCTTATCCGATGGGAATGTACCTGAAACTGCTGGGAGTACCGGAAGCATTTGCAGCGGCACCGGCTACCCTGGTAGGATTTACAGATATGTTCATCCCGGCACTCCTGTCGGTGGGACTGACATCTGTAAAGACAAAATTCGTCATCGGAGTTCTTTCACTGGTACAGATCATTTATCTGACAGAAGTTGGAACGATTATTATCAAGAGTGAGATTCCGCTGAATTTTTGGAAGCTGCTGGTCATCTTCCTTGAGAGAACAATCGTGGCACTGCCGTTGATCGTTCTGTTTGCAAATCTTGTTCTGTAAACCTTTTAAAAGAATAATTCGAGCTTAAACGGAGCATACTGAGTACGATAAAAAGGAAAGGTATGCTCTTTTATTATGAAAAAATCGCATCTGTATGATTTCTTATATAATATAGCAGGAAGTATTTTGTATGCGGCAGGGATTGATACCTTTGCCGGGGCAGCAGGATTTGCACCGGGCGGTGTATCAGGACTTGCCCTGATTCTGAATCATCTGTGGGGACTGCCGGTGGGGATCATGACCCTGGTTTTAAATGTTCCGTTAGTCCTGATCAGCTATAAAGCAGTAGGAAAAAAATTCCTTCTGAAGACAGCGGTGACCATGCTTATTTCAACATTTTTCCTGGATAGTGTATTTCCCTTTTTTCCGCTGTACCGCGGACAGCGTCTGCTGGCAGCAGTTTATTCAGGAATCTTGCTGGGCGGAGGAATGGTGTTGTTCTATCTGCGGGGTTCGTCCTCTGGAGGAATTGATTTTCTGACTATGGCAATAAAAAAGAAGCATCCTTCGTTTTCGCTTGGGAAAATCACCCTGATGATCGATCTTGCAGTCATTCTTCTTGGCTGGCCGGTATTCGGGGATGTGGATGCAGTGCTGTACGGACTGATCTCTACCTTTGCCTCGGTGGTGGTGATCGATAAAGTTCTTTACGGGATCGGGGCAGGAACACTTGCGATCATTATTACGTCTGACGGGAAAAAGATGGCAAAAGTGATCCGGGAAAATGCAGACCGTGGTGTGACACTTATAGAAGCCATCGGAGGGTATACCGGACAACAGAAAAGTGTATTGCTGTGTGCCTGCTCCAAATCAGAAGCATATACGGTTCAGGAGGCAGTGAGAAAGACGGATGAGACCGCATTTCTGATGTTCACCGAGACGAGTGAAGTATTCGGGGAAGGGTTTAAGCATCCCTGAAGAAATGGGAATATCCGGAGAAGGCTTTCGTCATTCCTGGCTTGCAAATTCCCGTGTCATACCGTACAATAAAATCCGTTGGATAAAAGAAATTAGAAACTTGATGAAATACGATTCGGGAGAGGCGGTATACCATGGGCATGATACGTGCTGAAAAGCTTGTATTTGAATATGATAAACGAGACGAAGACGGCAATGTGATCGGAAGCTGCAGAGCCATTGACGGAGTGGACATCGACATTCCGCAGGGGTCTTGTGTGGCAGTGCTGGGGCATAATGGTTCAGGAAAATCCACACTGGCAAAGCATATGAATGCAATTCTTGTTCCGACAGACGGGACAATGTGGGTGGACGGAAAAGATACGAAGGATATGGAGAAACTGTGGGAGATCCGGCAGAGTGCCGGAATGGTCTTTCAGAATCCGGACAATCAGATCATCGGAACGGTGGTAGAAGAGGATGTCGGATTCGGACCGGAAAATCTCGGAGTTCCGACAAAAGAAATATGGAAAAGAGTAGAGGACAGTCTGCGTGCTGTCGGGATGCTGGACCGGAGAAAAGATTCTCCCAATAAGCTTTCAGGCGGTCAGAAGCAGAGGGTGGCGATCGCAGGAGTGATCGCAATGGAGCCGAAATGCATTGTACTGGATGAACCGACTGCCATGCTGGATCCAAATGGAAGAAAAGAAGTAATTCATGCAGTGGAAAAGCTTCGGAGAGAAAAAAATGTGACTGTGATCCTGATCACTCATTATATGGAAGAAGTGGTGGATGCAGATCAGGTCTTTGTCATGGATGATGGCCGGATCGTTATGCATGGCACACCACGGGAAATTTTCAGCCGGGTTGATGAACTGAAAAAATACCGGATGGATGTACCACAGGTTACGATGCTGGCAGATGAGCTGATCCACCGTGGAGTGGATCTGCCAAAAGGAATTTTAAGAAGGGAAGAACTGGTAGAAGCATTATGTCGATTACGTTAGAACATCTCAGTTATGTATACAATCCGGGAACCGCTTACGAGAAGCACGCATTGAAAGATATCAGTCTTGAGATTCCACAGGGACAGTTTGTCGGGATTATTGGACATACCGGTTCAGGAAAATCCACCCTGATCCAGCATCTGAACGGATTGATGAAAGCAACCTCAGGAAGGCTGCTCTATGAAGGAAAAAATATTTATGAAGAAGGATACGATATGAAGCAGCTCCGCACGCAGGTCGGACTGGTGTTCCAGTATCCTGAATATCAGTTATTTGAAGTGGATGTATTGAGTGATGTCTGCTTTGGCCCGAAGAATCAGGGGCTTTCAAAGGAAGAATGTGAGGCACAGGCAAAAGAGGCATTGCAGTTAGTCGGATTCCCGGAGAAATATTATCATCAGTCTCCATTTGAACTCTCAGGAGGGCAGAAAAGGCGTGTGGCGATCGCAGGGATTCTTGCCATGCATCCAAAGGTACTTGTACTGGATGAGCCAACTGCGGGACTTGACCCGAAGGGAAGGGACGAGATTCTGGATCAGGTGGCACAGCTTCACGAAAAGACCGGGATGACAGTAGTTCTGGTATCCCACAGCATGGAAGATGTGGCAAAATATGTAGACCGTCTGATCGTGATGAATCAGGGGGAAAAAATGCTGGACGGAACACCGCAGGAAGTCTTCCGGCATTATAAAGAACTTGAGGCAGTCGGTCTTGCTGCACCACAGGTAACTTACGTGATGCATGATCTGAAAGAAAAGGGATTTGAAGTGTCAGCAGATGCGGCAACGGTAGAAGAAGCCGCAGATGAGATCATGAAATGCCTGAAGAAGACCCGAAAGGCAGAAAGAGAGGTGCAGGCATGATCCGTGATATTACAATAGGACAATATTATCCGGCACAGAGTCAGGTACATAGGTTAGATCCACGGGTGAAGATCGTCTGCACGCTGGCATTCCTGGTTTCCTTATTTTTGCAGAACAGTATTTTAGGATATGTAGTTGCATTTGCATTTCTTGCAATGGTGATCCGGCTTTCAAAAGTGCCGGTAAAATTTATTGTCAGAGGACTGAAACCCATTGTGATCCTGCTGCTTTTTACAGTGCTGATGAACCTGTTCCTTACGAGGAGTGGAAATATCCTCTTTCATTATGGAATCCTTACAATCACGGAGGGCGGTCTGCGGACATGCGTTTTTATGACGGTGAGATTGATCTTTCTGGTGATGGGATCTTCCATCATGACATTTACGACCACCCCGAACAGCCTGACAGACGGAATCGAAAAGCTGCTTCATCCGCTGAACCGGATCCATGTTCCGGTGCATGAGATTGCAATGATGATGTCGATCGCTCTCCGCTTTATTCCAATCCTTTTGGAAGAGACGGATAAAATCATGAAAGCACAGATCGCAAGAGGGGCAGATTTTGAATCGGGAAATATCCTGCAAAGGGCAAAGGCAATGATCCCGATCCTTGTGCCACTGTTCGTATCTGCATTCCGACGGGCAAATGATCTGGCAATGGCAATGGAAGCAAGATGTTACCATGGCGGGGATGGAAGAACAAAGATGAAACCATTGCAGTATCATAGAAATGACAGAGTTGCTTATCTGATCACACTGCTGTATTTAGTGGCGATCGTAGGTGCAGGAAGATATATTCCATTTAAGATATGGATCTTTTAAGTACAGATAATAGAAAAAGAGGACAGGAAAAGAATGAGACGAATCAGACTGACAGTTGCCTATGACGGAACAGATTACTGCGGCTGGCAGGTACAGAATAACGGGGCGACGATAGAAGGAGAATTGAATACGGCACTGACGCAGCTGACCGGACAGACAGTGAAGGTGATCGGGGCGAGCCGGACGGATGCAGGAGTTCACGCGAGAGGAAATGTGGCTGTATTTGATACAGAATCTTCCATTCCACCGGAACGGTTTCTTTATGCTGTGAATGCGTTGCTCCCGGAAGATATCGTAGTAGTTGATTCCTGCGAGGTGGCGGCAGACTGGCATCCAAGACACTGCAATACAGAAAAGACCTATGAATACCGGGTGCTGAATCAGAAACTTCCCGATCCGATGAGGAGAAGAGATACTTATTTCGTCTCTTTTCCGCTGGATTTGGAGAAAATGAGAAAGGCAGCGGGATATCTGGAAGGGGAGCATGACTTTAAAAGCTTCTGTAATGTGCATACGCACGTAGAAGATACAGTCCGCACCATATACCGGCTGGAAGTGATCCGGGAAGAAAATGTGATCACATTCCGGGTCAGAGGAAACGGATTTCTTTACAATATGGTGCGGATTCTTGCCGGAACACTGATCGGAGTCGGAAGAGGACTGATCGATCCGGAAGAGATCCCGGCGATGCTGGAGGCAAAAGACCGGCAGGCAGCGGGGATGACCGTGCCGCCGCAGGGGCTGACACTGGTGAAGATCGATTATCTGGATTGAAGAGTGCAGACGGGCGGTAAGGGCCGACGGTTGAAAGCTGAGCCTGATGAGGGTCAATTATTTAGAACGAGTTTATAAGGGATGGGGGAATGGAAAGTTGAAGGCAGTGGTCTGCGAAGATGAAGAGGCACTTCAGCTTTTTTTAGAAAAGCAGGTATGTGAGTGCATGAAAGAAGCCGGGATCAATGGGAGTTGCGAAGTGTTTTCATCGGCAGAAGAATTACTGGAAAAAGGAAATCCTTTTTATGATCTTTATCTGCTGGATATTCAGCTTGGTCAGATGACGGGAATGGAACTGGCGGAAAAGATCAGGGAGAAAGACGACCATGCAGTGATCCTTTTTGCAACAAATTATAAAGAAATGATCCGTAAGGCATTTCAGGTATCGGCACTGGATTATTTGGTGAAACCATTGGATGAGGTGGAAGTAAGACAGGCATTATTGCGTTCTTTCCGGTATCTGTCAAAAAAAAGAAACCGGATTGCTTTAAAAAATCAGTCAGGAGTGGAGATCTTTTATCACGAGGAGATTGAGTACATAGAAAGTGAAAAAAGAAAAGTGCGGATCTGCAGCAGGCGAGGCAGCGGTGAATTTTATGTCCGGCTCAATGACCTGGAACACGAATTTAAAGGCAGTCTGCTTGTGAGAGTTCATGCTTCTTTTATCATTAACCTTGAGAAAATACGAAGTGTGCGGAAAGATACGATCACGATGGAGTCAGGAAAAGAAATTCCGGTGACAAGGAAATATAAAGATCAGTTTAACAGGGCATTTCAGAATTATTGCCTGGAAATGCGAAGATGAGAGTGGGAATGATATGATAATACCAATAATTGAGGTGATACAGACCTATTTATTCGTATCGTGCTTTTTAAAAAGAAAAGTAAGGTTTGGAAAGGTGCTGGACTGGTTGGTTCTGATTGGAGTTTCGGAAGTTGGAACAATCGGAAATCATTACTTTCAGGATGCGAATATAAATATATTGATTGCAGTGATAGAACTGTTCATTCTTTTATCCTTTTTCGATGGTGGGGTGAAGAGGAAAATTCTGGCTGGACTGCTCTATTTAGTCTTTGCATTTTTAGCTGAAGGTGTTGTGGCTGTGGGACTGTCAAGAGCATATGATATCCGGATCAGTGATATGGGAAATCAGGAGGAGGCAGTGATCCTGTTGGGAAAGAGATATTCCAGAGAAATCCGGGTTATTGCAACAATGTTCTTCTATTTGCTGTCAAGAAAAAAGAGAGATACAGAGAAAAGGGATATACAGGGACAACTGCTGGTCATCCCGGCACTTAGTGCGGTTCTGCTTGTAATTGTGACAGAGGATCAGTTTGCAAGAGAGCAGATCAATGTGTGGATGGAAGTGATGCTGATCCTGTTTATTCTGATTATCAATGCAGTATTATATGTGCTTTTCCGCAGGCAGGAAGTTTATTTCAGGGAAGAGGAAATGATCCGGAATCAGTTAAAAGAACTGGAATATGAATCAGCCCATTACAGGGAATTAGAACAACATCAGCAGGAAATCCGAAGAATCAGGCATGATATAAAAAATGAATTGTCGGGCATTTATGGTTATCTTGAAAATGGAGAAGTGGGAGAAGGAAAAAAGGAGATTGAGACACTTCTTCAGCAGATGACTGCGGCAGAACAGAAAATTTTTACTGCAAATGCAGTTGTAAATGGAATCCTGAATCTGAAGTTACAGAAAATGGAAATGGCTCAGATAGAATATGAGTTTGATATTCACATACCGGAACAGTTAAAAATTCAGGGAACAGATTTAGGCGTACTGCTGGGGAACTTACTGGATAATGCAATCGAGGCATGCCAGGAGTTTCAGGGAGAAAAAAAGATCCGGCTTCTGATAGAATATCAGAATAGCGGAGTAGTGATACACTGCGAAAATCCATGCAATGAAGATACAGAGACACTTCAGACAAAGAAGAAAGATAAGATAAACCATGGATTTGGGATGGGAAGTATTGCACAGATTGTAAAAAAATATGATGGTTTTTGGGAATATCAGATGAAGTCAGGTTTATTTAAAGTTACGGTAAATCTGTGGGAAAAAAGTGAAATGATATAGAAGTGTATTGATATAAAAATAGATTGAATATGGTATAAAATTGAAAATAATACCCTCTTTTTGTGTGAATTATTACATAAAAAGGGGGTATTTGTTACATTTTCGGAAATGAGAGGGGAAATCCAAATATAATACAAAGTAAAAGAGACTTTATATACCGGACGGAGGTGACAAAATGAAAAGAAAGTTATTTTTATTAACTGGAATTATTTTTGTGCTTTTGAGCGGATGTGGGAAAGAAAAAAATTCTGCTGTGAAAGATCAATTTGAATCCGGGTATATGGAATTATTTGGAACGCATCCTGCTGTAACAAAAAAAGGAGATTTTCAGGTAATGGAAGGAATTGCATATTTTACAGATTATAAAAATCAGATTTGTACCCCCATCTGTAATAAACCGGATTGTCGTCATTTGTCAGTATATGAAGACGAAGATACACAGTGCAATGCAGTTTGTGATGGGGTAAGAATTTTTCCATATAAGGAGAAACTTTATCGTATCAGGACAGCAGGAAATGGGAAGAGTGAACTGGTTCTGTCAGACTTAGATGGGAGCAATCCCAAAAGTGGAGGAACTTTTGATACTGGATCACTCTTGACGGATGCAGTTGTGAGAAAAAATAAGCTGTATTATGTCAGTACGGTGATGAATGATGCAACAGGAGAGATAACCGGATCAGGAGAAGCGGCTGAGACACCTGTCTGGAAGTTATGTTCACTGGATTTAGATACCATGGATCAAAAACTAATTTTAGAAATAAAGGATGCACGAAGTTTTTGCCTGTTGGGAGGGAATGAGGAGTATCAGTTTTATGCGGTAATAAAAGACCGTGGTGCAGAGTATTACAGATTTGATTATCAGAACGAAGAGTCGTTTTCGATACTATTGAATACAGGAAGTTATTCCAAAATAAAAATGTCAGATGATGGAAAGTCTCTTTACTATGTAGGAAATGATGGAAAAGAGATTTATAAATATGAGACTGAGGCAGAAAAAATAAGTTCTGTTGTGGGAGCGGGAGAATTGAAAAAAATTACTGCGGCTACGGAGATAGAACTTGTGATAGAAGGAGAGCATGAGGGAACGGTTTTATTCAGGATATTACCCGAAAATGAACTGTATGTAAAGAAGGGGACGGAAATTCTGAGAACAGGGCTTAGTGAGCGGCTGCCGGAAGAAGCAGCGTGGCTGAGCGGAATTAGAAGTACCACAGAGGAAGGCTTTTTCTTTTCTTATCAGGCGAACAATGAAAAATCAGATACAAAGGGAGATCTTATTACCTGGTATGCGTATATTAGCTGGTCGGAGCTGTTCGATAAAGAGGGAAAAATAAAAGTAGTACATAGTCCGCATATTTCATCCGCAGGAAATCTTCTTTAGAAATTCTTTCATTTTCTCCAAAGGCTCTCTTAAGTCATACTTGATAAATTAAAAGAAAAGGGGTGCTGGAGATGAAGAAATGGGGAAAAAGGCAGTTCGGATCGAGAATCCTTGCAGGAATGATCGTGTTAGCTGTATGTGGGTGTGCGGGGCGTATCCCTCAGGAAAAAAGAGCAGCAATCGGGTCGGATTATATGGAAATATATGGCGGGAATACAATAACCAGGACAGGCTATTTTACAAATGCAAGTGGAATCCTCTATTATGTAGATTTCACAACGCAGGATGCAATTCCGGTCTGCAATAAACCGGACTGCAGGCATCTTTCAAAAGCGGAAGATGCTGATACAGAATGTGATGCAGCGATTGACGGGGCAAGAGTGTTTCCATATAAGGGGAAGCTGCTCGGAATCAGTGAAGATTCAAAAGGAAATGAAGAAATCTACAGTTCTGATATAGACGGGAGCAACCGGAAGGTGAAGAAAAAACTGGAAAGTTCTAATATGTTCATTAATGAAGGCGTAATTGCGAAAGATTCATTTTTTTATGTAGCAACAATGCCTGAAGTGGATGACCAGGAAAATATGAAGTGGATTTCAGTATTGAAAAAACTAAATTTAGATACTTTTGAGGCAACGCAGTTAGATTCTGTAGAATGTAAAGACGCTTTGGGATTTCAATTACTTGGAGGAACGGAAGAATATCAGATTTATTCTTTGATCAAGGATGATGAAACTTTATTTTACAAGCTGGATTATGAGTCATGTGAATCGGAACAGATTGAATTATTTCAAAGTGGATATGAGCGGATTTTACCTGAAGAAAATGAAAACAGCTTTTATTATCTGAGTGTTGAGGGCGGAGAAAGAAATCTTTATCAATATGATATTGACAGTAGAAAAAATAAGCTTTGCCTTGAAAATGAGAAAATTCTGGAGAATGCCGGAGGGGATATTGTTGGATCAGACCTGTGTGGAAAATGTCAGGAAGGAATCGTGTACTGGGTCAGAACATGGACTGAGGAGCGAGAAGAGAAGATGTTCTTACTGGATCATAATGGAAAAATACAGGAACTGTCGATGCCACAACAACTTCCGGTTGCAGGGACTCATTTCTATGATGTGATATGTGCAACAGAGAAAGGAATGTACTTTTGGTATTTAAAGGATTTTGAATCCAATGGTTTTCAGGACAATGTCGACTGGCAGGCATACACGGAGTGGGAGGATTTAGTCAATGAGAAAAGTGTCATAAAAAATGTGATAAATCCACGTATGACAGCTATGGGTGAACTGGTTGACGAAAATGGAAATCCGATAAACGGACAGTAACTGGTTGGTGATATTAAACAAAGAGGTGTTAGAGATGAAGAAATGGGGAAAAGTTTTCGTTTTAACAGGCAGTATCGTTGCAATGCTGATCACAGGAACCGGATGCTCGAAAAAGAATACAGGAATCAAGAATCCGGTGGATGAAGACGGCAATATGACCGGCAGCAAATGATTCAGTATTAAAAGGTAAAGGAGATGTTGCGGGAGGAGGGGATGCGGATGCGGCATCTGAAATATGAATGGGAGAAGTTTTTCTCTTTTCGTTATTTTTGGTTTTTATGTGCAGTATTTTTGTTATTTAATCTATGGAATCTTTCGGAGCAGATCCGGATGGAATTTCCGGCATCCTCTGTCCGGCAGCTTTATATAGATTTTCAGGAGCAGCCGGAAGGAGCGAAAGGACAATGGCTGGAAGAGCAGAAAGCAAAAAAAAATGCTCACTATACAGGCAACCAGTATATGGAAGAAGAATTATTTAAAAAGCTTTCGAGAGAATGGATTCAGACAGAAAAATATGACGAATATCTGGAGGAGATCAAAGAGAGAAGTGCAAAAATGTCAGGTTCTATTTTCTCAGATGAAGGAACCTTTGCCTGGAGAAACGCAAAAGTGACTCCTGCGGCTTATGAGAAACTGAAAGGCACGAAGCTTTCCTTTGATCTGTCGGATGGTGTTATAAAGGCAACAAAGGCAGATTTTACTGATCTGTGCATGACGATTCTGTTGATGGCAGCAGTTTATTTCCTGATCCTTGATGAGAAAAAGAATAAATTGTATCCATTATTGAGATCTGCCAGCCGTGGCAGGGCAGAGGTCATTGGTGCAAAACTGGGAGTGATGGCAGGGATCACGGGATTTTTGGTTCTGCTGCTATATGGAAGTAATTATCTTTTTATTTTCTATCAGTATGGTTTTGGAAATCTCACACGTCCCCTTCAGTCAGTGACAGCGTTTTATGAAAGCCCGTTCAGACTGACAGCAGGGCAATATCTGTGGATGTATCTGCTTTTGAAACTGGTGGTGTGCTATGCAGCTGCATTGCTGATGATATGGATCGCACAAAAGGCAGGGACACCGGCAGGAGCGATTCTTGCGATCAGCACAGGAGCAGTTGCAGAATATCTGCTGACCGTGCTGCTCCCGTCAGTCTCTTATGCGGACGGACTGAAGTATATCAATCTTGTGGAGTATATCAAAATATATCCGCTTTTTACGAAGTATCATAATCTTGATTTTTTTGAATATCCGGTCAATGCAATGAGGATTTTTCCGATTGTGCTGCCGTGTCTGCTGCTTCTTTTTATCGTGCTGAATCTGACCACATTTTGTAGCCACAGATATGGTACAAAATCTGGCAGACAGGGAGGTACAGAGAAACTATGGAGAAAACTCCGGAAGACTGCCCGGGGTAAAAAAAGAAGGAAGCGGAAGAAAAAAGGCTTTATTTCGGACAGCCTGGTATGGCATGAGAGTTTCAAAAGTTTTCTGACGAACCGGACAGTGTGGGTGTGCGTGGCAGTATTGTATGGAGCAATTCTTCTCGGAAGAGGTCTGATGATATGGAACAGCGTGGAAGAAGAATACTATAAATATTATATGACCAAAGGACAGGGAGAACTGACGCAGGAGAAACTGGAAACTTTTGAGAATGAAAAGAAACGTTATGATGACATTTATTCCATGACCCCGGAGCAGTGCGGACTGAGCAGTGAGGAGATCAGCAGCCGGCAGGAGGAAATACAGTATCAGTACAGTGGGTTCATGAGAGCGTATGAACAGGTTCAGTATGTGGTGGAAAATAACCGGGCAGCAGGAACGGACGAACAGCAGCTGATCTATGAAGGTGGATATGAGCAGTTGTTTGGAGAGATTTCCATGAAAGGAAGGCTGATCGGAGAGTTGCTTTGTGTTCTTGTGGCAGTATACAGTGCTGCAGGACTTCTTGGGATGGAATATGACCTGAAGGTGATGAATCTTCTGCAGAGTACGAAGAAAGGAAGGGGAACACTTCTGCGGGTAAAACTTGGAGTGGCAGCGGGAGTCACTACTGTCATGTTCGTTCTTGTAAAGATACCGGTTGTGATGCGGATCGTTCAGAATTATCCACTGACAGGATGGACGGCAAAAGTCCGTTCCATGCGATTTGCAGGGACATCGGTTTTTAACTGTCCGGTGTGGGCGTATGTGTTGCTTTTGCTTCTGTTGCAGCTGGGAACTTTGTATGTGGTGATCCTGTGCGTGACAGCATTGTCGGCAGTCTTAAAAGATACGATGCTGACACTGATCCTGTCGGTTCTGTTATTTGGCGGTACGCTGGTCATGGAATGGGGCGGACTTGGAATGATTCATTCCTGGAGCATCAATACATTACTGGACGGACACCGTCTGCTACAGTCAGGAGGAATGCAGTTTGCACTGACGGTACTGGTCTTTTGGGGAGTCCTTCCATTGGCGGCAGGAACCGTTCTGCACAGAGTCTATAAGAAGAGGGGGCAGGCGATATGGAATTAAAGATACAGGATCTGTGTAAAAGTTATGGAAAGAAAAAAGCATTGTGGAACTTTACAACAGAATTTGAGAATGGTATCTACGGGATCCTTGGTCCCAACGGAGCCGGAAAAAGTACACTGATGAATATTCTGACGGATAATCTTCTGCGGGATTCCGGGAGCGTCCTGTATGATGGAGAGGAAATATTGAACCTGGGGGCATCTTATCGGGAAATTATGGGATATATGCCGCAGCAGCAACAGCTTTATGATACCTTTACGGTTACACATTTTATTTCTTATATGGGAACGCTGAAAGGGATGAAGAGCAGGGACATCCAGGGAAGAATGGACGAGCTGCTCCCGCTTCTGAATCTGCAAAAGGTAAGAAAGAAGAAACTGAAAGAACTTTCAGGTGGAATGAAGCAGCGGGTGCTGTTGCTGCAGGCATTGCTGAATGATCCGAAATTTCTGATCCTGGATGAACCGACTGCCGGACTTGACCCGAAAGAGCGGATCAGGATCAGGAACCTGATCTCAGATCTGAGTGAAGACAGGATTGTACTGATCGCAACCCATGTGGTATCGGATATCGAATTTATTTCTAAAGAAATTTTATTAATGAAAAACGGGAGACTGGTGGATCAGGACAGCCCGGAAAATCTGCAAAAGAGGATTTACGGTCATGTTTATGAACTGTGCATCAGCCAGGATGAACTGGCGGAAGTGAAGAAAGAATATGAAATCAGCAATCTGTTCCGCAGAGACGGCGAGATCATCGTGCGGGTGATTGCGGACAAGTGTCCCGTTAAATATGATGCAGTGAAAGTCAGCCCGACGCTGGAGGATGTATATCTGTATGAATTTGAGGGAGTAAAGAGGCGGTAACATTTTCCCACAAAGGTCAAAGAGGTGTTGACAATAGAACGTTTCACTGCTAAGATTAACAGTAGTTGAAAATACTGGATTGTTACTTATCAGAAGGCAAAACCAGATTTCGGAAAATAAAGGTTGCTTTATGGACTGAAAGTCTGGTTTTCTTTATCTGACAGTGCAGAACGATATCTGCCGGATAAGAAGGATTGGATATAAGAAGTCAGGTCCGGTATTTGCAAAGAATCTAATATGATGAGACAAGTCAGAGCTGAGGAGGAAAAAAGATGAAGATTTATGAGACAAAAGACTATCAGGAGATGAGCAGACAGGCTGCTAATATTCTTTCAGCACAGGTTATTTTAAAGCCGGATTGTGTACTGGGTCTGGCAACAGGTTCTACACCGATCGGAACATACGATCAGTTAGTAGACTGGTATAATAAAGGAGATGTTGATTTCTCTCAGGTAAGAACAGTAAATCTTGACGAGTACAGAGGACTGACCCGTGACAATGACCAGAGCTATTATTATTTCATGCATAAGCATTTATTTGACCGTGTAAATATTAAGTTAGAGAATACAAATGTACCGGACGGAACTCAGGAAGATGCAGAGAAAGAGTGTGCAAGATATGAAGCACTGATCGAGTCCATGGGTGGAGTTGATATCCAGCTTCTCGGACTTGGACATAATGGACATATCGGTTTCAATGAGCCTGCAGCAGACTTTGCTGTTACAACTCACTGCGTAGATCTGACAGAAAGCACGATCGAGGCAAATAAACGTTTCTTTGAATCCGCAGATGATGTACCGAGACAGGCATATACAATGGGAATCGGAACGATCATGAAAGCAAAGAAGATCCTTCTGGTTGTTAATGGAGAAGGAAAGGCAGATATCGTTGCAAAGGCATTTTTCGGCCCGGTAACACCGGAAGTTCCGGCGTCTATCCTTCAGCTCCACAGAGATGTGACGATCGTTGCTGATAAGGCTGCACTGTCAAAGATACCTAGATAATTTTCAATATAGTTCGGTGCAGATTGTAAAAATCTGACAACTAAATGAGAATGTTTATTAAAAAAATATAAATAGTATAAAAATAAAATAAAATAATCGGTTGACTTTCCTCGTGATTTTTGATAGACTGAAGTTACGAAATAAGTCAACGGATTGTTACTGTAAGGCAGGCAAAACCAGATTCAATGAGCATACGGTGATAATGTATGTTCAGTTGGTCTGGTTTTTATTTTCACAGGAAGTTTTCTGGTGAAAGAGTTGCATTTAGCAGAAGGAACAGTAAGACATGAAAAGCGTGTCGGAGTCGGTACGTTATTTTGGAAGGTCGGTTGTATGACGATAGAAAAAGTGATCAATAATAATATTGTTTCAGCTTTTGATGAGACGGGAAGAGAAGTCGTAGTCATGGGACGCGGGATCGGTTTTGGAAGCAGACCGGGAGCAAAGATCCCTGAAGATAAGATAGAAAAGATTTTCAGGATCGAAAGCGGAAGCGTGGCAGATCAGTTTAAAGAGCTGCTTGCCGGAGTCCCGTTGGAGCATGCAAAGATCTCGAGTGATATTATTTCTTATGCAAAAGGTGCATTGAAACTGAAGCTGAATCAGAGCATTTATGTGACGCTTACGGATCATATTAATTTTGCACTTGCGAGATGTGCAAAGGGGATCAACCTTGAAAATGCACTGTTGTGGGAGATCAAGAGGTTTTATCCTCAGGAGTATGAACTCGGAAAATATGCGATTACCCAGATCAAAGAGCGTCTGAAGGTAGAATTGCCGGAAGATGAGGCAGGGTTTATTGCACTTCATTTTGTGAATGCAGAGTATGGAACCAATATCCGGGATGCGTTGCGTTTCCCGAATCAGATGAAAGAAATTCTGGAGATCGTGACGAGGGAGCTTGGTATCAAGCTGGATGAAGGGACGCTTCATTATGAGCGGTTTATTACTCATATGAAATTTCTGCTTCAGAGAGTTTACAGGAAAGAGCTTCTGCCGGACGAAGAAAGTGATCTGGCGGACATGATCAGCCAAAAGTATCCGAAAGAATTTGCCTGCAGTAAGAAAGTAGCGGATTATATAGAAAAGACCGCAGAGTGCAGGTTATCCGGTGAAGAAGTGATGTATCTTGCAATCCACATACGAAGGATTACAATGGCAGAAGAATAAAAATGCAATCAATATAAAAATAGAAGATAAAAAGCAGGAGGAAATGTAAATGTTTGGTGGACTTTTTAAGAAAAAGGATAATAAAATGATTCTTGGAGCTCCGGTAAAGGGAAAGGCAGTACCTCTTTCAGAGGTCAATGATCCGACTTTTGCAGAGGAGATGCTTGGAAAAGGAATGGCAGTCATTCCGGCAGAAGGAAAGATTTATGCTCCGGCAGATGGCGAGATCGGTATGGTATTTGATACACTCCATGCAGTCAGCCTTGTATCTGAAGAAGGGACAGAGATTCTGATCCATGTAGGTCTTGATACAGTCAAGATGAACGGAGAGGGATTTACAGGTCACGTAAAAGCAGGAGACAAGGTTAAGAAGGGAGATCTTCTCTTAGAGGTTGATCTTGATAAGGTAAAGGCTGCAGGATATGATACGATCACTCCGATGCTTGTCTGCAATACAATGGATTATGCATCAGTAGAAGGCGTGACCGGTAAAGAGGTAGAAGCCGGAGATGACGCAGTCATTATCGAAAAATAGGCGTGGCTGTTGCCTGAAAGCAGCGTACAACTTAGATTTTGACCGGAATCATGACCGGTTAAAATAGATAAAAGGGATTCAGCAATGAGAGATTTTGAGAAGGAGGAAAATTATGAAATTTTTACAGAAATTAGGTAAAGCTCTTATGCTGCCTGTTGCTTGTCTTCCTATCTGTGGTATCCTTATGGGTATCGGATATGCACTCTGCCCGGAAACAATGCGGGGTGGTGACATCACAAGTGTTGTTCAGCAGATTGGGTTCTTTCTTGTTAAAGCAGGTGGTGCCCTGATTGACCATATGGCAATTCTTTTTGCAATTGGTGTTGGTGTTGGTATGGCAGATGATAATGATGGTACAGCTGGTGTTGCAGCTCTTGCTTCCTGGCTGATGATCACAAACCTTCTGTCTACAGGAACAGTTTCAGTTATTAAGACACTGGAAGAGGGAACTACAAACTTTATCGCATTCAGCAAGATCGAGAACCCGTTCATCGGTATCCTTGCAGGTATCATCGGAGCTCTTTGCTATAACAAATTTAAGAGTGCGAAACTTCCTGACTGGCTGTCATTCTTCAGTGGAAAGCGTTGCGTAGCAATCATAGCCGGACTGGTTTCCATTATTGCATCTGCAATTCTTCTCTTTGTATGGCCTGTACTTTTCGGAGCACTGGTTGCACTTGGAAAAGGTATCGAAGGACTTGGAGCAGTTGGAGCTGGTATCTATGCATTCTTTAACAGACTGCTGATCCCATTCGGTCTGCATCACGCACTGAACAACGTATTCTGGTTCGATACAATCGGACTTGGAGACCTGTCTCACTTCTGGGCTGGAGAGACATCTGCTGATGTATCATGGAGCCTTGGAATGTACATGTCAGGATTCTTCCCATGTATGATGTTCGGTATCCCGGGAGCAGCTCTTGCAATGGTACATACAGCTAAGAGCAACAAGAAGAAAGCAGCAATCGGTCTTGTATCTTCAGCAGCAATCGCAGCATTTGTCTGCGGTGTTACAGAGCCATTCGAGTTCGGTTTCATGTTCCTTGCACCGGTACTGTACCTTGTATATGCATTACTCTATGGTATCTTTACAGTAGTTACAGTTCTGCTTGGATTCCGTGCCGGATTCAGTTTCTCAGCTGGTCTGACTGACCTGGTCTTCTCTGCTTCCCTTCCGGCAGCAGCTAAGACATGGCTGATCATTCCGCTTGGTATTGCAGCATTCGTAGTATTCTATGTAGTATTCCGTTTCGCAATCGTGAAATTCGACCTGAAGACACCTGGTCGTGAGGATGATGATGACAACGAAGCTGAGAAGTCAGCAGTTCTTTCTAACGATGACTTCACAGAAGTAGCTAAGATCATTCTTGAAGGTGTTGGCGGAAAAGAGAACGTTAAGTCTATCGATAACTGCATTACAAGACTTCGTCTTGAAATCAACGATTATACTAAGGTTGATGAGAAGAAGATTAAATCTGCCGGAGTAGCAGGTGTTATCCGTCCTTCCAAAACTGCAGTTCAGGTAATCGTTGGAATGAAAGTACAGTTCGTAGCTGATGAGTTCAAGAAACTCTGCAAATAAGAACGTATAAAATTGAATAAGTAATCCCTTTTAATGACCGGGGGCATGGCTGAAGGATTTGGCTGTGCACCCGGCTTTTCTATATAATTGGAAGAAAAAGAAAAGACCGGGGTGGAAAAAGGAAGGGAAATTGATGTAAAATGTGGATAAAGCAGTGAGAATAAGAAAAGCTGAAAATGTAAAAGCAGAAAGAGGGAAATGTGATGAAATATACTTTGGAAATCTGTACTGACAGTGTAGCATCAGCGGCAGCGGCACAAAAGGGCGGTGCAAAGAGGATTGAGCTTTGTTCCGGACTGGTGATCGGAGGACTGTCACCGGATCCTGCATTATTTAAAGGTGTACGGGCAAATACAGACCTGAAGATCAGGACTCTTCTGCGTCCGAGATTCGGGGATTTCTGTTATGATGAATATGAGTTTGAAATGTTGAAAGAAGAGGTTCAGATGTATCGGGAACTCGGGGCAGACGGAGTTGTGATCGGAATTTTAAGACCGGATGGGACAATGAATGTAGAGCAGATGGAAGAGCTTGTCAGGATTTCAGGAGATATGAAAGTGACGATGCACCGGGCCTTTGATGTGTGTAAAGATCCATATGAAACGCTGGAACAATGTGTCAGCCTTGGGATCGATACGATCCTGACCAGCGGACAGAAAGATTCTGCATGGAATGGAAGAGAAATGTTGAAAGAGCTGGAAGAAAGAGCGAAAGGCAGGATCGAAATCCTTGCAGGAGCAGGAATCAATCCGGGGGTGATCAGTAAGCTGCATGAATATACCGGACTGAAAGCATTTCATATGTCGGGAAAGACTGTGAAAGAAAGCAGAATGGAGTTTAGAAGGCAGGGAGTTCCGATGGGGATGCCTGGCATAAGTGAATTTGAAATCTGGCAGACAGACGAAGAAGCAGTCCGGGAGGCTGTGAAAGTCTTAAAGAATATTTCCGGTCTTGACAAAAGGGATGAGATAGTCTAATATCTGAGAGGAATGGACATGGGAATGTCCGAATATAATCAGGTAATAAAAGAAGGCTGTGAAGAGAAGAAGTAGCGGACAGAGGGACATACAGAAAGTTGCCGGCTGATGAGAGGCACATGGAAGACTGTCAGCGAATACATCTTGGAGCTTCGCATTGAAATCCACTGTATTTTGAGGAAAAGATAAATGCAGACAGGAGAGTAGGCTGCGACGGAGTTTGCACGTTATAGCACAAAAGAGGCTGACAGAGAAAGGTCAGCGAATTAAGGTGGTACCACGAGAGATTCGTCCTTATTGCGAGATGCAGTAAGGGCGTTTTTTATAGTCTTTAAGAGGAGAAAAGATCATGGGAATTTATGAAGAACTTCAGGCAAGAGGCCTGATCGCACAGGTAACAGATGAGGAGCGTATCCGGGATTTGGTGAACAACGGAAAGGCGACATTTTATATCGGATTTGATCCGACAGCGGACAGTCTTCATGTAGGACACTTTATGGCATTATGTCTGATGAAGCGTCTTCAGGAGGCTGGAAATAAACCGATCGCACTGATCGGAGGAGGTACAGGTTATATTGGAGATCCTTCAGGAAGATCTGATATGAGAAGTATGATGACACCGGAGCAGATCCAGCATAACTGTGACTGCTTTAAGAAGCAGATGAGCCGCTTTATTGATTTTTCAGAGGGAAAAGCACTGATGGTGAATAATGCAGACTGGCTGCTTGATCTGAACTATATTGAAGTGCTCCGGGAGATCGGACCGCATTTCTCAGTCAACAGAATGCTGACCGCAGAGTGTTATAAACAGAGAATGGAAAAAGGACTCAGCTTCCTTGAGTTTAACTACATGATCATGCAGGCATATGATTTCTACGAACTGTTCCAGAACTATGGCTGTAATCTGGAGTTTGGCGGAGATGACCAGTGGAGCAATATGCTGGCAGGTACAGAGCTGATCCGTCGTAAGCTTGGAAAAGATGCAAGTGCAATGACGATCACGCTGCTTCTGAACTCTGAAGGAAAGAAAATGGGAAAAACACAGTCCGGTGCGGTATGGCTTGATCCAAACAAGACTTCTCCGTTTGACTTCT
>ERZ773190.691-NODE-691-length-37086-cov-18.372202_pt1 | contig 37086 bp, 30 predicted proteins | sample MGYA00511111_ERZ773190 | MGnify/ENA primary metagenome ERZ773190 (study PRJEB29015, sample SAMEA2737777) | human gut metagenome | biome: human gut; feature: human-associated habitat; material: faeces | place: China | collected 2012 ... | reverse complement strand
ATTTACAGACTGAATATCATTTATGCGGGGCAATCCCCAAAGATACATACCATTCGTAAATATGTTGATCCCAACAATCAAAACAGTCATAACTATCACTTCTATCAAAAATCGAATAAGACCTTTGAAAATCTTGTTCACCAACTTATCCTCCAATCTCGATTTCTCCTACTCCCTCAATTCCGATTTATTGAACCAAGCCGAGTATATCACACTCTTCCCACAAATACTACTACCACACAAAAAACTCCCATGCTCACATCGGAAGATGCTGTGCATGGGAGTTTTTGCTGCGCCTGTTACGGCGTATTGTTACTTATTGAAGGTCTCCTCGTTCAGCAGGCCCTCGCTCTTGGCAACGCAGATGCTGGCAACTGCATCACCCACCACGTTCAGGGAGGTGACCAGCATCTCGATGGGGCGGTTGATGGCCAGGATCAGGGAGTAGGCCAGCAGAGCGCCGTCGTTGACGAAGCCCATACCGGACAGGATGGTGAACAGGATGACAGCACCGGCACCGGGAGCGGCGGGGGTGCCCACAGATGCCAGCAGGGCCAGCAGGGCGACCACGACCAGCTGGCCGGGGGTGACGGTGTAACCGGCACAGCCTGCAATGAACACGGTGGCAATGACCTGCATGATGGCGGTGCCGTCCATGTTGATGGTCATGCCCAGCGGCAGGACGAAGGAAGCAATGCTCTCATCCACGCCGAACTCTTCCTCGCACACCTTGATGTTCAGGGGCAGGGTGGCGGCGCTGGAGGAGGTGGAGAAGCCGAACACTGCCACGTTGGCGATCTTGCGGATGAAGGTGAAGGGGTTCAGCTTGGCACCCAGTGCAATGACCAGCGGGTAGGCAATGACCAGGAAGGCCAGCAGCAGGACCACCGTGACCACCACATAGACCAGCGCAGGCTTGAGGTAATCGATGCCGTAGATGGCGAAGGTACGGGTCAGCAGCACAAAGACTGCAAAGGGGGCAAAGTTGCTGACGATGAAGTTCAGGAACACGACCACCACATCATTGACCTCGCCCAGCAGGCGGCGCAGGCTCGCGGTGCGGCTCTCGCCCAGGGTGTTCATGCTCAGGCCGGTGGCCACTGCCAGGAACACGCTGGAAAGCACAGCGCCATTGCTGCCAAAGGCAGTGACGATGTTGGAGGGGATGATGTTCAGCACCACGTTCAGGGGGTTGGAACCGGTGGAACCGCTGGCCTCTGCCAGACCCTCGATGTGGGTGTTGAACAGGCCCATGGAGTAGGTGCCGTAGCCCACACAGCCTGCCAGCAGCAGCGCCAGAAAGGAGCACAGCAGGAACCAGAACAGGGTCTTTGCGGAAATGCGACCCATGGTGCGGGTGTCTGCAATGCTGCCGATGGCCAGCGAAATGGAGGTAAAGACCATGGGGATGATCACCAGCTGCAGCGCCTTGATGAAGAGCTGGCCGATGATGTAGAAGATGCCAAAGGCACGCTCAGCGCCCTCGGCGGTGATATCCTGGAACAGCAGGTTGTTGATGGTGGTCCAGGTCTCTGCCTGACCGCTGGCGTTCAGATGCTCCCGCAGGAACATAAAGGCCAGACCGGCCACCAGGCCGCAGACCAGAGAGATCGCCATGCGTTTTGCAAGGGATAATTCGTGTTTCTTTTTTGTTTCCATATACTTTTCCTCTCACAGTACCGGTTTTTGGCTCACACTTTGTCTACTTTAGCACAGCTCCCCCTGCAATGCAAGAGAAAACCGCGCAAAATACAGCTTTTTTGCAAGTAAGTATGACTTTTTACCGCAAAAATCCCCCGGAAGCACTCTGCCTCCGGGGGATCTGCTCACTTATTTCTTGAACTTGAACACCGGCGTGCCAGCGGCAGCATCGCCGTCCGCAACAACACTGATCTCCGGCAGGTCATCACTGTTGGTCACGATGAGAGCCGTTGCAGTGGGGTGGCCTGCGGCGCGGATGGCTTCCAGATCCACCTTCAGCAGCGGGGTGCCGGCCTTGACCTTGGCCCCTTCTTTGGTCAGGGAGGTAAAGCCCTGTCCCTTCATCTCCACCGTGTCCATGCCGACATGGATCAGCAGCTCAATGCCGTCATCGCTCATCATACCAACGGCGTGCAGGCTTTCGGGCACCTGCGTAACGGTGCCGTCAAAGGGAGCATAAACGGTGTCGCCGGTGGGCTCCACGCCGCAGCCGGGGCCCAGGATCGCAGAGGCAAAAGTCTCGTCAGGCAGCTGCTCCAGCGGGATCACCTTGCCGTCAATGGGAAGCATGACCGTCATCTTCTGGCCGGAAAATTTCGTCTCGGATGCGGCCTTGCCGCCAAAAAGCTTGTCAAAAAAGCCCATAATACAAACCATCCTTCCACGGTGCACAAAGTGCAGCCTTTATCCAGTTAAGAATAGCATATCCGCGCGGGAAATACAATCTGCATCCTGCACAAAGAGACGCTCCGCCATTTGGCAGGTGTGCCCTTACATCAGCTCCAGCAGCTGCTCCACCTCTTCCATCCGGGTGGCCCAGCTGGTGGCAATGCGGACAACAGTGTGGGTATCATCGTACTTCTCCCAGAAGCCGAACTTGGCCTTGCCTTCCAGCGCGGCCAGCTGCTCGTTGGACAACACGATGAACACCTGATTCGTGGGCGAATCCATGAAGAACGAATAGCCTTTTTCGGCCAGTCCCTTCTTGAGCACAGCGGCGGTCTCAATGGCATTTTTGCTGATGGTCTGGTACAGGTCATCGGTGAACAGCACATCGAACTGGATGCCCAGCAGACGGCCCTTTGCCAGCAGAGCGCCCTGCTGCTTGACCATGGTCATAAAGTGAGCCGGTGCGCCGTGGGGGAACACAACTGCCTCGCCGCAGAGCGCACCCACTTTGGTGCCGCCGATGTAGAACACATCGGTCAGGCGGGCCACATCGGCCAGCGTCACATCGGTGCCCTCGGCGGCCAGACCATAGCCCAGACGGGCACCGTCCATAAACAGCGGCATGTGGTACTTATGGCAGACAGCGGACAGCGCTTCCAGCTCTGCCTTGGTGTACAGGGTGCCGTACTCCGACGGGTGGGAGATGTACACCATGCCCGGGAACACGAGATGGTCCACATTGCCATCGGCATAGAAGGTACTGCACCAGTCCTCAACCGTCCCGGCATCCAGCTTGCCGTTGGTGTGCGGCAGGCCGATGACCTTGTGGCCCGTGAACTCGATGGCACCGGCCTCGTGGGCAGCCACATGGCCAGTGGATGCGGCCAGCACACCCTCCCAGCGGCGCAGCATCGATGCAATGACGATGGCGTTGCTCTGGGTACCGCCCGAAATGAACCAGACATCGGCATCCGGTGCGCCGCACGCCGCGCGGATCTTCTCCCGCGCACTGGCGCAATAGGGATCGGTGCCGTAGCCGGAGACCTTTTCAAAGTTGGTCTCCACCAGCTTCTGTAAGATCGCCGGATGCGCACCCTCGCAGTAATCGTTTTCAAAATACAGCATATACTTTCCCTCGCTCTGCATTCAAGATAAACCTATTATCTGCTTTTTGCGCAGGGTTGTCAATGTGGAACCCCCGCGTGGGCGGGGAAAAGGCCGCCACGTCTGCGGCATCGAAGTCGAACCCGGGATCACCCCCGCATGGGCGGGGAAAAGAAGATCGCCTGGTAAACCCACGACTTTGCATCGGGATCACCCCCGCATGGGCGGGGAAAAGGCTGTCTGAAAAAACGCCTGCCGCTGCACCATGGGATCACCCCCGCGTGGGCGGGAAAAAGTCTCAGGAAGGCTTACAGGGGCAAACTACGCTAGGATCACCCCCGCATGGGCGGGGAAAAGAACAAGGAGCTGGAGGGCGTATGGCTGCCCATGGGATCACCCCCGCGTAGGCGGGGAAAAGTGGTTCATTGCGCTGCTGTTCGAGCCTTGCGAGGGATCACCCCCCGCGTGGGCGGGGAAAAGATCATCTGGGCCAGCGTTTCCATCGCCGCGCTGGAATCACCCCCGCATGGGCGGGGAAAAGGGGTAGTTGAGGGCGGTCACGTTGAGGTCAACAGGATCACCCCCGCATGGGCGGGGAAAAGTTTGGTCACCCCAAGTATACCACAGACAAGGGGGGATCACCCCCGCGTGGGCGGGGAAAAGACTGTCACCGAGAAGGGCGAAACCCAACGCACCGGATCACCCCCGCGTAGGCGGGGAAAAGACCGCCGCCTTGTCGTTGATGTTCTGCCAGAAGGGATCACCCCCGCGTGGGCGGGGAAAAGCCTGGCATCTCAGCCATGGTCTCCTCCCCTGTGGATGATGGTCATCAGGCCAAGGCCATAGGCCTTGCCCCGGCCAACGCCCTCGCACAGCAGGGCCTTGAAGGCCTCCGGGTCTGTCACCTGCAGAATGCCCTCGTAGGTCACAGCCAGCAGGGTAACAGGCCGGGTGCCGTTTTTCTTGAAGTGATAGGTCTGCTTCCGGGTCACTGCGAAGGACCCTTCCGAGACGGCAAAGCCGTGCTTTGCGGCCTGCGCCCACAGCCATTCCTCCTGCTCCACCTCGAGATAGCAGGGTTTCAGGGTTCCCCGGGCCGTATGGTCGGCAGAGTCTTTTTTGCTGCGGGTGGGGTTGGCAGTCAGGCGGAACTGCCAGCAGCTGCCCGCTGTCACCCGTTCCAGCAGCGGGTCATAGGGCCGGGTCTCCGGGGGCGCACCGGTGCCAAACTGCGCACACAGGGCGGTCAGATCCGGCCGTTCCTCACTGAGCAGGAGCAGGTACAGTTTTTCTCCCAGCTGATCCAGCCGCCACAGCCTGCGGCGGCGCGCACCGGGAAAAGCGTTTTCCACCGCACCATGGAATTTCTGGGGCGAGATCAGCGCCACCATGGTCTCACGGCGGGTCGGGTCAAGTTCTGCGCGGGATAGATACATGATTCCTCACCTCAATTCTGCCATTGCGTCATGTTCGGTCGCGCCGGGCATTTCCGGCGGGTTTGTGTTCCACTCCCGCACTGGGCGGAAGCCGTACTGCCGGTGGATGGGGCTGAACGACACCGCCAGATCACGCCGGGGCACGGCAGCAGCATCCGCCGGGTCCGCGTCTGCCACGATGCGCAAGGGGGCCCCATTCCTCTGTTTCACCAGCAGCGGTTCTGCCCGCAGGGTATCCAGCAGTTTCCCGGCCCGGATACCAAGGCAGAGCGGCAGGGTGGGCGGGCAGGAACGCCGCCCCAGATACAGCGGGTAGACCGGATGTTTCAGGACCGTTTCCAGCTCCTGTAACAGGGCAGTGTCCTCGCTTTCCAGCCCCACCAGAAAGACCGCATTCTGCAGGTAATGGCGGTAGGTCACATAGGGAGCTTCCGGCTTTTTCCCTTTTTCTCGGTTTTCTTTCTGCTGGCGCTCACTCAGCCGGTTGGCGGTGTGGAAATCCACCAGCAGGCTGCCCTCCCGGTCAGCACGGACGGCAAAGTGCAGGCCGTTCAGCCGGGCAAGACCTGCGGCATCGTCCCGGCGCAGGCCCAGAGCCGCTGCCAACAGGCCAATGACACCGCTTTTTGTGGGTTCCCGGTTCGTTTTGCGGGTCTCAAATTTGGAATCCACACCCCACGATTGCAGGGGCGCGGCCAGCCGAAGCAACAGCGTTGCCATGGTCACACCTCATTTCCGGGCAGCTTCTCCTTTACGGCACGTTCCAGCGCGGTGAGCATCTGGTTCAGGGGCATGGCCGGGGCCAGCTCGTCCAGCCCGATGCCCACAGCAAAGCTCTGGGCCGGAGCATCCGCATAGCAGGCATACACCTGCTGCGCATACTGCTTCAGCGCCGTCTTGGAGGGTTCCGCATAGCCCTCGGGGCTCTTGCGCACCGGCTTTTCAAAGGCACCGCAGAGGTTCACAGGCTGATCCTCCCGCAGGGTGACATAGACAACATCCGGCAGGGTGCGGTTGGCAAAGCTGTTCTGCTTTCCGGTGGGCATGGAGCGGATGAAGGCTTCGCCGAACACCCGGACAGCCTGGGCTGCCTTTTCAGCCCCAAGCAGGTGCACCAGTTCCACCATGTTGACGGTAGCATAGCGATACAGGGTGGAAGAGTTGTACTCCACCGTGCCCAGATGGCCCGCACCTGCCGAATCCTCCGGGGCACAGTCATCCACAGCGGTGAAGTAATCAAACTCGTTCTGCACGGCATGGGTGGAGATGCTGTGGGCCACCTGAGCGGCGGCATCGTAATTCAGGGAAGGCGCATCTGCCACCATTCTTCCGAACAACGCCATATCTACCGAAGGAGCCGTCCCCAGTGCATCTTTATACTGCTTCGGGTCATTGCAATCTGCAATCGCCAATTCAGCCAATGCTTTGGCCTGGGCCTCGCTCAAAAAGAACAATGTCTTAAGTTTGTCCTCTCCGCTCTTCTCGTCCACCTTAAACCCTGTGTTTTTGACTACTTTCTTTGCCAGTTTAGCTGCGTCCGCATCCGGTGCAAGCAGTTTGATCTGCTTTTCCACCACATCTGCAATCTTTTTGGTTCGGCTGCCGATATCTTCGGCATTCAGCATGTACTCATCTTTGAACATCTCTCGGATCGCGTGCTTCCACGCCTGAGAGGATACCCGGGCGCGGGTGGCACCGCCATAGACAGCCGTCTTGGGGCTGCCGGTATCGTCGCGGTTCACACAGCTGGGCGGCACCGTTTGCAGCACATGAAAATCAACATACAGACGCTTGGTATCCATTTCAATTCTCCTTTTCTTCGGTTTCAGGTGTGTCGGCATTTATCTGGTAGAGGTCCCGGCCCCACTGCAGGCGGACATTGGCTGCCTGATCCGGGAACTGGAACCGGTACAGCTCCACAGCCAGCCGGGGGTAATCCAGTTTCAGCTTCGGTTCATTTCCCCGGAACAGCTGCACCATCCCCCGGAGGTAGTGGGACACCTCGGGCATGGAATCCGCTGTGGCCAGTGCGTTGAACCGGCGCAGGACGCTGCTCTCGGTCCAGTCCTGCGCGCCAGCTGCGGAATTCTGGGCCAGCAGGCGCACCGCCCTGCCCAGCGTGCAGCCCTTTTCATTCATGGAAACGTTCTCTTCTCCCTGCTGGTGCAGGGCGTAGAGAGTCAGGGCAAGGTAGACCGCCCACTCGGCTTCCGATGGTTCCCGGCACTCTCCTGCCGCCGTTTCCCTGCCCCAGAGCTCTTTGGGCAGTTCCTGCAGGAAGCTGCCCCACAGCGCCGGCAGGTCGCCGGGCTGATGCCCAACGCCCCGGCGCAGCTCTGCCAGCCGGGCACGCCGCTGAGGTTTGGGCAGGCTCCACAGCCTGCTCAGCTGTCCGGCCACATAATCATGGATCGCATCCGTTATCATGCTGTTCCTCCTTCTTTCTTCGGGTAGAGCTTCCGCAGATTGTACAGGAAGCTATTGTAGGCCTTGGGGGCCGTATACAGAACGGTTTTCTTTTCGTCCTTTTTACCGCCTGTTTTCACCTCGACCCTATGGCCCACAAAGGCAGCATTCCCGGCCCGCTCCACCATCTGGCGGCCCAGCTCTGCGGCCAGTTTGCGGGCTTTCTTCTGCCATTCATCGGCTTTTTCGTCCAGCTTGTCCGTTTCGGGGTCAATGCTCTGCAGCCAAAGCCGGAACGGCTGGTCGATGGTAAAGTAGAACTGGGTGCGGGCGGATTCCGCGGTCGTATCGTTCTTATCTCCCGCCGCAAGGGAGAGCTCCCACGCAAGGCGGCCGACATATTGCGCAGCCTGCTCGCAGCGCCCGATCTCATCCCGGATGGGCACTGTCCAGCGCCGTCCCAGTTCTCCCAGCAACGCGGCCTGAAAGGTCAGGCTGTCGCTGAAAGAATCGTTCACGAAGAAATCCTTATCGCCATACTTCATGCCGCTGATGGCAAAGCGGATCAGCCGCTTGCGTTCCAGCGGACAGTCCGGGTCATTTTGAAGCATTTCCACCCAGCGGACAACGCCGGGCCTGCGGACGCTTTCCCCTTCCTCACAGAACACTGCCGGAAACTCCCGCCAGAACTGCTTGGCCGGGTCGTGACGGCTGGGTACAAAGGTGACCTGCCCGGTCTTTTTGCTCTTTTGGGCATCCGGGTCACGCCAGACGGTCATTTGTTCTGCAAATGCGTTCTCCCGCGGGAAGAAATCGCCGCCCAGCAGGGTAAAGCCGGTCACGGTCTCCCCTTCCCGGTTGAGCAGAAGCCGCCGGGATTGCAGGGTCAGCAGCTGCGCAGGATTGTCCGGCAGGGCAATCTCTGTGCGCTCTGCACTGCGGGGCTCGTCCAGCTCCCAGCAGGGATGATTCTCCCCCCACAGTTCTACGCCATCCTTGAGCAGAGTGAGGTTCAGCATCAAAGTCTCGAACAGATTGCTGCCCTGCGCCTGAATGTACCCCAGCTTTCCCAGCCAGCCAGCGCCCACCGAGGGCAGACCCTTGCCCTTGGGCTTTGCAGAGGTATCATCGTAGCCATTCACACTCAGCAGCCACCGCGCTGCCTGTGCATAAGTCAGGCCCTCCTTGCCCTCACCCGCATAGGACGAGAATAACCGCAGCTTGTTGCTGCTCTCAGAAAGCTCCCCGTTCAGCTTGGAAGCGGTGTACTCCGTGCCGATCTTCGCTTCCGGCACCTGCCAGAAGGGGCGTTCCGGGTGGAAAAGCCAGAAGCGGTCCCGCCACTGCTCCAGATAGGCCCGGATGGGCGCTTCCGGAAAATGCCCCAGCCGGTACAGCTCCTCCCAGCGGGTCAGGGCATCGTCCGTTTCCTCAAAGGGGGCCGGAATACCGTTTCCATCCACCCGGGAAAACACCGTGTGCAGAACCGCCAGCAGCAGCCGCAGCATGGCGGTATCCTGCGTGGGCAGTTCTCCGGCCAGGTCACGGTATTCGTGGGCGTGCAGCAGGGCATCCGGCAGAGAGACTTCCTGCACGGTATAGTCCTGCCCGCGCACCCGCACCCAGCGCTCCTCCAGCAAATTATACTCAATTTGCTTCATTCTCTTCCTCCTTCCGGTAGGTCAGACCGTTTTCACGGTCGTATTGCAGCACCTGCCCGGCAAGCTGTGCGGTCAGGTGGTCATCCAGCAGTAAGATCAGTTCTCCCCGCAGCAGCGGTGACTGCTGCCACAACCCAAACACTTCCCGGTTCCGGGCTTCCAGTGCATCGATGGTCTGTTCCACCGACCACCGCTTGCTGAAATATCCGGGCAGGCGCAGCTTCTGCCGTGCAATTTGAAGCGCCAGCTCCGGCTGAGGCGGCTCGTCCGTGGGCACGCAGGCACCGGGCTGCCCCGTTTCATCAGGCAGGAAGCGGACATTTCCCGCCGCATCCCGCATCAGCACCAGCACGTCAACGGAAGGGTCTCCGTCACGCACCGCCGCGCGGGCTCCGTTGTCACTGACCGCACCCACATCATCCATCCAATTATCCAGCGTATTCCGGGAAGGGCGCTTTCTGTGCTCTTCTGGCGGCAGGATGGTAAAAGTCTTCGCCTTGCCCATTTTGATTTGTTGGGCCTTTTCGTACTCCGCCCGGGCCGCAGTGCTCTGCGGGCTGGCGGGCAGAGGGTCGGGCTCCCAGCCATAGACATCCTGCACCAGCGGGGCAATGTCATGGGGCAGGGTGATGGCGGTGGGCAGGAACTTGCGGGTGCGCCAGAGCAGCCATTCCCCGTAAACCGCCTTGCTGCCCTCGTCGAACTCCTCCGTCCCAGTGTCCAGCACGGCACAGCGGGCCTGCGCCACCGGCCGGGGACGAGCCCGCCCCTCGTGGCGGTGCAGCCGTCCGATACGCTGTAAAAGCAGATCCATGGGACAGAGCTCTGTGACCAGAAGATCCAGATCGATATCAAGGGATTGCTCGAGCACCTGCGTGCCCACCACAATGAGCTTATCCCGCTGTTCCGGGGTGGAGTGCTTGCCGATGCGCTTCATCAGCGCCTCTTCTTTGGCGGCACGGTCGGGCATAAGGAACTGAGCGTGGAATACCACCACCTCAAACTCCGGCAGTTCTGCCCGCAGACGGGCCGCAATGGCCTGCGCTTTTTTCACGGTATTGACAATCACGCCCGCACAGCCGCCCTCCCGCAAGGCACTGCGCAGAGTGTCGGTCAGCTGTTCCTCGGTCAGCGGGAATGTCTCCACTCTGCGTGGTTCGGTTTCCAGCGGGATAGTCGTCTGCTCCACCCGTTTGCCGTCCGTCCAGGTCAGCAGCGGATAGCCCCTGCAGGTCTGCCACGGGCCATCCGGGGCGGTTCTTCCATTCAGGTAGGCCCTGACCAGCTCGACCCGGCGCTTGGCGGGCAGGGTAGCTGAAAGCAGGATCACCGGTACTTTGTACCGGCCCAGCCAGGTCAGCGCCCGGTCAAGATAGCAGTTCATGTAAGCGTCATAGGCGTGGCACTCGTCAATGACCACAACCTTGCCCGCAAGGCCAAGGTGGCGCAGCATCACATGTTTTTGCTTGAGCGCCGCCAGTAACAGCTGATCCACCGTGCCGATGACAAAATCAGCCAACAGCCCCTGCTTATTGCCCCGGAACCACTGATGCACCATCACCCGGCTCTCCGGGTCAGCATCGGGGTCTGCTTCCAGATCCTCCTCCACCCGCACCGTGTCCTGCTGCAATCGGAGGTAGGCCTCGTTCAGTTCGGCCATGCCGTGGGCCAGCTTGATGGAGTGCTCCAACCCATCCGGCTGTTTTTCGGCCCATGCCAGCAGCCGCCCAAAGATACCATTGGCGGTGGCCTGAGTGGGCAGACCAAAGAAGATGCCGCCCTCACCGCCGTGCTTGGCTAAAATCTCTGCCGCGCCCAGCGCGGCCTCCGTCTTGCCCACGCCCATCTGTGCTTCCAGAATGAACATCCCCGGTTCCTGGGCCTGGCTGACAGCTTCCAGCATGGCCCGCTGGACTTCGTTGGGCGGAAAGCCGAACCGTTCCGCAAACGCCCCCGGTTCCGTCACATCCGACTGCGCCTTCCACGGAGAGGTCAGGTCCATCGCTTCCCACGCTCGATCGACACGGGCGGGATACAGGGTATCGCTGCCCACCTCTTCCACAGGGATAAGCGGAAAATACCGGGTATTGCTGGCGACCCAGTCCGCCATGATGAGCAGACCGGTCAGCAGGATCTCAGCCGGGATGGTCAGCTGCGGCAGCTCGTCCACGCTGGAAAAGCCGCTTTCCTGCAAGGCGTAGTCAAACAGTTCCCGCCAGCAGCTCTCCCAGAATTTCTGCTCGCCCTCGGGCCAATAGTTGGATTCCCAGCTGCCTTCTTCTTCCTCATCGCCCAGCTGGTCAAGTACGTCCTTCCCGGTTTGTGGCTTGCCATGGTGCGCTCCTGCTACCGATGCAAGCCCGTTGGGGCATTTCAGCCACCGCAAGATGGCCTCACTCGCCAACGCGTGACGTGAATACTTGCGGTTCTGTTCCCGGTAACTGAGCGTTGTGTATTTTTCCAGGCACTGTCTGGGCTCCGGCAAATGCGCCATCATTGGCCCCTGGAAAGCCGCGGATATCTTCCCCAGGTCGTGAACCCACCCCAGAAAGCAGGCGGTCTGTGTCAGCAGATCCTCGTCCAATCCGATGTGCTGACGGACGCTTTCCGGCAGCCACCTCTGCACCAGATACACCATAATACCCGCCGTATCCCGCAGGTGCATCCAGAGCGGCAGCCAGTAGGCACTGCTCGCCGGGTCTGTCTTGCCCGCAAACAGCCGTACCTCATAAGAAAGCGTTCGTCGTCTCATCCTGTTCCACCTCCACTGCAGTCAGGAAAATCGCTTTTTCCGCACCATCGGAGCTTCTCTGAGGATAGAATAGCACGCAAAAGGTCCCATAAAGCGGATGTTTGCCGCTTTTTTCATGGTTTTTTCAGTTTTTTTGATGTCTGCCGTTTTCCGGCTGTTACCCCCGCAAGGCGGGGAAAGTGTTGCTCCCTATCAAGCATTCGGAGCACATCCGCTGATGCAGATCACAGAGACATTACATATCATGCATTATTCTAAATTTCTGCACACCAATATTACACCTTTTTTCCCAACTTTACAAGCGGATCCTTCCGATTCAGCAAATGGCACAAAAATCGCCCCGATCTCCTGTTACGGAAACCGGGGCGGTTCACTCGCATTATTTGTACTTTTTCAAGCGCTCACGCAATTATTTGCGGGGAGACTTGATCGCAGCCTGAGCGGGTGCCAAAATTACAGAGCGTTCGCAACAGTGATATGCCGTTTCTTTAACACGCTGTATCACCAAAGAACGGCTTCACTGTACTAAGAGAAACTCCGTTACGCTTTGCTTTTTCCCGTTCATAAGTCACACGGGTAACTTCCTCAATAAAAGCTCGGACTTCCGGCGTTGCTGTTGACCATGTGACATTAAAGCGTCTGCAAATTTGATAAAATGTGCGATAAAATGTCTCTCGCTCTGCATCACGCTGAAAATATTCTTTTGCACTCATCAAACACACCTCATTTCAAGTAAGTTACAAAGATGTTCATTGCCGCCTCACCAGAAAGTTCATAACGCGGTGCTCCACCAAAACTCGGCAATGGACAAGCTCCATAGTCCCGGACATAATGCTCTGCCAGCTCCGGAACCTTTGCCTCGAACGTGACCGTCCCGCCGCATTCATGGTCAATCGACAGCTTGATTCCGTACGCAATCAACACTCGGCCAATGCCCTGATACTTTTTAGAATGCCCGACAATTGTCGGATTGCTTTCCGGCTGGCTCTCAATGTAGGTAATATGAACCATCACGTCATTTTCCAATATTTCGTATGCAGCCAGCGCAACCAATTCGCCATTACTCGTCTTTAAGGCATACTTTTCAAAGGCATTATCCTGAATATAATCTGACAACCAGCTTGTTTGCCAGACGGGTTCTTTTTCAGTCTGTACCGCATCAGACTTTTTCATGCGCACGATTTTCACACTGATATTCTGACTGCCGTCTGTTTTTATAATAAATGGTACAAACTTTGCCATACAGACCTCTTTTCCTAAATAAAGCATTTTACAGTCTTATTATACTCAGTCACTCTTAAATTTTCAACCAGTCACCGCCTCCGCTTCTTTTCAAATCTTTTGGTGTAAATATGTAAAATAAATATAATCCACAATATAAAAAACGCCCCCGGCTTCCTGTCATGGAAACCGGGGGCGCTGCGGTTTTATGGGAAACGCCTCAGGCGCTGCAAAGCCTCAGTGCAGCAGGGAGCTGACCCATGCCCGGGCGGCCGTCTTGGCCTGGAGCTTATTGTACATCTTCAGGGTGGTGTTGTACACCTTCTGGCTCATGGCATTGCTGGCGTTGGTGGCGGCAGCCTGCTTGGCCTCAAGCGTGTCGGCGGCGGCAACGGCGGCCTTCATATCGGCGTAGTCGGCCATGATCTCCTGCTGGAGCGCGGCATAGCTGGCCTTGGCTGCTGCCCGATCCTTTGCGGTGACCTGATTGCCATTGCTGCCGTAGGTCAGCAGGTTGGAGAGGGCGTCACGCACGCCGTAGAAGGAGTCGGTCCAGTCGTCCGGGTAGGTATAGTAGCGGCCCTTGGCATCCTGATACCAGACGCCCTCGGTGGGCTGCTCGTCGGAACGGGTGACCTTATGGACCGAGACCTTGTAGACATCTGCGGTGTCGGTGGTCAGCATCGGATAGTAAGGGACGAAGGCGTTGTACACGTCGTCGTCAAAAGCGGTCCACTCGGTAATGGCGGTGTTCAGATCGCCGGTGGCGCTCACCTGGAACAGATGAGTCTCCACATTGCCCGTCTTGCCGATGGGCTCGGTCTGAAAGAAGTGGATGGAATCCTCCACCGAGAACTTCTTGGTCAGCTGGATGTTGGAGTAGACCGGGACGATGGCACCGTTCTCGCCGACGTTGCTGATAGCAAAGTCGGTCTCGCTGTAATTGTCCTTCGTAAAGGTGTCGGTGCCGTACAGGTAGTTCAGGCCGGCTGCCATGCGGTCCGATGCGATGTCGCCGTTGTAGGAGGCATCCAGGTCGATGACGTTGGCAGCGGCATCGCCCACAAAGGTACCGGCCTTCTGGGCCACGGAGATCAGGTTGGCAGAGGCCACCACATGGTCGGTGTCATCCAGATCGATCTTGCCCATAGCGGCGACGTTGGGCTGCATGAAGACCACGCTGGAGGAGAGCTTCAGGGCAAGGTAGGTGTGGCCCGTCAGGTTCTCCACGAACCAGGTCTCGTTCTGGTCGGCAATGAACACGCCGGAGCCACCGGCCGCACCGGCGTTGTCGTAGATGGAGGTCAGCAGGGCAACACCCTCGCGGGCCGTGGAAGCTTCGCTCAGCAGCACCGTGGTGATCTCGGCTTCCTCAATGCCGTTGTCCACATAGGGGTCTACGCTCAGCACGGCGTCGGTGCCGTAGAGAGACTCGGTGGCAGAGACCATGACGCCCTTCTCGTTGGTGCCAGCCTCCTCATAGGGGGTGTGCTCGTGGGTGCTGTCGCAGTCCGGGCAGACACCCAGACCGTTGTCGTCCCGGCGGGCGGTGTAGCGGTAGCTGTCGTGGGTGAAGGTGTAGGTAAAGCCGTAGCAGCCCTCGTACACCTCGCCCGCGGTGTGCTTCCCGGCGGGGCTGATGTTGAACAGCTTGTTGTAATCGTTGGTGCCCAGATCCTCGATCCGGCCAAACATGGTGGTGCCATCCTCGGTGAGGTCGCTGCCGACATAGAGTGCCGTGCAGGCGAAGGCGGAAGGAACCACGGCAAGCGTCATCGCACAGGCGATGAAAGCCGCAGCAATTTTCTTCTTCAAAGACATAATAGTATCGATCCCTCTCTTGTTGATTGTCGGCATTTCGTCGGCAGGTGTCATAATACACCTATTTTAATGAAAATGCAAGTATTTTCCCGAAATTTTAGCATATATTCATTTTTATATGGTATATATTCATACTGTGTTTTTCATCTGCCCCTCCGTGAGCGCAAAAAACCGCCCCGATCTCCTGTTACAGAAACCGGGGCGGTCGTTTGTATTATTTGTGCTTTCTCAAGCGCTCACGCAATTACTTGCGGGGGTTCTTGATCGCAGCCTGGGCGGGTGCCAAAATTACAGAGCGTTGGGAATCATTCTTCTCCCTCCGGGTGCTGCTCAACGCTTCCTTTTGAACTGAGCAGCATCGGCTTGCGATGTCTTTTTACTTCTTCTATGGGAGCAGGAGGCCGCGAGCTTGAGTCTCGCCACTCTGACCGCAAGAAAAGCCACGATGAAACGTCACAATATGAACATTCGTCGTGGCTTTTCCTACTGCTTTTTCCTTAGAAGAAGGATTCATCCTCTGTCTCATTGGTTTCCAGATTTACCCTGCGCAGATAGCTGCGGCTTTCCTCCAGAATCTCCTCCAGTCGCTCATCGGACAATTCTTCCTCACACAAGACGTTCATCATGAATGTCATGTTGACGCCGCTGACCAGACGCGTGTTCGGCTTCTGGAGATATGGATACATTGACTGATTGACGCTGCCTCCATACAAATCGCTGCAAAGCAGGACTTGATCCTCAGCAGAAACGGTTTTGTAGAAATCATCCAGATGCTCCTGCACGGTATCGTTGTCTACATAGGCATCAAAAACCGTCAGATTTTGTTGCGCTCCCAGAAGGATCTCGCAGGAACTCCTGATGCCGCTGGCAAAGCGGCCATGAGAGGACAGAAAAATCTTTAACATGAATCGGCATTCCTTTCTTCCGTACTGTCGGAGACGATCCGAAAGCATTTTTTACTTTTGAAACGGAACAGACACACAAAAACCTTGATGATCCAGTCCAGTTTCATGCAGACATATACGACAAATGCCGGCAACTTCAAGACAACACCGGTGAGCCATCCAAGTGGAATGGAAATCAGCCAAAGAAATGTGGCATCAATCATCATGCAGAACCGTGTGTCTCCACCGCCCCGCAGGATACCCTTTGTCAGCACGGACTGCAGTGCCTGAAATACAATGATAAAGCTGATCGCGTCCAGGAGCTGCATGGCAATGTCATGTGTTTCAGCGGAAAGGTTGTAGGCATTGACCACAAACGGCCCGATGATCATTAAAATGAGGCTGGTTCCCAGGCTAAACAACACGGTCAAGATGATCATGGTTGTGCTTTCCCGGTAAGCCTTGTCCAATTTGCCGCTTCCCACATTGTTTCCGGTGATCACGGCCGCGGCCTGTCCGATGCCTTGTGTCATGACTGTGCAAAGGCGCTGGATCATGGCAACGATGGAATTGGCTGCTACAAACGATGTTCCGATGTGGCCGATGATGACCGAGACCATGCTGTTGCCGATACCCAGAAGCATGTCAGAGCACAGAACCGGAATGCAGTATTTGCAGTATGTACCCAGCAGATCTCCGACCGGCATCCAAAGATCCCGGATGCGGAAGCGCAACTGCTTTTCCTGGAAGAAGAAGTGTCCGCCGATCACGATCAGCTCAAACAGACGGGCAAGAACGGTTCCGATTGCGGCACCGGCAATCTGCATCTGTGGCACACCAAAGTGACCAAAAATAAAGACCCAGTTAAAAAAGATGTTGACGAAGAAACTGCCAATCGATGCGTAGAGCGGGATCTTTACATCATGAATAGACCGCAGAATCAAGGTCAGGGTCATTGTGATGGCCATCATTACAAAAGAAGCTGTGCTGTACCGGAGATAAATTGCACCCTTTTCGATCACAGCAGTGTCGGCTGTATAGATCCGGAGAAGCTCCTCCGGGAAAAACAACGAGATCACCATGCAGACGACGGCCACAGAGAGAATTACACGCAGCATGATCGCAACCGTCTTTTTCACATTGTTGTAGTCGCCTTTGCCATAAAACTGCGCACTGAGAACGGATGCACCGCCACCGACGCCCATACAGGCGATCTGGAACAGGTTGATAAAATCATTTGCCAGCGAAGAACCGGAAAGCTGTATCTCACCAAAGCTGCCCAGCATCACAGTGTCCATAATGTTCACGCCCACCGTGATCATATTCTGGATGATCACAGGAAGTGCAAGCATCAGCATCAGCCTGTAAAAGCCTGGTTCCTTTACCAATAGTGTCTTTTTTTCCATTTTGTCATCATATGCTCCATTTTTCCAGTGGCGCATATCCCTTTATGCGTTTTAAGCGCAGATGCGCGGTGGTTTATTTCGCGTGCTCTGCCAGATACTGATCAAAGCTGATCAGCTCAATGCCGTTCGCCTTGACCCATTCCTTGATCTTCGGCGAGCAGAGCGCTTCGAGTTCTCTGCCGCGGATGACGGAAAAAGTCGACATGTTTTGCAATTCACCATCGCAGTAACCGCAGTGGGTTGCAAGCATCGCATACGGTGCATTGAAGTCGAACTCACAGCCGCCAGAAAGAATATGCCCGATGACATCCGTTGCACCCTGTTCAGCCAGACCGTAAGATGGCTTGCGGTCATTCGGGTCGACCTTCATGTTTTTATAGTACCAGCGTGTGCCGACCGGCAGATCCTTCAGACCAAAGCAGTTCAGCAGTACGCCATATTCCTCTGCAATATCCACCATGGCCTGCTCGACTTCCGGTGTGGAAAGCGAATGCCCTGCAAAGTAGCACGGCTTGCGGCCCACAATTTCAATGAAATTTTCGACCTGCTGTTTCATTTCACGGTAGATCTGGTCGTAAGGAATCTCATACAGATTTTCCAGTTTGCGGCGGGTCGAAGAAATAAAAATGCCGTTTTCATCCACCAGTGCAGGGATGTCCTTCGGGTCGCTGGCGGGCAGCCCGGACACAAGATTCAGGTCCTGACCAACCGAAACATGCGGATACTTTTTCAACTCGTTCACCGCATAGCGGGCCTGTGCAGCATTGTTTGTCATCAGGCCCACATCGGTCAGAATCCCGCAGCGGGCTGCGCGCAGGCAGCCGTCGGTGATGCTGTCGGTCATGGCATAATCGGCGCCTCGTACAATCAGTTTCATCTGTTTCTCCTTTCTTATTTCAGGTCACGGTATGTGATCAGCTCAACGTTGTTGCGGAGGATCCAGTTCTTCACAAAGTCCGAGGTGAATACTTCGTGATCTTTGCAGCGGATGACCGAATAGGTCGTGTAACGGAACAGATCTGCATCCACAAAGCCGACATGACCGCCCAAAAGGACGTATTCGTGCCCCAGTGCCTCATCCAGATGTTCCCGGACATACGCCAGTGCATCGGTTTCCAGCTGCTTTTCCACCGTGAAAGGCTTGGTATTGTAACCGTTGGCAGCCCAGTACATATTCACCTTTTTGTGGCAGTCTGCGCTGTACGGAACGCCGCTTTCTTCCGACAGGGTCCGGATCGCCCGGATATAGGCCGGGCTGCTGCGGCTGATGGAGTGTCCGTGCAGATATTCCGGCGGCTGCCCTGCAAGACGGACAAAGTGCTTCAGCTGTGCCCGCAGTTCGGTCAGCACCTGTTCGTAGGGCCACAACTCTTCCTTACCAAAGCGCGGATCTGCCATTTTGACGGTGGAACGGATAAAATGTCCATCCTGATCCACCAGGTCCGGGAGCAGTTCCGGGTCAGAGACCGGATCTCCGGAGACAATATTGAAGTCGATGCCAAAGCACACCTGCGGATAATCTTGGATAAAGGATGCGGCGTGCTCGCTTTCCGGCATATTTACAAACAACCCGGTATTCCGGACGACACCGTTTTCAATTGCATCCAGAATGCCACAGGTCACACCACGGGTAAATCCGTAGTCGTCCGATTGCGTCAGCAGTTTCATTTCGACCTCTCCCTTCTCAACATAAAAACCAGGGAAGGAAGGTGCTTTGCGAGCCTTCCTTCCCCGTCACAATTTTACAGAATACCAACCAGCGAGAGCAGAATGCATCCACCCATAATGATGAAGATCAGTTTGACTGGGGTCAGGCCCTTCTGCAGAGCCTTATAGCTACCCCACCAGAGAACAAGGCTGAGCAGACCAGGCATCACATTGTCCAGAATGCCCTGAATGTTGATTTCTGCGCCGTTGACCACCGGTGCCAGAGCAATGTTGATCTTGATATTGGAAGCAATCAGAACACCGACCATCATGGCACCCAGAATGCCGGCAACTTCCATCAGCATAGAAATAATGCCGGATTCCGAAGCCTGATCGATCAAAGAGGTGCCGGTGCGGTAACCGGTCATGAACAGCACATACTTGAGTGCAAGAAGACCGAAGCCGAACAGTGCTACAAACAGCAGTGGTCCAAGAAGATTGCCGTCGGCTGCAATTCCGATGGCGATGCCGGCTACGATAACACGGACACAGTTGAAGAAGAACGAGTCACCAATACCGGCCAGGGGGCCCATCAGGGATGCAATGACACTGGTGATCGTGCCGGGTTCCACGTTGCCCTTTTCTGCGCGTTCCTTTTCCATTGCACAGGCAATGCCTGCCAACAGACCATACATGGTCTGATTTGTGTTGATGTACTCTGAAGCGTGGCGGGTAAGCGCTTCTTTTTTGGCTTCGTCATCCTGATAATATTTTTCAATAACCGGTGCCGTGGACAGCACCATGGCACGTCCCTGACCAACCACATTGCTGGTGGTGCGCATGCAGGACAGAGAGCCCCAATAGCATTTGTTCAGGATCTTTTTTTCTTCCGGCGAAATCGTATTCTGCTTATTAGGCATAGAAATCGTCACCTCCAACCGTATTTTCAACCTGCTTCAGAGCACGAGAACGATCAAAGACCATGTAGGCACAGACAAAGCCGAGGATTGCCACGGAGAGCACCGGCATTGCCAGATATTTGGTCAGAACAAAGCCAACCAGAACGAACGGTACGGTGTACTTCGAGAAAATGGCCTGGGTCGTCAGCGCCAGGCCGACGACCACCAGCATACCGCCGGATGCCGACAGACCATTCATCAGCCAGGCGGGGATCGCATCGAATGTGGTCGTGATCACGGTGGATCCGAAGTAGCAGCACAGGAAGATGACGGCAGTATCCAGCAGGTGCTGGAGCACGATGGCCTGGAACCAGACCAGACGGTTGTACTTTTTGACATCGCCCTGCTTGGCGGCGTTCATCAGGGGCACTTCCATCAGGTTGCCAACCATTGTGGTGACCGGCATCAGGCCAAGGCACAGAGCACCGATCGGAACTGCGATTGCAATGCCCTCCTCCATGGAGATCCCGGACAGGATCGCGAGGCCCACGCCAACTGCCGTACCCGAACGATAATCGGCTGCGAGAGAGCCGCCGATGCCGGAAATGCCCATATAAACAGCTTCCAGCGAGGCACCCATTATAACGCCGGTCTTCAGGTCACCGCAGAGCAAACCGATCACTGTGCCCAGCACGATCGGGCGGGTCATGGTCTGCCATCCCAGAATGCCGTCAATCAGCCATGTGATCCAGTAAGCAAACGCTACAAGCAATGCAGGAACTAACATACTGTGTTTCCTCCTTTTTTATTTCCATTCAGCCTTTTCCGCTGCTGCAACAAAGGCCTTCAGGGACGTTTTTTCGGTCGAGGGCAGGCTTTGGACATAAGCGTCCGCAACACGTTCGCTGATCTCCTTCAATGCACCAAGATCGTCCCGATCCAACTGCACATACATAGAAACGCTTGCGGTATGTTCTGCCTTGCGGTTGTGGTAATTACCCAAGTTGACATTTTTCAGTCCCAGCGCCGAAACCAGTTTCAGCGCATCCTTGGGGTTGTCCGTCAGCAAAAAAATCTTCATGCGTTCTGCGCGCGGATCCTGCAGAAGTCCGATCACCTCGTCCACGCTGCGAACATGGGTCTTTTTGCCCGGCGGCGCTGCAATCAGCAGCATTTTCTTTTTGAGCGGGTTCTGGACCGCTTCGTCGCTTGCACATACGATGGTGTCGATGTCCAATGCCTTTGACCAGCTGGTTGCAACCTGACCATGGATCAGACGTTCATCAATTCTGAGCAAAGCAATCATTGTGTGTCCTCCTTTTTTGATGTGGATCACTTTCCGGAAAAGTTTCTGAGTGTATTATAACAAGTCTGCCACAGACTTTCCTTGTCTGATTTTTTCGAGCACTTTACATAAAAAATTGCATCATTGTATAAATTTGACAAGCTCATATGCTTGCTTTTGACAAAGTGCACAAAAAACACCACACAGGATCCCACGCTCCCTCAGAGAGAGCAGGAATTCTATGCGGTGTTGTCGTTTTTTCAAAAGGGCAGCATCATTTGAGCAGCCGGTTGATCTGATTGTTCAGCGTTTCCGGGCAGGGGCAGCTGGTAAGCGTAGCCCAGAACAGCGGGTCCTGTATCAGCTCGTAGAGCAGCAAATTGATGATCCGGATGTTTTGGGCATTTACACGTCCGGAAAGCAGCAGATAACGGGAGACTCGCTTGTCACCGACCCGGAGCCGACTTTTCAATTTCCCGAACTGCAGCAGACTGTGTGGTGCCGTCTGTTGCGTGAGAAGCAGAACCAGACAGTCATTCACACAGATCGTTTTCTTCTGGATTTCTTCCACCGTGAAAGCAGCAACGGGAAAGGCACGGCTCTCTGCCAGAAGCTCTTCGGCCCACCCATCACTCAGCTTCAGCTCCTGGGTGCGGATATCTTCTTTTTTCAGGTCATTTCCAAACAGGTCCCGCAGCATCTGAAGATAGGCATTGATGTTGTTGAGATCGTTCCGGATCTCTGCATATGAAAGAAACAGCGGATCGTTGGACAGGCGTTCATCGCACAGGATCAGATCATACTTTTTCCGAGCCTCCGGGATGTTTTCCAGCATGTCAACATAGGTACAGCATTCCACCGAGCTGTAATACCGCGGGTTCAGCTTTGCAAGGAGAAGGTTCCGGATCATTTCGGGAGCATAAATGTCGGAACGGGCGGTGATCCCGATGCGGAGCCGCGGCGCAGCATAATCCATCCCCTGAATATAAAAGGCAATCAGTTCACACAGCGGAGCACAGCAGATTCCGGCCGCCTCGTTTCCATAGCGTTCCGCAAGGAGCTGCTGGATGTTCTGGTAGAGAAGCATCACCAGCGGATAGTCTGAGATCATCTGTGCCCGGCTTTCAGAGTGCCCTGCATGTTCGGACAGCAAACCCATCTGATGGTGAATGATCAGGCGGTAGAGCGTTGTCCGGAGAATGGAACTGTACAGGCCGGTGATGGAGAAGCCGTAACTTCGCAGCAGATAGCCATCCACCATGCGGTACAGGTCGTTGGCTTCCTCGGGAAAGGTTGCTTCCACAAAGGCGCAGAACTCCTCCGGTTCGTCATACATTTCAAACAACATCATGGCAACCGATAAAATCTCCTGTTCGGAAAATGCTTCCCCGCCAAAACAGGACCGGGTAATGTCCGCACTGATCTTCATCAGCCGTTCGGAGCTGCGGACATAGCCGATGATGGCCGGATGGATGTTTTCAAAACCGGAAAATATCCTTCCCTGCCGGATGCGCAGGTGCTGGAAGAAGATATAATACGTCAGCCGCCGGACCTGTGCCTGGGAATAATTGCAGCTATTATGCAGCAGCGCTTCATACACTTTCTCCCGAAGCACGGGGTAGTGCGGATTGCTGAGCCCTTCCGCGATCTCAGGATAATCTTCTTCCGGAATAACGTTCACGTCCAGCAGACTATAGATCGCCATCAGACAGCGCCGGATGTTCCATTCGTTGCCCATAGGGTACACTCCGTAATGGGGCGCGTTTTCCAGCCGGATGTTATAACTTTGCAAAAAGGTGCGGCAAAGTTTGATTGCATTGCGCAGATTGCTGCGGGAAAATCCCATTGTTTCTGACACAGCATCCAAATCCGTATGGTCATTGGCAAGAAGAATCTTTCTAGCAATATAAAGCCCTCTGACCAGTTCGCTCCGGTTTGTAAGGTTTCTGCGGTGGCGATTGTAGAAGGACCACATCCCCTTATAGTGCTGCTGAAACTGTTTCTCATCGGTGACGGTCCAATGGATCCGGTTTTCTTCAAAATGATACTCGATCCCATAGAACTTTTGCAGTTCTTTCAGACGCTGCTGACAGATGCTGTACTCATAGCGGCTCATTCCAAAATGCCGGATAAAGTATTCCGGAGTTAGATCTGGCCGCAGGATGATATAACATGCCTTTTTGTAATCGTCAATCGAATAATCCTGAAACATATTGCGCATCCCCTTTTGCCCGAACACCATAAAGATTCCCTGTGCCTGACACCCACTGAATTTCCGGTTCTGCTGTGTAGCTTGTCGGCAGTTGTCATAAGTGTACTACATCGTTTTGCACTTTACAAGAACTGCCCGGTGTGATTTTCTCAGATGCATGGATTCTGGAGCACTTACGCCGCCATGCTTTCAATAAAAAGTCAAGAAACATGAAATAACATTGGCTCGACAAATTATGAACAATCATCCGCGAAAGAAGCACTTGGGAAAAAGAAGGTCGACATACGACAAAAGCCGCCCGGAAGCGTCTGAGAACGTTTCCGGGCGGCTTTCTGTTTTAGTTAGCTTGAGCGATTCAAAACCACCAGCTAGGCTGGTGGAGTAAAAATGCTTTAGCTATAAGCTTCGAGCGAAGCGAGATGACAAAGAAATTGTCATCTTAGAAGATGCACTTTATGGGCATAGCTCGTTAGAGCGGTAGGGCAAGTAATGCAGATGAAAGATGCTTGCTCATGGCCCCTTGCAGGGGCTTTGCCAGTAAGGTGCCCTTCTAGGGCTTACTCAAGCCACCGGCTTAGCCGGTGGTTTTGACTTGTTTTAAAGGACGGAGTTACTTGGGCTGACGGCCGATGTAAGCCAGGATGCCGCCATCGGCGTACAGGATCTGGCCGTTGACGAAGTCAGAAGCATGGCTGGCTAGGAACACGCAGGGGCCCACCATGTCCTCGGGGTCGCCCCAGCGGCCGGACGGGGTCTTAGCGCAGATGAAGGTGTCGAAGGGGTGACGGCTGCCGTCCGGCTGGGTCTCGCGCAGGGGAGCGGTCTGGAGCGCATGGCAAAGGTCGTTACTACCATTCATGACCTGGTGGGTGATTAAGGTCAACCGTACATACGTTATCAACGAGGAACAGGCTGCAACCATACGAATGGTTTTCACGCTCTATTCGCAGGGCTACGGGGAAAAGGCGATCGTCAATGAACTTTCCCGGCTGGGCCGCAAGGATGGGCACGGAAACGTCAGTTGGTCCTGTACAAAGATCAGCCGTATCCTTCGTAACGCAACATATATGGGCTATGTCTGCTACAACAAGTCCAAGGTCAACAACTATCTTGAAAAGAAACGCATCAACAATCTGGACGAAACGTCCTTCGTCTATGTAAAAGGCAACTTTGAACCCATCATATCAGAAGCCCTCTGGCATGAATGTGAGCGCATCCGTAAAAGCCGTATTGTCAATCTGCGTCTTCCTGATGGAGAAACACGACGCAAGGGCATTGACAGCACCAAATATTTATGGGTCGCAAAACTTCGTTGCCGCTGCGGTTCTTCCTACCGCATTTTCAACTGGCGCAAACTGAAGGACGGAACGCCGGTCTTTGGCTACCAGTGCAATATGCGAACCGTCAACCCGACTCGTTCCTTCGTTCTGGAGCACAACATGACCGAACAGCTTAGTTGTGATGCCATTTCTATCCCGGAGTGGAAGCTGGAACTGATGGCGAAGAAGATCTTTGAAAAGGTCTGGGGCAATCAGAATAAAGCCATCCTTCGTGCCTGCAAGATGATCGAAAGCTGCCAGAACGGAAAAGCCGCCACACGAATGTCCGCTGCACCGATTCAGGGCCAGATCGAAAAAATCAAAAAACGCAAGCTGAACTACGCTGCCATGCGCGCAGACGGCGAACTGCCAAGAGAGGAATACCAAGCCCTCTGCAAACAGGCAGATGACGAGATTGCACACTTGGAGCAAGAGCTGAAAGCCCTCTCCCCTGCACCTGAACCGCAGACGGTTTCTTCGGACATGAAAGCGATCTACGATTTTCTTTCCCAGAAGGTCGATGTGCACGGTGCCCGTCTTGCTCCCGAATTGATCGACCAGTTCGTTGAAGTAGTCACCCCCATTGCCGATTACTCCTACCGCTGGAAGCTGAACACCGGCTGCAAGAAGTCCAAAGAGGAGCGCGCCGATCTGATGGCTGTATCAGAAAAGCCCATCCTTACCTTCACCATCGACTTTGAAACTGCCAAGCGTTACCGGGAAGCCAACAAGATGCCCCACCAGTTCCGCCGTGCAGCGTGGACCGACCTGACCGTGGAGGTGTATCTGTGATGCTTCTGGGAAGCAGCTCTGTGTTAAACGCAATTCATCTCATACATGAGCAAACAAATAAGGCCCACCGCCAAAATTGACGGTGAGCCTTATTTTATGCTCATTTTTTAACGATAGCTCGCTATAAAAGCCTTACGCTCTGGGATTTTTAATAGCAGCCTGAGCAGCGGCCAGACGTGCGATGGGAACGCGGTACGGAGAGCAGGAAACGTAATCCAGGCCAACGTTGTGGCAGAACTCAACGCTGGAGGGGTCACCGCCGTGCTCGCCGCAGATGCCCAGACCCAAGTTGGGGTTGGTTGCGCGGCCGTCATGGGCAGCCATCTTAACCAGCTTGCCAACGCCGATCTGGTCCAGATGCTGGAACGGATCGCTCTCGTAGATCTTGGTATCATAGTAAGCGGTCAGGAACTTAGCAGCATCGTCACGGCTGAAGCCGAAGGTCATCTGGGTCAGGTCGTTGGTACCGAAGCTGAAGAAGTCAGCTTCCTTAGCGATCTCACCTGCGGTCAGGGCGGCACGCGGGATCTCGATCATGGTGCCAACTTGGTACTTCATGTCAACGCCAGCGTCAGCGATCAGCTTGTCAGCAGTCTTGACGATGACGTCCTTGACGTACTTCAGCTCCTTCACTTCGCCAACCAGGGGCACCATGATGTGCGGGGTGATCATCTTGCCGGTCTCAGCAGAAACCTTGATGGCAGCCTTGATCACAGCATTGGTCTGCATCTCGGCAATTTCCGGATAGGTAACGGCCAGACGGCAGCCGCGATGGCCCATCATGGGGTTGAACTCATGCAGGCTGACAACAACGTTGTTCAGCTCTTCGGTGGTCATGCCCATATCCTTTGCCAGGGCTTCGATATCCTCAGCCTTGGTGGGCAGGAACTCATGCAGAGGCGGGTCCAGATAACGGATGGTCATCGGACGATCGCCCATGATGCGGTACATAGCGGTAAAGTCAGCTTCCTGGAACGGCTCAACCTTAGCCAAGGCAACCTTGCGCTCTTCAACGGTACGTGCGCAGATCATCTCACGCACAGCAGCAATACGATCCTCAGCGAAGAACATATGCTCGGTACGGCACAGGCCAATGCCTTCAGCGCCCATATCGACAGCGTTCTGTGCATCGCGCGGGTTATCGGCGTTGGTCATAACCTTCATCTGGCGTGCTTCGTCAGCCCAGCTCATAAAGCGCTTGAAGTTAGCGTTCTCGGTGGAAGCGACGGTAGCGATCTGGCCTTCGTAGATGTTGCCGGTAGAGCCATCAATGCTCATCCAGTCACCCTCATGGAAGGTGTGGCCGTTAATGGTGATAACCTTTGCATCGTAATCGATAGCAACATCGTTATCATTGCCGCAGCCGGAAACACAGCAGGTACCCATGCCACGTGCAACAACAGCTGCGTGGCTGGTCATGCCGCCGCGGACGGTCAGGATGCCCTGAGAAACCTGCATGCCGACGATATCTTCGGGGCTGGTTTCCAGACGGACCAGAACGACCTTCTTCCAAGCTTCGTCCTTGACCTTCTCTTCAGCATCTTCAGCGCTGAAGACAACGCGACCGCAGGCAGATCCCGGAGAAGCGGCCAGGCCCTTGCCGATTGCTTCAGCAGCCTTCAGGGCAGCAGCGTCAAACTGCGGGTGCAGCAGGGTATCCAGCTGCTTGGGCTCAACGCGCAGTACAGCGGTGCGCTGATCGATAACGCCCTCATCAACGAGGTCGCAGGCGATCTGCAGAGCAGCCTGTGCGGTGCGCTTGCCGTTACGGGTCTGCAGCATAAAGAGCTTGCCATCTTCGATGGTGAACTCCATGTCCTGCATATCCTTGTAGTAGTTTTCCAGGCGGGTTGCGATCTCAACGAACTGATCGTAAACCTCAGGCATTTCCTCGTGCAGCTTGCTGATCGGGGAAGGAGTACGGATGCCGGCAACGACATCTTCGCCCTGAGCATTGATCAGGTACTCGCCCATCAGCTTCTTTTCGCCGGTAGCGGGGTTACGGGTGAAAGCAACACCGGTGCCGGAACGCATGCCGGAGTTACCGAAAGCCATCTGCTGAACGTTGACAGCAGTGCCCCACTCGTAGGGGATTTCGTTCATCTTGCGGTAAACGTTGGCGCGCGGGTTATCCCAAGAACGGAAGACGGCCTTGACAGCGCCGATCAGCTGTTCTTTCGGATCCTGCGGGAACTCTTCGCCCTGCTTCTCCAGGTAGATGGCCTTGAACTCCTTGACGAGTTCCTTCAGGTCCTCAGCGTCCAGCTCGATATCCTGCTTAACGCCCTTGCGCTCCTTCATAGCGTCGATACGCTCTTCAAAGAAGCTCTTGCCCAGCTCCATGACGACGTCAGAGTACATCTGGATGAAGCGGCGGTAGCAGTCATATGCAAAACGGGGGTTAGAAGTCTTCTTTGCCAGACCTTCAACAGCCTGGTCGTTCAGGCCCAGGTTCAGGATGGTATCCATCATGCCGGGCATAGACTGACGTGCACCGGAACGAACGGAAACCAGCAGCGGGTTCTCGATATCGCCGAACTTCTTGCCAGTCTGCTCTTCCAGGATTCCCATGTACTTGAAGATGTCAGCCTTGATCTCATCGTTGATCTCACGGTTGTCAGCATAGTACTGGGTGCAGGCTTCGGTGGTGATGGTGAAGCCCTGAGGAACCGGCATGCCGGCATGGGTCATTTCTGCCAGACCAGCGCCCTTGCCGCCCAGAATGTTCTTCATGGTCGTCTGGTCGCCGCCAAATGCGTCATGGCCCTCTTTGAACAAATACAAAAACTTCTTGCTCATAGGTTACCTCCAACAAAATTACGGTTTCTTCCCGGTGTGCCGCGCACACCCGCAAAATAAGAATTTTCTCTCTTGCAAAGTCCATTATAACAGACTCAGCCCGGAATTTCCAGTACATTGTTAAATAAATGGCGAATATTTTCGCCGAAAATCTTACAAAGTTTTGGGGGCAGGCTCTTGCAATTTGACCAAAAATGCGGTAAATTATAATGGGTGAGAAGTTGGGAAATATTATTTTATTACATCCTGCAACACTTTTTTCAATTCATCCCGCCCCGGCAGGCTTCAGCCCTGTTCCGGGGCTTTTTTGTAGGGCCGTATACTCTTTTGGCCCAAAACAGAAAGGGGTATTTTTATGTCCGAAGCGAAAGCCAAATACCTTGCCGCCAAAGCGGCCTTTGAAGAAACTTTTGAAAAGCACCTGCAGAACGGTGTGGAGTTCATCAGCGACCAGGTTTTTATTGACCCCGAAGTTGAGATTGCACCCGGCGCAGTGATCCTGCCGGGCTGCATCCTGCGCGGCAAAACCGTCATCGGGGCAAACTGCGTCATCGGCCCCAATACCTTATTGGAGAACACCATTGTTGAGGCCGGTTCCACCGTGAACGCCAGCCAGTGTTATGACAGCCATCTGGGCCCCAACAACAAGATTGGCCCCTTTACCCATGTGCGCACCGGCACCGTGACGGATGAGGGCGTACACCTGGGCGCTTATGTGGAAACCAAGAACGCCAACTTTGCCGAGGGCAACACTGTCAGCCACCTGACTTACATTGGCGATGCCGATGTGGGCAAGTACTGCAACTTTGGCTGCGGCACCGTAACCTGCAACTATGACGGCGAGGGTAAGTACCGCACCACCATCGGCGATTATGCGTTCATCGGCTGCAACACCAACCTGGTGGCGCCGGTCAAGGTGGGCAGCCGCGCCTTTACCGCTGCCGGTTCCACCATCGGCCACGATGTGCCGGACGGTGCCCTGGGCATTGAGCGCGCCAAGCAGGCCGAAGTTGCCGCCTGGGGCGCCAAGAAGCTGGAAAAATACGTTGCCAAAAAACAGAAGCTGGAAGCCGAAAAGAAAAACGACTGATGCCCCCTGACCTGCTGCAAGGAGGATTGCTGCCATGGCCATTTTGGAACGCACCCTGACCGGGGATTTTACCACCATCCTGACCGAGCTGGACGCTGTTGTAAAACAAAGTGTTTCGGCCACGCTGGAAGGTTCCAGTGATTTCAACTTCAGCACCGGCCGCTGTGCCGTGCGGGTATACGAACGCTACAGTGCCATTGGCAATGGCCGTGTTACCATGAGCCTGACCCTGCTGGAAGCTGACGGGCAGATCCGGCTTTCCGCCATCACATCCGGCGGCAGCCAGGCTGTGTTTTTCAAGGTCAACACCTTAGGTGCAGAATCCTTCCTGGATACCATCCGGGACACAGTGGAACGCTTTGCTCCTGGCGCACACTAAAATCACAAAATTACTATAAGGATTTTTACTATGGGACTATTTGGAGGTGGTTCCGGGGCAGACTGGCTGATTGCCGGTCTGGGCAACCCGGAGCCGAAATATGACGGCACCCGCCACAACACCGGTTTTGCCGCGCTGGATGCGTTGGCCGAAGCCTGGGGGTGCGAGATCAACAAAAGCAAATGGCAGGGCCTTTACGGCATTGCCCAGGTGGACGGCCGCAAAGTGATGCTGCTAAAGCCGCTGACCTACATGAACCTGAGCGGCCAGAGCATCGCCCCCGCCGCGGCATTTTACAAGATCCCGCGCAACCACATTATTGTGTTGTGCGATGACATTGCACAGGAGCCGGGGCACATCCGCATCCGGCCCTCCGGTTCTGCTGGCGGGCACAACGGGCTAAAGAGCATTATCGCTTCCACCGGCGGCGAGGATTTTTACCGCATCCGCATTGGCGTTGGCGCCAAGCCGCGCCCGGATTATAATCTGGCTGACTGGGTGCTGGGCAAGTTCCCGCCCGATGACGCCAAGCTTGTGACCGGCCGCCACACCGACGTGGAAGCCGCCTGCCGCCTGTTGATGGCCGGCAAGCTGGGCGAAGCGCAGAATAAATTCAACCACTGAGCGCGGATAGGCGTTCCGTAGGGGCGCACAGTGTGCGCCCATTCCTGTTTTCTGTGTAAGATGCCCGCAAAGGAAGCGTTCTCACTTCAAATTTGCAATCCATCATTACACCGGATGTGGTTTAATGGAACACCTGCAGGGGTGTGCACACTGTGGAAAACTTTGCCGATGGTGATAAACGCTGCAAATGATTTGTAGGGGACGATGCTCGTCATCGTCCCGCATGACGGGTCTTGCCACATATTCCACCCTGCATACGGCCAACGTCCGCGGGCGAACAATGTTCGTCCTCACATTCTCTACAAGATAAGAGCACAGCTTTTTCAATCATACAAATGGCGGGCGGCCCATCTGGGCCGCCCGCCATTTGTCGTTCCATGCAACGCTTCTCTCAAAATTCACTTTGCCGTTTTGCTGCAAATATAGTACAATGGTTACGCAAAGCGCTGCTCATACCGGCGCACAAAAAGCGTATACAGCGCATAGCACACCATCAGGCAGACGGCATATACCCCGGCGAAGCACAGCCACGCGGCTGCGCCGCCCATCGCGGTGTTGGGCAGCAGCTCCAGCACCAGCGGGTGGGCCAGGTACAGCCAAAAGCTGCCCGCCCCCACAAATTCCACGGCCTGGGCGAACTTCTGATTTTCCGCCAGGCCAACGCCCTGCGGGTTCTGCACGGCCAATAGAACAAGCACCGTAAACACGCACTCGAACCCCGCCCGCTGGAAGTTGGTGAGCACTGCCAGCAGAATGCAGAATGCCCCGTATAAAAACTGCTTGTTCTCCCGCACTGCCGCAAACGCCGCCATGCCAAAGATAAAGCAGTACAGCGTCATGACCGGCGTTTTTGCGCTGAACTCGCTGATGTTGGCTTCTGCCGGGAAAGCTGCCAGACTGCTTTCAATTAAGCCGCCGATCCTGCCCTTCACCGCAAGGCAGACCACCAGCAACGCCAGCGCACCCCAAAAGCGTTTGCACAGCCGGTACAGCCACGGGGCCAGCAGATAAAAGAACGCAAAGGCGCTCATCGTCCACAGCACGTTGCGGTTGTTCCACAGCATCCAGTTATCACTGGGCAGCCACATCTGCAAAAATACAAAGTACCGCAGGTAACCCGGCCCGCACGGCCCGCCGGGGCCAAACAGCTGGGCTGCACTGGCGCCCGCCGCCAGATAGCGTACCGCATCGAACAGCCAGCGCAGCACCAGCACCAGCCAGTACAGCGGCAGGATCCGCCGGATGCGGCGCTGGTAATACGGCAGCGGCTCCGGGTGGCGGCTCAGGCTGGCCGCGGCCAGGTACCCGCTGAGCACAAAAAACAGTTGCACCCCCTGCGCGCCAACCGCGGCGGCATCCCCCAGGCCAACTTTCTGCCCGGTATGCACGCCCAGCACCATCAGCGCCGCCAGAATACGCAGCTCATCCAGCGCTACATTTTTATGTTTTGTCATCTTTCTATATTCTGCTCCTTATTGCAGCATTATTTAATTTCTTTATTCTGCCGAACTTTTTCGATTCCTTCGAAGGGGCAAAAACTCTCGTATTACTCGTATCCTCAAAATTATACATCACCCGCCCTATCATGCGCAAGCGCAGGAGGCACCATGTTTGACGCATTGTTTACCACCACAACCGAATACAAAAAACTGAGCCACGCGCTTTCCGGCAAAGGTGCATGCGCCCTGTTTGGGCTGCCCGCATCCGGCCGCGCACAGGTGTATGCCGCGCTGTGCCGCCAGTTGGATAAGCCGCTGTGCATCGTGACCCCCGGCGAGGCCGAAGCCACCCGCTTTGCTGCTGACCTGAACACGCTGGGCATTCCCGCCGCCGTGTTCCCGGCGCGGGACTATGTGCTGCGCCCCATTGAGGGCACCGCCCGCGAATACGAGTACCGCCGCCTGGCTGTGCTGGGCGAACTGGTAGGCGGGCGGCTGCGCGCCGTGGCTGTGCCCGCGGAAGCCCTGACCCAGTTCACCACCCCAAAAGAGGATTTCTGCGCCAACACCCGCACCCTCCATGCGGGGGATACTCTGCTGCGGGATGACCTGCTGGCCGCTTTGTTTGGTGCCGGCTACACCCGCCGGGCCCAGGTGGATGGCCCCGGCCAGTTCTCTGTGCGCGGCGATATTGTGGATATTTTTGCCCCTGACCAGAAAATGCCGGTTCGTATGGAATTTTGGGGTGATGAGATCGATACCCTACACACCTTTGACCTGACCACCCAGCGCCGCGAGGATGCCATTGATAAGTTTTACCTGAGCCCCGCGCGGGAAGTTCTGTTCGGCAAGCCTGCCGATGCCGCCGAGCAGCTTCGGGCCTTTTTGGCCAAGCAGCGCGGCAAAAAGAAAACCGCCATGGCAGACTGTATGGCCGCCGATCTGGACCTGCTGGATGGCGGTGCCGTGCCGGTCAACATGGACAAATACCTGGCCGTGCGCTACCCCCATCCCGCCACCGTGCTGGATTATTTTGACGACCCGATCCTTGTGGCCGAAGAGCCTGCTTCCATCCGGGAAGCCGACCGCGCGACCGCCTACCGCCGGGGCGAGGAACTGAAATCCCTGATCCTGGACGGCGTCCTCTGCGCTGGGCTGGATAACCTGTACGCGGACCCAAGCTACCTGTGGTCCAAAACCGGATACTACCGCACCATCTGTGCCGAGAACTTTGCCCGCAGCATGCCGGATCAGCCGCTGAAAGATATCGTCAACGCCCCGGCTCACACCCTGCCTGCCTGGAATGGCGAAGTCGCCGGGCTGCTGGAGGATTTAAAACCGCTGTGCGATGCCGGTTATACCGTTACCCTGCTGGCCGGCACCGACCGTGCCGCAGCCGGTCTGGCACGCGACCTGCGCGATAAAGGCATTCTGGTTACCACCGATGCTGCAGCAGCCCCCGTTGCCGGGCTGGTGCAGGTTCTGGCGGGGCACCTTTCCGCTGGGTGCGAATTTCCGTTTGCCAAGTATGCTTTGCTGACAGGCCGCGCCTTTGGCGAAACCAGCTCCCAGAAGAAAAAGCGTAAAAAGGCCAAAGATGCCCTGAACAGCCTGACCGAGATCACACCGGGCGATCTGGTGGTGCACCAGAACCACGGCATTGGCCGGTATGCGGGCATCCAGCGCATGGCGGTTCAGGGCGTTACCAAAGACTACCTGCGCATTGAGTACGATAAAAAAGATGTGCTGTATGTTCCCGTCACCCAGCTGGACCTGCTTTCCCGCTACACCGCGCCGGGGGATTCGGAGAATGTCAAGCTCAGCCGCCTGGGCGGGGCCGAGTGGACCAAGACCCGCAAGAAGGTGCGCGCCGCTACCGAGCAGATGGCCAAGGAACTGATTGAGCTGTACGCCCGCCGCAAAAGGGCGCACGGTCATGCCTTCCCACCAGATGATACCTGGCAGGGAGATTTTGAGCAGCGCTTTGCCTATGATGAAACGCCGGACCAGCTTTCCAGCGCGGCGGAGATCAAACATGATATGGAGCAGCCCTGGCCGATGGACCGCCTGCTGTGCGGCGATGTCGGCGTGGGCAAGACTGAGGTTGCCCTGCGCGCCGCGTTCAAATGCGTGATGGGCGGCAAGCAGTGCGCCATCCTGGCCCCCACCACCATTCTGGCGTGGCAGCATTTCAACACGGCCATCGCCCGCATGGAGGCCTTTCCCATCCGCATCGGGCTGCTCAGCCGTTACCGCAGCGCCAAAGAGCAGAAAGAGACCATCCGCGGCCTGAAAGACGGCACAGTGGACATTGTGGTGGGCACCCACCGCCTGCTTTCGGACGATGTAAAGTTCAAAGACCTGGGCCTTGTCATCATTGACGAGGAGCAGCGCTTTGGCGTAAAACACAAGGAAAAACTGAAAGAGAACTTTATCGGGGTGGACATGCTGACCCTTTCGGCCACGCCGATCCCCCGCACGCTGAACATGGCACTGTCCGGCATCCGGGACATGAGCACCATTGAACAGCCGCCCTTTGAGCGCCAGCCCATTGAGACCTATGTGCTGGAATATGACGATGCCATTATTGCCGAAGCCATCCGGCGTGAGCTGGCCCGCGGCGGGCAGGTGTATTACCTGTACAATCGAGTCGAAACCATTGAGCAGTGCGCCGCCAAGGTGCAAAAGCTGGTGCCGGGTGCGCGGGTCGGCATCGCCCACGGCAAAATGACGGAGGAGCAGATTTCCTCGGTTTGGCAGCAGCTGTTGGACAACGAGATCGACGTGCTGGTCTGCACCACCCTGATTGAAACCGGCGTGGATGTGCGCAACTGCAACACCCTGATTATTGAGAATGCGGACCGCATGGGGCTTTCACAGCTGTACCAGATTCGCGGCCGTGTGGGGCGCTCCAACCGCAAGGCGTATGCCTATTTCACCTTCCAGCGCGACAAAGTGTTGACGGAAATTGCCTCCAAGCGGCTTTCAGCCATCCGGGAGTTTACCTCTTTTGGTTCCGGGTTCCGCATTGCGATGCGCGATTTACAGATCCGCGGCGCGGGCAACCTGCTGGGCCACAGCCAGCACGGCCACATGGAAGCGGTTGGTTACGAGCTGTATGTAAAAATGCTGAACCAGGCCATTGCAGCCGCCCGCGGCGAGCCTGCTGCGCCGGACAAGAGTGATTGCCTTGTTGACATTACGGTGGATGCCTATCTGCCGGAAAGCTACATTCCCGATGCCGCCGGGCGGATCGAAGCCTACAAGAAGATTGCGGCCATCACCACCCGTGACGATGCCACGGATGTACTGGATGAGTTGATTGACCGTTACGGCGACCCGCCGCGCAGTGTGCAGGGGTTGGTGGACATCAGCCTGGTGCGCGTGACAGCCGCCCGCGCAGGCATTGTGGAGATCGTGCAGCGCAACGACAATCTGATTTTGTACACCGATGTTGTGACCCCGGCGCAGATGGGGGCCATGATGGATGCCATGCCGCACCGCGTGATCTACAACGCCGTAGGCCGCCCCTACATCAGCCTGCATGTCCTGCGCGGTGAGGACCCTCTCACCATCCTGCGCGATGCCGTTGCCCTGCTGCCGGGCGCGTGAGTGTTTTACGGGAGTTTTTGTTCCTTCTTTGAAAAGAAGGAACCGAAGAAACTTTAATCGTAATATAACAAAATAAATAAAAAATCAGGCAGCGGCCCTATTTTGTGGGCTGCTGCCTGTTGTCATGTGTTGCTTTCTATGTATTTTTGCTCTGTAGGGAACGGTCTTGACCGTTCCGAAACCCATGGACAATATTCCAACAAAAGGGAAATAAGGAAAACCCCCGGAACGGTCAAGACCGTTCCCTACAAATCGTTTTAAATCGCGTTACAAACCTGTAAATTCTCGGCAGGGCGGGGTCACCTGACCCCGCCGTGGAGAAACTTTGCTGGTTACAATGAACGTTGCAAATAATTTGTAGGGGACGATGCTTGGCATCGTCCCGCGGCACCTGTATTTCAAATTCCAACCAACAAAATAATAGAATTCACACCCCCGCCGTGGATGCACAACTCCGCGGTGGGGGTGCGTTCTATACGCTGCCACTTGCCCCAAACTGGGGGATAGGCTATAATGAAGGAACCAAACAAAAGGAGCATTTTTGCATGAACATCCGTCCCGCGCAGCCGGGTGATTTGCCCGCGCTGCTTGAAATATTTGCCCATGCCCGCGCTTTTATGGCACAGACCGGCAACCCCACCCAGTGGCCCGCTACCTACCCCGGCGCAGAGCTGATGCAGCAGCAGATCGCCCGCGGCGTCTGCTATGTTCTGGAGGGTAATGCGCGCCCGGAGGCAACGTTCTGTTACATTCCCGGCCCGGAACCGACTTATGCCGAAATCTATGATGGTGGCTGGCCGGATGATGCTCCCTATGCCACCATCCACCGCATGGCATCGGCCGGGCGGGTGCATGGGGCGGCGGCAATCTGCTTTGCCTGGTGCGCGGCCCGCGGCCTGCCCCTGCGCGCCGATACCCACGCGGACAACAAAGTAATGCAGCACCTGCTGGAGAAAAATGGCTTTGTGCGCTGCGGCAATATTACACTGGCGGATGGAACTTCCCGCATTGCCTACCATTGCACTGTGCCGCCGCGCGGGGGCAAACAGCAAACTGCTGCCCAGGCCGCCGCAGCGCTGGCCCAGGCAGCCAAAGCTCTGCCCAAACCAGCCGACGGCCCGCTGCTGGTTGCATTGGATGGCCGCTGCGCCGCGGGCAAAACCACCATTGCCGCCCAGATGGCCCGGCAATACGGCTGGGGTGTGGTGCACTTGGATGACTTCTTTTTGCAGCCGATCCAGCGCACCCCCCAGCGCATGGCGGAGCCCGGCGGCAACCTGGACCGCGAACGCCTGATTGCCGAGGTGCTGGAACCCCTGCGCGCCGGGCAGCAGGGGAGCTACCGCCTGTTTGACTGCCGCACGATGGCGCTTGTCCCCGGCACTGTACCGCTGCCCCAGACGCCGATCATTTTGTTGGAAGGTTCCTACTCCTGCCACCCGGACCTGTGGAATTACTGCGCCTTGCACGCCTTTGTGGATGTGGAGCCTGCCGAGCAGCTGCGCCGCCTTGCCGCGCGCGCCCCGGAAAAGCTGGAAGATTTCAAAACCAGATGGATTCCCAAAGAGGAAACCTATTTTGCACATTTCCAGATCCCGGAACGGTGCGAGGTGAAGGTATAATTACGGCACGTTTTGTAAGACCCTGCCGGCCTGTAAAATGCTGTCAGGGGGGATGCCCTTATCCCGCCACGAAAAATCATAAATGGTTTGCTGTGTACCTAAAAAATATTTGCAGGGGACGATGCTTGCATCGCCCCAGAGTGTTTGTCCGGTGAGGAACATTTGAAAGAATGTGTTGCTTATTTTGGGCGGCGGGCGCACACTGTGCGCCCCCTACGGGTGGCATACACATCCCAATATATCCCAATATAATATAGGCAACACCGCACAATTCCCGCCTGACGGCTTAAGCACCGCTCCGGCGGC
>ERZ773190.669-NODE-669-length-37641-cov-13.300059_pt1 | contig 37641 bp, 28 predicted proteins | sample MGYA00511111_ERZ773190 | MGnify/ENA primary metagenome ERZ773190 (study PRJEB29015, sample SAMEA2737777) | human gut metagenome | biome: human gut; feature: human-associated habitat; material: faeces | place: China | collected 2012 ... | reverse complement strand
GCCCACACCTCGGCAGCATTTTTGAAAAACTGCTGCACCGAAAAACTTTTTATTTCGCCTGCGGCTCGTATCTTACAACCCACCTCGAAAAAATCTTCCAAGAACCATTCTACAAACTGCAATCCCTTTCAACACCGCAACCAAACCCCACTTTCCACAATTCCCTGTTTTTCTCCGGTTGACAAATTTCCGGAAATCGCCTATAATAAAGAGCGTACCCATCGAACAATTGTATGCAAGGAGGTTCGGCAATGCTGCCCACTTTATACGGTAAAAAATCACTTCAGACTACCCTGTCCCGTATGGCAAGCGGCGAACGGCTTGCACAAAGTTTTTTATTTTATGGAGATGCCGGATTAGGACGAAAAACCGTTGCACATTGGTTTTCCGCCCTATTGCTCTGCGAACATCCCGAAAACGGACAGCCCTGCGGACACTGTAAATCCTGCCACAACCTGCAAAAAGACTGCCACCCAGATTTGATATTAGTTCCGCACAGCGGAAAACTGGGCGGTTTTTCTGTAGAAACAGTACGACAGATTTGCAGCAGCATTTCCATTCCGCCAAACAACGGCAGCCGTAAGGTCTATTTATTTTTGGACTGCGACCAGATGGACGACCGTGCACAAAATCTCCTGCTAAAGCAGCTGGAAGAACCGCCAGCATATGCGTTTTTTTTATTTACAGCATCGGCAAAGGATACGCTGCTTTCTACGATTCGCTCCCGCATTCTCTCTTTCGGACTGATTCCATGTCAGCCGTCAGAAGTGCAGGAAGCAGCCACGGCTCTTGGCATTCTGGATGCAGATTTCCAGCGATTCCCCGGCAACATCGGGCAAACACTTGCCTATGCCACAGATTCCAATCTACAAACTGCCGTTGCCCGTATCGAAGATAGCATTCAAGCCTTGCAGCAGCACAATGAATATGCATTTCTAAAAGCAGTCGCCACCATTGGAAAAGACCGCCCACAAGCACGGTTTTTCCTCCAGCAACTGCGGCTCTATGTCCGGGACGTTTTAGTGCTGCACAATGACCCTTCTGCTGCAACGTGCAGCTGTGCACCGCAGCTGGCAAAGCAAGCGGCTCGGCAAACTGCCCAGCGGCAAGGGCTGCTGCAATTTGAAACCATCCGCAAAGCAGAGCAGGCATTGCAGGCAAACGGCACTGTTCCGTTGCTGCTGGCGACTCTGTGCGGAACGTGGATGCAGATTAGCTGACCTTATTTTTACCGACCTGAGAAAGGATTTTATATGATTGAAATCATCGGTGTCCGTTTCAAAGCAAACGGAAAAGTATATTATTTCTCCCCCGGCGACCACCAGTTTCAAACAGGTGACCTTGTGGTCGTGGAAACGTCCAAAGGGACGGAATGCGGAGAAGTCACCATCCCAAACAAAACCATTCAGCAAGCTGCAGTTGTGCAGCCGCTGAAACAGATTCTGCGACCAGTCAACAAGGAAGACCGTAAAACACTGGAACAGAACCGCAAAAAAGAAATTCGTGCATTCCACATCTGTGAAGAAAAAATTGCGATGCGGAAACTCGAAATGAAACTGATTGAAGTAGAATGTGCGTTTGATAACAGCAAACTGCTGTTCTATTTTACCGCTGAAAATCGTGTGGATTTCCGGGATTTGGTCAAGGATTTGGCTGCAATTTTCCGGACACGCATTGAACTGCGTCAAATCGGCGTGCGGGACAAGGCAAAAATTCTCGGCGGCATTGGTATTTGCGGACGGGAATTTTGCTGCAAAGGCTTTTTGTGCGAATTCCAGCCGGTTTCCATTAAAATGGCAAAGGAACAGGGACTTTCCCTCAACCCAGCAAAAATTTCAGGCTGCTGCGGCAGATTGATGTGCTGCCTGAAACATGAACAGAACGTCTATGAAGAACTGCTCAAGATTACGCCGAAACTGAATGCAATGGTTGTTTTGCCGGATGGAAAAGTGGGAAAAGTTGTGGAATCCAACACCCTCACGGGCGACTTAAAAGTACAAGTGCCAGACAACGACGTGCCTGTAAAATGCAACCGCAGCGAGGTCAAACTTGCCAAAAAGAATCATCCTCGTTCGGAAGAATCCAAGGCAACCAAATCCAAAGAGGAGTAATGCCCCATGCAAACCCCACCCAAACCCAACTATCAACGGGAGTTGGAACAGACGCTCTCCACCATTCCAGCCGGAACAAAACCACACTTGTTCCTGCACGCCTGCTGTGCACCGTGCAGCAGCTATGTACTGGAATATCTGAGCCGTTATTTTACGATTACCATCTATTTTTATAACCCCAACATTATGCCGGAAGCGGAATTTTCCCACCGGCTCGCAGAACTGCGGCGTCTCTTGCAGGAAATGCCGCTGGAAGGAACGGTTTCTGTCGTTGCCGGAACATGGGAACCAGAACGGTTTCTGGCTCTGGCAAAAGGTCATGAACACGAACCAGAACGGGGCGAACGCTGTCAACGCTGCATTCGCCTGCGACTGGAACAGACCATGCAGGCGGCAAAAGATGCCCATGCGGATTTTGTCACCACAACGCTTTCCATCAGTCCGCACAAAGATGCAAGTTTCATCAATCAGTGCGGTGCAGAGCTGGCAAAGCAATTTGATGTCCCGTGGTTATATGCAGATTTCAAGAAAAAGGGCGGTTATCAGCGTTCGATTGCACTGTCCCACCAATATGACTTGTATCGGCAGGATTTCTGCGGCTGTGTATTCTCCGCCGCAAACCGCCATGCAGCATCTCATTAAGCACCAAAAGTATGGAAAAAGTGCGGCTTTTGCCGCCTTTTTCCATGTCACCCCTGTTTCCCGGAGATTCTCAAAAAATTTGCTTGCAATTGCACGGGAAACATAGTATAATAAGAAAGAACAGGAATATTTGTATCGCTTTGGAGGAATTAACGTATGCCAAAATATGTATTTGTTACCGGCGGTGTCGTTTCCGGTCTGGGAAAGGGCATCACTGCTGCTTCACTCGGTCGTCTGCTGAAAGCACGAGGATACCGGGTAACCATTCAAAAGTTTGACCCGTATATCAACGTAGACCCCGGCACGATGAGCCCGTATCAGCACGGTGAAGTCTTCGTTACCGATGACGGTGCAGAAACCGACCTCGACCTCGGACACTACGAACGTTTCATTGATGAAAATCTTTCCATCAACAGCAATGTTACCACTGGTAAGATTTACTGGACGGTACTGAACAAGGAACGCCGTGGCGACTATCTGGGCGGTACGGTACAGGTGATTCCACACATCACCAACGAAATCAAAGAACGCATTTATCGGGTCGGCAAAAGTTCTGACACAGACGTTGTCATCACCGAAATCGGCGGTACGGTCGGCGACATCGAAAGCACCCCATTCCTGGAAGCCATCCGGCAGTTTGTTGCCGAAGTGGGCAGACAGAACGCCATGTACATTCATGTTACCCTCGTTCCGTATATTTCCGGCTCGAACGAACTGAAGTCCAAGCCAACACAGCACTCCGTAAAGGAACTGCTCTCCATCGGTATTCAGCCAAACGTCATCGTTTGCAGAACCGAACAGGAAATTCCAAAGGAAATGGCAAAGAAGATCAGCTTGTTCTGCAATGTTCGGGAAGAAGACATTATTCAGAACATGACCGCTCCGTCCCTGTATGATGTTCCAATGATGCTGGAACAAGAAGGTCTGGCAGCCTGTGTTTGTCATCACCTCGGTCTGGAAAACCGCACACCGGATTTGACCGAATGGATTCAGATGACCGAACGCCAGAAGCAGGCAACCGAACAGGTTACGATTGGTCTGGTCGGCAAGTATGTTGCCCTGCCGGATGCATATCTGTCCGTTGCAGAAGCTCTGCGGCACGGCGGTATTCCGAATGATGTCAAGGTGGAAATCCTCTGGATCGACTCTGAAAAGATTACTGGTGCAACTGTTGCAGAAACCTTGAAGGACTGCGATGGTATCATCGTTCCGGGCGGTTTTGGTGACCGTGGCATTGAAGGTATGATTACCGCAATTGAATATGCAAGAGAAAATCAGATTCCGATGTTTGGTATCTGTCTGGGTATGCAGATGGCAGTTGTCGAATATGCACGGCACTGTGCTGGTCTGCCGGATGCAAACTCTTCCGAATTTCTGCCGGAAGGCACACAGAATGTCATCGACATCATGGAAGACCAGAAGGATATTACCAACCTCGGTGGTACGATGCGGCTGGGTCTGTATCCGTGTAAGCTGACTGATGGTGCAAAGGTTCGCTCGATTTATGGCGAAGAACTGATTTATGAACGCCATCGTCACCGGTTTGAATTGAACAATGCATTCCGCCGTCAGCTCACAGAAAGCGGCTTGCAGCTGGCTGGTATTTCTCCAGATGGCAAGCTGGTGGAAATCGTAGAACTGCCGAGCCATCCGTGGTTTATTGGTGTACAGTTCCATCCGGAATTTAAGTCCCGTCCGAACAAGCCGCACAAGCTGTTTACCTCGTTTATCGCAGCAGCTTTGCAGCAGAAGCGGAAGACAGAAGCTGAATGATAATTTCGCAAAGGCGGCAATTTCTTTTTGCAGCAGCGGCAAAATAAATATGCAGCAATTCTCTGCAAAAAATCAAAAACCGTCCGATTTTCGGGCGGTTTTTGCGTAGAAACAGAAAGGAGGCAAGATACAAATGTATCGTTTGCTGGTAGTTGATGATGAAGCAAATATCCGGAACGTCGTTCGGGAATATGCGGAGTTTGAAGAATATGAAGTGACAGAGGCGGAAAATGGCATGGAAGCCGTTGCACTCTGTCGGGAACAGGATTTTGACCTGATCATTATGGATGTTATGATGCCAAGATTGGACGGTTTTTCCGCCTGCAAGGAAATCAAGAAGCGGAAAAACATTCCTGTCATTATGCTTTCCGCCCGTGGAGAAGAATATGACAAGCTATTTGGCTTTGAACTGGGCATTGATGACTATGTGGTCAAGCCATTCTCGCCAAAAGAACTGATGGCAAGAGTAAAAGCTGTTCTGAATCGGCATCACGCCACCGCAGAACAGGTTTCTGACCAGCGGCTGAAATTTGAAGGACTGGAAATCGACCTTGCTGGTCGAGAAGTCTATGTAGATGGACAGCGGGCAACCATGACACCAAAAGAATATGACTTGCTGTTCTATCTGGTAAAGAATAAGGGATTGGCACTTTCGAGAGATAAACTGCTCGAAGCGGTTTGGGGATATGATTTCTTTGGAGATGACCGCACTGTCGATACACACATTAAAATGCTGCGTGGCAGTCTTGGGGTATATCGAAAATTCATCGTGACCTTGAGAGGAATGGGATATAAGTTTGATCCGGATGCCTAATCTCCAGATGGAACGGAACTTGACCATCCGTGTAAAAATCTGGCTGTTTTTTATGATGTTTGTCTGCATTGTCTTCATCCTGATGTGGATTTTGCAGGTGGTCTTTTTAGAACGCTTTTATGAGGCGTTTAAAATTGCAGATATTGCAAAATCTGCAAAAATTCTCACGCAATCCTGCCGACTGGATAATTTCTCTGCCATTGCTGAAGACCAGGCAATGCGGAACGAAATGTGCATTTCTATCCTGAACACAGACGGCGAAGAAACCTATCAGCACTGCGTTTCTGCACAGAAATGCCTGCTCCACAACGACCAGGACGTTTATTTCTTCTTGATGGACTTGAAACGCAGCGAAAACGGTTATATCTGCCGTTCTATCTACAACGAACAGCTGCAAACCCAGACCGTTGTCTATGGCAACTGGATTCTGGACAGCGATACGAATGAAGTCGTTGGCTATCTGCTATTAAATTCCCGCTTAGTGCCAGTACAGTCTACGGTTTCTATTTTACAGCGGCAAACGATGATTATTACGCTTGCCATGGCGTTTTTCGGCTGTATTCTGTCGTTCTTAGCAGCAACGCATATCGGCGTTCCCATCACTCGCCTGACTCGTTCCGCAAAGCGGCTGGCTCATGGCGACTATGAAACAAAATTCGAGGGCGGCGGCTGTGCAGAAGTTGACGAATTGGCGGAGGCATTGACCTATGCCGAACATGAACTCTCTCGCACAGACGAAATGCAGCGAGATTTAATTGCAAATGTGTCCCACGATATGCGAACACCGCTGACCATGATGAAAGCCTATGCAGAAATGATTCGGGACTTGTCCGGCAACAATCCGGAAAAACGAGCCAAGCATTTGCAAGTAATCATTGAGGAAACCGACCGACTTTCCCTGCTGGTCAACGATATGTTGGATTTGTCCAAGCTGGAAAGCGGCACGAAAAAGCTGGAGTTTACCACGTTCGACATCTCCCAGCGGCTGACAGAAATTGCAAACCGCTATCAGGGCATTTCCGAACAGATGGGGTATCATCTTCATTTCACGCCGGATGCTCCCCGTATGGTCTGCTGCGATGCCGGAGCAATTGAACGGGTTATCTGCAACCTCATCAACAACGCCATCAACTACACGTCCAAGGAAGACAAGCAAGTCTTTTTGCGACAAGTCAACCAGCCGAATTGTGTCCGAATTGAAGTGCGAGATACAGGCGATGGCATTGAGGAAGATAAAATCAAGCTGATTTTCGATAAATATTACCGCTCTGAAAATCACAAACGAGAAGTGGTTGGAACAGGGTTAGGGCTGTCAATCGTTAAAGCCATTTTAAAGCTGCACAACTATGACTACGGTGTCAACAGCAAGTTGGGAGAAGGGTCTACGTTCTGGTTTGCTATCCGAACCGACCAACAACCTACTCCAGAAGCAACGCCTGCGATTGCACCAACAGAATCCAAAAAAGGAGTCGACCATGCCAAATCTGAATAATGTTCCCACGCTTCCGCCATACTTACTGGAACGGCTCTCCGCCTGCTATTCACAGGAGCAGACCGACCGCATTTGTGCAGGTTATGCGGCACAGCGTGCTGTGTCGTTTCGAATCAACACGCTGAAAGCAGCTGTTCCGGCAGTGCTGGAACAGCTGCAAACCGCTGGCATTGCCACTACTCCGGTTGCATGGAGTGAAACTGCCTTTTTCTGTACGGATTCCACCACAGAAGCACAGCTGCAAGCCTTGTCCTGCTATGAAAACGGGGAAATCTACCTGCAAAGTCTTTCCTCGATGCTGCCGCCGATTGTGTTGCAGCCGCAGCCGAAACAGGAAATTTTAGACATGACGGCTGCTCCCGGCGGAAAAACCACTCAAATGGCAGCCATGACCCAGAACCAAGCCAATATCATGGCGTGTGAACTGCATACCATTCGGGCAGAAAAACTCAAGTACAACGTAGAAAAGCAGGGAGCAAAGCGGGTGACGGTTTCCATAACGGATGCACGCCGCCTCAGCCCATACTTTTCTTTTGACCGGATTTTGCTAGATGCTCCATGCAGCGGCAGCGGAACGCTTTCCCTGCACACCGGAGCAGGTCTGCAAAATTTCTCTCCAGCTTTGGTACAGAAAACCGTCAAGGCACAGCGTGCCCTGCTGAAAAAAGCAGTATCTCTGCTGAAAAAAAATCAGGAGATGGTCTATTCCACCTGCTCCATCTTGCCGGAAGAAAACGAAGAACAGGTTGCAGCGATTTTAAAGACTGGACAAGTGGAACTGCTGCCCATTGCATTCTCCGGCATGGAAACGCTACCACTGCTGCCGAGCCGATTTGCAGAAACGCTATGCGTCTACCCCGATACCCAATACGAAGGCTTTTTCGTTGCAAAGCTGCGGAAAAAAGCCAACGGATAATTTGCAAAGAAAGAGGGATTTGCGATGGAAAACAAAGACCGTATGTTTACAGGTGACTTATACCTGCCCAATGATGCCGCCATCACAGAGGAACAGAATACTTGTCTGGAACTGCTGTACACATTCAACCAGACTCGCCCCTCTGAGCAAGAAAAGCGAAATCAGCTTTTAAAGCAGATGTTCGCAGAAATCGGCGAAAACTGTTATATTGAACCGCCGTTTCATGCAAATTTCGGTGGAAAGCATGTGCACTTCGGGAAAAATATCTATGCCAATTTCAACCTAACAATGGTCGATGACGGACATATTTATGTTGGTGATTACACGATGTTTGCACCAGGTGTCATTGTTGCAACGGCTGGACATCCAATTCTTCCGGAACTTCGAGAAACTGTCTATCAATATAATATGCCTGTTCACATCGGGAAAAATTGCTGGATTGGAGCAGGTGCAATTATTTTGCCGGGCGTTACCATTGGCGACCAAGTCGTCGTTGGTGCAGGCAGTGTTGTCACGAAAGACTTGCCGTCCAACGTGGTAGCAGTTGGAAATCCCTGCCGAGTGATTCGAGAAGTCAGCGAACATGACCGCATTTACTATTTCAAGAACCGGAAAATTGACTGGGACACCCTGCCACGGGAATAAAACACAAAAAGACAGCATACAGAGAGCCTCTTCCCTGTATGCCGTCTTTTTTCTCTTATTTCAACAATATTTGCTTACAGTGCAACGCCATTTTGTTTCAACAGTGCCCGTGCGGTATCCACAGAATCCACACCCGTTGCATTTTTCACTGGTGCAAATTCTTTTTCCCGTTCTACTTCATACAGCAGGCAGTTTTCCTGCATATGTACCATATCCAGCACCAAAGTTTCCAGCTTATAGCCGTTCGGCTGTTCTGGCTTGACGGTTGCTGTGCCATCCGCTGTCAGGCAAGCAACCTTCTTGAATGCCCGATGCAGCGGCAAGCTGCAATCCAACGTCTTACAGAGCTGGTCAACCCGGAACAGATAATTCAGGATAACACCATACCGATAGGTCAATGTGCCATCCGCTTCCCGCAAATTCCGCATATCATCAGTCATTTCAAAATATTCTACGATTGACGGCTTTCCATCTTCCAGACACAGCACGCCAACCTTTTCATCTGGATTTGCCTTTGCAACAACCTTGCTGCCAGACGTGCAGTTTGCTGCAATCGTTGCCCCGATAAAGCAAGGGTCAGCCATTCTCTGCAAAACGTTGTCCACAGCGAACACGTTCAGCCATTCAATGTTCTGTTCTTTCAGCACATTCAATAGACCTGCATGCTGCATGGATGAGAACCAGCCGCCGTTTCCATTCGGGGAAACTGCAATTCTGCTCTTCGTTTCCAGCAGGATTTTTCCATCCTTGTCTACAACCGGAGCCATTTCCTGCACGAAGAAGTGTATAGAAGATTCCGGATAGCCGAAATACTGCTTTTCTGCTAAAAATGCTCTGGTTTCTGCATCATTGGTTTCGCTAGTCATGATAAACAGCGGGACAGGAACACCTGCCTGTTCGGTCACATCCATCAGATTCCGGAACAGACATTCAAAAATCGTCAGATCGTTGTTGATACCAATCCGGAACACACCTTTTGGACCATTACAGCCCAGCCGGCTACCCTGACCGCCTGCCAACAAAACAGCCCCTACACTGCCCTTGCGGATGGCATCCAGACCGATTTTCCGATAGGTATCCTGCTTTTCCGCAATCTCCGAAATCGTACAAGCTCCCAACGGTTCAATCTTACCTTTTGGTGCTTCTTCGTGTGCAGCCCGTTCCAGAACGGAAAAATCCATCTCTGAAATCTGTTGCAGCAATGCTTCCTGTTCTGCTGCTGAAAGTGTGTCATAATAGCGGAGCAAGTGGGTTTGTCCATACTGTTCCAGTCGATCGTAAGCCTCTTGATATTGCATCATCGTATAATCCTTTCTTACTGTATTTGATATTCCATATTCTTACAATTTTCACAATTTCCGTAAAATTTGTAGTAGCTTTAGTATAACACAAACCATTCAAAAAAGCAAGGTATAATTGTTCTCTCTGAAAAATATTCTTTAGTCTGCATACAAACAGAAAGCAGACATGGAAAAAGAGCGTATCGAAAGCAATCGGTACGCTCTTTTTCACGCAGATTTTATTTGAAAGGAGTAGTAAAATGTCAATACTTAGCATCCTCAAGTATGATTTCATAAACAGCAAACGCCCCGGGGTGGAGGCGTTCACTGCTATGATATAGGGATTATTGGGGATGATACTTTTGCACCGGGGTAAATGCAAAAGCACTTTAGAGGATGTTACATGCTCTCTTCTAAGAGCATGGTTATAGTATAGAGGAAGATTGTGTACATCCTGTGAAATGAAGCTGAAAAGCACCTGAAAAGAATTTTTTCGTTTCGCCACAAATCAGCCTGGAATATGAAAAAATTATGAATGCATATGATGAATTAGCTTCGGCGGAAGCATTGCCAGCATCAACGGCTTTCCGATATACGGCAACCCTTTCGGCATCAAGTTCAACATATGAAACCCTCTCCAGCGAACAATTGCCTCATCCAACCGTTCCCGCACCGGAATCCGGCGAGTTTTACTATCGAAATAATATTGGTATAAACATTCCTGTAAATTTGCCCCCTGCAAGCCTGCTGCATAAAGCTGCATAAATAACATATAGTCCTCATAGCGAGCGATTTTCTCCATTACCGGATAACCGCTGACTTTTTCAAAACACCGCCGCCGAAACAGAATCGAACCATGTATAAACGGCGAATTAAACAAAAAATCCTGCTTTCGAGGGCGTTCCGGTCGTTTCCAGCAGCCGGAAACACCGCCATCCGGCGTATACAAATCACAATTAGAGCCAACGAAATCCACATCCGCATGCGATTCCAGATAGGCAATCTGCTTTTCAAAGCGGTTCGGTTTGGAAATGTCGTCATCATCCTGCCGTGCAAGATATGCTCCCTTCGCCACGGATAAACAGCGGTTCAACGTCCGAGCCAAACCCAAATTGCGGTCATTTTGCAGCAATCGAATCCGGCTATCCCGAGCAGCAAGGTTCTGCATCCAGAGCAAGGCTGCATTGGTCGAGCCATCATCACACAAAATCAATTCCCAGTTGGGATAAGTCTGTTCTACAATCGAACGCACAGAACGCTCCAACATTGAGCGTTCCTTACAATTATAAACGCCCATCAATACGGAAATGAGCGGCTTTTTTTCTTCTGTCAATGTCCTCTCCTCCTGTTGACTGCGTGCCGAATCCAATCCCAGCAGGCAAAATTCCAGTGATACCACCGTTTCCTGCGGATTTGACTGCACGCCAATGAACCATACACCCAGAACGGTTCTGCTTGTACCGATTCCACATGGTGAAAATGCTGTAGCACATGCTGCGACAACAGCCCCTGCTTCAATGCTGCTTCCTGTCCAGCAGATGCCAGCGGAAACGCATACATTTCACCCATATCATCGCAGAACTGAAACTGCCCGAATGCCTGTGCTTCTTCTGCTGTTGGGCGGAACAAGAGCCGCTGCAATAGCGATTCTGTTACATCTGCGAGTGGCAACGCTGCAAAATCGGAAAACGAAACCTGCGGCAAAACCCGTTCTGTAAATGCCAGACAAATTCGCTCCTGCTGTTCTGCGAGGGCTGCATTTGCTTGGTCAACTGCTCCCATCGGCTTACAAATAGGAACTGCCTTGCCATCTTCTTGGATTGTATAGCCCATCGTTGTCCCATGCGGTGCAGCACACATACACTCATAGACATTATTATTAAAGCGAATGACTTTTTTTAAAGGAGTCAGCGGGTCAAAATACCATGCCTCCCACGTTCCTTGTTTCGGCTCGGTATACAGCCCGAAATAATAGCCTTTCAGGTTGGGCAATGGTTTTCCTGCTCCCTCCAACAGTGTCATCAAACAATTCTGCATCGAGCCATTCCAGCCGCTGTCTACAATGCCTATCCGGACATCTCGCAGCAAGCCTGCCTGTTCCAGATAAGCCATAGCAGCGGTTTCGGCTGCCTGCGATTTTTTCTGTACAAAATTCCGGTAAACGCTGCTCTTTCGCAGCTGCTCCGCAAAAGCAGTGAATGCCTGCACAGAAAGTGCCTTGTCACAATCTTCTGCTGGAATGGCACAGTCTGCATAAACCTGTTGCTGTTCTTCCGCAGAAAGTGCCAGCCGTTCCAACACATGACGAGGTGTTAAATTCGCTCCCCGTACCAGCAGCAAATCATAGGCAGCTTCTCCCATGCGGTGATAGGCTGGCATCCGCAGTGCCATTCGAGAAACATAGAGATATTGACAATGGATTGGCAACGCATACTGTTCACAGAATCGCTTTGCAATCTCATAGAGGATGTGTCCATCTCGTGCCAGAAAATACAGCGTGTCCACTTGGTCGTGGATTGCCTGCTGCAAACACCACCAGACATAACTATATAAAACCGGAGCGGTCACAGCTCCGGTCAAATCTGAAAATAAATCTCCTGTTTGCAATGCCGTTGCTGCCGCTGCAAACGGCGGAACTGCCTGCAACTTCTTGAAATAATCTGCATCCATTTTCACACCTCCTGTTCTGCGATTGCATTCTCTCATTACTTCCTCGTTATTATACCACGTTCTTTTCCAGAACGTCAAGGTTCTGTGAAATTCTTAAAGAAAATGACGAAAACCGCTGGATTTCTTCATCCAAAATATAGGGAAAGCATCCAACGATTTATGGAAAATCTGCCACCCGACTTTCAGGTGCTTTACGAATGCCTTTCACGCAATTTCCATAAAGTTATGCGAAAATAGGAGCATAGAAACAAAGACAGCCTCTTCTCAAAAGAAAGGAAGATTTCATATGAGTAGCAGAGAACAAAACCGAGCCTGGGCGATGACCATGGCAGTTGCTGCCGTTCTCGCCTATACCACTGGCTGTACAGACAATAACAGTTCCAGTACCGCCGAATCCACACAAACCACTGCTGCTACTTCTGAACTGGAAGCAGAATCCACAACAACCGATTCTGAACATTCAGAAAGTACCGTTGCAACACCGCTTTCCGATTCGAAACAGCGTGTGGACTATGATGATGACGACAAAACCAGTACTTATGATACATTTGATGCAGAAATCACGCTGAGCGGAACAACCGCAGACGTAACCGGCAACACCGATGCCATTTCTGTTTCCGACCGCACCGTTACCATTCAGAACGGCGGTACATACCGAATCACCGGAACATGGAAAGACGGTCAGCTGCGAGTCACTGGCAGCGAAAAAGTAAAGCTGTATTTTGACGGCGTTTCCATTACCAATTCCAATGGTGCAGCGTTATCCTGTGAAAACGAAAAACGCACTATTCTTTCCCTGGCAGCCAACACAAAAAATTCCCTCTCCGATGGTACAGCATCCGACGCTACCACAGATGGAGAAACCGCTGCCCTCTTTACTGAAGATAAATTGACCATCAACGGCAGCGGTGCTTTAACCGTAACCGGCAATGCAGCAAATGGCATTGTCTGCCGGGATGATTTAAAAATAATAGATGGAACCATCTCCGTGACCGCTGCCAATAACGGCATCAAGGGCAAAGACAGCATTGGTATTTGCGGCGGCACGATTACTATAGATGCACAAAATGATGGCTTAAAGACAACAAAAGCAGATGACCCGGAACAGGGTTGGATCGCCATCAGCGGCGGTACGCTCAACATTACCGCCAAAGGAGACGGCATTCAGGCAGAAACAGACTGCTACATTAACGGCGGTACGCTGAATGTCACAACAACGGGTGAAATTGCAGTCAGCACCTCGGACGACCAGCCGTTTGGCGGCAGTGGCTTCGGTGGCGGATTCGATAACGGACAATCGCCATTTGACAGACAAACACCACCGCAGGGCGGTAATCGTCCGGATGGGGCTGCACCCATGGAAAAGTCGGATGATGCAACTGGTTCTCAGCCAGCAGAAACCGCTCCGGCTGTTACAACGACCACAACCACAACGAATACAGAAGCAACCACAGACGCCGACACAAACACAACTGCTTCGGAAGATGCCAGCAGCAAGGGTATCAAAGCCGGAAATGCACTGACCATTACAGGTGGAACGATTCAGGCAAACACAACTGACCACTGTATGCACAGCGGTGGAGCGTTTACCTGCTCCGGCGGCACGCTGGAATTGAGTTCTTCCATGGCAATGGGCATCAGCAGCCACGGTGACTTAGAAATCACAGACGGTTCAATTACGATTGACCAAGCAACTGAAGGCATCGAATCCAAGGCAGATATGAACTTAGCAGGCGGTACGATCCGCATTTTACAGGCAACCAATGACGGTCTGAACACGGGCGGCGGCACTGGTATGGGCATGGGCTTCCCGATGGGACAGCCTGACGGAAACCAGCCGGACGATCCATCTGCAACCACTGCTGCCGATGAAACTACCACAACAGAAACCATAACCGCAACCACAACGCTTTCCAATACCGACACTGCCACAGATGCCGCAGAGGAAAGCCACGAACTGACCATTAGTGGCGGTACAATTTACATCTGTGCAGACGGGGACGGCATTGACTCCAACGGCAGTATTACCATGACTGGTGGAACAGTCTTTGTTTCTGGCCCAGTCAGCGGCGGCGATGGTGCAATTGACTTTGAAACCGATATGACCATGACAGGCGGTTCTATCTTAGCACTGTCCAGCCGTGGCATGATGGAATATCCCAGCACACAGCATTATTATACAACCAGCATTTCAGCCAATGCCGGCGACTTCATCGCTGTCTGTGATGCAGACGGCAATGTCCTGATGGGCATGCAGACACAAAAAGCCGTTTCCGATGTCGTTTATTACGGCAACCAGATGGACAACTGCCAGCTGATTGTAGACGGAACCTATTCCGGCACACTCTCCGATGACGGAACTGCCACCGATGGCACGGTTTCCGGCGGAACAGCTGCGGATTCGTTCCAGTTGACAGACGGCAGCGAACAAAGCTCCGCTCCGGGCAACTTCGGCAGAAAAGGCGGTACACCGCCGAACAACGGTGAAATGCCAACCTTTGCAGACGGCGAACAGCCAAAACCACCGCAAGGTGAATTTGGCAACGGACAACAAAACGGTGAAAATGGTGCACCAACGCCGCCACAGGGCGGACAGCCGTCCGAAAACACGACTGCTTAACAATTGCTTTCTTCTTAATCTTTTTCCAAACCTTTCATATACATGCAAGAACAGACCGCTTGGGCAACCAAGGGTCTGTTTTTGTTTCACAAAATCCAGTTTGCAGCTACAAAAGTTTCCACAAAAATCCTTGACTTTTTGACATCCTCGTGGTAAACTAAAAGTAATCGCTTTTTTGTCGGCTGCCTGCCGCAAAAAATCAAATGAATTTTATCACAAGGAAAGGAATGGGATTTTTGATGAAAAAAACAGGAATTGCCCTGCTCAGTGCAGCGGTTCTTGCCATCACCAGTGCAGCTTCTGCCTCCTCCGGCTTGTTCGGAACTGCGGAAGCTGCGGACACCACAAACTCCACTTACAACTACGGCGAAGCCTTACAGAAGTCGATGTTTTTCTATGAGGTACAGCAGTGCGGCGAGCTGCCAGACTGGAACGAAGTCAGCTGGCGAGATGACTGCATGGTCAACGACTATATTCCGGGTGGCTGGTTCGATGCCGGCGACCACCTGAAATTCACACTGACCAACGCCTATGCTGCAACCATGCTGGGCTGGGGCTTGTTGGAATATCAGGACGGTGTCAAGGAAATCGGCGAACTGACTGAATATAAGAACAACCTTGCCTGGGCATTGGATTACGTTGCAAGCTGTGATTTGGGCGATGAAATCGTTTACATGATCGGCGATGGTGCATTCGACCATGTATGGTGGGGTTCTGCGGAAGTTTATATGCGGAAGTTCAAGCTGATGAAAGGCGAAGATGAACGGCCGTATTACACCTGCAACGATAGCTGTATTGAAGGACAGATGGCAGCGGCTCTTGCTGTTGGTTATCTCTGCTTCAAGGATTCCGACCCAGACCGTGCAGACAACTATCTGGCACACGCAAAGGCTTGCTTTGAACGGGCTGACAAAAATCGCTCCATCGGCGATGATACTGAAGAACATAATTATTATAAGCCAAGCTCATTCTATGACGACTTGTTCTTTGCTGCAAACTGGCTCTATCGGGCAACCGGTGAACAATCCTATCTGGATTTGTGCAAGACCGATTACATCCCGAATCTGGGCAAGGAAGAACAGTCCTCTGAAATGAAATATACTTGGGGTCATTGCTGGGATGACACCATGCAGGGCGGTATGTTGCTGTATGCAATGAATACTGGCGACAGCCAGTGGAAAGAACAGTTCCGGAAACATCTGGAATACTGGACAACGGGTTACGGCGGCAAGCAAATCGCACACACACCGGATGGTCTGGCATGGCTGTTCCCGTGGGGTCCGCTGCGTCATGCAACCACTACTGCATTCCTGGCATATGTTGCAGCAGATGAACTGTTTGCAGACGATGCAACTGCTGCAAAGAAGTACACCGATTTTGCAGATTCTACCATGAATTATGCATTCGGCGACAATGACCTTGATATGAGCTATGTTATCGGCATGGGCGACAAATATCCGCAGGCATGGCACCACAGAACATCTTCCGGTGCATGGAACGACAAGTGGAGCAACATCGGACAGACGGAAGGCGAAGATGCAAAGCCGCATGCACACACCCTGTACGGTGCATTGGTTGGCGGCCCTGACCAGACTGGTAAATACTCCGATAAAATCGGCGATTATCAGTATACCGAAGTTGCCATTGACTACAACGCTGGCTATACCGCTGCACTCTGTGCCATGGTACAGAAATACGGCGGCAGCAGTGATCCGGATTTCCCACCGACTGAAACACCAAAGTGGACAGAATTTTTCATGCGGGCATCCATCAATCAGGCAGCTGGCAGCTATACCGAAATTAAGGCATTTGCGATGAACCATTCCGCATGGCCGGCAAGAGTCATTCAGAACCTCTCCTACAACTACTATTTCGACATCTCTGAACTGGTTGACGCTGGTTATTCCATTGATGATGTATCTGTCAGAATCGGCTACGACCAGCACGCTTCTGATGAGGGCAAGATGACCATTTCCGACCCGATTCACTACAAGGATAACATCTATTATGTCAAGCTTTCATTCGCAGATGGCAGCGTTGTCATGCCGACCGGACAATCTGAACACCGCTCCGAATGTCAGTTCCGTATCTCCATTCCGGACAACATTCAAGGCGTTTGGGATGCTTCCAACGACTATTCGTTCCAGGGTCTGACACAGGGCGGCGAAGATGCGATGGTAGATACCCCGTATATGACCATGTATGATGGAGATACGCTGATTTGGGGTACAGAACCAGACGGCACAACACCGGACGACAACCCGACTACAACGACCACAACAACAACTACGACTACTACAACGACCACCACAACCACGACAGTTACCACCACTGCTGAAACAACAGCAGAAACCACTGCTCCGGCAACCACAACAGCAAGCTCCACCACACCAACCACAGAAATTACAACCGCAGTCACAACAGCAACTTCTGCAATCATCGACCCTGATATTCTCTATGGAGATGTTGATTTGGATGGTACTGTATCCTTGACGGATGCAATTCTATTAAACAAGTATCTGGCTGGAATGGTTGTATTGTCTGATGCTGCACTGGCAAATGCAAACTGCTACTTGGATAAAGACAGCAATCTGAACGAAGATGATACCACATACCTCATGCGGTTTGTTCTCCGTGCTATTAATGACCTTCCATATATCCCTATCCCAGAATAACCAAAAATTTTCTTTTTGAAATTCGCCGCTGGAAGTTCTCCGGAATCTTCCAGTGGCGGATTTTTTACAAAAAGGAAACCTCGCTTTTTCTCGAAATTTCCAAAATTCTATTGACGAAACTACAAAAAAGTAGTACAATGATAGGGAACAATCAAATCATTGGAGGTTTTTCCTATGGCAAAGAAATTTATTGTAGAAACATCTGCAAGACACGTTCATCTGACCGCAGAAGCATTTGCAACCCTGTTCGGCGAAGGCAAGGAACTGACCGTTAAGAAAATGCTCTCTCAGCCGGGACAGTTCGCAAGTGAAGAACGGGTTACCATCGTAGGCCCGAAGAAGTCCCTGCCGAACGTTTCCATCCTCGGTCCGTTCCGGAAGGCAAATCAGGTAGAACTCTCTGCAACTGATGCTCGTTCCATCGGCATTGTTGCTCCGATTCGGGAATCTGGCGATGTTGCTGGTTCTGGTGCATGTAAGATCGTTGGTCCAGAAGGCGAAATCGAAATTTCTGAAGGTGTTATCGTTGCAAAGCGTCACATTCATCTGACTCCGGCAGACGCTGAAGAAATGGGCGTAAAGGATAAGGACGTTGTATGGGTTCGTCTGGATACAGACGGCAGAAAGGCAATCCTGGGCGATGTTGTTTGCCGTGTTTCTGATTCTTATGCACTGGCAATGCACATTGATACCGATGAATCCAATGCAGTATCTGCTCCGAGAGAACTGTACGGTGAAATCGTAACCGTAGACTAAGTACCTAACAAAATTTTGTACAGAAAAATCCCCGTATCCTGCGGATATTTCCCAACGGATACGGGGTTTTTTGTTATGTGTATGATGATGTATCAGGATGTTAAAATCAACGGCAAATCTTCTTCCCGTAACCAATGCAGAATGTCCCACATCTGCGAATCTGGAACGGCAATGCATCCGGCGGTACTAGATGCCCCTGCGGTGCAGTGCAGGAAAATAGCTGAGCCTGCTCCGGGAACAATCGGGTCACAGTTATAATTCACCACCACAGCATAATGATAGCTACTTGCATAATCAATCAGATGTTCCGCACTGTTCCAATTAATTTCCGTTGTTTCCTGCCACTGATTATAGACCGGAGAAGCTGGGTCATCCACCCAATAACAATTCTCGTTCAACTGCCGATATGGAATGGATAAATCCGTAAGTGGGTCTGTTCCAAAGGCAAACCCCAACGAAAACAGCCCTTTTGGTGTGCAGGAAATTCCCTCCCGACTGTTCGCAGAAACGCCATTTGTTCCCACGCAGCCATTGGATACAAAATCCATCTGCCAGCCCTGTTCCCCTGCTGAAAATCCATAGACAACCGCAGAGCAGCCGCTTGAAACCACAGCAATCAGCTGTTTGCTATCCCCCAAATCAGAAAGTGGATAACCATTGTTTTCCAAAATGGTTGCCAACTCTGCACAAACTGGAATGGTTGTTGTTTCCATAGCGGTTGAAACAGTCGTTGCAGTGGTTGTGGTTGTCACACTTGTTGAAACGGTTGTAGCTTGCGTTTTCATCTCCAATTCCGTTGTAGTAGAATCTGTTGACACTGCAGAAACCGCTGTGGAATGCTGCGGTTCTTGTGCAGATTTCTGATGCAGCAGAACCCCAAAACATCCAATTCCAATCAGCAATAGTCCAATGACAATGCTCAAAAGTATCAAAATTCGTTTTTGTTCCGGTGTATTGGGACGTATCACAAAATCATCTCCCCTTTTTCTGTTAGCATAGCACAAAGAAAAAAATCTGTCAAGCAGGCGGCATTTGTCGAAAAAATCGCCGCTTTGCTTGCATTTCCCCCGCAGATATGCTATACTAATCATATTGATTTCGTATTTTGAAAGGAGTATTCATGATTACTGTATCCAACGTCAGCCTCCAATTCGGCGGCGACACCCTCTTTAAGAACGTCAACCTGCAATTCAACGCCGGAAACTGCTATGGGGTCATCGGTGCAAACGGTGCCGGAAAATCCACGTTCCTGAAAATTCTGTGCGGTGTCTTGCCACCCACAACCGGAGAAGTTACCATCCCGAAAGAACTCCGGATGAGCGTTTTGAAGCAAGACCACTTCGCCTATGATGCCTACACCGTTCTCGACACGGTGATTATGGGCAATGAACGGCTCTATGCCATCATGCAGGAAAAAGATGCCCTGTATGCAAAGCCGGACTTCTCGGAAGAGGACGGCAACCATGCTGCGGAACTCGAAGCCGAATTTGCAGAACTGAACGGCTGGGAAGCGGAATCGGATGTTTCCAAGCTCCTGCAAGGACTGGGACTTTCCGAAGATTTGCTGTACCAGACCATGGGCGACCTCTCCGGTAACGAAAAGGTGAAAATCCTGCTCGCACAGGCACTGTTCGGCAATCCGGACATCATTCTCATGGACGAACCGACCAACCATCTGGATATTGATGCCATTACCTGGCTGGAAGACTTCCTTTCTGAATATTTCGGAACGGTCATTGTGGTTTCCCATGACCGCCATTTTTTGAATAACGTCTGCACCCACATTGTTGACATCGACTATACGCAAATTAAAATGTATGTCGGCAACTATGAATTCTGGTATGAGTCCAGCCAGATGATGCAACGGATGATTCGCCAGCAAAACAAAAAGACCGAAGAAAAGATTAAGGAACTCAAAACCTTTATCGAGCGGTTCTCTGCCAACAAATCCAAATCCCGTCAGGCAACCTCCCGCCGGAAATTGCTGGACAATCTCACTGTGGAACAGCTGCCAGCCTCCAGCCGCCGCTATCCGTTTATCGGATTCGACATGGATCGGGAACTGGGAAAAGAAGTGTTACAGGTCAACGGCATTTCCAAGACGGTAGACGGTGTGAAGCTGCTGAACAATGTTAGCTTTACCCTGAGCCGTGCGGACAAAGTTGCCTTCATCGGGGAAAGTGAACAGGCAATCACCATGCTGTTCAAAATCCTGATGGAAGAAGAACAGCCAGACGAGGGAACATTCAAGTGGGGCGTTTCCACTTCCACTTCTTACTTCCCTGTGGATAACTCTGTTTATTTCAACGACTGTGACCTTTTCATTCTGGATTGGATTCGGCAGTATTCCAAAACAGATGAAACTGAAACCTATCTCCGAGGCTTCCTCGGTAGAATGCTGTTCTCCGGCGATGATATTTATAAGCCGGTCAAGGTCTTGTCTGGTGGAGAAAAAGTCCGCTGCATGTTCTCTCGAATGATGCTGTATCATTCTAACGTGTTGCTGTTAGACCGCCCGACCAACCATCTGGACTTGGAAAGCATTACTGCTGTAAACAATGGCTTGACCGCATTCAAGGGCGTTGTCATTCTGTCCTCACACGACCACGAAATTTTACAGACGGTTGCAAACCGCATCATTGAAATCACACCAGACGGCTGTCTGGACAGACAGGGCACTTATGAAGAATTTCTGGACTGGAAAAAGGAAAACCAGAAATAACTCTGTTCATCCCCATCATCAACCGGAAAAATAAAGGAGTATCAAATTCATGAAATCCAACCTCATTTGTATGTTGATTACCATCGTTGCATACTTGATTTTAATGATCGTAGTCGGCATTCTCGCATCCAAAAAAAATAAAGACACCAGCGATTTCTACTTAGGCGGCAGAAAGCTGGGGCCAATCGTCACCGCCATGAGTGCGGAAGCCTCTGACATGAGCAGCTACTTGCTGATGGGCTTGCCAGGTCTGGCACTGCTGACTGGGTTCGCCGATGTCGGCTGGACAGTCATTGGTCTGGCAATCGGTACATATCTCAACTGGCTATTCGTTGCAAAACGGCTGCGAATTTATTCTCAGCACAACGGCTCGATTACAATTCCAGACTTTTTCTCAAACCGCTATCACGATAACAAACATTTCCTGATGGGCATTTCTGCCATCATTATTCTGATTTTCTTTGTGCCATATACTGCATCTGGTTTTTCCGCCTGCGGAAAGCTGTTCCAGACGCTGTTCGGGATGAACTATCACGCTGCGATGATTTTAAGTGCTGTAATCATCATTGCCTATACCAGCATCGGCGGATTTTTGGCTGCCAGCACAACCGACCTGCTCCAGAGTATTATTATGACCGTTGCACTGGTCATGGTGGTTGTCTTTGGAATTGTCAAGGCTGGCGGTATTGACGTTGTCATGGAAAATGCAAAGGCACTGCCGGGCTATCTTTCTTTCAACCACACCTATGATATTACAACCAATTCTGCAAAACCATACAGCATTCTGACCATCTGTTCCACCTTGGCTTGGGGACTTGGCTATTTCGGAATGCCGCATATTCTGCTGCGATTCATGGCAATTGAAGACAGCAAAAAAATCAAGACTTCCCGTAGAATTGCCTCTATCTGGGTTGTCATCTCCATGGGCATTGCCATTCTAATTGGTTTCATCGGAAAAACGCTGATGACCAACAGTACAATTTCCGTACTGGGCGACAATCCGGACAATTTCAGTGCAGAGTCGGAAACCGTTATCATGAAGATTGCAACGCTGATCAGTGAACATGGCGTTGTGGCTGCATTGTTTGCCGGTCTGATTTTTGCTGGAATCCTTGCCTGCACGATGTCTACTTCAGACTCTCAGCTGCTGGCAGCATCCTCCAGTATGTCAGAAAACCTGCTGCAAGGCGTGTTCGGCATTAAGCTTTCGGAAAAGACTGCCATGCTGGCAGCCCGTGCCGTTCTGCTGATTATCGCTGTGATTTCCATCGGTATCGCATGGAATCCGGACAGCTCTGTTTTCCATATCGTATCCTTTGCATGGGCTGGATTTGGTGCAACTTTTGGGCCTGTTATGCTGTGTGCTCTGTTCTGGAAGCGTTCCAACAAGTGGGGGGCTTTGGCTGGGCTGGTTGCCGGCGGTGTGATGGTATTTGTATGGAAGTTCCTCGTTCGTCCGCTGGGCGGAGCATGGGATCTATACGAACTGCTACCAGCCTTTATTGTGGCTCTGGCTGCCATTATTGTGGTTTCGCTGCTGACAAAAGCACCGGATAATGAACTGGTAGAGGAATTTGAAGCCGTTCAAGCAGAATGCAAACAGTAAAATCAATCATTCCATCATTCTGAAACACAAAACACCGCTGCGGAGGTTGCAATGCCCATCCGCAGCGGTGTTATTTTTATCGTTTTTCTGTTCTAATTAGTCAGCCAGCAACTGTTCTGCTGCTGCCAGCTTTGCACTGCATACAAAGACATCCATTGCCTTTTGCAGTTCTTCTTCGGTCGGGAATGTCGGAGAAATCCGGATGTTTTCATCTTCTGGATCTACGCCATACGGGAACGATGCTCCTGCACCCGTCAGAACGACACCAGCATCCTTACAAAGCTGTACAATCCGCTTTGCACAACCCTTCTGATTGAAGGAGATGAAGTAGCCGCCCTTTGGATTCGACCAAGTTGCAATGCCCAAATCGCCCAGTTCCTTTTCCAGTGTGTTGACAACAATTGCAAACTTCGGAGCAATCAACGCCTTGTGCTTCTTCATGTGTTCCAGCAGATTTTCAAACTTACCGCCAAAGAACCGCAGATGCCGCAGCTGGTTCATCTTATCAAAACCAATCGTTGCAAAGCCCAAGGATTTCTTCAGGCTTGCCAAGTTTCTTTCGCTGGCTGCCATCACTGCAATTCCGCTGCCTGGGAACGTGATTTTAGAAGTGGATGCAAACATATAGCAAATATCTTCGTTGCCAACCTTCTTTGCTTCTTCCAGCAGGTTTGCCTGTACCGGCGGATTGTCAACCAGATGGTGTACACAATATGCATTATCCCAGAAAATCCGGAAATCTGCTGCCTTCGGCTTCAGTGCTGCAAACCGCTTTACCACTTCATCGCTATATACAACCCCGCCCGGATTGGAGTACATCGGCACACACCAAATACCCTTGATGCTGTCATCTTCTGCAACCAGCTTTTCTACGATGTCCATATCAGGGCCATCTTCGTTCATCGGCACATTGATCAGTTCCATACCAAAGAACTGCGTTACTGCAAAATGGCGGTCATATCCCGGAACCGGACACAGGAACTTCACATGATCCAGTTTGCCCCATGGTGTGCCACCCAAAACACCGTTGGTCATTGCAACAGACATTACCCAGTACATAATGTTCAGGCTGGAGTTTCCGTATACAATAATTTCTTCCGGCTTTACGCCCAGCATCGGTGCAAAGAATGCCTTTGTTTCCGGCAGTCCATCCAGAACCCCATAGTTCCGGCAGTCCAGACCGTTTTCAGCCCGATAATCGCCCTTCTTCAGGCAATCCATCATATCCATGCTCAGTTCCAACTGTGCCGGTGCTGGTTTCCCTCTGGACATATCCAGTTTCAGATTTTCTGCCTGAAACTGCTTGTATGCCTGCTGACATTCTGCCTGAAATGCCTCCAACTCTGCACGACTTTTTTCCTGTAATCTCATTGTTTGCGTGTGAATTCCCGTCCGGAAATTCTACTCCTTTCTGCAATCTTCCATGTGCACGGTTTTTGTCGAACCCTGCAAATTTGCTACGGTCTTATTATAACATATCTTTCCCTCGCTTGCAAGTGTTCGTGTAGAAAAAACAAAAATTTTAAAAAAAGAGAAAACAGCAGGTCTGTTTTCCAGCAAATCGACTGTTTTCTCTATGAAATCTTATTTTTATTCCGATGTTTTTTGTTCTTCTGCGGTACAAAGCTTAAAAATACCGCCGTCCAATGCATAGAACACACCGCCTGCATACTGGCATTTTTCTGTCAAATCCCCGCAGGACAACTTTGCAGCCAACTCCGGCTTCATATACTGCTTCGCATACCGATAAATTTCCTGCCAGTGTGGCAAAGTGAAATCAGGGCGATACAGATAAAGCTGCTCAATCGGATACATCACCAGAATGCTGTTCCAGAACTGACAAAACTGCTGCATCATCTCTTCCATCAAGTCTGACAGAATCGGGTCAAAGTCCTTACCCTCTGCACAGGCTGCGGTAAACAAATCCGGCAGCGTCATCGTTTCCAGCTTTCCGCCTGTCAGGTCATACAAGACTGGCGTTTGCTCCGCACTATAATACGGCTTCACTCGCTGCTGCAATGCAACCGGAGTCAGCAAGTCACCCACAGTTTGATTTGGAGAAAGCGGCAATCCCTGCATAGAAATCGGCTTACCATTCAGGCATTCCATGGCATGCGAGCGACAGACGATAGAAACATAATAATCCGCCCCATCTGCACAGAATAACGCAACAATTTCCTGCTTTGGTTTCTGATACAGGCAATATACTGCCATAGACGGCAATGCATTTCCCCAGAAAACCGGAACGTGCAGGGCATCTGTTAATATCTGCTGCAATTCTGCCATTTGTTGTTCCTGCCTAGTTGCATCCGGAAAGAAGTGCTGCAAGACGCTGGGCATCAACCCAACACCCAAGCCCAAAATCTGCGATTCCTCAATATAGTTGCTCTTCAAAATCTGGCGAACCGTTATAATCATTTGTTCCTGCACAGATACCCATGAAGCCCGCAGCACTGGAAACGGAATGCACTGCTTTTCTAGCGTATTCATGCCCAAGGTTGTCAGTCCAACCACCAAATGATTTCCCTGAATGGAAATACCAATCAGCAGCCAGCGAGAAGGATGCACATCCATCAATAATTTTCTTCTGCCTTTTCCCTCCGAGGTTGGACAGGTTCCGATGTCTTCTAAAACGCCCTTTTCCATCATCTCATGAATCAGCAGCGTCACGGATGCTCTTGTCATATGCAGTTTGTTGGCAATCTCCACACGAGAAATTGCTCCGTATTGCTGAATCAGCTGCAATACCTGCAAATACATCCACTTTCGTTCCATCTGTCGGTCAATGACTGGTTTCCACATTGCGGATTCGCTCCCCTCAATTCACAATTTCCTTTCTTTCTATTGATGCAATCTTTTATCGATTTAAATCAATACTATTATTTTAACAATTTCAACCGGATTTTGCAAGTTTATGTGGAGGCTTTCTGATGAAAATTTACATCTTATTGAAAAATAGGGAAAATGTTCATGTTTGCTCCGCTCTTTTTAAGTTAACATACTGAAAATCTGAATTAATAGTGGCATGGTTGCCATAGAGAGAATCGTTGTTGCCGCAAAAATTTGAGAAGCATAAATATCATTTAAGCCATGTACTTGACATTGCAGTGTGCACATTGCAGCAGCCGGCGCAGCTGTCAGCAACAAAACAACCGTCCGCACTTCCATAGATACAAACGGCAGGCAGAGGCACATTGCCATAACTGCCAGCGGAATCACCAGCAATTTCACGAAGCTGACCCAATAAATCCGCACTGTCCGCAATGCTCCCAACAAGTTTGCCTGTGCCACGCTGACACCCGATGCAATCATCGCAAGCGGTGTATTCAAGTCGGAAATATAGCCCATCGTATCCATCAACAAGCCCGGCATTGGAAGTTGTACAAAATACAGAATCAACCCAATGGCGATACCAATGACCGTTGGCGAACGCAGCACTTTCAATGCCTTTTTGAAGTCCTTGGTCTGTGTCAGCTGCATGACACCGTGTGTCCACGAGAACAAGAAGAAAATCGTCAGGAACGCAGTGACATAGAAAACACCCTCTGCCCCGAACAGTGCACTTGCCAGCGGAATGCCCATGAAGCCGCAGTTGCTATATGTTGCAGAAAATCGCTCAATCGGTGCTAACTTTCCGGCGGATTTTCCACGGAAACACAGCATGGAAATCAAAATGGCGATGACATAAGAAGCTGCTGCCAGCACAAATGTCAACAGCAAATTCATGACCAAACGGGAATCATATTCTTCCTCCAAGTAAGCGTGCACAATGATGACTGGTGTTACAATTTCCAACACGACGTTGGAAAGCTGTTTGCCGCCCTCTCGACTGACAATGCCGGTGTAGTATGCAATCATTCCGACCACATTCAGAATGAGCATAATAATTGCCTGCTGTAAAATAATCCCTGCCATATGTTCGTACTCCTTTTTTTGACAGCCGAACGGCTGCCGTTCTCCAAAATAAGAACCGCCCGTTTGGTGATGGAGAAACAGGCGGTCACTTCCTTGATAGTATAGCATGGTGGTTTTTAGATTTTATAGATTTTGTATAAACATTGGTTGAATTTGCAGTCCACCCAAAGCCGCTGCAACGGTGTCTGGAATCTGGGTAAAATCTGCCACCAACGAGGATGGTTTCTTGATGGGAGCATCCTGCCGCAACGGTACGAAATAATAATTTTTCGTATTCAACAGCAAGCCCAGATTTTTTGCCGATGCCCGCAAAGCGTCATTGGTTGCCAGAGCCAGAATAATTGGCTTTTCGTTCCGCAGCATGGATTTCACTGCCATGGTCACGGTAGTATCTGTGATGCCCATCGCCAGTTTTGCCATGGTGTTGGCGGTGCAAGGGGCAACAAGCAACGCATCCAAGCGGTCTTTTGGCCCTAACGGTTCCGCATCTGAAATCGTCAACAGAGCAGGTTTTCCACAAATCTGCTCCAATTTTTTTCGCTGTTCCACAGCTTTCCCAAAACGGGTATCAATGCTAGCGGCATGTTCTGAGAAAATCGGCGTTAAGCTGTAACCTGCCGCCACCAGTCGTTCTGCCTCTGCAAACGCAGCAGAAAAGGTGCAAAACGACCCTGTTACCGCAAATCCAATACGTTTACCAATTGTTTCCTTCATCTGCGAGTCCCCTCTCCTGTAAAATATGGAAGATGGTTTTCGCAATGATTGCTCCAGCGGTTTTCGGTGCAGTGATTCCCGGCAATCCCAACGCCCAGACTACCTGACGATGCAGGCGTTTTGCAGCATCAAAATCCGTTCCGCCCGGTTTCGATGCCAGGTCAATCACCAGTGCATCTGGTTTCATATTGGACAGGGCTGTTTCGTCCAGCATCAGGACTGGAACGGTGTTGCAGAACCAGTCAAATTTCCCTGCACGGGCAGCAATTTCAGACGGATGCATCCATTTCAGACCATTTGCCGCACAGCGTTCCGCATCTTTGCAGCTGCGAGCCGCAACAGTAACATCTGCTTTCAAGCCCTGCAAACGCTCTGCCATGATTGTTCCGATTCTGCCGTAGCCGATGACGAGAACAGAGCTGCCGCAGAGTACTGTTTCCCGTTCTGAGATGGCAATTTGAATTGCTCCCTCTACAGTTGGAACGGCATTTGCCAGACAGAGTTCCTCCCGCTGAAAATAATCGCAAAAACACAGTTCTTGTTCTTGACACATCCGGCAAACAGCTTCAGGGAGTACGCCGCCGCACACCAGACCGCCTTTTTTCACATGGGACAGCAATTCGGGCAGCGACAAGTTCCCATTTTTGGACGGCACAGATTCGGCTGTCGTGTGAATGGGCAGGACGAGAACGTCAAATTCTGGTAATGTTTCAGAATCTGACGGAGAAAATCCGATTGTCGTCACGGAAAGCTGCGGTGATTCGGCAAGTTTTTGGGCGGCATATTGTTGGCGGCGGTCACCGCCAGCCACCAAAATTTGCAGCAATTGTTGCATCTTGCATTCCCTCCTTTTGTTCCGGATTTTCGCCCATTCTCAAAGAATGGGTGTACTTCATTTTATGCAGGCAGGAGAAAAGGGGTGAACAAAAAGGGCACACTTCTTGCGAAGTATGCCCTCTTGTTTCCGCAATCCAAATTCTTTACTTGTAAAGATTTTGTCCAATCCCACTTGTAATTGAATGGATGACTTCCTTAAATTTTATCTGTTTTCTTCGGAAGATGATTCGGAATCAGAGATTCTTACTTTCTCTTCTTGGAAACCAGAGCAACACCGCCGATTACTGCGATTGCTGCAACAGCACCTGCAACCGGAATCATGCTGCCAGTCTTCGGAGAGCTGGTAGAACCAGGGTTCTTCTTAGTGGTCTGCTGAGCTGCCTTCTTGGTTGTGGTAGCTGCCTTTGTTGTGGTAGTTGTAGTGGTGGTAGTTGCTGCAGCAGAAGTAGTGGTAGTAGTTGTTGTGGTCGGCTTAGCAGTAGAGGTTGTAGTAGTGGTTGTGGTTGTCGGCTTAGCAGTTGTGGTAGTTGTGGTGGTAGTAGCCTTTGTGGTGGTCGTTGTAGTAGTGGTGGTTGTTGTAGTAGTGGTGGTTGTTGTGGTAGTAGTAGCTTCTGTTGTGGTGGTCTGTACGCCTTCGATCTGGATATAACCCTGAGAAGGAGCACCTACCAAAGATTCATCACCATGAGTAATCTTCGGAACATAAGCACCATCATAAGACCGTTCCAGACCGTCGATGTAGTAAATGTCACCCGGCTGTGCATTTTCTGTTACCTTGAAAGTGATGTTCAAAAAAGAACCATCACCAGTTACATAGGTCGGGCCGTCGCCTGTCGGAGTGGTTGCATAAGTAACCCATCCGCCGATACCAGCCGGATTCAGCTGGAAACCAGAAGTATTTACTGCAACACCTTCGCCCATAGCACTAAAGATGCTTTCACCAGCTGCACTCTTAGAATAAGTGAGTTCGTCTGTGCTCCACTGCAAACCAAATGCAAGAGAATCCCAACCATCTGTGTTGCCAGCAATGTAAACCGGAACAGTTACCAGATAATTGCTGCTCTGCAGTTCATCCATTGTAACAGTAACCTGTCCAACAGAAGGAGTATTCAATGCCTGTGCTGGAACAGCAGTGAAAACAGCGGCAGAAGTTGCAACTACTGCTGCTGCGGAAACAGCTGCCAGTGCCTTCTTAAATGTACTTTTCATTTTTCTATTTTCCTTTCAAATATAAATTATGCGGTGTCCGGTGTTCCAGACACCGCACTTTTACCTTATCTGTAAATTTTAATGCTTAGCCTTCGTACCAGATAGAACCTTCCAAAGACTTCAGGGACGGAACTACGTCCGGCCATGTCGGTTCCTGACCTGCTGCAGTCTTTGCAGTGTAAGTCAGCATGTATACAGCATCTTCTGTTGTCATCAACTTGTTGCCGTCGTTCTTGCCTTCCTTCGATTCTGTATCGATATCAGCCAGGAAGAATGCAAACTTATTCAGATTTTCATCTTCATTGAAGATAACGCCTTCCTGACCAGCTGCAATCTTTGCAGTATAAGTCAGAACTGCAACTGCATCCGGTACGTCTACCAGACCGCTCAGGTCGGTATCGCCCTTAACGCCAATGTATACAGTCGGATTTACCGGAGCTGCAACCGGTTCAGCATCTGCCTTTGTCGGGTCAGTGAAGTAAGCGTTTACTTCTGTTACGCAGTACGGCTTGCCTTCTGCATCGAAGATTTCCTTCGGTGTGGTCTTGTCAAGGGTAACTGCACCCAATTCCAGAGCATTGAAGTGTGTACCATCTTCGTCCACGATATCGAACTTGCTGAACAAGTCAGACGGCTTCAGTTCCCGTTCATCTACGGAGAAGTAGAAGTTTGTCGGGTTTACTTCCACTTCCAGTGTGGTTGTACCAACTGGAGTGATTGTGCCGGTGTTTGTTGTGGTAGTAGTCGTTGTGGTTTCGGTGCTGTCACCACTGCCTGTTGTGGTTGTGGTGGTTGCACCGCTCACATCGGTGGTGGTTGTGCCGCCGCTTACGTCTGTGGTCGTTGTACCGCCGCTCACATCTGTGGTGGTTGTGCCGCCAGATACGTCTGTGGTCGTTGTGCCGCCAGATACGTCTGTGGTGGTTGTGCCACCGGATACGTCTGTGGTGGTTGTGCCACCGCTTACGTCTGTGGTCGTTGTACCAGATACGTCAGTGGTGGTTGTGCCGCCGCTTACGTCTGTGGTCGTTGTACCAGATACGTCTGTGGTGGTTGTGCCACTAATATCTGTTGTGGTAGTAGTTGTGGACTTATCCTTGAACTTGATGATTCTTTCCACATTGAAGTAGCCACTCGGAAGGCCTGCAAGTGTATCATTATCTGCATCGCCCTGTGCGGTTACCAGCTTGTAAGAAGAATCATAAACGAGCTGGCTGTAATCAGCTTCTGTTACACCGTCTGCTTCTGCCTGATCCGGATGTGCTGCGTAATACTTTTCAATACCTTCCACGGTGCTGAAGTAATCTGCATCAACATTTTCATCCGGAACCTTAAAGGTTACGGTATAAACATTGGTATCTGCATTTGCATTGGCAACGAAATCAGAACCGCTGTTCAGCAGGCTGGTGACATCATCCATGCTTACATCTACGGTATAATTTACACCTACATTCTGGAATGCCTTATTGACTTCTGCAACTGCCTTATTCAATGTATCGCCATACTTAGCAAGGTCTGCAACACTGCCCGGAACGTCAAACCGTGTGGTTCTCTTGTCCTTCTGTACCTTCAGCCAAGCCAGTGTTTCATCTGCGGTTGCAAATTCTTGATGTGCAGATGTTGTGATTGCCTTGTCAGCATAAGAGAATGCCTTTTCTACCTTCTTCTGATAAGTAGCCAGCAAGCTGTCGAGATTAACTTCTACACCAGCAGCAGCAGCCTTCTTGGTCAATTCAACCTTCAACTTCTGAACGGTGCTTGCAGCATAAGCCTTTGCATCAGCATATGTTGCAACCTGGTTGCCTTCGCTATCTACGAAAACAGCACCCTTTACCCGAATGGTGTTTGCAGTACCAGCTGCCTTATTGGCTGCGGTATTTTCAATGCTGTCGCCATCAACGGCAGCAGTAAAGGTGCCCTTCTTTTCCAGCATGCTGAAATCAATGTCATCAATGATGGAAGCTGCACCCTGCTTGGTCAATTCCTTCTTGATGGCATCAATGATGTTGCTCTGTACATAGCTGGTTGCATCCACCTGTGCGGTCATCACTGCAACGCTATTCTGAATGCTTACGCTTGGGTTTCCAACGATGCACTTCTGTACTTTTTCAACATAAGCAGCGTTCTTATCCGAGAAGTCAGCAGAATCAATGATATCTGCAACATTCAGTTCAAAGCTCTTACCTTCTGAATCAATCAGTGCACCTTCTACGAGCTTTGCCCAATCGGACTCCAGCTCCTGTGGTTTAATTTCCAGTACTCTTTCCACGCTGATGGTGGTTGCGTCCGCAGCATTGGACAATACAGCGAAGCCCTGTGTCAGAGCGAGCGGTACAGTTGCTGCAACGGCAATGACTTTATTGAATACCTTCTTCATTGCACATTTCCCTCTCTTCATTCAATTTTTTTGTGACCGTCCAAGCTGACGCACAGACGTGATTGCATTTGTGCAGTCTCATTTCCCCTCACTATTAAACTGCCCTGTTTCTGTTTCCATGTAGCCGGATTTCGCAGAACTGAAATAACCGGATGTTCCATGAATGCCTGGACTCACGTGATCCTTTACGGCATGGGTGCATAAACCGCCGTAAACGATTTACATAAAGTATTCTAACACATTCTGTCGGGAATGTCAAGCCTCTGCCTTTATTTTTTTTTAAATTATTAGGTGGAAATTCCGCCCGTATTTGTAGCTTTTACACAATTTTCCACCGTTTTCAACAGCTTTCAACAGGCTTTCAACTGAAGTTTTGTGTGCACCTTGTGAAAGTCGTGTTTTCAGAAACGGCTGTTTCCGTCATTTTTCACAAAAAACACAAACAGCCTGCAAAAAGACTTTGCAGGCTGCCTGTGTTGGAAAAATAATAAGGAGAATGTATGAAGAAAGCATTTCTAAATTTCCGGTCAGATGCCCAACTTTTAGCATTGACGGGAAACATTTCACTGTCCGTGATACTTCATCAAGATTGTTTTTTCTGCTGTACCTCCTGAAGAACAACAGAAACTTTTTGTTCCTGTCCGTTGCGGACAATGGTCAAGGTGACTGTGTCACCAGCGTTATATTCATTTTTATAGTTGTTCAGTTCTTCTGTGGTTTCAATCTTGTTATCATTGATGGCAGTAATGACATCGCCGACCTGTAAACCAGCTTCTGCTGCTGCACCTCCATCGGTTACACTGATAACATATGCACCGATTGGCAAGTTATATGCCTGAGAAACGGCTTCGGAAACATCCTGACAGCTGATGCCAAGTTGCGGTCTGCCGGTAACATAACCATAATTGATCAAATCATCTACAATTTCCCGTGCTTCTGTCATCGGGATTGCAAAGCCGATACCTTCAATGGTTGCACCGCTGGAAGAAACGCTAGAGGACATCTTCGCAGAGTTGATGCCGACAACCTGACCAGAACTATTGATCAACGGGCCACCAGAGTTACCATTATTAATAGCGGTATCGGTTTGAATCAGCGTCATGGTCTTGTCGTTGATGGTAACTTTCCGGTTCAGTGCGGAAATAATCCCGCAAGTAACCGTGTTCTGAAGTTCCAGACCCAACGGGTTACCGATTGCAACAACCGCATCACCAACCTGACACTGGTCACTGTCGCCAAATTCCGCAGCTGTCAAACCAGTCTGGTCTACTTTCAAAACAGCAAGGTCGGTTTCAATATCATATGCAACGACCTTTGCATCATAAGTGGTTTCTTCATCGGACATCCGGATTTCTACGGCAGTTGCTTCGCCGCAGCCATATTCCGAATCATAAATAACATGGGCGTTTGTGACAATGTAGCCATCTTCCCGCATGATAATACCTGTTCCGACACCGGTCATTGAACCGGAATTATCACCATTTCCGCTGTTGCCATTTCCGAACATTCCAAAACCATAATTATAACTATTGTAGTTGTTCGGCATCTTAAAAGTTGCCTGAACACCGACAACCGATGGTGCTACTTTCTTAACGATGTCGCTGATGGACATTGCATTTGTACCAGATGCCAATTCAATCCAGCTCTTTGCAGCATCACCCTTTACGGTTGTGCTCTGTGCTTTACTGCTGCTATCCTGTGCTGTGGTATTGGCTGTGGTATCGGTGGAATCCGAAGCAGAAGTACTGCTTTCAGCTGCTACCAGCTTGTTGGAATTATGAACGCCGTTATAAATGCCAATCGAACCAACGGAGACAATTGCCATCGCTGCAACAAATGCAACCGCTTTCATCCAGAAGTGATTCTTTTTCTTCGGCGGTTTGCCGCTGCCGGATGCCTGCACCGGAGCGTTCGGATTGGAATAATAATTGACGTAGCTATAACCCTGCTGCTGCGACTGTGTATCAGAGGAAGTATTTCCGGTATATCCTGTGCTCTGGTTTGTACTACTATTAGTAGTGTAACCATAACCAGTCGGTGTGGTGCTGCAATACCGATTTGCTGCTCCGTAAATCGTACCAGAAGCAGTGCTGTTCGTTTCTGCTGTATGATTGGCAGTGGTGCTGCCCGTTGCAGCAGATGTGCTATAAGGATTTTGATTGGTCACAGTGGATTCTGGCTGTTTCGGCTCAGAAGCTGCTGTGTTGTTCGATTCATTTTTCATCATGTCCTGTTCCCGTTCATACATAAGAATCTTCCTTTCTATTGAAAACCGCTGCTGTTCTGCATCGGTCTGTCTTGTTCTTTGCTCTATGGTTAATATTATACGCTGGAATGTGATAACTTTATGATAGTAGACGGAAAACATCGTTAAACACAGATGGATTCTATTTTTCACAGTTTTTCACAAAAAAACCGCTCGATTTTGCGATACTTTTCCGCAAAACCGAACGGTTTTCGTTCTAATTCAGGCTATTTTTATCAGCTGAAAGACGGTGTCTGTCCAGAAGCCTGCTTTGCATAATAAGTCAGAATGCCAACGGCATCGGCAACATCTATCACACCATCTTTGTTGACATCTGCTTTGCCTTTCTGTGCATCACTAAACTGTCCCTCATTTCCTGCTGCAACACGTGCATATTCCGTCAGAACAGCGACTGCATCCGGAACATCAACCTTTCCATCGCCATCAACATCGCCAGCGGTATTGGTAACAGTTGGGAAATAGCCGCTATCAATCAGCAAGTTTGCAATTGCTGCATGACCGGTTGCGGTCGGGTGCACATCTGCATTTGCAATATTGACATTTGTCCATGCATGATGCAGGAATGCACTATAAACATCTGCCAGATAAATCTCTCCATTCTGAGCATGTGCCTGTAAATTCTGGTTCAAACCAACTGGAATATACTCTCCATTGGAACTTCCGTTCAGATACTGATACATCTGCCCACCAGAAAATGCACTTAACATAGAAAGTGCATTGCTAGACAAGCCTGTATCATCCTGGTCAACACTCAATGGGTCATAAACCGTCTGGAATACCAGCTTTGCATGACTGTTCGTGCTCTTCAGCTGTAAAATAATGCTGTCGATGTTGGTATTTGCATTGGCAACTGCAGTCGGCATATTGGCTCTCAAATACTTCTGGAATGCAATTTGATTATCCTTGATGGCATTTGCCAAGTCATAAACATTGTCATAATCGTCTACTTTCACCACATCATTATTCAGAACCGGCTGCAAAATATCGTTTGCTCCGATGGTGACAACAATGACATCTGCTCCAGCAACCGCTCCTTGCATGGTACTGTCCCCCTGCAACGACTGAAGCAATTCTGAAGAAGTCGTTCCATCCTTTGCAAGGTTGGTGACTTTCTGGTTCATGTGCTGTTCCAGAATGGAAACATAAGCCTTGCTGGAATCCTCCAGCCCGTAACCCGTGCTGATGCTATCGCCCAGTACGACAACGCTGTACGGGTCAACATCATCTGCTGCGGAAACGGTCGGCATTGGCATGGTCATTGCTGCGATGGTCAACATGGCAGCAGCGGCGATGGCTTTTCCTGTTTTTCTATTTTTCATGAACTTTCATCCTTTCTAATATGTCGGTTGGTTGTACTTGCATTATAACATATGCAGCAAAGACTGTCAAGAGAAACTTATTTTGGCAAGCAGTCATTTTTTGTGGAGAAATCAAAAAATGTTTTTCTGTATTGGTTGCAAGGAACGAGCCACAGGCAACTGCGGTCGAGCTGGCTCAGCTCGGCGAGGGTGATTCCCCACAGTATGGGGAAATGTCCCGAAAGGACAAAGGGGCAGAGCATCCTTTAAACAGGGGGCAGCTGCCCCCTGCATAGAAACGTGAGTAATAAATTACAACAAAAATCTAAGAGAAAATCAAAAGAATCGCAATTGCCTTTAAAATTAAGGGGTTGTAATGAGGGACAAGGTTTCCGGGGCAATTGCGATTCCCAGGCAAGCTGGGGATGTGCCCCAGCCTTGCCGAACCGGTTCCGAGTGGTTTTTCTAAGAGCCATGTTTCACATGAAACAATCAGAAATCCATTGCAACTGTTCCCCCGGAACAGTTGCAAAATTACTGCTTACTGCTTCAGGGAAACAAGGCGGGGCGGTCTTGTTCGCTCCGCCTCGAAAAGCTGTCGCTTTTCTCACCACCCCCTCCGTGTGCCAAGAGCATGGCACAGGGATTTCGCTGCCTGAGGCTCGTTTTTTTCGCCTTTTTCCCAAAAACCCCACCCCATTTCCCAGAAATTCCACAAAAAAGTTTGACAGTCGAAAAAAAACATGCTATAATAAAAACGGGTGTCGGTCGATGACGGTCGCTGTGGATTTTTTTATGGAAATCCATTGCGGCGGCGATCGACTCTCACCCGCATCAATCCATAACGATTTATGGATTATGGAAAAAGAATCAGGAAATGAACGGTGCTCCAACACCGGCATCATCAGAAAGGATTGGATTTTTTTATGATTATTCTCGTTGTAAATGCTGGCAGCTCCTCTCTGAAATATCAGTTGATTGATATGAAAGATGAATCTGTAATCGCAAAAGGAAACTGCGACCGAATCGGCATTGATGGTCATCTGAGCCACAAGACTGCGGATGGCAGAAAAGTAGAGGAAGACTGCAATTTCCCGACCCATGCGGAAGCATTTGAACGGCTGGTACAGGCTCTGACCACTGGTGATGCTGCGGTCATTTCCAGCATGGATGAAGTATCTGCTGTTGGTCACCGTGTCGTACAGGGTGCAGAACTGTTCACCAAGACTACACTGGTTACCGATGAAGTCATTGACGAAATCGAAAACCTGAAGGAACTCGCTCCGGTTCATAACCACGGTCACGCACTGGCTCTGTGGGCTTGCAAGAAGACCATGCCGAACATTCCGCAGGTTGTTGTATTTGATACTGCATTCCACCAGACTATTCCGCAGAAGGCATTTATGTATGGCTTCCCGTATGAAGATTACGAACAGTATCACGTTCGGAAGTATGGTTTCCACGGAACTTCTCACCGCTTTGTAACTGCAAAGCTGGCAGAAGTTATGGGCAAAGACCTGAAGGATCTGAAGGTTGTTTCCTGTCACTTGGGCAACGGCTCTTCTATCACGGCTGTTAAGGGCGGCGAATCCATTGATACAACCATGGGCTTTACACCGCTGGATGGTGTCCTGATGGGAACTCGTTGCGGTGCGGTTGACCCGTCCGCAGTTACCTATGTAGCTGGCAAGCATGGCTTCCATGTTGCAGATATGGACAACTACATGAACAAGAAGTCTGGTATGCTGGGTATTTCCGGTCTGTCCTCTGACTTCCGGGACATCACTGCTGCATCTGAAAAGGGCGATGCACGGGCAACACTGGCAAAGGATATGCTGGTTTATGACATTAAGAAGGACATCGGTGCATTTGCAGCAATCATGAACGGTCTGGATGCTGTAATCTTTACAGGCGGTATTGGTGAAAATGCTCCGAACTGTCGGGAAGAAGTTTGCGAAAACCTCGAATATCTGGGCATCAAGATTGACAAGGAAGTCAACAACTTCAAGGGCGAGCTGAAAAAGATTTCTACACCGGATTCCAAGGTAGAAGTTTGGGTGATTCCGACCAATGAAGAATTGCTGATTGCAAGAGATACACTGGCAATGGTAGAAGGCTTGAAGAAGTAAGCCGTTTGCATCATTGCAGGAAACCAGAAAGAAAACCGTTGTCGGAGCGATTCGGCAGCGGTTTTTTGGCATACTGGAAATAAACTGATGTGGTTGTAAAATACGAGCCGCAGGCAACTAAAAGTTTTTCGGTGCAGCAGTTTTTCAAAAATGCTGCCGAGGTGTGGGCGAGCA